>Ga0194063_10002415_pt1 | contig 11700 bp, 8 predicted proteins | sample SepL3720m_MetaG_FD_155459 | JGI IMG/M metagenome (GOLD analysis project Ga0194063, IMG submission 155459) | Anoxic zone freshwater microbial communities from boreal shield lake in IISD Experimental Lakes Area, Ontario, Canada - Sep2016-L373-20m | ecosystem: Environmental > Aquatic > Freshwater >... | reverse complement strand
GGGGGGTAAAATGATAGTTACGCCTATTCACTTTACCCCCCCTTATGTTCGCTCTCTATTGTTTCCCCTGTTGCACTTCGAATTGAAACTTAGGAAAAATGAAAAGTGTTTAAAATCTTTAAAAAATCTAGCAGTCTTTTTTTAAAAGTGCATACTATACACAAATTTCTCTCTTTTTTATGAATACCCTTCAAAAAACGCTCGTATTTTTAAAACCCGATACTGTTCAACGCGGACTCGTAGGAAATATACTGACGAGGCTTGAAAATAAAGGTTTAAAACTGGTAGCGATGAAAATGTTGGCATTAAAAGATGAAGTTTTACACGAACACTATGCCCATGTAGCAGGGAGAGACTTTTTTCCTCCTATGAAACGGTTTTTAAAAAGTACTCCTGTAATAGTGATGATATGGGAAGGAATAGACGCTATTTCAGTGGTAAGAAAACTTGTTGGAAGTACAAATGCTCGTGAGGCAGATATTGGAACTATTCGTGGAGATTTGGCTATGTCTGGGCAATTTAATATGATCCATGCCAGTGATAGTGAAGAATCTGCAACACAAGAAATAACTCGATTTTTTCTTCCTGAAGAAATTTTTAAGTACGAAAAATCAGAGTATCTCCACATTTATTCTGAAGGCGAAAGAAAAACATTTTAACCATATTTCTGAATACTTTACTAGACCCCTTTATTACTATTATTAGATTTTTAAAAAAATTTTTATTCAGAAAATAATAATAAAGGAAAAAATATAAAATGTGAAAAACAAAAATTTGATTTTTCTTATCCTTTTTTGTAGATTTTACTCTGGTAGTATAGATATTTATTTTTCACACACCGAATGCGGTTTTTTTGTCAAAAGAGCGAATTTTTTCAAGCACTTTCTATAGTGCAAAAGGCTATTAATACGCATAATACTCTTCCTGTTCTCGGAAACATTCTTTTAAAAACAGAGGGGCAAAAAGTGTATCTTTCGGCAACAAATTTAGAAATAGCCATTTCTACTTCTTTTTCAGCGACTGTAAAAAATGAAGGAGCTATTACTGTTCCAGCACGGCTTATTGTTAATTCTGTCTCTTTTTTAAAAGAAGGAGAAATAGAAGTATTTTTAGAAGATGGTGAAAGTATTGGGATTTTTGCGAATGGTTCTAAAACAAAAATGAAGGGAATTTCTGCAGAAGATTTTCCACCACTTCCAAAAGTACAAAAAGAGTTTACCGTTGAAATTGAAGAATCCCTTTTAAAAAGATCTATTGAACGAACAGTATTTTGTTGTTCGGCATCCAGTATTCGCCCTGTTCTTTCTGGAGCGTTATTTTGGGTAACAGGAAAAGAAATGAGACTCGTTGCAACTGATTCATACCGATTAGGAGAACAAAAAATAACCCTTTCAGAATCACTTCCAGAATTTAAATGTATTATCCCCGCTCGGACTCTTCAAGAGCTCTCTCGGATTCTTTCTTCTGAAAAAGGGGATAAAAAAAGAAAAGTAAATATTATTGCATCAAAAAATCAGATCGTTTTTCAGTCTCAAGATACTGAAATTTCATCTCGCCTAATTGAAGGAAATTTTCCTGATTATGAACGCATTATTCCAAAAGAACGAAAATCTATAGCGGTTCTTGCTATTGAAAATATTATATTAGGAATTAAACGAGTTGGAATTTTTGCAAAAGAAAATAATAATAATATTCGGCTTTCTCTTACCGAAAAATCAGTGGTGATCACGACTGATGATACCGAAATTGGAAATGATATTTCTGAAATTCCAGCAGAAATATCTGGTCCGCCTATTGAAGTGGCTTTAAATGCACAATATCTTTTAGATATTCTTCAAAATATTTCTGATGATACTTTAGAACTTTCTCTTACTGAAAAACTTTCTCCACTTACTATTCAGCCAAAATCTGATATGAAATATGTGCATATTATTATGCCGTTAAAAATATAGTGTTTTTATAACGGTAAAAACTTATTTCTTCTTTATTTTTTTGCTAGGTATTGTTTAAAGGGAAACCTCTTTATTTTTCATTTTTTTTGAGTTGTTATGAAAAATCTTTCGATTTTTCAGGATATTTGGAATTTTTTTCCACAAATTTCCTCTTTTTCGCTTTCTAAGAAAAAGCGAATTCTTCATGCGTTTGGGCTTTCTAATCACTCCTCTAAAACCTTTTTTTTAGCGGATTTTTTATTTCGTACAAAGCCACAAAATGCAGTTTTTATCACCGATAAAAAGAGTGATATTTATGAATATGAAGAGCTTTTTCAGATGTTTTTTCGCCATGAATCGGAAACCCAACAATGGGAAACTTTTTCATTTTCCTTTTCTCAAGATCCAAAAGAAGAACAAAAAAGAGTTTTTGAACTGTTATCCCGTACTCAAAACCATAAAAAAACACTTTTTCTGCTCTCAGAAGAAGAATCACAAAAATTATTCCCAAACCCAAAAGATTGGTCTTCCCGAGAATATGTCTTAAAAACTGGAGAAAAGTTTAGACTCTCTGATTTTTTTGAAGCAATGGACCAATTAGGCTATACCGCTGGATTGGATAGAAATGTGGATAAGGGGGAATTTTTACGGATGGGAGATGAGATTTTTATTTTCCCCATTGGAGAAGCGTATCCGTTTACTATTGAAATTGGCTTTGATGAGGTCGGAAAAATAGTATCCAGAGGAGAAGAACATCAAAAAATCTCCATTTTTCCGCTGGCGGTAAAATGGAGACAAACCCCATTGGTAGATCTTTTTACTGAAAAAGATATTGCCATTTATGATGATTATGAAAGGGATAATGAAGACCTACCTCCTTTTTCTGGAAAAATTGTAGATCTCTCTTCTTTCCCAAAAGAGGAAGATGAACCTCTTCATCTTCGTTTTCTTTCGGTTTTAAAATTCTATACCCTCACGGATTTCCTAAATGATCTCCGTGAAAAAATTCGGAGCGAATGGAAAATGGTGATTACCACTAAACGATTTGAAGAACTCATTGCTATCTTTCAAGAAGAAAATATTCCTTTTACGCAATACGGGGATGTGAGTGCCAATATTCTCGTAATGGATGGAAAAGATTTGGAAATCGTGCCTCCTTCATTTCAAAACCCCATTGATAAAATTGCATTTCTCACCGATCGCGAGATTTTCCATATTAAAACGAGTTCTAAAAAAGTGGCAAAAAATAGTGAACTTATAGAATTTCTCACGAGTTTAAAAGTGGGAGATTATATTGTGCATCTCGATCATGGGATTGGGCGCTTTTTAGGCATTTCGGAACAAAAAATATCCGATATTACGCGGGAGTATTTAGAAATTCAGTATCTTCAAAATGACAAACTCTTTGTTCCTATTGAGCATTCTGACAAGGTTTCGCGGTATATTGCCGATGAAGATAAGGTTCCGCGGCTTACTCGGCTCGGCTCTACCGAATGGAAAACCGTCCAGAAGAAAGTAAAAAAAGAGACGGAAAAAATCGCAAAAGAACTCTTAAAAATGTATGCCGAACGCGCAAAGGCAAAAGCGTTTCAGTGTAAAACAGACGATGATCGGATGCACCAGTTTGAAGAGAATTTCAAATATTTCCCCACGCCTGGGCAAGTGGCAGCTATTCGGGATATTAAAAAAGATATGGAATCTACCACTCCTATGGATCGTTTGGTATGTGGAGATGTAGGATTTGGAAAAACAGAGGTTGCCATGCGGGCAGCATTTAAGGCGGTAGAGAATGGGCTTCAGGTGGCGGTTATTGCGCCCATTACCATTCTTGTAGATCAGCACTACCAAAACTTTAAAAAACGCATGGAGGGCTTTGATATTCGCATAGAAATGCTCTCCCGATTTCGAACAGCGCAAGAGCAGAAGAAAATTTTGGAGGACCTGAAAAAAGGGAAAATCGATATTATTATTGGAACCCATCGCCTTATTTCTTCTGATGTGGGGTTTTATAACCTGGGGCTTTTGATTATTGATGAAGAGCAGCGCTTTGGAGTGAAGCAGAAAGAAAAACTGAAAGATCTTCGAAAAGAAGTCCATATTCTCACGATGACGGCGACGCCTATTCCCCGAACTCTTAATTTAGCGCTTCACAAACTCCGCGAGATTTCTACCATTACTACTCCTCCCCCTGGACGGCTTCCCATTGTAACGGAAGTTCGCAAGTACTCTGACCGGCTTATTCGGGATGCCATTGTGAAAGAGGTAGAAAGGGGAGGGCAGGTATATTTTTTGCACAACCGAGTAGAAACCATAGAGGCGATTGCGGAAAAACTTCGGCATCTCGTTCCTGAAGCGCGGTTTGGCGTAGCACACGGGCAACTGAAAGCAGAAGACTTGGAAAAAAAGATTTATGCATTTAAAAATCAAGAATTTGATGTCCTCGTCTCGTCTACCATTATTGAAAATGGAATTGACCTGGCGAATGCGAATACGATGATTATTAATAAGGCAGAGGCATTTGGACTCTCTCAGCTTTACCAGTTGAGAGGACGAATTGGGCGCTCTAGTCGGCAGGCTTTTGCATATTTGATGTACCATGCCCAACGGCTTTCTTTGGATGCCAAAAAGCGATTACGAGCGATTGTGGAGGCTTCAGAGTTGGGGAGTGGTTTTCAGCTCTCTATGCGGGATTTGGAAATTCGTGGTGCGGGAGATGTATTGGGGGTTTCCCAGCACGGAAGTGTAAATATGGTGGGAGTAAGCCACTTTTTACGGCTCTTAAAGCAGACCATTACCGAGCTGGAGCAAGGGGGAGAAAAAGAAGAAGAGATTATTCAGGATGTTTCCTTGGAGCTTCCTATGGATGCCTATATTCCGTCTTTCTTTATTTCGGATGCCAAAGAAAAAATTCTTACCTACCAAAAATTGGCGAGTATTACCACACCTGGAATGCTCAAAGATCTCGCGGAGGAATTAGAGGAAGAATACGGAAAATTGCCGAAAGAAGTTAAAAATCTCCTCCAGGTCTTGGAAATAAAGGTGCACGCTAGAACCGCAAATTTAAAAGGAATTTCTTGTGTGGGAGAAGCGGTTCAGCTTTCTCTCTCTAAAAAAGTTACGGCGCACGAAATTATGAACCTTCTCCAATACCAAAAGTTTTGGACTATTTCCGGAGAATCTTTGCGGGCGTCTTTAAAACAACTCGGCTTTAACTGGCAAGAAACGCTTTTGGATGCGCTACGGCTTTTGGAACCGAAGCGAAAAAAAGAGGGGAAAAAGGGGAAAAAAAGTGATTGACATAAAAAAAAGTTTTATTATAATGGCGTCTATTTTTTGTTGCTTATGAACAGAATACCTTACACCGTGCCTGCAATGAGGCAGTATCAGAGTGAAACGCGGATACATCGGGGTGGGGAAAATCCTAATAATTTTGTTTGGGATAGTGACGACTATTTTCCCCTTAATGCAGAGGATCACCCTTCTTCACTTGATATGGAGTCTGTTCAAAGTCTTACAGAATTTAGTGGGTTAGGGTATGGAATAACACAGCAGGTATGGTATGAGGACAGTGGTTATCCTATTTACGATCCAAATGCTCTTTCTCATAAAAAAAATTATGCTTCTAAATCTTTAAGAGCAGAAGAACGAAGGCGTCATGAAGAGCGGAGGGAAGCTGAGAATCTTTTTATTGAATATGTAATACGGCTCTTAAAAGAAAAATTTCATAATTTTTTACCAGACCTAACAGATAGTATAGATGATCTTGTTTTTGATTTACAAACAGCAATGCAACACTCCCGTACTTCAAAAAACGGTAAACATTCGAATAGAACCTTAGATAACGCCCGTATTTATATTTTAAGCAGTCTTGATATTTGGAATAATACTCTTCCGGGTGCAACATCGTTTTTTAATCAAGCTAAAGGAGATATGAAATCTATTCTTTTTTCTGCAACACATGAGAGAGTGACTCCTAACAAAGCGCCGGTAAAAAAAGTTCTTCTATCTGAAAAGGAGAATGATAAAGAAGCGGAAAATGGGAGTGAGGTAAAAGAAGTAAAAAATGTTATCTATCCACGGGTATTTCTTACTGAAGCAGCAGTTACTGCAGAAATAACGAGAAGAGGAATAGTACGGAAAATCGAAATAGAAAAATACACAGCACTGGTGGCTGAAATGCAAGAAAAATACCCTAGATTTTTTCGTGGGAATTGGGGGGTGAACAATATTCTTTCCTCCTTTTTTAATTACTTTAATAGCGGCGTCCTTCCATCCGAAGTGCCTTTTTGGCAGATGATTCCTTCTCGACGAGTAAATACCATTGGAGAATTACATCAGGCAACAAATTGGAAGAAAATAGCACCAGAAGATCAAGAAAAAATGCTAAATTTTGTTAGAACAGCGGGATATAACGAGAGAGAGAAGGGGGTTTCTCTTATTCCGGCAGATGCCCCGGAAGAAGTGCAGGAGGAAAGAGAACTTCTTGATGGAAAAACACTTTATAACGAACTTGTAGAAAGTACCAAAATGCCATTTTATAGTTCTTCTTTCGGGGGTCCTGTTGTGATAACAGAAAGAGATGGGCAACAAGTTATTCAAATCACTATTTATGGTCTTTTTAAAGATGATTATTATCTGTATCCCAATGGTACTTTTAAAAGTACAGAAACAGGTACATCCCAATCCTCAGATAAGGAAGAAGAGTATGAACTTTCCGAAGGACTAATTGCAAATATAATCAAGCTCCTTACTTCTGACCTTTATAATCCTCGTTATCTTCCAAAAACAGAGGTAGATATTCGGTTTTCCTTAACAGGGCGTTATTCCGACGACGAAAAAGCTTTTGAGAGATAATGAGAAAATAGCCGGTATAGAGGAAAAAATTCATATTACTCCTGCTGTAAATGATGAAAATTATGCAGAACTAATTTTAGCCTAGATTCATCATCTTCAAATAACATAAAAAACGCCTCCTCTATTCGTGGGGGCGTTTTTTTATGTACCTCTTATCCTTTTGATCGTTTTCGCTCGTTTTCTTTTAGGAATTTTTTTCGGATTCGGACATTGAGCGGCGTTACTTCTACATATTCATCGGGACCAATATATTCCAGTGCTTTTTCCAATGTCATTTCTAATGGAGGAGTAAGGGTAATGGCTTCGTCTTTTCCACTCGCTCGGACATTGGTGAGTTTTTTTTCTTTTAACGGATTCACTACTAAATCTGTTCCCTGATTGTGCTCTCCAATAATCATTCCTTCGTATACCTTTGTTTGGGGCTTTACAAAAAGAGGACCTCTTTCTTGCAAATTCCAGAGCGCAAAAGCGACAGTTTCTCCTTCTTCCATCGAAATAAGCGATCCTACTTGTCGTTTTTCTATCTTTCCGACATGGGGGACATACTTCTCAAAGGCGTGGTAAAAAGTTCCTTCCCCTTTCGTAAGCACAATAAATGTTCCTCGGAATCCAAGCAGTCCTCTGGTGGTAATAAGAAACTCCATTTGTACAATTCCATTGTCGGATTTAATGGTTTGCATTTCACCTTTTCGACGAGAAAGCGCTTCAATAACGCCTCCACTCATTTCTTCTGGAACGGTAACCGTTGCGTTTTCTAATGGTTCCATTACCACTCCTTCTATTTCTTGCAATACCACTTCCGGCTGGGAAACCTGAAGCTCAAATCCTTCTCGACGCATGGTTTCTATCAGTACTGCGAGGTGCATTTCTCCTCGTCCATACACTTTAAAACTATCGGATTGGTTACTCATTTCAATCTTTAGCCCCACATTGGTTTCTAATTCGCGCTCCAAGCGTTCCCGAATATTTCGAGAAGTCACCATCTTTCCTTCTCGTCCTGCCAAAGGTGAATCATTCACCATAAAATCCATGGCGAGTGCTGGCGGATCTACCAGAATAGCGGGAAGAGGTTCGCTTTTTTCGTCGGTCATAATGGTTTCCCCCACATAAATATCGCCAATTCCGGCAATTGCCACAATGTCTCCGCATTCCACCGCGTCCACTTCTATTCGTTGTAATCCATGAAAAGAAAAGAGCTGTGAGACTCGCCCTCTTCGCATTTCTCCAGACGGAGTTTTAATCACTACAGACGCATTTTTTTTGAGAGACCCACTGTGAACCCGCCCAATACCAATACGACCCAAAAAGGAGTCATACGCGAGGGTTGCGGGTTGAAATTTAAAAGTACTTTCATCTTTTTGCGCCAGTGGAACCATTTCTAAAATCCAGTCTAAAAGTGGTGTAATATCTTTTCTTTCATCATTCAATTCTCGAATAGCAACTCCTTCTCGCGCAATGGCATACAGATACGGAAAATTGAGTTGTTCATCACTGGCTCCCAGTTGCACAAAGAGGTCAAACAGTTCGTCTACCACTTCGTCAGGTCTGGCGGTGTTTTTATCAATTTTGTTAATGACCACCAAAACCTTTAATCCCAGTTGTAAAGATTTTTGAAGAACAAATTTGGTCTGCGGCATGGGTCCTTCGTAGGCGTCTACCACCAAAACGGTTGCATCCACCGTTCGAAGCATTCGTTCTACCTCACTTCCAAAATCCGCGTGCCCAGGAGTATCCACAATATTAATTTTGGTTCCTTTATACCGAATAGCCGTATTTTTGGCATAAATGGTAATTCCCCGCTCTTTTTCTTGGTCGTTGGAATCCATTACCCGCTCTTCCACTTCTTCGTGGGCAGCAAAAGTTCCAGATCCCTTTAAAAGGGCGTCCACAAGCGTGGTTTTTCCATGATCCACATGGGCAATAATAGCAATATTGCGAATATCCATATTTTTAAAAAAAGCCTGGAGAAGGTACCAGGCTTTGGGGGCGAAAGAAAAGGGAATTTGTCATCTCCACGAAAGTGGGGATCCATTTGTATATTTCAGTGTAAAACTTTAGCCATTTTTGTGGGACTTTGAAAATAATTCCATTGTTCTTCATTTGGACACCATAATCCACCCTTCGGGGGAGAAGCCATAAGATTTCCGATTTGGAGTTCTATTTCAGTTTGTTGAGTATTCAGCGTCACCTGTTGTTCTGCTTTCAATGCCTGTTCGGCAATTTGGTTTTTAAATGGATTCCCTTTCTCAGCCCCAGGAAATTGCTGTTCTACCTGTCCTAATTGATGTTCGAATGCCATAAAAAAGGGATAAAATAAATATGGACAGCATTTTTCTCTCCCCTTTTCAGAATGTCAATTTCAATTTTGTATTCTTTCTGAAACTCGGTATATTTTTAGTGAATTTTTATTTCCCTCTTATGCTTCCTATTCCTCCTGGATCTGCACATTTTCATCCGGATGTCATTTATAAAATAGAGGGGCTTGCCCATGTGATTCCGTTTACGCTTTTACGCCATACTAAGGGGGTAAATTTTCACGCCGTTCCGTTTTTAGAAGGAATGAATGGATTGGACCGAGTAATTCACGAACAAGACGCCTTTTCTCCGGGGAAAGTAGATGAAGTGGAACGCCCCTGGTATATGCATCCGCAGCAGGATGACAACCTTATTACGCTTGTGGGAACCCGTGTGGTTGAGCTGTACAGTGTAGAACACAAAAAAATTGAGACTTTTGAAATTTCTCCAGAAAAAATTACCCACAATGGAGTAGTCGTATGCGACGGGCCAGGAATTCTTGGCTGGCCACCATTTGTTTTTCACCGAAATCACTCTCCGTATGTTGGAGGATCCACTTCTATGAATCTCGCCATTCGGTTTAAAAACTTCAATATCAAATCGGAATTTAATATCTACGATATCATGGATATAGAAACCGGAAAATATAGAATGATACGACGAGGAAGTGTGGATCAGCCTTTTGGGAAGGTTTAGTTTTTAACCATTATGCCTCCTCATTCCTCATCCCTCATAACTCGATTCCCCCTGGAAAGTGCTTGGGGAGGAGAAGAAGCCGTTCATCTCCTGTTGGCTGAACATTTTCAAAACAAAGGGGTTCGGCCTGTTTTTTGTGGCTCTTGCCCGGTGATGAGCGAGGCGTTTACAAAAAAAGGATTTTTGACGGTCTTTGTCCCCTTTTTTAAGGACATTACCTCCAAAACAACACTCCTTTTTTCTCTCATTACTCTTCCCCTTTTTTTTCTCCTAGGAATGGGTATTTTAACCGGCTTGCGGATGAATGGCGTAAAAAAAATGCTCTGCATGACGCTGATAGAAAAAATAGTCTGGACACCCATTGCTAAAATACTGGGAATGGAAGTGTTTTGGGGACACCATGCGCCTTTGGGAAAATGGTTTTTTAAAAATCCATTTCTTATTTTTTGGAAAATTTTTTCACGGTGGGCAACTATTATTGTCCCATCTGAAGCCATGAAACAAGAACTCTTGAACAGTGTCAAAAAAACACTTCAAATAACCGTCATTCATAATCCACTTCTGGAAAAACCAATGCTAAGTCCTGATACGCAAAAAATTCCACTGCTTCCCAAGGGGACCATTATTCTTGGTACCGCATCCCGTTTTTCTCGAGAAAAAGGACTTCAAGATGGGCTGGCGGCATATGCCATTCTTTCTCAGTCCCATCCGCAAGAATACGCACTTTTTATGGCAGGAGATGGACCACTGCGTCCCGCCTTAGAAACGCAAGTAAGAGATAAAAATCTGCACAATGTTTTCTTTTTTGGGTTTTGTAATCCGGCAGAAATGGCGGCATTTTGGGAAAATATTCATATTTTTCTCCTTCCCTCGCATGAAGAACCCTTTGGAATGGTCCTTTTAGAAGCCATGAATGCGGAAGTGCCCATTATTGCCACAACGGTAGGGGGTGTTCCAGAAGTCCTGGAAAATGCGGGAATTCTTATTCCTTCAAAAAATCCGCAAAAAATGGCGGAAGAAATTTTTAACCTGGCAAAAAATACGACTCTTCAATCTACTCTGAAAAAAATGGGAAAAGAACGGGTGCAGCGCTGTTTTTCTCTGGAAATGTTTTATAGTACTCTTGACGCAGTATTTTTGGGGTAATATTTACTCATTAAAGAAGCCTATTTCTGATGAAGAAATAGGCTTCTTGTTGCAGAACGATATTAAAAAAGTTTTATGCTTGTGGATTTTGCGGTGGTCGAGGCGCAGAAGGAGGAACTCCTCCAATTCCTGCTCGTGCTCTGGCAAGAGCTTCTTCTTCTTCTCTTTTTGCATCTCCACTGCTCATTTCGATTTCTAAATCTTCCCATTCTTGGTTGTGTTTTCCTTCAAGCTCGTCCAATTGCTGTTTATGCCGCACATCCAGTTCGGAGAATTTTCGTTTCTCTTCTTCTAAAATTCTCATCAACTCGTCTACTTGGTATTGCGTCAGTCTTGGAACGGCTTCAATAATTCGCTTCTTTTCATCCTTCGTGAGGGAAATGGATCCCGCCAGGAGGAGGAGAAAATGATTTTCGTCAAATTGCAAATTATGTTTTGGGAGTTTGATTTTCGTTTTAAATGCCTTTTCATCTCGTCCAAAGTTTCCAATAGGTTGTACTACTGGTGGTTCAGGAGGATACGCCGCTCCACCGTAAGGAGGTTGTTGGTATCCGGCTGGTGGGTATCCGCCACCGTAAGGAGGGTATCCGTATCCTGGGGGAGGTGGAGGGTATGCACCTGGTTGGGGGGCATATCCATATCCAGCAGGAGGAGTTTGCGCTCCCGGTTGCGCTGGGTTTTGTCCATCTTGTGGTGCTCCGTATCCCGGCTGTGGAGGGTATCCGTATCCTGGGGGAGGTGGAGGGTATGCACCTGGTTGGGGGGCATATCCGTATCC
>Ga0194063_10002414_pt1 | contig 11702 bp, 6 predicted proteins | sample SepL3720m_MetaG_FD_155459 | JGI IMG/M metagenome (GOLD analysis project Ga0194063, IMG submission 155459) | Anoxic zone freshwater microbial communities from boreal shield lake in IISD Experimental Lakes Area, Ontario, Canada - Sep2016-L373-20m | ecosystem: Environmental > Aquatic > Freshwater >... | reverse complement strand
CGGTTGTTGCGGTCATCTGTTCTTCCATTATTGGGGTAGTACTATGGGTTTTCATTATCTGGTGTTACTGCCCCAACGAGTGCCGGCTCACGTTCAGTGTCATTTTTATTGGCGTTCATATGAAGACTGGTCTGCTGTGCATCGGGTTGATCAATTTCACCATCGAAACGTACTGTTTTATCCCAGATACGTTTGTCATGCATGATAAGATCGGACCACAGAGCCCGCAATGAGGCCAGCGGCCACACCTGGCAGTAGGTGAAGTACATGACGATGATGAGGATCATATTGCCGAAAGTTAGCTCTTCATCATACGAGAGTACCAGCAGGATCTCCAGATAGTAGATTACAATTGCTACCATGCCGAGTTGTACATGATATACCGGCTGCATCGTATGGAAGATGTCCATCGGTAACAGGTAGAGCAAGTTATAGATAGGGAATTTCGGCATGGTTTCAAAAAAGTTAGCAGGGAGCTGTTTGAACATACTCATCACCCAGAAGAACTGCATGGCGAGGATGGCATAAAGAAGCATATACGGGATGCTCAAGGTAAATAAGAATTCCGCCGCGTACCACTTATGCTTGGAGCGTCCGAAAGTTTTAATCAGCTTCCACCAGGCATAGTTGTTGCCACGCGCCCAGCGGGTGCGCTGCTTCAGCCAGACAGCCAGCGTCTCTGGTTCCTGCTCCCAACTGTCGCTGTAGGGGATGTATTTAATGCGGTAGCCGTCCTGGTACATGCGCACGCTCAACTCGGCATCCTCGGCCAGTGCTTCCACGTCCCAGCCACCCACCGCATTCACCACGCTGCGCCGGATGATATAGTTGGTGCCGGAGAGCGCGGAGACGCCCATGAACTGCCAGCGCCCGGCCTGCATGATCCCCTGGAAGCCCAGCCCTTCGATATTGATGAAGCGGGTGAGGAGATTCTTGCGGCGGTTGCCGGTGCGGAATTTGCCCAGTACTGCGCCTAACTCCGGGTTGCGGATGAAGTTGGCCATCAGCAGTTTCAATGCATCATGCTCGGGGCGGTTATCGGCGTCGTAAATCGCCACGAATTCATTAGTTACGGTCTTCAGTGCGGCATTGAGTGCCGCGGCCTTTCCGCGGCCGCCACCATTATCCAGGAAACGATGAAAAGGGCGTACGCGCTTATCCTGCCTGGCCAGCCGATCAATTATCTCGGCGGTGGTATCGGTGGAAGCGTCATTGATGACGAGTATCTCCAGTTTATCCACCGGGTAATCGAGGGAGAGCAGCGAGAGGATGGTACGCTCGATAACCTTTTCTTCATTATGCGCAGGTACCATGATGGTGATGGGCGGCCACTCGGTGATACCATCCAGGATGGTTTCGCGCTCTTTTCTCGCGCGACGAGAAGTGACAAAGCCGGCAACTGCCAGGATCAACTGGTAGGTAATGATGAACCAGGCGGTATAAACGGCGACATTGAGTACAGCCGTGAGGAAGGTATTAAAAGTCATCCGGGTTTCTTCTCCATGGGGATGCCGGCAACGAGGTCAAGCGCTGCACGGAAGTCACTTCGGTGAACCCCCAGCTATTTTTGTTCCTGACTCACTTGTTCGCATTTTCCAATAATGCACAAACAGGCACAGGACCGGTTATCTGCTGACGACGGCAAAACGGATAAACCGTATGTGACCAACTTCCCGTCATAGTTTAGTAATTGCCAGCAAAGGATATTTTAGCATATAGCCCGCGGTAAAACAAGCCGTTATGCCTCCCTGTAACAGTTCAGTCTTATCAGTCTGCTTTTTGGCCTTAGTCCCCGACCTGAAGATCGGGGCTATTCAGACGCGCCGGTGAACCCGGCTTTGGTGACCTTTTTCGAAATAACGTTTGTATGGTCTACCCCGGGTTTCGCCCGGGGCTAAATTATTATGCTCTCTTTTTGTCTCAGCCCGTATTAGCCTGTTATTAAGAAACGGGCTAATACGATCCTACACCGATATCCCGGATAGATATTTTAGCCCCGGGCGAAACCCGGGGTCACGTTCCAAAGCTCCATTTATGGAGCGCGTCTGAATAGCCCCGGGCTTCAGGCCGGGGAGCAAACTGACCGACATACTGCGGAGACTGAACAATTACTGCCTCCCTGTATGCGATAACGGCGCTGTAATTGTGCCATGGGCGTCTCGCCCATGAGAACGGGTAAAAAGAAATATGGTCATGATTCTTTGTTAGCCTGAAAGGCTCGTATTCTTATAGCCTGGGGCAGCGCCCCAGGTACCATAAGATTAAAACTAGGTTCGGGAGAAACGATTCCTGGGGCGCTGCCCCAGGCTATTACCCACAAGTATGGGGTGAAAGACCTAGTTGGGGACTGAAGTCCCGGCTGGTGGGCATTAAAATGCCGGTCGTCCGCCTTCGCGGACTTTTCTGACCGATGAAATTTGAGTCCTTCACGGAATTTTAATGATTTTTCACGGATTTTTTCCATGAAATTCGGATTTTAACGCATCAGATAGTCCGCGAAGGCGGACGAACGGCGCGAAGCGCCCACCAGCCGGGACTTCAGTCCCCAAGTAGAAGATACTTGTGGGTAATTGACAGGGCGCTGCCCCAGGCTATAGATATTTCAGCCCTTCGGGCTAACCAGGGATCAATGCCGATCCTCACATAGCCCGTTCTCATGGGCGTCCCGCCCATGCCACGATATACTTACGCGCCACACGTTGAACACTTGTCCTTCGTAGCCAGGGATGGCGAAGTAGGATTGAACAAAAACCCGCATCACCCCCTCGACAACTGCCCACCTTACTGCTACCATTGATATGGTAGTACAAAGATATCCGCGAATTTGTCTTCGAGTTCGAAAAGGAGGGTGAAAATGATTATTGCTGCTCTAGTGGTACTGGTGATCATCGTTTTATGGTGGATCGCTACCTACAACCGGCTGGTCTCGCTGCGCGAGCAGGTGAACAATGCCTGGAGTCAGATTGACGTCCAGTTGCGCCGACGCTATGACTTGATTCCCAATATCGTGGAAGCGGTGAAGGGGTATGTCGCGCACGAGCGCGGGACGCTGGAGGCGGTGGTGAAGGCACGTCAGCAGGCGGTTGACCTGCAGAATGGCACCCCCGAGGATCGCCAGCAGGCGGAGAATATGCTGAGTGGGACGCTGAAATCGCTCTTCGCCGTTACCGAGGCGTATCCTGACCTGAAGGCCAACCAGAACTTCATGATGCTGCAGGAAGAGCTGAGCGGGACAGAAAGCAAAATCGCCTACTCGCGCCAGCACTATAATGATGTGGTGAATGTCTACAACGCCACCATTCTCAGCTTCCCCGCCAGCCTGGTGGCCGGCGGCAAGTTCACCGAGAAGAAATACTTCGAGACCGAAGAAGCCACCCGCGAAGCACCGAAGGTTTCGTTTAGCTGATACAAATGCAAAGAAGCAACTTGGGGACTTCAGTCCCCAAGTTTTCACAGTTGGACTCTGGCATCCACCGACATACCCCGGATCTCATCCGGGGCAAAGATATTACGTCTCTCTTTTAGCCTCTGCCCGTATCAACTCGTTATTTATTTACGACTTGATACGGGCAAAGACGATTAAATCGGATAAATATCATAGCCCCGGATGAAATCCGGGGGCACGTTATCGGGCTGCTGATATTTCAACACCGACTTGTGGGTGACAAACAGGGCTTACGCCCCAGGCTAAATTCCAACACCAAGTCGTGGTGACATCCACATTTCGATGTTTTATGCGCCTTGCTGTTGCTTAAGTGCGTAACAACCGCACCAAACTGCTGCCGTACTATACAAATAGTCGGACTATTTGTATAGTACGGTAGCAGAGAACGTCTCCACCGCCGCTGTCCGCTACTTCCCCGCCCAGGCCAGCCGTACCTGGCGATGGCGGGTGGCGAAGGCTTCGCTCTCCTGGCGCGCCTGTTCGTATGCCACTGCTCTTCTGGCACTTAACTCGGTTTTGTTGATGGGGCGTGGCTGACGCTTGCTCTGCCAATCTTGCTGCGTCTGGCGCAACTCGTCCATACCGTCATTGCCGTAGGCCAGCGATTCGATCAGCGCCACCACCTCTTTTTCCTTGCCCTCGATCACCATCGTCGCCGCCGGGCGTCCCGGGTCCTGCACCATCTCCCAATGCAGGTAGTGGATGAGCCGGTCGACGAGCATTATCTTATCGCGGGGAGTCTCCGCTACGAGGAAGCCATCCATATAATCGCGCACGGCGGGGAAGCAGCCACCCCAGATCAGGTGCTGCTGGTGGTAGTGGTCGAAGTATACCTGCCAGGTCGTCTGCCATCCGCACGCACAGCGAATGACCTCGCCCTTATTCCACTCATTCATCCGACGGACTACCTCCGCGCATTGCGGACACTCAACCCGGCCATAGGCGGCCTGGGTGGCGATGGTAACACTTTGCAGCCGCAGGTAGATGCCGATGGTTACTTCGTCCAGCAGCACCTCATCAAGCATGCCCCGCGCCTCCGAGTCGTAAAGGCGCTGAATCTCGTCGCGACTGACCTTCGGATTCCAGTGAATATTCTCGATACTTGCATCTGGCATTTTCAAGATCTTTTCTATGTAAGTGTCAGCGCAGTGTCAAGCGGAATTGACGCACATTAGACCGGTAATACCCCAGGGCCTGGTTCTCCCAGTTGCCGGAGAACTGCAGCCAACCAGTTAGGCCGTCGGATTCCAGCCACTTCAGTGGCAGGCGTGGGCAATACGGTGTGAACGCCTTGCCTTCCCAGTATTCTTCGAAGTGCACCAGTGAAAAAGGTCCCCATGGGTTGGGGGATTCCAGGACGATCAGGTCAGTACCGCTGGAACCGGAAAAATCTTCATGCAGGTGCCAGGTGAACAGCAGGTAGCGCTCAATGCCGGCCAGGTAGACCATCTCCGGCAGTCCGAGCCAATGATGCAGGCTGAGGATAGGGATGGCTTCGTCTATATCCCAACTCCATGCCGGCTCGCCAGACGTAGTGAATGCGGCGACCCATTCCCACGAATGGCGACGCATAATGTTATCAGCGGGGACGCGGCCCAGGCGCAAATTACTCCCGTTATCCCATTGGTCGGAGGATACTGCGTAAACATAGCTGTCGCGTGCGTTCGCATTGTTCTGCCCAAAGTTGATGAACGATGGCCCTCCGAATTTGTGGCCAGGGAACATCGGCTGCGTAGTGGTCTTCAAATCCGGTATCCAATTCCACCCTTTCGTAGTGGAATAGATAATCGAGGCATCACTGCCATGTTGTGAGCGCATGCTAAACGGCGCTTGACGCATACCAAGCATATTCTGGAAGGAGAGATACAGGATACCATCCACACAGATCATCCCGCTGGGTTTCGGCCCGCCTCCACCCCATCCGCGATAGTCATTCATGTGATTGATTTTGCTGATGGCGTAATCAGTCGGGCCGCCGGTTATTTTTTCCACATCCAATCCATCTTGCGACTCGCCCCATAGCGGGTCGCCTGCTGCGGTATAGATTGCATCATCTTCCGCCCATGTCATGGGGTAGGTATCCCCTTTCACATCCGGTTCGGGGTAGGGAATACGTTCACCGCACCACTCGAAACCACGGATGTACGTACTCTGCGGGAGTATGGAAATAGGGGTCATGCGTTCTTCCTCCAGGTTATTATGTTCTATGTCAGGTCGCAGGTGCAAATACTCACAGAACGTTAGCTGAATGATATGAGAGTTATCCTCGTCTGTCAAATGTAGAAAACGATAGCGAAGTAGATTCGATACTGTTTGAATAGCACTGGATAATCAGGATTCATGGTTATATACTTCCCCCAACTATGTTATACTGCTCAAGTTTGTGATGTCCATAACGATTTATCACGCCAACAACTGATGAAAAGGTGGGTCACCGGCAGGTGCATCAATCGACAAAAAAAACGAGAGGAGAGGTTTATGTGTAACCTTTCACACTTTTCTTCCGCTCTGCCCGTCTGGGCAGACAAGCGCGAGCGCGAGATCAATGTCACCATCGGATTCGTGGTGTCGGTGGATATCCCCGCAGGCGGGGGTATCTTGCGCCTGGCGTGCGCGACCATCTACCGTGCGTGGGTGGACGGCGTCTTTCTCGGCGCAGGGCCGGCGCGCACCGCGCATGGGTACTTTCGCATCGACGATTGGGCCGTGCCGGCAGGCACGCACACAGTGGCCATCGAGGTGACTGGCTACAACGTCGACAGCTACGCATACCTTGATCAGCCGTCGTTCCTGCAAGCTGAGATCGTGGCGGGGACACAAGTGCTGGCCGCCACGGGGCACGATTTCGATGCGGTAGAGCTGACGGGGCGCATACAGCGTACGGCCCGCTATAGCTTCCAGCGCGCGTTGTCCGAGTACTACCGGCTGCAACCAGGGTATGATAGCTGGCGAAATGGCGAGTCTGACGGGCATCAGGTCACCCTGTCCGAGCAACCTGCTCTGCCGCTGCTGGGGCGCCGTGCCCCCTATCCAACCTTTGGACAGGTGCAGCCCGTGGCATACCTGGGCGGCGGAGCGATCTCCCGGGGCAACATGCCGAAGTCGCCCTCGCGCGATCGCGCGCTGACGCTACCGGGCGAGGGTGGAGCATACAAAGGCTACCCGGAAGGCGACTTGACCGTATGCCCAAGCATGGAATTGCAGGCGCTGCAAATGCACCAGCATGAAGATGTGAATCAGGACTACGTGCCGAACCAGGTAAGACACATGGCCACCATGAGTTGGACACGCCACGACTTCGGCGCGCTGAAGTGTGGATTCCCTGGTGTACAAGTAACGGTGCACGAGCCGACTACTATTTTCCTCGCATTCGACGAAATTCTACTACCTGACGGGTCACTGAACTGGAAGCGACTTGGTACAGTCAATCTGATCGGCTTCGAGCTGCAGCCGGGGAGCTACACCCTGGAGTGCTGCGAGCCGTACACGGTACGCTACCTCGAAGTGTGGTGTCTGGAGGGCAACGTGGAAGTGAGTGACCTGTGGGTGCGCGAGTACGTGAATCCGGCTGCCGAGGGGGCGCGCTTTGCCTGTGCGGATGACCGCATTAACCGCATCTTCGAGGCGGCACGCAAGACCTTTGCGCAGAATGCGGTCGACATCTTCATGGACTGCCCCTCGCGTGAGCGCGCCGGCTGGCTGGGCGATTCCTTCTTCGCTTCGCGGGTCGAGCCATTACTCACCGGAGACACGGCGATTGAGACCGACTTTATCGAGAACTTTCTGCTGCACCCGGACGACCCGCATTTGCCGGCGGGCATGTTCCCCATGTGCTACCCCAGCGACCACCGGGACAACAACTTCATCCCCAACTGGGCGCTCTGGTTTATGCTTGAATTGCGGGAGTACCGGACACGCGGAGGAGACGAGAAAATAATCGAAGGTCTACGTCCGCAAGTTGAACAGTGCCTGGCGCTGTTCACAACCTGGGAGAATAGTGACGGGCTGCTGGAGAAGCTACCCGGTTGGGTCTTTGTGGAGTGGTCAAAGGCCAATGAGCTGACGCAGGATGTGAACTACCCGTCCAACATGCTCTATGCAGCGGCGCTGGAAGCCATAGCCGGACTGTACGATATTCCCGCCCTGGCCACGAAGGCCGACGCCGTGCGGCGCACCGTCCATGAGCAGTCGTTTGACGGACGCTTCTTCCGCGACCACGCCCTGCGCATCGATGACGTACTCCAGGTACAGCCCGAATGTACCGAGACCTGCCAGTACTTCGCGCTGTTCACGCATACGGCCACGCCGGAAGTGGACGCTGCCTTTGCGCAACGCATCCTCACCGAGTTCACACCGGAAAAACGGGCACAGGGCAAGTATGCCGAAATATTCCCGGCCAATCTCATCTTCGGCACCACGCTTCGCTTTGAACTGCTCTCACGGGCTGATCAACGCCGCGAACTCCTCGCGGAACTCATCCACTATTTGCTGTTGATGGCCGACAGCACCGGAACACTATGGGAACATCTGGATACGCAGGCTTCCTGCAGCCACGGCTTCGCCTCGAATGCTGCCGGTCTCATACTGCACGCCGCCCTGGGTATACGTGAGTTGGATGTCGTCGGCAAGCGTATCAGCCTCCAGGTCGGCGGCAATGGATTCGCCTGGGCCAGCGGACGCGTGCCCGTGCCCGGCGGACACCTGGAGTTCTCCTGGTGGCAGGAAGAAGGCGCGTATAAACATCGCGTAAGCGCACCGCTGGGGTATACGGTGACTGTACTTGTGTGACAGATAAGTCTGGTCCCCGGCCTGAAGACCGAGGCTATTCAGACGCGCTCCATAAATGGAGCTTTGGTCAGATTTTGCAGAGATTCGCAAAGCTGTTGCTTAAATACCGCTGCGAAGATAACCACTAAGGGCACAGAGAGCACAAAGAAAGTTTGTGTCCGCTGTGCCCGCTGTGCTGCTATCAGATTATTAACGAGCAAGCCTGGTGCCCTACATCAGCAGTTGAAGCCCGAACGTATGCCACCTTATGGTACATAAACAGCAAAATCGAAGGTCAGTGCGTCGGTCTCAATTCTTCTAGCTGCCACACTATTTTCAATTTGTTTACGCCAGAGTGCGGGGTTTAGTGACCAGAGGCTGTCGGCAACGACATACCCTCCGCCACCTGATACGACCACCCGTTCATCAGCAGCTACAACCACCTGGTCAGAATACAGGGGATATTTTGCCAGGAACTCATCGCGCGACATAGAATTCCACTCCAGCGTCGAATACGGACCAGGATCTGGTGGGTTTGGTAGGTCTATCACAATATAACGTCCGTCATATTTCAGACCATTATAGTAGCCATTATCTCGCGGGTAATGTGCTATCCCTGATACTGCTCGCTGCGGCCCCTTATAAATCATAAAGCGGAAGATTCTTCCTTCATAGTCGCCGGTAGCAGGGAAGTTGTAGTATGTTGCGTAAGCATAACGCTCGTTGATCGGCTGCGGTGGAGCCTTGATGGTCACCACTGCATCGGCGGTTCCTATGAGCAATAGTTTCGTTCCCTGAACCAGATACGCCTGTACGGTGATGATATCCGTGCTCTTATCTTCCGCAGTATCATTTGCGGTATAGGTGATGGTTTGATCCGCGGAGGTGAAGGAAGAGCCGGATTGCCCATGCGTATCACTGAGACTCCCCTGCTTCCCGGCGGTGGACCACTTGTATTCCTTGCTGCCGGTGAACTCGGCTACGCCGTAGGTCGTGAACGTTTTCGTGCCACCAGGAGCAACTTCCACCGTTTCGGGCTGCAGCCGTACCGTGGGGGCTTTGCAGGTGATATTCCATGATTGCACTGGACGAACGGTAGTATTGTCTCTTACCACGGTGAGTAAATCAAAAGAGCTCATTACTTTGTCTATGATGCCAACGTACTGCAAGATAAACTTCGCAGCAGTTGCAGCTTGCGTGGCGACTGTTCCCTGCAACAAGCCTTCCTCACCGCAAATGCTCAATATTGATGTCAAGGTAGAGAATTGCTGCCCCGCAAAGCCGCTGAAAAGTTTCGCCATTGCAGAGCGAGCATCGCCGATGATGAGGTTTTCACCGAATCCGGGAATAGTGTCCGTACAAAGAGTAATTATACGTGATGAAACCTGAAAAAATATTTTCGGGTCAACTTTTTTGATTGCATCTGCGGGAATGATCATCGCTACTGCGGGGAAAATAACTTCCTTCACCGCTGTATACTGTGACAGACTATGCACGCGTTGTGCCCAGGTGGAGGTGTTAGGATTGCCGACCAAATCCGCGGGGAGGCTCTGCGGCCCCAGTTGGTTAGTCCACGCTTCCACGCCGAAGGTGGAGCCACAGGCGACCAGCGTATAGTACGTTTCTTTCGCATCGGATGGCTCGAGAGGAAGAATCGGTGTTCCGGTGGTGGTAGCGGTATACGATGCAGTCCCGGCGACAACTTCAAATATTTCGGACACGGCACCGGACCAGCCGTCGGTGGCGGGGAGCAGGCAATCCCAGGGGGCATTATTCGTGGTGATGCGCACCCAATCCGCTGCCGACAGGTCGTGTCGTACGCTGTCCTTGTCCGTATACCCCGTGCGATAAATATAATAGCCGGTATGGCGGCGATATTTGTTTGTCAGCAGCATTCCGTTGTTCGCCGTATTCTGAGTGCAGGTCATCCCGCTCTGTTCGGCGTCGGGCACAATTTTGTAGAGTGACAGATCGGTGGCGCGCGTTGCCCGTGGGCGGGTCATCGCTGGTGTGGCTCTGGTGGCGGTGGTGATCTCCGTCACTGCCGTGGTCAATGCAGTGATAATCTCCGCATCCGCGTCCGCGACCGCTGTGGGGTTGATCGCCATGCGCTGGGTGATCTCCATTGCCAGTGTGGCAGTATGCGGGTCAGAATCGATCCATTGCAGCAGTTGCGCGCGATACTCGGCGGGCATAGTGAAGGCCTGCAGTCCGACAAACAGCAACGCTGCTGCTGTGGAACGTGCGTCAATTGTCTGCCCCGCTTGTCGTGTGGTGGAGGCCACGAAGCCATAAAGAACCGGCGTGCCGGCACTATTTACCACCGTGGCCAGTGCGGCCTCTTGTCCCGGTTCTAATGCCGTAAAAGCACCGGTGGTAGACACCGGCGCCTCCCCCAGGCAGGTGACGACACGTAACTCCTGCGCCGTCAGTGCGCAACCAGTGGGTAATATCAGTTGCCCGGAAGCTTCGTATTGTGTCCATGATGACGATGAATTTGATGATGCGCACCCAGTAAAACTGAGGCAGACACCAAAGATAGAAGCGAAAAGTAGACCTGCGATGAGCAGGATATTCAATCTGCGATTAAAGATAATTCGAAAGAGGTTGAGCAAAATATTCCTCCTGTCATTTTTAAATCTCATCTTTCTATCTGTCCCCAAAATAATGAAATTGTACGAATTGAGCATACTTACTACTTTGCGATGAAAAAACCTCAGGAAATGTGCATAAAACCACCAAAAATCGGGAATATACAACTAATAAAAACCGTAGAACCGAGCATAATAGAGATGGTGATCTCAAAACGCGGGGATGCGTTATGCTCGGTTCCAAGGTGCTAGAGGGTACTTCGTAATTTCAATATAACACCACATCCCCACCCCCGCAAGCACACAACCGTTTGTACTCACGAGGGAAGTTCAAATTATTTTCAAAATATTTTGGGGTGATACCCCGAACCGCGGCATTGAGTACATAATTGATTGCCCGTTCTCATGGGCGGGACGCCCATGGCACCATCAATCCAGCCGGTAATGTGCCCCGGTGCTCACCGGGTTGCGCAGGGCGGCGTTGGTTATTATTTGCGCTACCTCGATGCCGTTGCGCAGGCCGATCAGCTGGTCGGTTAGCTTGGTCTCGCGGTAGAACTCCTCGATGCGGTGGCTGAGGTAGCCCAGGTCGGCCAGCGCGCGCTTCAGGCGTTTGCTGGTGCGCACTATCCCCGCGTAGTTCCACATGGTGGTGCGGATAGTCACCCAGTCCTGCACTATCAGCGCCGGGTCGATGGCTTTCTGCAACCCCACGTCCTGCCAGTCTTCCACATGGTTACCCCGGCTATCATTTTCGCCACGGTGGGTGGCCGCCAGTGCGCCGGCGCGCGTGCCCCAGGTGAGTGCCTCCAGCAGGCTAGTGCTAGCCAGGCGGTTGGCCCCGTGTACGCCGGTGCAGCTCACCTCGCCCACGGCATAGAGGTTGCGCAGGCTGGTAC
>Ga0194063_10002413_pt1 | contig 11704 bp, 14 predicted proteins | sample SepL3720m_MetaG_FD_155459 | JGI IMG/M metagenome (GOLD analysis project Ga0194063, IMG submission 155459) | Anoxic zone freshwater microbial communities from boreal shield lake in IISD Experimental Lakes Area, Ontario, Canada - Sep2016-L373-20m | ecosystem: Environmental > Aquatic > Freshwater... | reverse complement strand
TGGGTGCGGCGGACATCGACGAAGCCGACAAGGTCAGGGTGCTCAACGACGAGGAACCGGGCGAAACAACGCAGCGTGTTGTCCGCGACATCAACGGTCGCGGGGCGCATCGACACGGCCAGCTGATTTGAGCTACTTACCCATTCAGGGGGTGTCCCCTACGCTTTTGTGTCTCCAGCAGATGACTTGGTGTGTCCTCAGCTGAACGAGAGCGGGTTTCGGAAACACGGAACATTAACTCACGATGTGTCCCCTTGGTGTCGACCCTTCGTGAGTCGACGGAGCAAGCTGTACTGGAGTCAGGGTCAGCACCACCGTTGTGGACCCTGGCGAATTGCTGCGCTTGTCGCTAGCAGTGAAGCCCATTACTCGTCATGCCTTGCATAGAGCCGCGCCGGGTAGCGGCGTACGCGACACCCGAAATACGAAACCACAGTTGCTTACACCGTTTAGGTTCCGGATCGTTTCCGTGTCGTGTGCTGTTCAGGCGTCACGCGACTGTTCATCTACTGACACGGCTCACTTTTCACATTGATGCCAGCAATTGCCAGTGGTGGAGTTTGCGCCTCCCGCCACTGGCCGGACCTGATGCAAAAGACCGGCCGCTTCAGACTGCGTTGGGTCACGAGATATCAGTGCCCGACCTCCGCGGCGCCGCGAAGTCAGGAGACCCCCACGTGTTCATCGACGCCGCCCGAGATCGTGTGTCCGCAGGCACGGCAATGATCGCTGGACACAGCGGTGCCGGGTTCTTCCTCCCTTCGATCGCAGCCGCCAGCTCGACGTCCACCCAGCTGCTGTTCGTCGATGCGGGAATACCGCCGACGCGCGGTTCTGCGACGCCGGGCGGCGACTTCATCGATCGGCTCCGCACCCTGTCGAGCGATGGCATCCTGCCGCGCTGGTCGACCTGGTGGGGTGAGGGCGTGATGGAACGTCTCGTCCCTGACTGGGGAGTGCGCGCTCGGATCGAAGCAGAGCTGTTCGAGATGCCGCTCGAGTTCTACGAGCGGTCGGTCGAACTGCCGGACCAGTGGCACGACGCCCCGAGCCGATATCTGTTATTGAGCGAGGGCTACCGATCCGACGCCACGACGGCGATCTCATGGGGCTGGCCGACACGGGAGCTCCTTGGCGCGCACCTCGATCTCGTCAACCATCCCGGAGTGATCGCACGAAGCATGCTCGAGCTCTCCGCGACCACCCCCTGACCGCCTCATCCCGCCGGGTTGGGGACGCGCCGATGCGCCGTTCGGCGCTCGCGGATGGTGATTGGTGCTGCGCGTTCTCGGGAGAGTGTTCTGCGCTCTTGTTCAGTACGAAGTGTTGCTTCGTCAGAGCATTGCGATGCGCCTGTCGAAGTCTGCAGCGAGGTCGATCAGCGCGGCGCGGCAATCGCCCGTGTAGACCGGTGCGTGCATTGGGGCGAGCGCCTGGATGTCGAGCTCGGCCAGGCGACGGCAGGTGGCACCACTGCTCGGGTGAAGCGACAGCGAGCCGGGCATCTCGTCTTCGGCCTGCACGGCTGGCCCAACAATGTCGGCATCGGTCGTGGGAACGTAGGGTCCGTGCCATGTGAACAGATCGCCGCAGAACAACGTCTTGGTGGTGATGTCGTAGAGGACGCCGGCCTCCCACGCGTGGGGTACGTGTGGGGTGTCGAACCATTGCACGACGTGCCCACCGATGTCCAGCTTTTCGCCGTCGGCAAGCGCACGTGGCGGCCGGTCGGCGAGATCACCGATTGACACCATGCACCCGATGAAGCCTTGTACGACACTGGCTTGTGGTGCTACTGCCAACCATTCGTTCATCGATCCTGACTCGTCTGCTTCGACGTGACCGAAGCTGACCCACCGGATCGTTTCTGGTGCAACGACGGTGGACACCCCAGCGGCTACGAGCGGGAACAACCCACGCATTCCGGTGTGGAACAGCAGCGGTTCCGCCGCTGCGATGAGGTACTGGTTGAAGGCGACCGGTGCGTCGGGGACCACCGTGGTCAGTTGATGGATGTCGAGTGCTACCTCGGTCACTCTCGTCTGGGTGTCCATCAGAACGGCACCGCAGTGGCGAGCAGGCCCGTGCGTTGCGACTCGTGTGCTGGCGGACGACCCGAGAGCGTTCGGCACATCTCGATCGCGTCGATGGTGACGTGCTCGCCGCTGCCATCTCCGGCGATGAAGTCGCCGCCGGCGGGGCCGGTGAGGGTGAGGGTGAACGGCTTGTTGTAGCGGCGCGCTAACTCTGCGACGACGTCGGCGACGATGCACCCGTCGTGCGCCGCAGTGAGTTCGAGTTCGCGGCCCGTCGCTCGTGCGATGTCGATGCGGTGCATCCATGGGTCGCGCGTGAGGATTGTGTCGAGCAGGAATGCCATGCGCCACGTTTCGACCGTGCCGCCGACGTCCTGCTTCATCGGCATCTTGCGGAACAGCCAAGGGGCTTTGGCACGCCAACGTGCCGCGCGCGGACCGATCTCCTCGACCCGGGTGATGAGCTCGTCGGTAGACAGGTTGGCATGATCGGCGACCTGCCGGGCCGTCAACGCGTCGATCATCGGGCCGCCGTTACGCTTCGACGTCTTTGTCGCTGCGCCCATCGCACCGAACAGCCGTCGGAACCCAGTGAACGTAGCCATCATGCCGACGTTGTGCCCGGCAACGGCTCGGACATCCCAGAGAGGGCAGTCGGTGGGTCTGGCCCACTCGTCGGGTGCGAGCGATCGCAACTGCGACGCCATGCGTACGTACTCGGTGCGCGCCAAACTCTCGGTGCTCGAACGGGTGAGTGGTTGGATAGTGTCGACTGGTCGTGCAGTCATCATGTTGATCGCCTCCTGGTGTCGGTTTGCTTCTGCTTTTTGGTCATGTAGTCGTAGAACATCTCGACGGCATCGTCGATCAAACGAATCCACCGATCGCCGCCGGGATCGTTGGAGAGCTGCTGGTCCGCCAGGCCCGTGACGATTGCCGTGAATAGATCGACCGCAGCGGCGTCGGTGAGCCCACATTTCCGCAGATGTTGGCCGAGCCGTTCGAGGCTGCCCTGTGAGATGGCGAATGACTCCGCTGACGGCTCGAAGCCGGGAATCGTCCGCTGGAACAGCAACAAGTAGCGCGCCGCGTCGGCAGCGCAGAAACCAACGAAAAACCTGGATACCTGCTTCAGGCCGTCCAATGGATCGCTGAGTTCCTCAGCCGGCTCGGCCTCCACGAACTCACGCGCACCCTGCGCATACATAGCGTCGTAGATCGCATGCTTGGAGTCGAAGTAGCTGTACAGAGACGGCGGCTGCATCCCGACCGTGTGGGCCAAGTCGCGTAATGACAGCGCAGCAAGCCCGTCAGCACGCACCTGAACCCAAGCCGCGGCGAGAATTTCGGTCTTTGTTGCCTCTCGGCGCTCGGCGCGCCTATCACGCTTAGGTGTTACTAACATTATTAGTACTTTACGGAACTTTCGTCATCCCGTCAAGCAACTTGTGGGTTCGCCACGAGACCCAAAACGTTCAGTGAGGCCTCTGAATCGGCCGGAGTTTTGCATCATGTCCTCGAAGATCCTGAGAGGATTACGAGATGCCAGTACGCAAGGAATACACGCCTGAGTTCAAGGACCAGGCTGTCAGGTTTGTGCTCGAGGAGATCGAGCCGGACGAGTCGCGTAAGCACGCGTGTGAACGTCTTGCTCCGAAGCTGTCGGTGAAGGCGGTGACGTTGCGCCAGTAGTTCCGCTCTACTTCGACCGTTACTTAGCGCTTCCGGATCCGGACTTTCGTTTCGCTTTGGGTGAAGCGCCCCGGGTTGCGTGACTGCTCGGGCTATTGGGTGACGGCCTCGAGGGCTGTCGTTGTTTGACTGTAGTAGGTGGCTTCGACCTCGGCTGGTGTGGTGTAGTCGGGGTCGTCTGTGATGTTGCCGTGGAGGCGGCGTTGGTTGAACCAGTCGACGTAGGTCATCGTCGCGAACTCGACGTCGTCGAGACCGCGCCATGGGCCTTGCCGGTAGATCAGCTCCCACTTGTAGAGCCCGTTGAACGACTCAGCCAACGCGTTGTCGTAGCTGTCACCCTTGGACCCGACCGACGCGATGATGGCGTTCTCGGCGAGCCGTTCGGAGTAGCGGATCGACAGATATTGCACACCGCGATCGGAGTGATGCACGAGCCCATCGAGGCTCGCACCGCTGCGTTGACGGTTCCACACGGCCATCTCCAACGCGTCGATCGCCAGGTCGCTGCGCAGTGACCGCGAGGCCTGCCAGCCGACGATGAACCGCGAGTAGACGTCGATGATGAACGCGACATAGACCCACCCGGCGAACGTCTTCACGTAAGTCAGATCCGCGACCCACAGCCGGTTCGGGGCGGGCGCCCGGAACTTGCGCTCAACCAGATCAGCAGGCCTGTCGAGGCGATCGTTGGTGACGGTAGTGGTCGTGAAAGCCTTGCCCCGGCGGACCCCGACGAGGCCGAGCTGGCGCATCAGACGCTCCACGGTGCAACGCGCCACACGGATCTCCTCACGGTTCAGCTGGGCCCACACCTTGTCAGCGCCATAGACGAACAGGTTCTCGTCATAGACACGCGCGACCTCAACGATGAGTTCCGCATCGCGTATCGACCGTGCCGATGGTGGCCGCTTGCGGGCCACCCAATAGGTGTTTGGGGCGATCTTGCAGCCATGCTCAGTGAGCACTCTGCAGATCGGCTCGACCCCGAACTGCTCCCGATGCGCGTCGATGAACGCGACTATTTCGTGGATTGGCGGTCGAGCTCCGCCCCGAAGAAATGCGCTGCGGACTTGAGGATCTCATTGGCCCGACGGAGCTCTTTCACCTCACGCTCGAGCTCCTTGATCCGCGCCCGCTCATCGCTCGTCACACCCGGCCGCTGGCCGGCATCAACCTCATGGCTGCGGACCCAGACCCGCAACGTCTCATGATTGATCGCCAGCTTCTTCGAGATCGACTCGATCGCCTTCCACTGCGACGGGTACTCGTGCTGATGCTCCATCACCATCCGCACCGCACGCTCACGCATCTCGGCCGGATACTTCCCGCCCCGCTTGGTTCCTGTCATGACTCCATCCTCTCAAGGGTTGGAGCAGTCACCGATCCCGGGGCGCTTCACCACGCGGAAGAACACATCGAACGACATCTGATCGGCCTCTTCCACCATCACATACTGCACACGTCCGCGCAGCCGCCCGGGTTTACCCGGCCCACAGAACGGACTGCCTCGAGACCCGGCGCACAGAACGCGCAGCACAGAACGACGCCATTCAGGTGCCGTCGAGGCGACACATATCGGCGCATCCGCGCTCCGAACGTTTGGTCTACTGCGTGCCGTGATAGCGAGTTGAGGATGAATCGAACCGGACAAGATTCATCGGGCGAGGTCTCATGGTGCCTGATCGTCGCCGGGAACGCACGGAACGTCGGCAACGCTGCAGGTTCAGCGCTGAACCATCAGGAGAAGTGGTCGAGCTATTTCGTCGTCGCGGTCAGGCGGCTGTGCGTCACCCTCATCTGCGCGGCGGTCAGACATCGCGCGTGCGCAGCGAGAACGCTGACGCTGCGAGTCCGATGACGACCCACGCGAGGAGCACTGTGAACCCGGTCCAGGTGCTGAGGGTGTATGGGAGGTGCAGGCTGGAGACGAAGCTGCGGCCGGCTTCGCTGGGAAAGTATTGGGCTATGTCTTTGCCCCAGTTGCCGAGCACGTTCCCGAAGATCCCGGGTAGGACGAGGATGATCGCGAAGTAGGTGACGAGTGCACCAGGGGTGTTGCGGACAAGCCATCCGCAGGATGCGCCGATGACGCCGATGCACACCAGATAGAGGCCGGTGCCCAGGACAAGGCGGAGGACGCCGGGGTCGCTGAGGGAGTAGCTGCTGCGGGTGCGGCTGATGATGCCTTGGCCGGCGACGAACGCGATCACGCAGCTGGGGATGATTGTGATGGATGTGATGGTGACGAAGACGACGAATTTGGCGAGGAGCACCGGGATCCGTCGTGGCACTGCGGCCATGGTGGAGCGGATCATGCCGGTGCTGTACTCGGCGGACACGAACAGCACACCGAGCGAGCCGAGGAGGAGTTGGCCGAGGTAGTAGCCCTGCAATACGGCTGACGCAACGATGTCTTCGGGGTCGAGCGATGGACTGATCCGGCGAGTGTTCCAGCCGACAATCATGCCGATTGCGACCATGCCGATTGCGGCACCGGCGAGCATGGATGCGCTCGAGCGAAGGGTGCGGAACTTGACCCATTCCGACGCGATAGCGCTATGCAACGTCACGGGTTGTGACTCGACGGCGCGGTGACGCATCGGTGGGGTGGCTGGGGCCGTGACGCTCATTGCTGGTCCCGGTCGCTGGTGGTGTGGGTGTGGAAGTCGACGGCTTGTTCGGTGAGCACCATGTACGCCTCTTCGAGCGAGCCGGCCCGAGTGGCGAGTTCGAACAATGTGATCTGCGCGGCCGCTGCGGCGATGCCGATGTCGTCGCTGCTCAGGCCTTGGAGCTCCAAGGTCCCCTCATCGACCATGTCGATCACGGTCGCGTGTGGACGCAGGATGTCGGCGAGGCGACCGGCTTCGGGTGAGCGCACGCGTACCACGCTCGCTCCGGCACTGGCAATGAAATCGGCCATCGACTCATCCCGCAACAGCCGACCGCGACCGATAACGATCACGTCGTCAGCGGTGAGTGCCATTTCGCTCATCAGGTGCGACGACAAGAACACGGTACGCCCCTCGTCGGCGAACCCGCGCAGCAGATTGCGGATCCAGCGAACACCATCGGGATCGAGACCGTTGACCGGTTCGTCGAGGATGAGCACGTCCGGATCCGCGAGCAACGCCGATGCGATGCCGAGGCGTTGACCCATCCCCAACGAGAACGCACCAACTCGCTTGGCTGCGACGTCGGACAAGCCGACCATGTCGATCACTTCGTCGACTCGGTCGGCTCCGATTCCCGCAGTCGCCGCCATGGCGAGGAGGTGGTTGCGTGCGGAGCGCCCCGGGTGTACACCACGTGCCTCCAGCAACGCGCCGACCTCCTGTAGTGGTCGTGTGTGCTCGGCGAACGGGCGACCATTCACGGTGATCGTGCCCTTCGTCGGGGCGTCGAGACCGAGGATCATCCGCATCGTGGTTGACTTGCCAGCGCCATTTGGCCCGAGGAACCCAGTCACCACCCCGGGCTGGACGATGAATGACAGATCGTCAACGGCGACCTTGTCGCCATAGCGCTTCGTCACATGCTGCGCCTCGATCACAACAGCACCGTACCGATCGATCGGGAGCGATGCGCGGTCGAGGAAGTGGTTTAGGGGGGTCCCTTGGTCGCTGCCGAGCGGATTACTCAGAGTTTACCGTTGGTGCCGCGGCCGGGTGTCGGGTCTCCCTCATAATAGGCGGGTTCCCGATACTGGAGGTTTGCTTGTGAGTGTCCACTCGTCGATGTTGCATCCGTCGCCTGAATTGCGCGCGAAGCTGAGCAAGGTCCCTGAGGTGTCGTTGTACTTCTGGGTGATCAAGGTGCTGTGTACGACGGTGGGTGAAACGTTCGCTGACTTCATCAACGGCAAGCTCGGCGACAACCTGACAAAGACGACTGCGCTGATGGGCGCTTTGCTGATCGTCGCGCTGGTGGTGCAGTTCCGTGTTCCCGAGTACATCCCTGCGGTGTATTGGGTTGCGGTGGTGTTGATCAGCGTGGTCGGCACGCTGATCACGGACAATATGGTCGAGCACTTCAATGTGACGCTCACGACGAGCACGATCGTGTTCGCGATCTTGATGGTTGCTTCGTTCTCTGTCTGGTACATCAGTGAGCGGACGTTGTCGATCCATTCGATCCATAGCCACAAGCGTGAGGCGTTCTATTGGACCTCGATCCTGTTCACCTTCGCTTTGGGTACCGCTGCCGGCGACCTGATCGGCGAGCAGTACAGCCTCGGCTATTTCAAGTCGGTGCTGTTGTACGCGGCGATCATCGCGATCATCGCGATTGCGCATCTGAAGTTCAAGTTGAACGCGATCTTTGCCTTCTGGGCTGCATACGTGATCACGAGGCCGTTAGGCGCATCAATTGGTGATCTCTTGTCGCAGCCGCGCACGGTGAGCCCGGACGATCCGACGGCGCAGAAGGGCCTCGGTCTTGGGACCACGGTGACGAGCCTGATCTTCCTTGTCGCCATCGCTGTGGTGGTGGTCATCATGACCCAACAACAGAAGCGTCACCCGGTCCTGATCGACGACGCCGCGTAGCGCGGATGACCTTCGGACTATCGATGGTTCAATGGTGAGATGTTGAGTTCGTCCTCGCCGACACGGCGGCGAGTCGTGTTGGTCGAGGACGACGAATCTGTCGGTGCCGCCACCGTCGAGGCGCTGTCGACGGCCGGCTACATCGTCGAGTGGTGCCACACAGGCGAGGAAGCCACCACAGTGCTGAACTCGACAACGCCGGACCTGGTGCTGCTCGACGCAGGGTTGCCCGACATCGACGGGTTCGCATTGTGCCGCTGGCTGCGCGACCGCGACCACGAGCTTCCGATCGTGCTGGTCACTGCCCGTGACGCCGAGATCGACATCGTCGTTGGTCTCGACGCCGGTGCGAGCGACTACGTCACCAAGCCGTTCTCCATGAACGTGCTGCTTGCCAGAGTTCGTGCTCACCTGCGTCCGCTTGATCACCTCGACCCGCTGCAACGTCTCATGCTGGGTCGCCTCATGGTTGACCCCTCGGCTTACACCGTGGAAGTCGATGGTGAAGCGGTGCCGCTGCGACCACGCGAGTTCGAACTGCTGCTGCTGCTCGTACGCGAGGCAGACAAAGTGGTGTCACGGGAACGGCTGTTGGCCGAGGTGTGGGACCTCCATTGGGAGAGTTCCACCAAGACGCTGGACATGCATGTGCTTGGATTACGTCGCAAGCTCGGTGATGCAATCGAGATCACAGCGGTGCGCGGTGTCGGCTTCCGGTTGGCCGTCGCATGAGACGTCGAATCGTCGAGGCGATCGTCGGGGTCGCTGCGTTGCTCCTGCTCGCGTTGGGTATCCCGCTCGCGATCGCTGTCGATCGTTCAGTTCTCGCGTCCGAAGTCGTGGAGCTACAAGCGACCGCCGCGCGCACACTGGCCGAGATCGCCCTCCCGATCGACCCCCAGCAGCTGCAGCGGACCCACGCCGAAACCGATTCCCCACCTCCGTTCGACGTCTATGACGCAGGCGGCAACTTGGTGTTCGGGCAAGGGCCCTCCACGGCTGACGACGCCACTCGACGGGCGCTCGACGGCGAAACCGTGTCGACAACCAACGGGCGCATCGTCGTCATCACCCCGATCATCGACCACACCACGGAACGAATAGCAGGCGCGCTCCGTCTCACCGAGTCGCTGTCAGGAGCGAATCGGCGAGTTCGGTTCGCCCTGCTGATCATGGCCGCGAGTGGGCTTGTCGCATTAGGACTCGGATGGCTGGTGGCCAACCGGTTGGCGCGACGGTTGACACAACCACTCGCCGACCTTGCCGCGGCCGCCGCAACGACAGGTGATGGCGGTCCGGTCGTCACGACTTCGGTCACCGGTGTCGCGGAGATCGACACACTCACCGAAGCGCTCGACGCCAACGCGCGACGGGTCAGCGACGCGCTCGCACGCGAACGCCGGTTCAGCGCAGACGTCTCGCACCAATTGCGGACACCCCTCACCGCAATCCGGTTGCGGGTCGACGCAGCGCGGGCCAACGACGACACGAGCCAACTCGTCGGCGTACTCGAGGATCTGGGTCGCATCGAGAGCACAGTCGATCACCTCCTCGCTTTCGCTCGCGACGACATGCAACCTCGAGCGTCCGTGCGTCTCGACGAACTCGCCACCACGGCCGCTTCCCGATGGCGAGATCGCTTCCTCGCCGCCAAGCGCCCGCTCTCACTGCGAGTCGGTCCAGGCCTCAGCGCGACTGGCACCGCGGCGTCGGTCAGCCAGGTGCTCGATGTGCTCCTCGAGAACGCCATACGACATGGCCGCGGAGCCGTCACGGTCGCAACACGACGCATACCCGGAGGCGCAGCAGTCGACGTCGCGGACGAAGGCGACGCACTCGACCCAACGTCGAGCGAACGGATCTTTCGGCGTGGCGAGGGCACAGGCACCGGCATCGGCCTGGCATTGGCCCGATCGCTCGTCGAAGCCGACGGCGGGCGTCTGGTGCTGTCCCACCAGAACCCAACCACCTTCTCGCTCATTCTCCTCGACCGCGACGACGACACGCCGGTGGCCCAACTCTGAGGTTCGACGGGATTGTCGGCATCAACGGCGAACCAACGGAGGTGCCTCCGGGCGCGTTCTCCCGCCGGGTCCGTGGCGCTGCAGCACAATGTCAACTGTCGGGTTATCTCCGGTGTTGGAGATCATGACTCGTCCGCGCATTGCCTCGACCAGCCGACGTGGGAGCAGAAAACCGTACCCGTGGAGCGGGTCTGTCAGTTTTTCACCTAGGCGCCGTTCAGGGACACAGAACGCGCAGCGCATATTCGAATCCCTGACCTGCACCGCGATGCGCCCCGATCGGCGCCTCTGCGTCTGAGCCGGAACTGCGCAAGTTCCACCCGTCTGGAGTAGTCGACGGCCCCGGAGGGTCGGCGATTTCTACGAATTCAAAGTACCGAGTTGTGCTCATCCCTCACAGTGCTCGGAGAAGTTCGAGGTGGGGTGCGCGGGCGCTTCGGATCGTTGCGATCGCTGCGATTGCGGTTGCCCCGATGGTGATTGCGAGGATGGTGCCGAGGTAGGGCCACGGGACGGCGAGTGCTTCGGGGGCTGGGTCGAATACTCCGTGGAGGACTTTGACCAACATGGTGGACAGTGCCCACGCTGTTGCCGTGCCGGTGACGAGTCCGGCAATGGTGATGGCCCCGGCTTCGGCCCACACGAACGCTCCGAGTTGGCTGCGGTTGGCGCCGAGTGCGGTGGCGATGGCGAACGTCCGCCGTCGTTCGGCGAGACCGAGCCACAGAGTCAATCCAGTTGCGGCAGCGGCGAGAGCGAGGGCGAATCCGAGTTCGACTTGGGTGAGGCCGTGGAGGTCGACCGCAGTGAGGCTGGATCCGACGAGGGTGCGGCTGCTGGCGAGGTCGGTGACGGTGGCGGTGGTGCCGATGTGTTTGCGGATCGTGTCAGCAACGGTGGTGATGTTGTTGCCGCCGGTGTCTACGAGGAACACTCCGACGGTGTCGCTGCCGGTCATCTTGGCGATGTAGCTGGCGTTGGCCAACAGGAAACTGTCGTGTGGTGCGGTGGGGAATTCCTTGGCGACGCCGACGTAGTGGAACGGGACATCGACGTACTGCTTGGTTTTGCCGTTCTGGAGTCGCAATGTGATCGCGTCGCCGGGGAGCAGTTGGAAGTCGTGGACGGTTTCGGCCGACACCAGCAGGCCGTCGGGTGTGCTGCCCAGGGTGGTCATGAGTTCGTTGGCGGTGCCTCCTTGGAAGTAGCCGTTCTGCAGGCGACCGGCCTTGACGATGGTCGGGGTGTTGACGCCGTAGAGGTCTTGGAGATCGGCGCCGCGTGCACCGGATCTGGTGAAGCGCCAGTTCCGAGCTGAGCGACCAAACCAGTTGTGGGTTTGCGATTTCACCTATGTATCAACATGGTCCGGTTTCGTGTACACCGCGTTCGTGATTGATGT
>Ga0194063_10002412_pt1 | contig 11705 bp, 8 predicted proteins | sample SepL3720m_MetaG_FD_155459 | JGI IMG/M metagenome (GOLD analysis project Ga0194063, IMG submission 155459) | Anoxic zone freshwater microbial communities from boreal shield lake in IISD Experimental Lakes Area, Ontario, Canada - Sep2016-L373-20m | ecosystem: Environmental > Aquatic > Freshwater >... | reverse complement strand
TCTATGTACTCTTCGAATTTTTAAATGAACGTGTGCCCGATTTAAGTGGTACCAAAAAATTGAAATATGGATAATCAGGATAAAAGAAAAATTTTAATATCGCCTGTCACCCGTATTGAAGGACATGCTAAAATAACTTTACAATTAGATGAGCAGGGCGAAGTAGCCGATGCACAGTTTCACGTAAATGAATTCAGGGGCTTCGAAAAATTCTGCGAAGGCAGGATGTATACCGAAATGCCCACCATTACTCCAAGGATTTGTGGTATTTGTCCAACCAGCCATACACTGGCAAGTGTAAAAGCCTGCGAAATGATTCAGGGTATACAACCCACTTATACGGCAAATCTGTTGCGTAGGTTAATGCATATCGGACAAAACCTGAGTTCACATGCGCTGTCATTCTTTCATTTGTCTTCTCCTGATTTTTTATTGGGATACGACAGTGATCCTGCCAAAAGAAATATTTTAGGTATTGCAGAAAAATATCCTGAGATCGCACTCAAAGGCATTCGCCTGCGCAAGTTTGGTCAGGAGCTGAGTGAACGCATCACTGGTAAAAAAATTCATATCATGGGTATTGTACCCGGTGGTATGGCTTTTCCTTTAACAGAAGAAAACCGTAAAGCCTTACTGGCATGGATACCTGAAGCCATTGAAACAGTTCAACTAGGACTCAGCATCATCAAAAAATTTCATGATGAAAATGAAGCCATGGTGGATTCTTTTGCAACTTCTCCCACATTGTATTTAGGTACGGTGGGGCCAAATGGCGAACACGAATTGTATGATGGTAACCTGCGCTTTATTGATGAGCATGGAGTTATTTTACAGGATCAGTTGAGCCCAACAAAATATGTTGACTATATAGCAGAACGTTCTGTCCACTGGTCATACCTGAAATATCCTTATTACAAACCATTCGGTTTTGATAAAGGCTTTTACCGGGTGGGTCCATTGGCAAGACTGAATGTATGTTCTAAAATGCGTACGCCATTGGCACAGGAAGAATTTGAATTGTTCCGTTTGCTGAATGATGGCAAACCGGTACATGGTACTTTTTATTATCATTATACCCGTCTGATAGAAGCATTGAGCGATGTGGAAGATGCAGAACGTATTTTAAATGATCCGGAAGTGACTTCATTGCATATACAGCACCACGGCAGATGGAATTATACAGAAGGTATTGGAAGTTCAGAAGCACCAAGAGGTACTTTATTCCATCACTACAAAACTGATGAAACCGGAAAATTAGTGAATGTGAATTTGCTGATCGCCACCGGACAAAATAATCCTTCTATGAACCGCTCTGTATTAGAAGTGGCCCGGCAATATGTGCATGGAAAAAATATTGAAGAAGGTATGCTGAACAGGGTAGAGAGTACCATCCGTTGTTACGATCCCTGTTTATCCTGTTCCACCCATGCCATTGGTAAAATGCCTATGATGATAGAAGTACTGGATGCTTACGGCAACAGTATCAAACATATTGAAAGGAACTAATGATTGCTGGTTATCCTTGCAATAAGTAATGCCGCCGCTTTAGTGGCATTACTTATTGCCTTTACACTGATTTTTTTGCCCAGTTCAAAATTGCTTGCCGGTACAGCACAGATATAAAATTGTGTGGTGCCCGCATATAATCGCTGTGCCAGTTTAGCAAATAATACAGTATTGATATGGTGTGACAAAGGCTGTGTAACAGTACTGCTTTCAGTAATAGGTGCAAAACTAATTTTAACTGTATTAACTGCGGCATCTACAAAAATCACTTCGTTAAATCCGGTAAGTTCTTCAATCATGGCAGTATCTAGCTGTTGCGTGGTTATGGTATGTACGCCGGGAAATTGTTTAGCATTGATCTGTTCGCATACAAATGCACCAACGCCATCATCTGAGCGCAGCGGATTACCAATGCCCACAATGCAGGTGGTAAAAGGGTGTTGATGTAAAGCGGTTGCCATTCCTTCACAAGTTACAGCCACACTACTTATTATCCTTAAATAAATTTTTTCTAGCTGTAACTCATCGCTTCCTTAGTCAGGTATTTTTTCAGTAAAGCCATTTGACCAATATCATAACTTTCATGCTGTGCTAAAAAAATAATAGCGCCCAGCATACTTAAATCTCCCAGCGGATTTTTAAAGGGAGCAGGGTTAGTAAGATGTTCTGCTGTAACAGTAGCCATACCTTCTTTTAACAAGGCACTGGCTAATACCCATTCTGCTTTTATTTTTTCAATCGGATCAAATACCATGCTGCTGTCGAAAGGTTTAAAATTTTCGAACAAGCCATTATATGGGTTAACAACAGGTTGGCCTAATAACGCAGCAATATTATACCTTGCCCATGTGGTATGAACCGCCAGCCAAATCAATGGGTTGTTGTGATCACTGATTCGTTCTGCAGCCATAGCATCTGTTACGCCTGCCAGGCAATTGTTGAATAGTCTTTCATTTAACGAAAAAATCTTTGATGGAGCATACATTGAATCTTGCATTGGTATATTTTTTTAGTGAGTAAATTATTCTGCTAAATCACCCGAAGGTTTGGTGGTTTTAAAACTGCCCATGCCGGAATTGTGTTCCAGCCGGAATATTTCTTTATCCACCACGCGTTGCAACACAATATCTATAAGTGTGGTGGAGTTGGGTTGTAAGGCTTTTGTAAATAATTCGGCGGAAGCTTCATAATGGCATTCCACATATTTTACAAAACCAGCATCAGGCCTTGGCCTTAGTATTATTCCCAGCTTGGCGATGCCCTTTACTGCTTCTCTTAATAATTTGCCATTGGGTGTTTTAATTGCAGCACTGCCGTTAAGGATATCGTAGTTCAAATAATAGGATACTGTATTCCGGTTTTTTTTATTTTGCTGCCGGTCAATAAAAAAACCTTCCGGTAAATGATTGGGGTCGTCTTTATCACCTGCTGTCAGCAGCAAATCAAAATCATTTACCACATACCCTTCGGTATCGGTTACCCTGAAAATGATCATGGTATAACGGTCGTGTATGAAATGCCTTTCGGTAAGTAAAATTTTGCTCACCACTGTTTCCACCTGTTCCAGTTGCTGCACTGCTGCTGTTTGATTGCTGAATTTTTGGAACAGTGAAGTGTATGCATTTGTATTGTTTACGCCGATACAATCAAATATCGCCGAAACAGTATTCATACTTTCCGCATCATCATCACTCACACTTTGCATAATACCTTTTGCATTTCCTGTATGAGATTTTCCTGCGAGTACCTGTAAAGGTATTGGCGGAGCTGTAACATATTGTACAATTTCCATCGCCGGACCTTTTGATGTTCCGTTTGCAGGCCGAGCTTGTGCCAATTTAATATACGAAGCATTTAAATTAGCTGCAGCCACTCTTACCACACCATCCGATCCGGTTTCACCGGTATATGAATTGAGGGAATCGTATAATTTTCTGTCGATAGTTTGTCCGGTTAATACAAATGGATAATAGCCTGCAGAAAAGTCGGAGATAGCATTACCCAATATCCAGTTTTTATTGATTTCCCATGCTTCACTGCTGCCTAATTCCAGCCAGTCTAAAATACCCTGTCCTGGTTCCACACCATTAAACCATGATCTCATTCGGCTTAATGTGCCTTTGCCCAATTGAGCCAATGCCGAACCAAAATTAGCAGGTGCCAGCATGATCAGTTGGGTCATCCTGGTTTTTAATATCTGTCCCTTACAATACCTGTTCCACCAGTCTCGTATTACAGGCGCTCCGGTAGAATGGGTAATGCAAACAAATTCTGTAATGCCATTTAGTTGTTCTGCAACTGCTGTTTTAAATGCTCTTGACACATCCGGTAACCTTACTTCATCATGAAAGCTGATATACCTACCTAAAAAGATTTCTTCAACTGTAATATCAATACCATTCATTTTACCTTCCTGCTGTAAACGTGCCGGTAAATTACCATAGGTATTCAGATGAGTTACACTCCATCCATGAACAAATACAAGTTGTATTGATGGCATAGAAAAGGCTGGTTGATTTGTGTACTGCAGTTTCTTGCAGATAAATAAAAATAATATTTAATAATATAAACTGCAAATCAATTTAAAGAAAATGATCCTATGTTCAGATTGGATTGTAAATCAGGTTTGATTTTTATACTGTAGTCATATTGAATATCAACCGGCGCTTACTGTAATTTCTTTTGCCATCGCAATTGCTTTTTCTTTAATCAGATTTACATCACTGCCCAAAGCATCATACGCCAGTGCTACTGCCATTCTTCTGTAAGGCCTTGTTACAGGCTTACCAAAAATGCGGATATCAGATTGGGGATAGGCCATTGCTTTTTCCAAACCCGAATATTGCGGATCAGTTCCTTCTTCATGAGCTAAAATAACAGCACTTGCCCCTGCACGTTCTAAAGTAATTTCGGGAATGGGTAATCCTAATATTGCCCTTGCATGCAATTCAAATTCCGAAAAATTTTGTGTGCCTGCCAGTGTAACCATACCCGTATCATGTGGCCGCGGAGAGAGTTCAGAAAAATATACGCCGTCATCCGCTAAAAAGAATTCCACACCCCAAATACCTGCACCCGTTAATGCCTGCGTAACTTTTGCTGCCATTTGCTGTGCGGTTTGTAAAAGAGCAGGATCAATCACTGCAGGTTGCCAGCTTTCCTGATAATCGCCTCTTTCTTGCCGGTGGCCAATGGGCGGACAAAAAAGGGTAGGACCATTTTTTTGTGTAACGGTGAGTAAAGTAATTTCTGAATTAAATTGTACAAATGCTTCTGCAATCACTTCAGTATAATCACCCCGCTTGCCATGTTGTGCATAGGCCCAGGCTTTTTCAATATCAGCTTCTGTTTTAAGTACACTTTGTCCCTTACCTGAAGAACTCATCAAAGGTTTTACCACACAAGGAATGCCCACAATTTGTACTGCAGCTTTCAATTCTTCAAAACTGTTGGCATATTCGTATCGGGCAGTTTTTAAACCCAGTTCTTTTGCGGCCAGATCCCGAATGGCTTTTCTGTTCATGGTGAAGTTAGCAGCTTTGGCACTCGGCACTACAGTAATACACTGTTGCTCATAATCATAAAAACGTTCTGTGCGAATGGCTTCAATTTCAGGTACAATAATATCAGGTTGGTGTTTGGCTACAATAGCATCCAGTGCAGCGCCATCCAGCATATTGATCACTTCTCTGGTATCGGCCACCTGTTGTGCAGGGGCATCGTTATAACTGTCAACCGCAATTACGTACTGGCCTAAACGCTTTAACGCAATTACAAATTCTTTACCTAATTCGCCCGAGCCGAGGAGCATGATCTTTTTCATGAGAAGGAAGTGTTTTGGATTTCAAATGTAACATATCTTCTTAACCGGAAAGGTATTTTTCCCTGGGCGGTGTTCCGCCAACAAGAAAAAAATGGTATTAGAATCGGTAAATTTCATCCGATGATTATTTCAATAATTTATCCAGTAATACCGTCGTGCTTTTAGCAGATGGCAAAGAGCCGTTCATGGCAGCAATGGTAAAGTTTTTATCAATCACAATGATCCTGGGTACACCGGTAATTTTATAATCGTTCAGTTTATTACGGTCAATAATACCCAATTTACCCGACATTGATTTATTGCTGATATACCGTTTCCATAAAGCTACATCCTCATCTATTGAGAGGGTTAAAAAAACAATGTCTGCATTACTGCTGTATTTGGCTTTCAGTTTTTCCATAGCAGGCATTTCTTCAATGCAAGGCCCACACCAGGTAGCCCAAAGATCAATATAAATCACCTTGCTTTTGTACGCATTTAAATGAATGGTTTCATTGGTGGTATTGGTATAAGCAAAATCTTTCGCCATATCTCCATTACCAAAAATCAGCAATTGATCCAGTACTCGGGTAACGGCTTTTTTATATAGCGGGTTCGTAATTATTGCAACTGAATCGGTATAAGCCTTTATCTCATTTTTTTGATTCATGTATTTCACTGCTGAAACAATTGCTTCAGCGCCCATGAAATCCTGTATCTTTTTTATATTGATATTTCCTGTTGCGTTATGCGCAACAACAATATCAAGAATGTCGCGGTAGACTACCAGTTTTAAAAAGCCTGGGTCAACAAAATTGGTGGCATAACGGGCTATTAGCGGAGCTACCAGTGAATCCTTTTCATTTTTAAATCTGCTAAGAGAATCGCCTTTTAAATGGTGTATATAAGGATAATAACTGGCTATCATTTGAAGGCTGTTGATGATGTCTGCATTAATCCTAGCGGTTTCCATTAGCCTGAATTCCCGGGGAACTGCTTTAGTGATACCGGCGAGTTGTGAACTCCTGCTAGCAGAAGCATTCATAATAGCGTTAATGGTTTCCGTAACAGAAGTTTTAATATTGCTGCCACCTTCTAAAAATGAGCCACCTTTAGGAAAAGGCGTATTGCGCAGGTACTTATTTTCCGCACTATGTGTGCCGGTAAAACTGGCACTATCGGCACGGTTATAATTGAGGGTTACAGTGAGTTTGTCGCCCGGACTTAAATACAAAATATTCCTTCCTATCCTGAAATAATTGGGAGCGGCAAGTTTAAACTGAAGGGCAAATTTACCATTGCTGTCGGGCAAAAATGTTCTTGCGCCATCGGGCAGCATAAGGTCTTTCAGCTCCGACATATCTTCCACCGGCATTTCATTATGGTACTGCTTAATGGTACCGCTTAGATATACCATTTGAGATTTATTTTGTGCATTGCTGCATAGGCCGCATAAGAGCAGGAGGGAAAGCAAAAACGTCAATTTCATTATTTGGGGTGTTAGATATTCAAATGTAACGCTATTTGAGGCATCAATTTATTGCAATCTCCTTCCAAATCAATGCTTAAAACCAATCTGTTTAGCACCGCTCAAAATCCACTATTTTAAGCTACTTTTGCCGTTCTAAAAATCGAGGACATCGAACATGAAGAATATCAGAAATTTTTGCATTATTGCCCATATTGATCACGGTAAAAGTACCCTTGCAGATCGTTTATTGGAATTTACCCATACCATTGGCGAACGCGATATGCAGGCACAGGTGCTGGATGATATGGACCTGGAAAGGGAAAAGGGCATCACCATTAAAAGTCATGCCATACAGATCAATTACAAATGGAAGGGGGTGGATTATGTGTTCAACCTGATAGATACTCCAGGCCATGTGGACTTTAGTTATGAAGTGAGCCGTGCCCTTGCAGCATGCGAAGGTGCACTGTTATTAGTAGATGCTTCACAAGGTATTCAGGCGCAGACAATCAGCAACTTGTATCTGGCAATTGATAATAATCTGGAGATCATTCCTGTGATCAATAAAATTGATATGGAAGGTGCCATGATTCCGGAAGTTACCGATCAGATTGTAGAATTAATTGGTTGCAAACCCGAAGATATTTTGCTTGCCAGCGGTAAAAGCGGTATTGGTATTGAGGAAATCCTAACAGCTATTATTGATCGTATTCCAGCTCCCACTGGAGATGTGGATGCACCATTGCAGGCATTGATATTTGATAGTGTGTACAATTCCTTCAGAGGTATTATTGTATACTACCGTGTATTTAACGGCACTTTAAAAAAGAACGATAAAATTAAATTCAGCAATACCGGCCTGGAATATGGAGCCGATGAAGTGGGGATTTTAAAACTCGGTATGGAAGCCAAGAGCGAAGTGAGGGCAGGAGATGTGGGCTACATTATTACAGGAATAAAAAATGCCAAAGAGGTTAAAGTGGGCGATACCATTACTACGATGGTAAATCCTTGTCTGGAAAGCATTGATGGTTTTGAAGATGTGAAACCGATGGTATTTGCAGGTATTTTTCCGGTAGAAACAGATGCATTTGAAGAGTTGCGGGATTGTATGGACAAACTGCAATTGAATGATGCCTCTCTCACTTTTGAATTAGAAACATCGCAGGCATTGGGCTTTGGTTTCCGTTGCGGATTCCTTGGTATGCTGCACATGGAAATTATACAGGAGCGTTTGGAACGGGAGTTTAACCAAACTGTAATTACAACTGTTCCCAATGTAAGCTTTATTGCCACCACCAATAAAGGTGAAGTAATAAAAGTGAACAATCCTACCGAAATGCCTGACCCTACCAGGATCGATCATATTGATGAGCCGTTCATAAAAGCACAAATTATTACCAAGCCGGAATATATTGGCAACATCATGACTTTGTGTATTACTAAACGGGGTATTCTTACTCATCAGAGTTATTTAACTACTACCAGAGTTGAATTGAGTTTTGAGATGCCGCTTACAGAAATTGTGTTTGATTTTTACGATAAACTTAAAAGTATCACAAGAGGGTATGCGTCTTTTGATTATCATCCGTTAGAGTATCGCCCGAGTGATATTGTTAAGATGGATATATTATTGAACAACGAAAAAGTGGATGCATTGAGTGCTTTGATTCACCGGGGAAGGGCACACGAATTTGGCCGCAAACTCTGCGAAAAATTAAAAGAACTGTTACCCAAGCAACAATTCCAGATCGCCATACAGGCAGCCATTGGTGCTAAAGTGGTAGCCAGGGAAAATATCAGCGCCATGCGTAAAGATGTTACTGCAAAATGTTATGGTGGTGATATCAGCCGTAAACGTAAGCTGTTAGAAAAGCAGAAAGAAGGTAAAAAGCGTATGAAGCAGATTGGTAATGTGGAAGTGCCGCAGGAAGCGTTTTTGGCGGTGCTGAAGCTGAATGATTGATGGGGAGGTTTAGGGGTTTAGAAGTTTAGTTGGAGAATATTCAATACGCAATATTCAATTTTCAATGTTCAATAAAATGCACTGTAAAATAAAGTTGAACAGCAAAATGAGGGCAAAGTTGTAGTGATATGCATTTTATCATTGAATATTAATAGTTGAGCATTGAATATTGATTGTCTTTTTCCAGGCTTTTGTACCGTTGCTGAACATCGTTGTGTCACTCACTTCAGCGGCATACCATTAATCAAACTGCTTCGTTATTTAATAAAATATTTTTGTGTTACAATTAAACGAATCCGTCAAAGACGGATTCGTTGTTTTAAGCGTATCGCTTATTTTTCCTGTAACGCATTAAAGATATTGCATTCACAACTTCAATGGTTTCTCCTACTGGCTACGGACATCAAATAACGATGCCTTTTGTAGTAATTGAATCTGTCAATAATGTGTATCCAGTGAATCTATTGTAAAATTATTACTCCTTTTTAATTGCTATAAATTATATTTACAGCTAACAAAAATCCTTCTTTTTACCAACGGTACATTGGAAAATGATTGAGAATCCGGAGTATTAAAATTATTGTAAAATCTTTTTGTATTGGTTAAATTTTCTCCCCGAAATGTAAGAGTAACTGGTGACTTTGACAACTTTATATTATATTCCGCATCAACAAAAGGAAATGTAGTTTTATTATTAGTAAACAAGTTATTGCTAAAAATACTGGCACTGGCTGATAAGTACATTTTTTTGTTAAATGCTATGCGTTGTACCAGCGCATTTTTTAAATTTAATACGTTGGGGGATATTCTGCCAGACAAATTTTCTGGTAATTTAAAGTTGTTAAAGTTAATCTCTGAGCGAAGGTCAATGTAGTATTTACGATGCCAGTTTTTTCGAATTGATAAATTAAAAAAGCAGTTGCGGTTTAGTCCAAATAAAATTTTACTATTGTTTGATAAAAGAATAGTGTTTTGCGTAAAGCCTGTGGTTATGCGTATTAAAGCTTTTAAAAATAGGGAAGGTATTTGTTGAGAACTTGAAATATTAAAATTGTACGTTGGTATGTTTACTATACTATCGGTTTCAGAATTTACAAAATTATTTATATTAGTTATTGTGGCAAATGAAGAAAAATTTTTATAAAAAGATAATTGAAGACTGCTATAAATATTAGTTGCCCAATACCAGGATTGAAAGTAATCTAATTTAGCAAGTTTTAAAGGCTGTTGTATGTTTTTATGCCTGCTGTAAATCGTATTAGACAACGGCCTTAAGTAAGTAGATAATTCATAGAGAGCCGCCTGAGATTGAGAAATAGAAAAAATAAAAAAAGGTTGCATCTTTCGATAATGAATGCTGTAATTAATTCGTAAATCTAGTTCGGGGGTAATAAAGAAAGTATTAATGTTTTTTTCTTTTACTAATACACCTGAATAGCCTGATGTTGCATTTAAGGATAGAGAATTTTTATTATGAAAAGTATACTTTCTTTTTACGAAACCACTTATTTTATTAGTTATATAGTTTCCGTAATTATTTAATTCAGATGGCAATGCATCCGGCAAAGTTTTTTTATATTATTTACAAATACTGAATCTTGCAATATTGCAGTTAGCCGGGTATAATTTAATCCTACTTCTGTATTGCTTTTATTAGCACTTTTAAAATGCACAATCCCTGCTTTAAGCATGCTCATTTTATTTTTTACAATTTGATACAGAACGTTATACTCATTGTTTGTAAGATTGTAAATAGCAGCCCAATTAGATGAGAAGCCCTCTGTTGTCTGGAATTGGTTTTGATTATTAAATTCAACAAAACTTTGGATCGCTTTTGAAACAGATATGCGATGCGTATATTCAATTCTTGAAGTAATACTATGCCAATTATTGACAATTGAGTTACTCAGATAACTATTGATGCCATTTTGATCGTATGCTGTATTTTGATAGCTCTTTGTATTGTCTGTAAAATATTCCGAAATAAATTTGAATTCTCTCATACTATCAACAGACCAGATTAATGTTTCTTTTAATTTTAAAAGGCTCGGTTGGTAACTTGTTTCGTTGCTGTCTTTTCGGGAATAAAAATTATTTCCGTTGTAAAAAGAACTGGCAGCATAACTATTTTGATATTGCCTGTCCTTAAAGTAATTGACCTCAGTTTTGCTTTTTAATCGCTTACTTATTGGTGTATTAATTTGAAGGCGATTATCCCATTGTGCGTTATTGATGTACCACTTGTTTTCGAATACAGGGATTATTTGAGCAGAAATATTATTTTGTAACCAATTTTCAGCAAGCCTTTCCGGTTCGTTTTTTAGTTCATACAGTTGCCTCCAGTCAATACCATTGCCAATATTATTATAGTTACCAATAAAGCCAGACTTCATTTTTCCAATGAAAGAAAATAGCACTGGGTTTAGAGTGTATTTTTTAGCTGAGCCAATTCCTACCTCACCATCACCAAATATTGCTTTCTGGTCATCCTTTTTCAATCCGAGATTTAAAACCAGATTTCCATCACCTGTTAGCCCTTTTAATAACTTACTATCGCTTTGGTTTTCAATTGCCTGAATGTTTTTAAGTACGTGTGCCGGAAAATTATTTATAAGTAGTGAAATTTTGTCCGAAAATAATTCTTCCCCATCTATCATTATTTTATTGATCGCTTTTCTTTTGTAACGTAACTGTCCGTCAGAAGTGATTTCAAATCCTGGAATTTTTTCAAGGATATCTTTCAGCTTTCTCTCATTGCCTTCGGCAAAAGAATTAACATTGAAAAAAGTAGTATCGCCTCTTTGCCAAACAGGTGTGCTTTTTATAACAATACCATTTAACGTATGGTATTTTACATGCATTACAATATTCAAAAAAATAGATTTTGTATTAGGGGCGCAGTACATTACTACATCTGTATACCCAACACATGATACAATAATAGCAAGGCTGTCTGTATT
>Ga0194063_10002411_pt1 | contig 11705 bp, 11 predicted proteins | sample SepL3720m_MetaG_FD_155459 | JGI IMG/M metagenome (GOLD analysis project Ga0194063, IMG submission 155459) | Anoxic zone freshwater microbial communities from boreal shield lake in IISD Experimental Lakes Area, Ontario, Canada - Sep2016-L373-20m | ecosystem: Environmental > Aquatic > Freshwater... | reverse complement strand
TCTTTACTTTCTACTTTGTTTACAATGGTTTTGCTTTGCTGTTCGATGTATTGTGTGGGGCGGTTGGCGGCTTCCCAATCGTCGATGCCTTCTATATGTTCCTGTGTGACTTCATCTTTTAAAAAACGGTTTTTAGTATTGAACTGAGCGCCGCGGCCAGCTACGTACTGAACAGATTCATCTTGTGGTTTGGTGGAAACCTTATGATGGTCTTGTTTTAATTTTTCGTTTTGCGTTGAGGATTTTGATTCATTGTTCATAAATATGTTTAGTTGATTTTTTGTTGTTACACTCTGAAGAGTGTTTTCTTTTTTGCTTCTCCAAAAAAGAGCCCGGCAAACGATTACAGCCTCCCGAAAGCTATCGGGACCGGAAGCATTCGGGATCCTTTACTGTTAGCATTGATATAGTTTGTATTTGATGTGAGTGAATGTGAATTGAGTGCATTGAATAAAGAACAAAATGTACAAGTGGCTCTTCTTCCACCGGAAGAAGCGAAGACAACGATTCTGCGATGAAAAACCTATGCCCGCCCCAAAACTTGACGACTTCAATTTTAGTGCTTTACCTATTTACTTATCTGTAACAATCTAAGTTCCCCTTTAGGGGACAGGGGTTCCAAATAGCTCGCCTTGTGTGGTATTCACCGGTAAATTTTGAAACTCGAAACGCTGTGCAATTTCATATTTCATTTCACCCACGGGGCGCTTTAATAATAACATGGCATCGGCAATAAACCTTCCGGTAAAATGTTTATGACTGTATTCGAGCCAGCCTTTTTCGTATTGCCAGGGCAGTAAGCGACGTGCAATGGTGATATGCGGCTCCATGATAAAATGTGGTTTGTTATCGTCGTTCAGTTTCATCAGCTTTTGTGCTTCGGTGCGTATTTGTTTTATCAAATTTTGTATGGGCACTTTACTGGTTACATTAATATAGATGGTGTGTGCCGGAAAACTGCCATAATCTTTCAGTTCTATTTTAACAGGATGAAAGCCCATGGCAATCAATTTTAAACGATTGATGATGCGCTCTTCTATCAATTCGTATTGTACAAAACTTACCAGTGTTAGATATGGCTTTCCCCATTTGGCCGTCTCGGCCTGATATGCTGTAAAAAATGCTTCCTTTATTGCCATTATTTTATTCCGCAATTCTTCGTGGGGATTTAATACCAGCAGGTATTCGTACACCCTGTAGCCGGGTATGGTATTGCTTAAATCTTTCATGCCTAAAAAATATTTGTTTACTAAATTGTTTAGCTAATCATTTTAGCATAAATTTACTAAATTAATTAGTTATTCAAAATTTATTTTACCTCACCCCCTTCACTTAAGGAAGGACAAAAAAAATATTATGGAAGTGGAAAAATTTTTTGGTGCCGCTTATAGCGGCAGCAAGGGTTACAAACAATGGGATGTACCCACCGCCAATGCCACCGGTTTTGGGGCAGCGGCAGATGATTATATGGAACGCGGCATCGACCTGAATGAACAGCTGATCCGCAATAAGCCCGCTACTTTTTTTATGCGGGTGAGTGGCAGCAGTATGATTAATGCAGGCATTTATGATGGTGATATTGTAATTGTAGACCGCAGTATCAAACCCCTCAACGGCAAAATTGTAATTGCGGTAATTGATGGTGAAATGCTGATCCGCCGCTACGAAAAAACCATGAACCACCTGCGGCTGGTTCCGGAAACTCCCAAACTATCGCCTATTGATGTGAGTGAGTTTATGAATTACAGCATTTGGGGGGTGGTGATGCATGTTATCAGGTCTCTGGGCTGAAGCCCAGAGCAATTCATGAAGACCTAAGCAATTCAAATTATCTAATTAAGAAAAAATCATCTTATGCCATTCATAAAAATCTGGATTCATCTTGTTTGGTCAACAAAAAACCGGCAACCCTTATTAATAACAGCAATCCGGCAAAAAGTATTTACGCATATCAGAGATAATGCAGTACAGAAAAATATCCATATCGATTTTATCAATGGGCACACCGATCATATACATTGTCTTATTGGATTAAACCGGGAGCAAACTATTGCCAATGTGGTACAGTTGATAAAAGGAGAAAGTGCTTTCTGGATCAATAAAAATAATTTGTGTGCCAAAAAATTTGAATGGCAGCGAGAATATTTTGCCGTTTCGGTAAGCGAATCGGGCGTGAATAAAGTGAGGGAGTATATTAAAAATCAGGAAATCCATCATGCCAAAAAAACATTTCAGCAGGAGTATGATGCGTTTATGGAGAAATATGGATTTGAAATGATACAGGGATGAATTGCCCCGGGCTTCAGCCCGGGGATAATGAAATTAAAATATAAAGGGGCTTTAGCCCCACACACATGAAAGCCATTATAGATTGTAACAGTTTTTATTGCAGTTGCGAAAGATTATTCAGGCCATCGCTTGATGATAAACCTGTGGTGGTGCTCAGCAATAATGATGGCTGCATTATATCCCGTACAGATGAAGCAAAAAAATTAGGCGTGGAAATGGCAGGCCCCTACTTTAAAGCGAAACCATTGATTGAAAAATATGGCGTATCCACTTTTTCTTCTAATTATAATTTGTATGGTGATTTAAGCTGGCGGGTAATGGAAACCTTACGAATGATGCTCGGTAAGGATAATGTGGAAGTATATTCTGTGGATGAAGCTTTTCTAAATTTAGATGAGTTTGCAGAAAAAGATTTGCAGCAAGTGGCCATGCATATCAGAGAAACAGTAGAGCAATGGACCGGTATTAAAGTGTCTGTTGGAGTGGCGCCTACTAAAGTATTATCTAAAGTAGCGAATCACCTGGCTAAAAAAAATAAGCTTGCCACACAGTGTGTAGTGGTACTGGATACCAAAGAAAAAATTATGACAGCCCTGCTCAATACACCCATTGGCGAAGTATGGGGTGTGGGGCGGCAGTATGCACAAAAACTGATAGAGATGAATGCAGTATTCACTGCATTTGACCTTACCAAAAAAACAGAAGAGTGGGCACATAAAAATTTAGGTGGTGTGGTAGGTGTGCGTTTAATAAAAGAATTAAAAGGTGAACCTGCCAGCGAAATGAAAGATGAACTGGTGGTAAAAAAAATGATTGCCACCACCAGAATGTTTGGCACTCCTGTTAAAACAATTACTGAAATAAAAGAAGCGATTGCCACTTATATTTCAAGAGCTGCAGAAAAATTACGCAGGCAACAGAGTGCGGCCAGCATTATCAATGTATTTATTGTACCCAAAGAACCTCCTGCTAATAATGCCTATTTCAGGCATGGACCCAGCGTAAGCAGTTATATCATATTACCTGTAGCCACTTCTTCCACCAATGAACTGATAAAACCCGCAGTATTACTGGTAGACCGTTTATTTGAACCCGGAAGAGTTTATAAAAAAGCAGGTGTGATGTTAAGTGGTATTGTTCCTGATACTTCCATACAGGGCAATTTATTTATGCAGGATGGCAAAAACAGCGAAAGAATGCTGATGAATGTAGTAGATAATATCAATTTCAGTCAACGTGATGATATGATAAAATTTGCAAGCTCCGGAACCAAAAGAAACTGGAAAATGCGTCAGGAATTAAGAAGTCCCCGGTATACCACCAGGTGGGATGAATTAAAAAAGATACAATAATGCATAACCCATTGGCATTACTATCACAGGAATTAATAAAGGCTGTAATTAAAAGCCCCAAACTATTTGTTCGGGAATATTACAGTCGAGGAGCAAACTGTGACAATTCCTTATCATTACTGTTAACCTGTTACGATAAAGAAAATGATGTGGAACAAAGCCGTGCACTTTTTCATTTAAAGCAATTGGGAAATATCAGGTATGCCCGTATATATGACAGTGAAATAAATGAAGATGTTGAAAAATTATTACTCGCAGCTGCACAGCCATCAGGCTACAAGATCTATATCAACATGCTGTATTCAAAATGGACAGCTCCGGCATTTTTAAGAACAAAAATACATCTGTACATGCAGCATAATCTGCCCTGGTGGAATTATGATAAAAATAATCAGTTACATATTCATTTAAAAGACCGTTATGGCAAACTCTACCTCCAATTAAGTTGGAAAGCCAATAAAGCTGAAGTAATTTTGGAAGAGATAGAAAACTTTAGTGTATGTGCTACGATATGAGTTACTTTTCAACCATCAGGCTGATTAGTGATTTTTTACAAATAAATAATACTCCCGAATTAGATTTTACTCCCACCTATCATCAGGTGGCGCAATCATTTTGTAAATGGCCGGTAGCCATAAATGACAATGGCATACAAATAAAGCTTTTTGAATGGGGCCTGATAGCAGACTACATGAACAGTAATGAAAAAGTAAAGCAATACCGTACCAGTATGGTAAATGCCAGAAGTGAAAAATTATTAGATGATAAACAATCTGTATGGCATAAACTCAGACAACAACGCTGTTTGATTTTTACAACAGGATTTTTTGAACATCAGGCTACCCGGCAAAAGAAAAAACAACCTTATTTTATTACAGTAAAAAACGAACCTATATTTTGTATGGCTGGCATATACAACTATTCGCCCATTCCGGATAAAGTAACAGGAGAAACAGCCGGAACGTTTTCTATAATTACAAGACCCGCTAACAATTTATTAAAAACCATTCATAATTCCGGAGAACATAGTGAACGAATGCCGCTTATTCTGACTCAGAAACAGGGCATAGAATGGATTAGTGAAAATTTAAGCGATAAGGAAATAAGAGAAATTTGTGAGTATTGTTTTCCCGATACAGGAATGGAAGCATGGCCCGTAGATACTATCCGCAAACAAAAAGAGGATGATAATAAAGTAATAAAAGCTATACATACCCATACAATTCCAGAATTTCCTTTTTAACTGCAGCACTTCAGGCCCACTTCCTAATTATATGGTGAAATTTTAGTGGCAAATCTGTAAACAGATTCATTTAACATTAAAACAACTTCCTGATAATTAGCTTAATTTTATTTTTATATAAAATTAAGCATATGCAACAGGCACAGTTTGGAATGATAGGGTTAGGTACCATGGGCAGAAACCTGGTATTAAATATAGCCGATCATGGTATTCAGGTTTGCGGCTACGACAGAAATCCTGATCAGCAAAAAAGATTAACAGAAGAAGGAAAAGATAAACCGGTGCAGGTTGCCACAACCATGCAGAACTTTGTAAACAGCCTTTCAGCACCACGCCGCATTATGATGCTGGTGCCCGCAGGGAAAATTGTGGATGCAGTGATCGATGAAATCGCTCCCATGCTACAGCCTGGAGATATTTTAATTGACGGTGGTAACTCGCATTATACCGATACGGATATCAGGATTGAAAGATTGAAGAATACCGGCATCCATTTCACAGGGATGGGCGTTAGTGGTGGCGAAGACGGTGCAAGGTTAGGTCCAAGCATGATGCCCGGTGGAAATAGAGCTGGCTATGCCGAAATAAAACCTATTTTAGAAAAGATAGCTGCACAAACAGCCGACGGCCCATGCGTAACTTTTATTGGTAATGGCAGTGCCGGCCATTATACCAAAATGGTGCATAACGGTATCGAATATGCCATTATGCAGCTGATCAGTGAAGTGTATGCTATATTAAAAAATGTGGCAGGATTGAATAATGATGAATTACATGAACTGTTTTTAAAATGGGATAGCGGTAAACTACAATCTTTTTTAATTGAAATCACAGCTAAAGTATTTTTACAGCCCGATGATAAAGATGCCGCTAAAAAATTAGTGGATGTAATTTTAGACAGGGCAGGCCAGAAAGGCACGGGCATGTGGACCAGCAACAGCGCATTAGAGCTACATATCCCCACACCTACAATTAATGATGCCGTAACAGCAAGAGATATTTCAGTATACAAAACAGAAAGAGTACAAATAGCAAACTACCGAACTGTAACAGCCATTACTGCACCTGCTGATAAAAATGTATTGATTCAGCAATTGCATGATGCCTTGTATTTTGGGATCGTCTGCAGTTATGTACAGGGGTTGCATCTGCTGCGTAAAGCATCAGATACATACAATTATCAAATTGATATTGCAGAAGTGGTACGTATCTGGAAAGGAGGTTGCATCATCCGCTCCGTTATTTTAACTGATATCCGTAACGTGTACCTGAACAATAATGAGATCAGTAATTTATTATTAGATAAAACTTTTTATCAGCAACTCATTGCAAACAGGCCTGCCTTAGTAGAAGTGCTGAAAGCAGCAATGGAAAATAATATCGGCACACCTTGTCTGTCCAGCAGTTTGAGTTATGCAGATATGATGGGCACCGGAAGATTAGCATCCAATTTAATTCAGGCACAGCGTGATTTATTTGGCGCACATACATACGAAAGAATTGATGCGGCAGGTGCTTTTCATACAGATTGGAAATAAGGATTAATAACACTATTAAAACGATTTACACGTATTAAATACAAAAAGTAATTAGTGTAATTCGTAAATTTCGTGTAATAAATCAACTACTAATTTTCTTACAAATATGTCAAAACACAATAGCATACAGCAACCGACAGCAATCGTGATCTTTGGTGGCACCGGGGACCTTACCAAACGCAAACTGATACCGGCACTGTACAATCTTTTTTTAAGTAAACATTTACCCAAAAATTTTACTATTCTTTTGTTAGGGCGTGATGAAGATAAAACCGAACAGTTTAAACACGGTTTGTTTGATGGTATCAGCGAATTTTCCAGAACCGGGAAGCCGGATGATATGAACTGGAAAATATTCAGCGATAAAATATTTTACCAGCAGGGTAATTTTTTAGATGACAGTACTTATACCATTCTTACCAAACACCTAGAAGCGTTTGACAAAAAGAACAAACTGCGTTGCCTGCGTACTTTTTATTATGCTATTGCACCGCAGTTTATTGAAGCCGTATCTGAAGGATTATATAAACACAAACTGTGTAATCGTATCAAGTTCGACCGCATAGTGGTGGAAAAACCCTTTGGTACTGATTTGTCAACTGCTAAAAAACTAAATGCCTTTTTACAAAAACGTTTTTCCGAAAAACAGATTTTCCGTATCGATCATTATTTGGGAAAAGAAACCGTGCAGAATATTATGGCATTCCGCTTTGCCAATACCATATTCTCCCCTATATGGAACAATAAATATATCGATCATATACAAATTTCTCTATCGGAGCAGGTAAGTGTGGGTAAGCGTGGTGGTTACTACGACAGCAGCGGCGCATTAAGAGATATGATTCAAAACCATTTATTGCAATTACTTTGTGTGGTGGCAATGGAATGTCCGCATAAATACGATGCTGAAAATATCCGTAATGCAAAAGCAGCTGTATTAAAAAAGATTCAGCCCTTTACTACGGAAACGGTATTTAAAAATATGGTGAGGGCACAATACACCAGCGGAAGTATCAACAATCAGCCGCAACAGGGTTATCTGCAGGAAGAAAATATTGCCCCCAATTCCACTACCGAAACATTTATTGCAGGTAAATTTTTTATCGATAATGCAAGATGGAAAGGCGTACCATTTTTTTTAGCCACAGGAAAATGTTTGCCCAAGCAGGCTTCTGTGATCATGATACAGTTTAAAGATTCCCCATACAAAATTTTTAAAGATGATGTGGTTGCCAACCGCCTTGTAATTACCATACAACCTGATCAGGAGATCAGTTTATTGTTTGAAAGTAAGATACCTGGTGTGCAAATGAAATTAAAGCCGGTAGAAATGGATTTCACTTACAAAGAATCTTATACTGAAGCTACGCCGGAAGCCTACGAAACTTTGTTGCTCGATATTTTAGATGGCGATGCCACACTGTTCATGCGCAGCGATCAGGTGGAAGCCGCATGGAAAGTAGTAATGCCCATCATTAATGCGTGGAAAAAATATCCCAAAAAACAATTATTGAAATATGCTGCCGGAACCTGGGGACCTGATGCAGCAACAGCTTTATTAAAACCCTTTGCAAAAAAATGGGTGGTATTACCTAAACCAAAAAATTAATATGCCTGCTGCAACTATAAAAACCATTTGGCCCGATGTGATGGCATTAAGTAATGCCGCAGCACATATTATTGTTGTGGAAAGCAATAAGGCAATAGAGCAAAAAGGCTATTGCAGCATTGCCTTGAGTGGGGGTACTACGCCCAAAGTATTATACGAATTACTGGCTGCACCTCCCTTCTCCAAAAACATCAACTGGAAAAAATGTTATTTCTATTTCGGCGATGAACGCTTTGTGCCGCATACCAGCGATGAAAGTAATTATAAAATGGCAATAGACAGTTTATTGTCGAAAGTGCCTGTTCCTAAAAAACACATCTTTGGCATACTGACTGAAAACATCGATCCTGCATTAGCAGCCTCAGTATATGAGGCAGAGATTAAACAACACGTCAACAAATCAAATCCATTCGATATTATATTGCTGGGCATTGGTGAAGAAGGACATACTGCATCTATCTTTCCAAATAGTAGCTTGCTTAAAGAAACTAAAAATTGGGTGAGTAATATTTTTGTGAAAGAAAAAAATATGGAGCGTATCACATTCACATTATCCTTTATCAATACAGCATCGAATGTAATTTTTTTAGTGAGTGGTAATGGCAAAACAGCAATATTAAAAAAAATATTTTCGCTAAAATGGAAACAATTACCTGCTGCTATGGTACAGCCTAAAGGGAATTTATTTTGGTTGATGGATGAGGCTGCTGCCGGCCTGACCTGAGCTTTTCGTAAATAACAATATTCATCAATATCAGCAACATTCCGTAAAAAACATCTTCAAAAGGAATGGTATAGATTCTTAACCCAAGATTTTCAGCATCATTATACAATACTACAGGTATTGCAGTCAGGAAACCGTTGACGATTAAAAATGGAATAAGAATGATACAATAGGCAACTACAAAAACTGTAGACTTAAAACTGTTAAAATATTTTTTTGCAAATAAGACTATCGCAATAAATAATGCATTAAGTATGAATGTCCAGCCCGTATAATATTTATTATAAAATACTATTCCTGCAATCAGCAATACCAAACCGATACACTTAAGCGCAATTTCTCCGGACAGGTTCTTTTTTAGCTGCGGAAAATAGCTATTGATACATTCGTAAATAAACACACAGCAATACGGCACAATAAAAAAGAACAGCACTTCCTCAATGGGCAGGTTATACAATTTAATACCCGTTATATAATCTTCATTAAAACTCCACACGCCTTTGGCAGTAAAAAATATATCCCATAATATATACAATATTGCTGGGATGATCATTGCTGGAAAAACAAATTTCCATTTGGTATAGAAAGCTACTTTTTTATCGAAGCTTAATGCCAATGGACCTGTAACAGATGCAGCCAAAATAATAAAATATGTATAGTGTGTATTCAAGAAAGAAAATTACAAATCTTTAAACAATACAATTAGTAAAAAGTTCTGCACCCATACTATTGTTGTTTTCTGAATGCTTCGTTTACCAAATATACCCCGGTAATAGTAACGGCTCCCCCTATGGCAATATAAATATTCAGCTTTTCATGAAAAATTGCAGCGCCCAGTAATACAGCCACTACCGGATTGATATACGCATATAAAGATGCAAGTGAAGTAGGCAGCCTTTGCAAACTATAGATATATGCAATAAAAGTAAGCATCGATCCAATAACTACCAGGTAAGCAATAGCTCCCCAGGAACTTGCCGGAATATCTGCCAAACTCACTGTATTACCTGTTGCAGAAGATACTCCATATAATGCGGCACTGCTGATCAGCATTTGTAAACCCAGACTGAAATAGGGGTTAAAATTAGCCGCATGTTTTTTAGTGTACAGCGAGCCCAGTGCCCATGACATGGTAGCGATCACAGAAATAATAATACCGAAACGAAAATCTGCATTCATAAAATCCTGCAGGTGATCATAAAAAATAATACATACACCGCCAAAGCCCAGCACTAAACCGAGTATTTCTTTTTGAGGTAATTTTTTTCCGTCGAATAACGCAATTATTACCATCCATAATGGAAAGATGGCACCAATGATGGCTCCCAATCCGCTGGAAATATATTTTACACCCCAGGTACTTAAACCATTACTCAGCATAAAGTTTAAAAAACTCAGCATCAGAATGGTACCCCACTGTTTGCCCTTTGGCCAGGGATGCCTAGCCGCAATAAAATAAATTAAATATAAAGTGCCGCCAAATAACTGGCGTATGGCACAGAGCTGAATCGCCGGCATATGCTTCACCCCTTCTTTTGAAGCCAGCCATGTAGTGCCCCAAAAAAAACATACCCACGCCAAGGCAAGTAATGCTTTTTGTTTAGATGTTTTTGATGAGAGCATGTGCAGGTTATGAAATTAAAAAGATGTCAGACTGAACTTGTCGAAGCTGGTTAAATTTTTTAAGCCCGTCTTCAATAAACTCGGCTGACATCTCTGAATAAATGTTGCCCTATTAAAACCAAACGGTTAATGTTTAAAATGTCTGAGTCCGGTGATTACCATCGCCAGATTATTTTGCTTACAGTATTCAATAGAATCATTATCACGAATAGAACCACCCGGTTGAATAAATGAAGTAATTCCGGCAGCATGTGCAATCTTTACACAATCATCAAATGGAAAAAAAGCATCACTGGCCAGCACTGCTCCATTCAAATCAAAATTAAATTGCTTTGCTTTTTCTATTGACTGACGTAATGAATCGATACGTGAAGTTTGTCCGCAACCTTTCCCAATTAGTTGCTTTCCTTTTACCAGGGCAATGGAATTGCTCTTTAAATGTTTACCGATAATATTGGCAAAGATGAGGTCTTCTTTTTCAGCCGCAGTAGTTTCTCTTCCACCAGTCTCTTTCCATTCGGTATAATTACCCACATCATTTTGCTGAGATAATAATCCATTCAATACAGACTTATACTGATGAGTGGCTTCCAATCCTTTTTTTTGTACCAGTAAAATCCGGTTCTTTTTTGTTTTCAAAATATCCAGTGCATCTCCATCGAAAGATGGCGCAATCAGTACTTCAAAAAATATTTCATTAATAGCTAATGCCGTTGCTTTATCAATGGCGGCATTACAAACCAATACACCGCCAAAGGCGCTTTCCGGATCTCCGGCTAATGCCACATCCCAGGCTTCTTTTACAGTGGGCCTTTGTGCAACACCACATACATTGGTATGTTTAATAATAGCGAAAGTGGTATCTGTAAATTCTGAAATGATCTGCACTGCGGCATCAACATCTACCAGATTGTTGTAGGACAATTCTTTACCATGCAGTTTATCAAAAATTTCATCCTGATTGCCATAGAAGATGCCCTGCTGGTGAGGATTTTCTCCGTAACGCAGTACAGATTTGGTTTTATTAAACGGATTGATAAAATCTGTCTGATTAAAATAATTAGAGATGGCCAGATCATATCCGGTACACACATCAAAAGCTTTAATGGCAAACATGCGGCGTTGTGCTAAAGTAGTTTCGCCATTTTGTTCTTTCAGCATCTGTTCCAGTAAATGGTAATCTTTTTTTGCTGCCACAATCACCACATCTTTATGGTTCTTTGCTGCCGCACGAATCATGCTTGGTCCGCCGATATCAATTTTTTCGATGATTAATTTTTCTTTTTCTTCATCTCCGGCTTGAAAGCCGGAGCTATTCACCGCTGCC
>Ga0194063_10002410_pt1 | contig 11707 bp, 9 predicted proteins | sample SepL3720m_MetaG_FD_155459 | JGI IMG/M metagenome (GOLD analysis project Ga0194063, IMG submission 155459) | Anoxic zone freshwater microbial communities from boreal shield lake in IISD Experimental Lakes Area, Ontario, Canada - Sep2016-L373-20m | ecosystem: Environmental > Aquatic > Freshwater >... | reverse complement strand
ATACCCCTGATGTTTATGATACAGGTATTTATAATAGTAAATGTGCCGCATATCCTATAAATATATCCGACACTTTTTCTAAGGTAAGAACTAGAATGGAGCAGGAGGACGCAATGATAGATTTGATAGATAAAAATCATAAAATCACCGTTTCATTAAAGAATTTCCCAGTTTCTGAGGTCTCGCAGGCTACTAGTGCCGCGAATCCTAAAGGAATTAATCCTTTGCCTATAAATTCTATTACTGTGGATGTTCCGGCGACGAATTGTGTGCATATGTTAGATAATCGTGATGAGGGCTATTATATGGATATTGATAAATCGGTCGACCCTACACTTAAAAAGAAAGTCATTTTTATGAGAGGTGATAACTGGAATGTGGACTCTTCGCTCTTCACTTTTCATGTGGAAAAAATAATTTATAACGGATTCCATTTACAGCCGTATGATAAGTACAGGGGTTACTTTTCCTTCTATACAGATCTAAAGAAATTTGATACTTCTAAATTAACGAAATTCAGAGATTCTGATGGCGGACTACACTATGATATCCATAGTGCAAAAGTGCTTTTGGATAATAGTTGTAAAAATATTATTAAAAGCACAGATAAGCCTCTATATGTGGTTTTATTTGACGGAGTACCTCCTTATTCTCCGGCATTTGCTGGGATAGAGAATAATGTAGTATTTATAAATATGAATTATTATTATAATGGATTATTTAATGAATTAAAAGATTATCCATTTGTGGCCATGCATGAAATATCTCACGCTTTTGCTGGTATTTTCGACGAGTATACATTTGAGTATAATTCTTCATTAAGAAATCTACTGGGCAGTGTTTCTTCCACGAAAAACTGTACAACTCAGCCGAACTGGGATTTTCGAAGTCCTTATGATGATAATATGTACGGTTCATACTTAATCAAAGGATGTTCCACTGCAAATGCTTTTAGACCATCAGATTCAAGTCTTATGAAGACTTCTATGAAAGATGTCTCCATCTTTGATTTAATCGGAATTACACGTAATACTAATCCTCCTCAGGTTCAATACGGCAATGGATTTAACGTTATTAGCTGTGGATATATTATATCTGCTATAAAAGGTGAGGCGCTTGTTAAGGCAAATGCAGCTAAGCACTGGCCAGAATGTTTGGCAATGAATGGTATAGAAAAATCTGGTATACCTGCAAAGACTCTCGCTATACCAAATATTTCTTCCGCACTCATTCCACCATCCATAGGCGTAGGTTCCACACTTACTATTTCTGGATCAAATTTTACAGCGAATAATAATACCATTCAGTTTACAGTAGTTAGTGACACTTCTCACATATCCACTAATATCTTCGGGAAATTCCTAAGCTTCTTTAGTTTGCCTTCTTTCAGTATGTCTGACCGTATATCTCATAATGCCAAAGTAGAATCAAATAATGGATCATTATCCGCTAATGTATTAAGTAGTACAAATATACCATCTGGAAATATCATATTAGCCACCACCACCGAAAGCATAGACTCCACAACCACCCAAATCTTCGAATCCTATGCAGATCAAAATCCACCATTCTATGAAGTCGGTAATATATCTAGTCCTACTGGCTCTGCTATGTCATTCACTATTCCAAAGGGATTACCCTGTGGTAATTACATGATGAAGGTCGGAGCATTTAACAGTGACTGGAGTAATAGTGTGCCGATAACTGTAAATAGTTCGTGTACAAATGTAACACCACCAAATGCACCTACTAATCTAAAAGTAGATCAAACATCAGAATCAAAGATAAATATATCATGGGATGCATCTGTGGGAGGTACATATCCTGTCGTAGGCTACAATGTATACAGAAACACCGCCTTAGTCGGAACCACCACCCTAACATCATATTCAGATGGTAATCTGCATTTCCTCACTCCATATACATATACAGTAAGAGCTATAGACGCTACAGGACAACTTTCATATTATTCAAATACCGTAAATTCTTCTACCACTGCTTCCTTTGCCCCATCCACTCCTGTAATCGGAGTAATATCTGTATTAGATTTTAGCATCGCTCTAGCATGGACTCCTTCGAAGAGCCTGAGTCTTTACCCTATAGCTAACTACTATCTATTTAGAGATCATAAGCTGTTATCGATCATTCCCGGTAATGTTAATAAATACATTGATTCAGGTCTACAGGCATCCACCACATATACTTATTCCATTCAGGCAATGGACACTGCACTACTCTCATCAGGTATGTCATCAGTCTCTGTTACTACTACAAATAAGTCCATTACTTATAGGGTACCTTCTGGAGTAACCCTATCAGCTGATACGCAAATAGTTCCGTATTTAACCAAACCTGTAAAACTCTCATGGTATTCCTCTGGTGTCACCAGCTGTACAGGAACTGGTTCAGATTCAAAAAACGGTAAAACGTGGGGTGATGACTTTAACGGTAATCTACCTATTCTCGGAAGTAAATTAGTAGGACTAGCTTCAAACAAACCTGTTACCTTTACCATTACCTGTAGTGGGCCAACAGGAACTTTTTCTTCCTCTGTTAATATATCTCCACAGGTTCAGGTAAACGGTGGTGGTGGGGGAGGAGGTTATACTCCGACACCATCTCCTACTCCTCATACTACCCCTACGCCGACCATGACTCCGACTCCATCGAGCACTCCGTCACCTTCACTGACTCCGTCCCCGACTCCGTCTAGTAGTCCTAGCCCATCTACTACAGGTTCTCCAGCTCCTTCCTCTGCCGTATCTCCAGCCCCTGCACCCACTCCTACAGGTGGCACTGGGGCATTACAAAATGCGAATCGTGGTTTCCTCGCTAATATTCTGGACTCGATAAAGAGGGCGATGGGGTTTTAGGGCGGGGATATAGTTACTAAGATATGTTTACTAAATAGTAATGAATATACTGATTTTATCTATAATAAGCATTTTCAATCACTTTAGAAATTTCGGATTTCCGAAGGCGGTGGTTTTCGATGAAGTGCATTTCGGTAATTTTATTTCGAGCTATATAGATGGCAAATATTTCTTCGATATTCACCCGCCATTCGCTAAACTGATATATGTTTTTTTCGGAAAAATAATAGGCCTGCTAGATAATGCTGACTTTTCTAAAATAGGGAATATTCTTCCGGATGACTTTATATTTTTAAGGATTTTGCCGATCATTGCTGGAATTCTTTTGCCAATAGTGATTTATAAAATCTGTCTCAGACTAAATTTTTCGAAGATTTCGGCATTAACTGTCGGCGTACTTATTTCTCTAGAGAATTCGCTAATAGTCCAGTCTAGATTTATTCTCCTAGATGCGTTTCTTCTGATCTTTGGTTTTTCGGCTATTTTATTTTATTTAGTTTTTACTAAGGCAAAGAAAAGATGGCGAAAAATTCTTTACTTTATTCTCTCCGCTGTTTTTATAGCCGGTGCCGTCGGGACAAAATGGACCGGTCTTTCATTTCTCGCTATTATTTTTCTTTTGGAAATTTTGAGAATTCGGGCCGGCTTTCTTAAAGATTTTAAAAAATACTTTTTACGAGCTTTTGCCTTTCTGGCTATTATTACAGTCATATATACAGCGAGTTTCTATATTCACTTTAAGCTCTTACCGAATTCAGGACCCGGAGATGCCTTTATGGTTAAGGACTTTAGGAATTTGAGTTTCCTCGGGAATTTCGTGGATGCGAATTTAGAAATGTATAGGGCGAATGCGCGCCTGGATGCTAAACATCCGTATTCGAGTAAATGGTATACATGGCCATTCATGCAAAGGCCGATTTATTTCTGGCAAAATTCGGCAGGGCTTCCGGAAGGGCAAACGGAGCGGATTTATTCTATCGGGAATCCGTTCATATACGGCCTAGCGCTTTTGTCGGTCGTCGTCTTTTTGTTTTACTTAATTTTTGTGGCCGTATTTAAGAGAGCACTTTTCACAGGCGAAGATAAAAAGGTTTTAGTATTTTTATCCGCGGGATATTTGCTAAATCTTTTGCCTTTTATTTTTATCGGCCGAGTGATGTTTCTCTATCATTATGAAACCGCTTTAGTTTTTGCCATTATGAGCTTAGCCTTCTGGATGGATAAAATAAAGGCAAAAAAGTGGAAAATACTGGTGGCTATCTCCTTAATAATCATATCCGCTGGATTCTATATGTATTTCAGTCCACTCACTTACGGCACGCCTTTAAACGAATCACAATTTAATGGTAGAATATGGCTACAAACTTGGAAATAAGATTTAATAAAAATAATTATTTTTAATATGAAAGATAGAGAAAGGCTTTTTGTGTTATCTGGGATGACGGTCTGTGCAGTCTTTGCTGTCATTACAGTGTTTATTGGGACGAAGATGCTTAATGGTATTAATAGTAAAAGTTTAATGGCATCAGTAATTCCATCTGCGACAAATACAGTCGTCTGGTCTGGCTCTGTAGTTCCTGGATATAATAATTCTTGTTCAAACAGTAGTTTGGGTTTTTCAACTTCGACCATTATGACTAAATACTCAGATGGGGTAGTAACCGGAACATTAACTTTTGATTATATATGTTCCTCATGCACTGATCGCACTAAAAAGACTCCTATTTGGCTATTAGTAAAGACTACGAGAGTCGATTACGCAAATCTTTGTGGAATAAATACAGAATCATATAGAGAAGTTTATGACAGTCCTAGCTGGACAGATCCATACGGACAGTGCAGAGTAATTAAAAGTAATACTACAAGAACATTTAAATCTGAAATTCCTCAAGAAAAAGTTTTTTGTCCGGCTCCGACACCAATTCCTAAGATTTCTGTGGCGACATCCTCCGCCACGACCACTTTAGCCTGTAGAGTCTTAACGAGGACTATGTCTAATGACTGGGAGACTGGTTATAATTGGGATAGTAAAAGTATTCCTCCATGGGGAGTACCACCGGGTGGACAGAATGAATATTCTGCTATGAAGATTATTAAAGAAAATCTATCACAGTCTAGTATATGTCCAAATCCATTCCGAAAATCAGCTACAACTACATGTGAATTAATGGGAGACGTCGATCATTTCGGAATTAAATGTCCTAAGCCGACGATTCCACCTGAACCTATAACGGCTACCACCTCTGTTCCTACACCTACACCGACTAATAAACCTATACCTTCAGTAGTAGATTAAAATAGGTAATTAAATACTTTTGCTATTCTCTGCCTCCATGATAGTCAAATTACTTTATGCTATAATTTCTGCATGAAAAAAGATCCTCATAATGAAGTGTTCACGGTGGGCCTCGGTGGGGCAGCGGGCGACGGCGTTCGCGAAGCGGGGCAAAATCTGGGAATTCTTCTCACTGATCTCGGTTATGAAGTTTTTCTTTCTTTTACATATCCTTCGCTTATTCGCGGTGGACATAACTTTGCCAGAATCAGCTTCTCAAAAGAGAAAATCTGGACGGATCATGAAAAACTAGACGTTCTTATAGCCCTTAATGAAGAGAGTGTTAAAAAACATGTGGGTGAGCTGAATGAGGGCGCGGTTATCTTTGCCGATTCTTTTGATGATGAAGATAAAAAGACTTTCGGCGCGAATGCAGTAGAACTTCCGATGTCCGCTTCTTCTAAAGAGCTCGGAGTTCCGCCGATCACTAGGAATTCGGTGGCTGTCGGTGCGCTTTGCTATCTTCTGGATTTACATTTCCCGACAATGCAAAAGATTCTCGATATAGTTTTTCGAGATAAAAAACTGGGGGCAAATATTAAGCTGGCGGATATAGGCTTCGACTTTATGAAGAAGATGAATTTTAGGCATAGTAAGAAGATTGATCTAGCGAATGCTTCAGTCTCTTCGGCCGGCACGAAAAAGGTTTTTACAGATGGAAATTCAGCTTTCGGTCGTGGGCTTCTGGCTGCGGGTTTGGACTTTTACATTTCCTATCCGATGACTCCGTCTACTGGAATCCTGCACTATCTAGCAGGAGAGCAAAAGAAAGTGCCGACTTTAAAAGTTATTCAGCCTGAGAATGAGATTTCGGTTATAAATATGGCGCTCGGTATGGCTTATGCTGGAAAGAGGGTGGCTATCGGCTCTGCGACGGGCGGCTTTGCCTTAATGCAGGAGGCTTTTAGCTTTTCTGGAATGGCGGAATTACCGCTCGTCGTTGCTGTATCACAGAGGCAGGCTCCAGCGACAGGTGTGCCGACTTTTTCCAGCCAGACAGATCTACGCTTTGCCATTCATTCAGGACATGGGGAATTTCCACGAATAGTTTTAGCTCCTGGAGATACTGAGGAGGCTTTCATGGCTGGTGCGAATGCGCTTAATTTGGCATGGAAATATCAGGTGCCTGTTATAGTTCTTCTCGATAAAATTCTTTCAGAACATTCGGCCACGAGCGCATTTGATGGCACGAATGATGGTGCAAAAATTAAAATCGAAAAAGGCAAAATTTGGGATGGAAAAACAGGGAAGATGGGCGAGGATAGAAAAGATGAGTATGGAAGATATGAAGTGACGGCGGACGGAATTTCGCCTTTAGCATTTCCTGGAACTCCAAATGCAGTCGTAAAAATCACGAGCTATGAGCATGATGAGTCTGGAATTACGGCGGAGGAGGCGGAGCCAGTGAAGAGAATGGTAGATAAAAGATTTGCAAAGAAAGACACACTCGTGGGCGATTTGAAAAATCAGGAAACGGTCAAAGTTTACGGAGATAAGAATAGCGAAAATGTTTTAGTCTTTTGGGGCTCTACTAAAGGACCGGTCCTAGAGGCTTCTAAATATTTCGATAAGCCAGTAAAAATGGTACAGGTAGTCTGGATGGAGCCTTTTGATTCAGAAAGGGTTAAGCGTGAACTTTCCGGAGCGAAGAAGATAATAGACATAGAATGTAATCATGATGCAGAGCTGGCTTCACTTATTCGCGAAAAGACGGGGATTAATATAGAGGAAAAAATTCTTAAATATGATTCTCGTCCACTAGACTGCGTGGTACTAGCCAGCGAAATTAATAAATTACTTTCAAAATAATATGGCAGAAAAAACAGAAATAAAATCAGGATCTAACATAGCCACGGATGCGAAGATAACTTGGTGTCCCGGATGTCCGAACTTTGCCATTCTGGTCGCTTTTAGAAAGATGGTGGAGGAGATGATTTCGGCTGGGGAATTAAAACAGGAGAATCTGGTGGCCTGTGCGGGAATAGGATGTCACGGAAAAATCTCTGACTATATTAATGTAAATACTTTTACTTCACTTCACGGTAGGGTGATTCCGGCGATGACGGGAATTAAATGTGCTAATCCTAAATTAACGGTAGTCGGCTTTAGCGGGGATGGCGATTCATATTCGGAGGGGCTGGAACATCTTATCCATGCAGCTCGCAGGAATTCGGATATAAAGCTTTTTATTCATGAAAATCAGGTCTTTGCATTAACTACAGGTCAGGCGAATGCTGTTAGTCCGCTCGGCTTTAAGGGTAAATCTACGCCGTTTGGAAGCATCGAGGAACCGTTTAGTCCACTCCTTACAATGCTCTCAGTCGGTGCCACTTTCGTCGCTCGCACATATGCATCGGACATTCATAATACTGGGAAAATTATGCGCGCAGCTATGGCCCATAAAGGCTTTGCCTTCGTGGACATTATTCAGCCTTGCCTTACATTTTTCGATACTCGCGAATTTTTTAAAGACCGCCTATACTGGATAGATGAAAAATTACCGACGGATAATTTAGGACGAGCAATGGACCTAGTCCGAAATGAAGACGGCAGAACTCCGCTCGGCATTTTTTACAAAGCGGATCGGCCGACATTCGAGGAAAGATTGATAAAGGAAATTTAAAAAGCAAAAATTTATTTAAAATTAAAAGAAATGGAAAAAAGCAAAAATTTAGAAAAGTTTTTTAATCCGAAATCTGTCGCTTTAATCGGCGCGTCTTCTGATAAGAAAAAAGTGGGATATGCGCTCGCATCGAATCTGCTCGCTGGGGCAAAAAGAGAAATATTTTTCATAAGCATAGGTGAGAAGGAAATTTTAGGCCAGAAAACTTTTGCCTCTATATCGGAAATAAATGATAGCGTGGATTTAGCTATTATCGCTGTCAGGGCTGATATAGTACCGCAGATAATCAGCGACTGTGCGAAAAAGGGAATAAAGTCCGTGATTATAATCTCCGCTGGATTTAAGGAAGCTGGCGAGGCTGGTAAAAAGCTAGAGGAGGAAGTTTCAGCTTTAGCAATACAGAACGGCATGAGTATACTCGGTCCGAACTGCCTCGGAACCATCGATTCCCATTCAGATTTAAACGCCTCTTTTTCAGGTGAGAAACCGCTCGCTGGGGGAATTACTTTTCTTTCTCAGTCTGGAGCGCTCGGTACTTCGGTTATTGACCTCGCACTCGCGCATGGAGTCGGATTTTCTAAATTTATAAGTTTAGGAAATGAGGCAAATTTGACTGAAATAGAATTTTTAGAATATTTAGCAAAGGATGATTCTACGAAAGCCATTTTAATTTATTTAGAAAAGCTCTCGAGCGGATCTGAATTCATGAGACTTGCTTCTGAGATTACAAAGACTAAACCTATAGTCGTTTTAAAGGCTGGAAGAAGTAAGAGAGGTTCACAGGCGGTCATGTCACACACTGGCTCACTAGCTCCAGAGGATTCTGTATTCACTGCGGCCTGTCGCCAGAGCGGAATAATAGTAGCCGAATCTATTCGTGAATTTTTTAATTTGGCAAAGCTTTTCCAGATCGGAATTACTAAGCCATTGCAAAATCTGGTGGTTTTGACGAATGGTGGTGGGCCATCTGTAGTTACCTCAGACCTCATAGACCTTTCTAAATCGCTAACGCTTGTAGAATTTTCTGAAGAGACGAAGAATGAACTTCGAAAAGTTCTACCGAGCATGGCGGCTGTCGGAAATCCGGTGGATATAATAGGCGATGCGCTTTCTAACCGCTATGAAGATGCCCTTAAAGTCCTTTGCTCTAAAAAAGACGTAGAAAGAATAGATGGAATCGTACTCATGCTAACTCCACAAATGATGACTGAAGTGGAGGCTACAGCGAAGCTCGTTACAGAATACAGAAAAGTTTTGCCTATCATCCCAGTATTTTTAGGGGGACCGATGATACAGCCGGGCGCAGATTTTCTCCGCGGAAACGGCCTCGTGAATTTTAATTTTCCAAAAGACGCTGTGGAGGCGCTAGATGATTTAGCGAAAGGTATGGCGAAAAAGGAATTTGCTAAGGTCAAAGTGAGCGGAGATGTAGAAAAAAACATGGCCGGAACAGGCGGACAAAGCCTGGGCGTGGAAAATACAGCAGGCACTTCCCGCATGCTACCATTCGCCGAAATGGATGAACTTTTAAAGAGCGTCGGTATATCACTTATCGGCAAATTAGTGAAGGATAAGGCGGGGCTAGCTGAGGCATGGAGTGAAATTCTCGTAAGTGGCGTGACTAGTGAATCGGCCGAAATTTCCTTTGCCTTAAAAGCTATTTCGCCGGATATAATTCATAAGACGGATGCGGGGGCGGTGGCACTAAACATCAGAACAAAGGAGGAGGCTATCGAGGCCTGGGAGAAAATCATGTTAAATATAGCGAAGAATGTTCCGGGAGCCGTGCTCGAAGGAATGCTTTTACAGCCGAAAATGACAGGGAAGGAAATTATCATCGGCATGAAAAGGGATGCAGTATTCGGTCCGACCATTCTATTCGGCCTCGGTGGAATATTTACTGAAGCACTTAAAGACACTTCACTTCGTATAGCTCCAGTTAGTAGTGAAAGTGCAATGCAGATGATTAAAGAAATTCGTGGAGCAGGAATTCTTCTAGGCCTCCGCGGAGAGAAGCCGGTGAATACGGAAGCACTCGCGGATTTAATAGTTCGGATTTCCGAGCTGGTCATTCTACATCCTGAGATTAAAGAAATAGATTTTAATCCTGTCACATTAATAGGTGAGTCGGTATTTCTCGTAGATGCCAGAATTATGGTTTAAAGTCGGCCGGCGATTTTGGCTTTCCATATTTCTGTGTTATTATTTGCATATGAATGAAGAGAAGAAAAAAGTGATAATAGACCTTATGAGAGAAGCGGGCGCGGTAGTCGGCTATCTTTTCGGTTCATATGCACGCGGTACTGAAGGAGCGCTTAGTGACTTAGACGTGGCTGTGGCTTTTCCTATGACTATTAGTGAAAATGAGCAGGAGAATCGCATTGAAAATATTCGCGGGAATTTAGAGAAGATTTATGGCAAAGATAAGGTGGATGTGATTAATGTACCACGCCTTAAAAACCCTCTACTTCGATACATAATCACTCTCGGCGAAGGCAAAGTCCTTTTTTCTGATGATAGATCACTTCTTAACCGCCTCGCACATTTTGCACTTAAGGATTATGAAGATACGAAACCACTCCGAGCTATTCAAAGGGAAGCGCTTAAGAAACTTTTTATTTAATATATGACTAAATTAAACATTGAATCAATACAAGATAAAGTATTTCGTTTAAAAGCGAATGCTGATTTTATAACAGATATTATTAAGCTGTCAGATGAGGATATTCTAAATGGATCAGACATTTCAAAGTATATCGCTTTAGAGCATATGCTTCAGCTTTCTATACAGATTATTCTCGACGCCGGTTCACATATTTTAGCTGAAGATTTTCATGAGAATCCCGCGACCTATAACGAGGTTATATTAGCTCTCGGTAAGCATGAGGTTATTCCTAAGGATTTAGCCGTGGCAAATGAAGAAATGGCAAAGTTTAGAAATAAGCTAGTGCATGATTATGATAATGTCGATAAGACTAAAGTATTAGAATACGCACGCTCTGCTCCAGAGATATTTAAGGCTTTCGGCAAAGCTTATGTCGGTTATATAGAGAGGAGTCCTAATTTAAAATAAAAATATGGCAAATAAAATTAACGAACACGGTGCTTCAAATGCGGTTTACGGACTAGGCTTTATCGGCGCTGTGATTTACTTCGTTTCTCAAGCCACTTCTTTCTGGATCGGCGTTCTCGGTATTCTAAAGGCAATAGTCTGGCCGGCGATTTTAGTTTACGGAGCCTTGAAGTTTTTGGGGATTTAAAAATAAAAAAACCACCGGGCGGAGGCCTAGTGGTTTCATGGGAAGAGGACTTTAGAGACCCCTAATCTTTTCTTGTCGGAGCTCCGGAGAGTTCGTGGAAGTTGCCAAAGAGGATATCTTCGGAGAATGCGTTCAGCTTCATTCGCACGAATCTGAGTATGCGGTCCGCAGGTTTGGGGGTGGCTAAGAATTTTTGGTCGAATACCAGCATAACTTTAGCTGGGCAGGTGAGCTCCTCTTCTACCCTCGGAAGGCCATCTCGCGAGGTTTTTCTCAAAATGAGTCCTCGGCCATCGAGGAAATATTCCCACCTTTCATTCTCCATATCTTCGGTTCCGAAAAGGATTCTCTTCTGGACTGTTCCCAAAAGTGTTAGGGCTTGCTCTCCCTCCTCAGAACTGAGGAATTCGATTAATCCATTGTCGCCCGTATAATCGCGCCTTTTTAACCTAAAGTTTTCGGCCGTGTAGCTTTCAATACATCGAACACGATAAAGTTTGGTAGCTTTCTTCCAGTTTTCGCTCATAATTCATCTTTCGTTTTGTTCAAAGACCAAATCTAACAAACGTACAGTATCAAATGTATACCGTATTGTCAATGTCACTAAATTTGATCC
>Ga0194063_10002409_pt1 | contig 11715 bp, 11 predicted proteins | sample SepL3720m_MetaG_FD_155459 | JGI IMG/M metagenome (GOLD analysis project Ga0194063, IMG submission 155459) | Anoxic zone freshwater microbial communities from boreal shield lake in IISD Experimental Lakes Area, Ontario, Canada - Sep2016-L373-20m | ecosystem: Environmental > Aquatic > Freshwater... | reverse complement strand
GTATTGAAGAATTGGGACAGCGCTATTCAGCTGTAATGAGTACAGGACTCTATCTTAAACTCAATGAATATTTGTCTGGACAGAAGGGTCCACTTTACAATGATATTCTCTGGTAAGTTAATACCCGATGTCACTCACCCAACGCTCTTTCTACAGCCCTCTGAAAAACCAGCTCATCGGGACTAATACCTGTCCAGGCTTCAAAAATCTGCATTGCCAATTGCACCAACATATCTACGCCATCAACTACAGAACAACCTTTCTCACGCGCTGTTGCCAAAAACGGAGTAATTCTGGGGTTGGTAATGACATCCACCACGGTAGCGTCTGCTGACAAGGTATTCCAATCAATTGGGACGGATTCGAGCTCCGGCAATGAACCTAGATGCGTCGCGTTAAGTACAATTTGTGTTCCTTCTGGAAGCGCTATATTACCTGTCCATGAAACCCGTTCGGTAGGAACTCCGGTCGCACGTTGCACCATATCTGCGACCTCAACTCCTTGAGATTCACGGCGGGTAATTATGGTTAAATGTGCAACGCCTGCACGCGCAATCTCAACTGCCATGGCACGCCCTGCACCACCTGCACCCAGCATAACAGCACGTTTACCGGAAATAGAAGTCACTTTCTCAATAGCTTTTACAACACCTTTGCCATCATTATTATGACCAATCATGCGACCTTCTTCAAAGGTTACATAATTAGCCGCCCCAATCACACGCACGTCATCGTCGAAGCCGTCAAGAGTGGCTATAACGTCTATTTTATAGGGAACAGTAATACAAAAACCAGCAAAACCCATCGCTTTGGCACCGGCTATTGCTTTAGGAATTTCAAGGTCGGAATTTATATCCATTTTCCAGAATTGCCAATTAAGTCCATAGTGCTTATAAACTGCATCAAACATTTGGTCTATGGGATTTTCAGCGACGGGGTGACCAAACATTCCAGTCATTTGTTTTTGTGGAGCAATAAAATTGCTTGGCATGGTTATTACCTAATATCTAATAAAATTTTAGATTGCCCAGACGATAATTGAGGCATGAGGGAAACAAACTGTAGCCCGTAACTTTCATAAAACAAACAACTTTTTGATGACCAGTTAAAACGTTAAGCGCCAATTCTTAAACTGCAACGTAAAGGATGGACTAGAGGGGACATTTGAACAAAGAATTACGGTTTCGATTTAAAATACTGCGTTATCAATGAGATACACGTATAGTACTTATACAAGAAACAACGAAACTATCGTCTTTAATAGATATTATAAGTCTTTATTTTTTATTACTTATATTTAACTTATTTACCCAAAGCGTAAGTTTCTGTTCAAATGCCCCGCTAGCCATAATTGGAACAATATAATTATCATCGAGACTTTTCACTTGATAGTGATACCTCATCCAACATGACTGCTCGGGGTCTGGTACCACCATAAGCGTTTCCGTATAGCTGACGTTGATCTTGATGTAATGTGACAGGCAACTCACGGCCAGAACCGGCCGATTACCCCCCTTGGGACATTACTGGATGACAATGACGGGATAGGTTATATCGTTTGTCTAGTCACAGCGGCATAAACGGGCGGGACGCCATGTTCTCGTTGAACATCATGGGGTTGGTCCGGTGGAGCGCCAGTTACATCTCTTAAAAAACGCTGCACTGGTCGCTTGTTTTTACTCAAGGTGCCTGCAATGGAAGACTAGAATAAAATAATTGATCATAATCTAATATGCCGTTCATGTTGGTATCTACTCCAAAATAAAAAACATAATTTCCACTAGGTATCCCGGTGGTATCAAATAATACCAAACTGGATATATCAATTAGTGGGCCTTGGTAGGCAGGAGACGCTTTGCTTAAGTCAGTGCCAATATCTATCCAACGGTTAGGATAAACATAATAAAACCAGTGTCCCCATGGTGTTTTTGCCACAAACCACCAGTCTGCGTTCTTGCCTATGTTTTCACCGGCATTTAGCGATATTGTTAGCGATGAACCGTTAAGGCTGATGCCTGGAAAGGGAGGAGAGGAAGGAATGATACGGATGAGCTGCCCGCCATAATAATCCAGAATATAAAGCTCTCCCTGCTCATCCTCTGCAAAAGAACTGATGTTGTAGTCACTGGAGGTAATGAATGTTTGTGTCCATAGGTTGCTGGCGTTACGCACCAACCCCCACAGTTTTCCCGAGCAATAATCACCGAACAGGTACACGCCAGTCAGCCATGGAAAATTAGCCCCTCGATATATGTAGCCGCCTGTGACAGCGCAGCCAATTGAATCACTCGGACCATGATCGTAGGTAGCAACAGGGGCCACATAATCCGACGGAGAAATGCAATTACTGGATGGGTTATAGCATAGATTCCCTTCCCGAATGCGCCAGCCGTAATTCTCGCCGCCTGCAGAACGACTGGTTTGATAATCAATTTCTTCCTGTGCATCCTGACCCACATCGCCGATGAACAGGTCTCCAGTGGTCTTGTCAAAAGAGAAGCGCCAGGGGTTTCTCACTCCATAAGCCCAGATTTCTTTCTTGACGCTGGGGAAGACTGAACCATAAAACGGATTTGTCGGCGGGATCGTATAGGGAACGGTTGAGACATCCAGCCGCAAGATCTTCCCCAGCAGGGTTGTTTTGTCTTGCCCGTTGCCTATCGAGCCATGACTATCACCACCCCCGCCGCCATCCCCCAGGCCGAAATAAAGATAGCCATCCGGCCCGAAGGCAATCATTCCACCGTTGTGATTCGTTTCTGGCTCAGATACCGTCAATAAAATTTGAGCGCTCGCATTATCTGCCACATCCGGGTCTCCCGAAACATGATAACGCGCCAAAACGTCGTTGCCAACGCCGGTTTTGTTGGTGTAAACAATGTAAAAATATCCATTGGTTGCGTAGTTCGGATCGAATGCCAATCCGAGCAATCCCTGTTCCTGTCCGCCGTCCGTCGTGATAAGAGTGCTGATATTCAGAAAGGGAGTGGTATTTAGGTGGGTTCCTTTCAGGATCAGGATTTGGCCAGTCTTCTGGACAATAAACATCCGCCCGCTGCCATCACCCGCGTGGGTTGCAAAAACGGGTTGCGTTAGCCCGCCGACGACCGGTGTAAAGCTAATCTTGGCCGGAATAGAAGCCTCTGGGCTGTAAGAAGATGCGCTGGTCGGAGGGTTGACCACAAGCCCAACCAATAAACAGATGACAATCGCCAGATTTCTTATTTTCATAACTGAAGTTTCCCAATTATTAAAAAGCCTAATCCCGCTATTTATTATCGAGCGGATATTTAACGAGGGTTTGCAACGCTATAGTGAACCCCGTTTTAATACGTATTCCTTTATAAGTTAAGGACTCAAAATTGAGAAACTTCAGTTTCATAATCTCTTTATACAATGGTGAGGAGTGTTACACAAAAAGAAAAGCATCGCAATAACAAAAAAGCCCTGGTGAGGGACTTTTGTTATCGACAAGATATTCATGATTTACAGCTGTGCGGCACTCTGCAACAATATCACCGCAGAGAGAGGCCGCCATCAGCGCTGTGGCGCTCGGCAGTAGGCCTTCGTCAAAGTCAAATTTAGATGGTAGTGCCCGTAATCCAGCCCCTTTTCAGGGCTCGTCGCTCCTGCATTTCAAGATTTTGAAAAAATTCTTTTTCCGAGTGTCCGGAATGGAGAAGTTCAAGATAAAGATTTTTTGCGTAGCTTCCTTGACCAGATGTAAATGCGTTAGTGAATAATGAACTCCTTTGGTATGATTCGGAGATTACTATGGCCAGTGCAGAAAAACGAACTTTTAGCCTTCCTCCTGAACATGCTGCCTTTATCGACGAAAAAGTGTCTTCCGGCGATTACGCTTCGGGAAGCGAAGTAGTCCGCGCCGGTTTGAGAGCACTTCAAGAGCGTGATGCCGCAATAGAACGATGGTTACGTGATGAGGTTGTCCCTGCCTATGACGCTATCAAAGCCGATCCCAGTCGTGGAATCGACGCCAAACAAGTTTTCGACGACCTAAGAAAGCACCATACTGCAAAGTTGGCGGAAAATTTGTGAAATCGCGGCAGGTAATCTTCACCCCAGAAGCCCGTCATGATATTTTTGGCATATATGAATGGATTTCTTCAAAGGCAAGTTTACAAGTTGCAATCTCTTACATAGTAAAGACTCGAAACCTATTGCTTCTGAACGAGGACATCGCCGTGATGATGTCAGCCCTGGTTTACGGATTGTAGGTTTTGAGCGCCGAGTCACCATTGCATTTGTTGCAGACGAAAATCAGGTAACGATTCTGCGCTTGTTCTATGGCGGGCAAAATTGGGAGGACAAGCTTCAATGAACCGGACAATTCAATCCCTTAGTTCCACGTTGGATAGATGCAAAGAGTCGAGCTCTAATCAGGAGGTAAGAAAGTAGATGACACTCCCGAAATTGTTAATTACAGGTTCCAGCGGTTTGATCGGCAAAATCTTATGGCAAAACTTGGCAGACGTGTTCGATCTCTATGGAGTTGATATTTGCCTGAGTGAGCAAACCGGCAACGTATTTCGAGCCGATATTTCAAACCCCGAGCAAGTTAAGGCTGTATTTAAACAAATCCATGGGCTTGCTTACGTGATTCACTTGGCAGGTGATCCATGTGTTGATGCAGACTGGCAATCAGTATTAGTGAATAACATTGCTGGGACAAAAAATGTATTTGAAGCGGCAAAGGCATATGAAGTCAAGCGAGTAGTATTTGCAAGTTCAAACCATGTCACAGGTGCCTATGAAGGCTTTCCCCCAAACCTACACACTCAACTGAACCCAATCCTGATCACGGCCCAACATCCAATCCGCCCCGATGGAAACTATGGAGTCAGCAAAGCCGCTGGAGAGACAGTTGCCAGAATGTATTATGAACTCTACGGCTTTGAGTCAATATGTCTCCGTATTGGCTCGGTTCTAAAGGATGATGACCCCACTGGAGATGTGCGCCATCAATGTACATGGCTTAGCCATCGGGATCTCGTGCAATTGGTTAAGAAAAGTCTCTCTGCTGAAGTCAAGTTTGCGATTTATTATGGTGTTTCCAATAACAGAAAACGGTTCTGGGATATTTCGAATGCAGTTGCAGAGATCGGGTATGAACCTGAAGATGATGCTTCAACACGATGATAACGTTTCAAAGCATCTTCCCAACCACCGCATACCGCTGATTTGCTGCGCTTCGCAAACTGGTGATGCGAGCCGCTATCGGTATTCAAAATCATCATTGCACCGTCTTACTGCCCATAATGGGTCGCCTGCTGTAGCAAGCATTTCCAGATAGCTGACGCTCATCATGATGTGGTTATGACGGTCAACTAACGGCCATTTAGAGACGGTCATGACCGTCCGCTTTACAGCAAGCAATATTGCGATATGGAGTTCATCTGTGTGCCAATTGCAGCCGTTCATATCAGCCTCTAGTTTTTGAAAATGTTCGCCGCAGAAATATAAGACAGATTAATCACACCAAGTTAGATTATCATTGATCTTTTAGCGAAGCGTTGCAAAAAGGCTATTGCGATGTGATTCTTCCAAGTTATGGCAAGGGAAAAAGCTGATCAATAGCTGAATCTAATCTTCTGCCGTATATTTCGCTTCCAGCCTCATTTGTTTTGATGACACTCTTTTGAATAGTCAATAATCGATAGCGGGGTTGGCCAATACTTTTAGCGCTTGTTGTTGCGTACTAACCGCAATAAGTTGGTTCAAACAGACTATCCATCCGCCCAGAAATTCATTAAACGAATGACAAAACACACCGCCGCTTATTTCCATTAATAAACTGAGAAAAATTCATCAGATGCTCATAGAGTGGTTCATCCTGATTTCTTTCCAGCGATTCCAACACTGGCTTTGACTAGATAATGAGGTCTTGCCTTAACTTCTTCGTAAATTTTGGCAATGTATTCTCCAATGATGCCTAAGCTGATCATAATGAAACTACCAATCAATAGCAGGCTCATGATAATAGTAGCAAAGCCTGAAACCGCTTGTCCTTTTATCAAAGAGAGAATAGTATCACCGGCGATTAAAAAGCCCAGTATCAGCGTTGAAAACCCTAAAACAGTCACTATTCTCAACGGCAAAGAAGTGAAAGAGGTCAGCGCCGTGATGGATAACTCCAATAGCGACCAGAAAGACCATTTGCTCTCATCACCTTGGCGATTGGTCTGGTCGAAATAAATGTATTCTTCCGAAAAACCAAGCCAGCTGGTCAGTCCGCGAAAAAACCGCTCCCTTTCAGGCAGCTTGTAGACGATGATATCGACGATCTCTCTATCCAGTAATTTAAAATCGGTGGAATTTTTTACATTTATGCCGCCTAGACTTGATATTAAGTGATTGATGAAATAAGCGGCGGCTTTTTTTCCAGCTGAATCTTCTTTGCGGCTGCGTTTAACCGCATGAACAATTTGTGTGCCCGCCCGCCACTTGCCGATCATTTCAGGAATAAAGTTCGGCGGATGCTGAAGATCGGCATCCAGGATGATAACCGCCTCGCCTGCGGCATGTTCAAGACCCGCCAGCATGGCCGCTTCCTTGCCAAAATTACGGCTTAGGGCTAACCCTTTTATTCTCGGCTCAGCCTCGGAAAGCTGGCATATCTGCTGATAGGTTTGATCTCGACTGCCATCATCGACGATGATAATTTCCCACGAGCTTTCACACTCACTTATAATTTCGGCTATGTGTATTGTGGCTTCTTTTATACCTTGGCTTTCATTAAAGGCAGGAATCACTGCGCTAATTACGGGGCGGCTTCTTGGGGTTTTTAAAGTCATGGTCTAGCTAGTCTACAGTTGATAATGGCTCAAATAAATGCCAAATTTTTCATATAATGCGTGAACTTTTAGGCTTTGTAATAACGCCAATTCACCATCCCAATCATGATAAGAGCTCAGTCTGGGATCTGAAACTTCAGCGGGATCAAAGCGTCCTGGATGGCACATCAGCTCATAATTTTCCCCCGGTTTAAGTTTTGAAAAAATCGTTACTAAATAATCATAGTCGAGCCTTCCACTACGACTTAGGCCTAAAAATATTGGCGTTTTTACTTTAAGCCGACGCTGATTGATGGCTTGCATGGCTTGCATCAGGGTGTTACGAATCAAGGCCGAGAAGCCAAAAGGCGCAAGCCATTCGGCTTGAGTAACCCGCACATGGGGAATGTCATATTCCCGTGCGAGTTCTAATGCCAGCGGAAATAAAACCGGCAACATATGAATATGCTCATGAGAATTCAAAAACAACAATTTTTTGTGCTGACAGGCTTCTATCTGCGCGCGCCATTCGCCTCGGATATCATCTATGCCGATTTTGCCTGTTAACAACATCGAATTCATCGAATAAACCCCAGGGAAACAGCCATCTAAATGCGCCAGCTTTTCAGTCATGGCTCCGGTCAACGGTTTTCTGAACGTCAAATTCAAATGCACGCCTAAATTCAGATCGTCAACGGTATCCAGCCATTCGAGCTGGGCTTTTAAATCAGGGCTATTCGCCAAAATACCTGTGGCGGTCACGGCACCCGAACTTGCCGCTTCCAGTATGCCTTTGCTAATACAGGGAAAATAACCATAGTCATCAGCATTGATGATTAGATGGACCGGTTCGTAAGCAGCCTTCATCTGTAAACGCTAAAATCCAAGCGCGAGCACTCGTATTGCCAAGATAATCGTGAGCAAGCAAAATCCGGTAGAGATTTACGTATAATTGATGCAGGGTTGTCGTTGATCGTATTTCCCGAAATATCCACTTGAAAAATCCAGAAGCTATTAACAAAAAAATTCCAGATTAAAACCACCCCCGTGGTTACAACCTGTGCATAAATATAATAGTATAATGGTAAGTCAACAGTGCCATCAACGCCAGCTTTTATAAGACAGTACTGCGCCCTTTACAAAAGGTAGCAATTTTGAGAATGTAATCGATGACGAGGTTGAGGCCGTAATAAATAAAATCAATCATCGCCCTCGAAAAACCCTCAACCTTAAAACACCTCATAAAGTATTTTTTGCTTAACCACTGCAAAATGCCGCATGAGGTGTTGGATTGTTTGTGCCGTCCCGCCAGTTACATTTTTGCTACATAATTTTTTGACTTATCGATGAACTTTCGTTGGACACTCAAACGTCTTCTGGGGCCTTTTGTATCAATACTGCTTGGTTCCCTCGCCTTCTTGTTTATCACAGGAGGAAAGATTCTTTTGCCAATATATACGGACTGGCTCATGGAAGGCGATCCAGCGCAACATTGGCTGGGATGGCAGTTTTTCCGTAATTCACCGCTTCTTCAATGGCCAATAGGCGCCAATCCTGATTTCGGCATGGAAATTGGCAGCTCTATAGTGTTTACCGATTCACTTCCGTTGCTGGCTTTTATTTTCAAGCCTCTAAACGCACTTCTGCCCGATAAATTTCAATATACAGGTCTTTGGATTCTGATTTGTTTTTGTCTTCAGTCGTTTTTCGCTTGGAAGTTACTTGCTACTTTTACTCGAGATAAATGGCTGCCACTCATCGGAAGCATATTCTTCACGGTTGCTCCAGTATATCTATGGCGATTGCATGGTCATTACGCTTTATTTGGCCAGTGGGTACTGCTAGCAGGGTTTTATTTTTACTTTGCAAAGAATTTTTCCATTTTTCTCTGGATGGCTTTGCTGGCTGCTGTCGCGCTTATTCATGCTTATCTGCTCGCAATGGTTTTGGCGATTTATGTCGCCGATCTGATTCAACGCTGCTGGCTAAAACAGACAGGTATCGTAAAAACCCTTAGCTATTTTTTTGCTGCCATCATATTCATCGCAATCATGATGTGGACAGCAGGATATTTTATGTTGGGTGGAGGTGTTGGAACTGGCGGCTTTGGCATCTATAGAATGAACCTTTTGTCGTTAATCGACCCTGACGATATCTGGTCAAAACTGCTCCCCGATCAAAAAGGGGGGATAGGTGATTATGAGGGTTTCAATTATTTGGGATTGGGCATACTTGGGTTGGGTCTGATTGCGGCTTATGAACTGGTTCGCAACATAAAAAAAAGCCTAAAAGCAAAAATAAGTCCGGTGCTAACACCGATAATAATTCTTTGCATTGGCTTTTTCTTGTATGCAATTTCGAATCTTGTCGCTTTTGGCCCTAATGAGATATTCTCCTACAATTTGCCGCCGAAAACTGTATTATTGACAAATACCTTTAGGGTCTCTGGCAGGTTTTTCTGGCCAGTTTATTACGTTATATATCTGGCGATATTCTATGTACTATTCACAAGATTAAAACGTAGCACCGCAATTACGCTTTGTTTGGTGACGTTATTAGTTCAGGTTATTGATACTTTCGGTGCCTGGCGCACTTTCAGAAACAAATTTTCTCATTCTCCTATGTGGTTATCCCCTATGCGCTCGCCTGTTTGGGTTGACATAGCAAATCAATACAGGAAAATAATTTTCGTTCTACCTCACAATAGCTCGGTTAATTGGTTGCCGTTATCTCAATTCGCAGTCATGCATCGAATGGCAATCAATACTGGATATTTTGCAAGAGTAAACCCGGAACAAGAAAATGAGGCAAAAGTAAGGATTGGAACCTCAATTCTAAATAACGATTTACACCCTGATTCACTCTATGTCTTTGAGCAGGATGATGCGCTCTGGAAAGTCGCGTCAAGCCAGATTTTGCCGTCTGATATTGCAGGAGTTCTGGATGGATTTCGTATAGTCGCGCCGAATCTAAAAGCTTGTAGAAATTGCAATAAAGATGCAATTGCAAGCATTACTGTTGGAAGCAGTCATGATTTCGATAATACGATGGAACGTATTTCTTTCACATCGAACGGTACCGGGCAGAAGTTTCAACTGTATGGTTGGTCGTCCCCTGGGCCTTTGGGAACATGGTCTGATGGCAATACATCCGCAGTTCTGCTACCTCTTTCTGGCATGCCAAAAAACGATCTTGAGTTATTACTTGATGGCCATGCTTTCCTAGTTGATAAACACCCGTCACAAGAAGTCGACGTTCTTGTGAACAATCATCATGTTGCCACTTTGAAATACGACCAGCAATCTAATAGCGGGGTACGAGTAATTAAGATACCCAAGACTCTGGTAATGGAAAAAAGTGGGTTACTATTGATAAAATTTAATTTAAAAGACCCAATGTCACCTGCTGAGTTAAATTTGTCAACCGATACCAGACGTCTCTGGTTTTATATCTTATCTCTGGAGTTAAGGGCAGAAAATTAGTTCGAATACGCTCTGGATATCTAGTAATGCGCTCCCTCATGTCCTTTCAAATCCGTCGTTGAACGTCTGCTTTTCGCTACGCCGTTTTTCCGGTTTAGGGAAGCGTAAAACCATAGCCGACCGGCAGTAATGGGTCGGCTGCTGACAAAGGGATTTCCCGAAAGCTGTCGTTGATTTTGATGTTTTGGTGACGGGCAACTCACGGCCATGAACTGCCCGTCGCTACTGACTGCTTTACGGCAAGGAATTTGATAGTATGGGCATCCGTTATGTACCTAGTGCTGTCGTTCATAACTGATATTTACCAACCTTCCGATACAATCCAAAACTGCTTTTTATGCGCATTTGCTTGTTATCCAGCATGGAAAATTAGTCTTTAAATATTTACTTGTCATTTTAGATTAAAGTGGGTATAAGCCGCTCTATACAAGACAAAATAGCTTCTATGATAAATATTCCTTGATAGGCTTTTTTCCCACGCAGATAAGTGGAGGTGAAGTGACAGAATTATGACGTGTGTAAATAATTAACAAGAACTAATACACATTAGGAGATTATCATGAAAAACAACCTGAAGAAGCTACTAAATTACGATCGTTGGACTCATTGGGGCTATTGCAAAAATTTCCCCCGCCTGTCCATAACACTAGCAACGGTCGCTTTGTTCGTGCTCACCAGCGTCGCCCAGCCCATCCATGCCAATGACCACCCCGATCACGGCTATGACTTCAGAGTGGTGGCCAAGCTTGGCGACCCTGCGCCGGGCGGGGGTACTCATGAATTCTACTTTGTGCCACAGGCCATCAATGACAACGGCGACGTGAGTTTCGACTCCAGTCTTTCCGAATTTCCAAATGGGGGAGAGGGGTTGTTCCTTAGCCGACACGGTGTGAACACCCAAATTACCCGCACGGGTCTGCCGGCACCGGGTACCAGCACCACATTCGGCACATACGGAATGATAGCACCGCCGGGGAGCGGCATAAACAACAACGGCGACATGGCCTTCGCGTTCGCTCTGGGTTTTCCAGATCCCAACCCACTCCCCTTCAGCACGATCGCGGGGGTATGGCGCTATGACGCCAGCCACAATACTGTGACAAAGGTACATGTGCCGGGGGATCCAGCTCCAGGTCACACAACCTTCCAGGGCACTTCCATTTCCCCGACTATTAACAACAACGGAGTGGTGATCGCGGTGGGCATTATTGATACAGATAAGGGTTACTGCCATGCCCCGGAGTGCAATTCCCCCCCCCATACACTTGGGCTTGGGCGTGGCATCTATACAGCCGATAGGCACAACCGTATCAGCAAGATCATAGTGCCGGGCGATCCGAGAGCATGCAAAACCGGGGGAGGCAGTCAAACCGATTTTATCATTGATCTTTTAGATGACGGAAAACAAGTGTTTTCCGCTTAGTCTTCCGTCAAGCCAATAA
>Ga0194063_10002408_pt1 | contig 11717 bp, 11 predicted proteins | sample SepL3720m_MetaG_FD_155459 | JGI IMG/M metagenome (GOLD analysis project Ga0194063, IMG submission 155459) | Anoxic zone freshwater microbial communities from boreal shield lake in IISD Experimental Lakes Area, Ontario, Canada - Sep2016-L373-20m | ecosystem: Environmental > Aquatic > Freshwater... | reverse complement strand
GCTGGCATTTCCCCTCGCGCCACGCTGAAATTTCGCCGCGCGGCGGCTGAAACCAGCCCCGCGACCCCTCGCAACTCGCCGCGGCAATCATGGGCCGGGCAAAATTCAGTGATCCTAATGATTGGGGGGACCGCCTGACATCCGCAGGATTTTTCTCCGCATCCCCGCCAGGCTCTGCTATAGAAAGCCGTTTCGCCACGCATGGAAACCTCCGAGACGCCCGATGAAGAGCTGGTGGCCCGCACGCAGGCGGGCGATGCCCGGGCGTTCGACGAACTCGTCGTCCGCTTCAGCCCGAGGCTTTACGGCGTCGTTTACAACATGACCTCGAACCACGAGGACACCAACGACCTGCTCCAGGAGATCTTCGCCAAAGCCTACCGCTCGATCAAGGGGTTCCAAGGGAAATCGAAATTCTCAACATGGATGCACTCGATCACAATCAACAAGGCGATCAATTTTTTGAAAAAACGCTCCCGACGGATGACGATGAGCCTCGACGACGTGGACAACGGGATCGCAAACGACCCCGTGTTCATCGAGGCCACCAGCGGACACGACCCCCGGCAGCAGGTGAATCTTGCCGAACTTCAAAAAAAATTGAACGAGGCGATGCTGCGGCTGTCTCATGACCATAGAGCTGTGGTGACGATGTTTGACATTCAAGACATGCCCCATGCGGAAATCGCAAAAATCCTCAGGGTCTCCGAGGGAACCGTCCGCTCGCGGCTCTTCTACGCACACCGGCAGTTGCAAAATCATCTCCAAGAGTTTATTAACCAATAGGCACAAATGGCACATCCCATGACACCCGAAGAAAACATATCGAAGCTCCTCCGGCTGAAACGCCACGAACAGCCTCCGCCGGGATATTTTGACGGATTTCTCCGCGAGTTCCAGTCCCGTCAGCGCGCCGAGCTGCTGCGCCTATCGCTCTGGGAGATCGTGTGGGAGAGGATTTCCTGCATCGCGCCGTCGCTGCAGGTTCCGCGCCTCGCCTACGCCTCGGTCGCTGCTCTTGCCCTCGCCGCTTCCGCTTTTATCATCGCCCATCCGGCCCCACAGTTTTCTGGAAATCTGGCGGTCAGCCGCCAGCCGCTCACCCTGACTCCGCCGCTTCCGGTCACGATCGGGGAAGTGGTTCCGGTTGCCATGACATCCACCGGTTCCCCTTCCGTGCATTATGTGCTGCCGACCAGCCCGGCGAGTTATGCCTCCGCGCGCAGCTTCTAAATTTCTCGCCGTCGTTCTGGTGGCTCTCGCGATTCCGGCCGGCGCGGATCCCGGGCTGAAGGCCGAAGATTCCATCGCCGGTGATCTGGAGGTTCGGGTTATCAAAGTTTTCGAGGATCGTCGCAGCGAGGTCGTGAAGGTGCGCTCCACAGACAAGCTGGGAATCCGTTTCGGCAGCGGGTTTTTTGCGGATCCGACCGGCATGGTTTACACACATGCCAGCATCGTGATGAAGGCGGATGCTGTGACGGTGCTGTCCGATGGCCGGGAACTGCCGGCGCGGGTGCTCATGGCCGATGAGCGGAGCGGCATCGCGATCTTGAAAGTCGATGCCTGCACGCCTTCCATCCCGATCGGAGATTCCCAAAAACTGTCCGTCGGAACCCCGCTGATCCTCATCGGGTATCCCGAGGATTTCGAAGTGTCCCCGAGCTTCGGGATCGTTGCCGGCTTCGACCGAAAGGCCCGCGAACAATACTTCGCGACCACTCACATCCGGGCGAACATCCCCGTCCAGCGCGGCCAGGGCGGCTCCCCGATCCTCAACTTTCAGGGCGAGGCGGTCGGGATCCTGGTCGGACGTATTGATGGCGGGGCCACCTGCCATGTACTGCCGATCCGCGCAGCCGAAAAAGTGCGGAGCGACTTCGCGCGCTTCGGAGCTCTCCGGCCGGGCTGGGTGGGCGTCGAAGTCGAGGACGCGGCGGAACCCGCCGCCGGATCCACCGCGAAGGTCGCCGTCTTTGATCCGCAGACTCCCGCCGCCCAGTCCGGCCTGAAACCGGGGGACATCCTGCTCAAAATCGGCGGAACACCGATCAGGACGAGCGAGGATGTGATTGACGCATCCTATTTCCTCACAGCCGGCGAGAGCACCGAAATCGAAGTCCTGCGCGGAACGGAAAAGCTTTCCCTCACGGCCCGGCCGATCCTCCGCCCGCTTGTTGGCGGACAGGAGTTGCAGGACCCCGCCTTGCCGGATGACAAGATTCATCTCGAGTAGGCGGGTTGCCCTCGCGGCGGCGTTGCTTTGCTCCCTCCCGGCTTACGGATGGGAGATCAAATCCTTCGGCGGACATGAGCATGTGCCGCTCGAGGAAGTGGCGGCATTTTACGGGCTGGCGGAGGCGCCCTCCACGAATGCCAACTCCAAAAAGTTTTGCGGCCCGGGCAGGGAACTTCTCGTCACAAGATCCTGCCGCGAGGTCGTTGTCAACGGGGTCAGGCACTGGCTTGCCTTCCCGGTCGCCGAGGTGGGCGGACGGTTTTTTGTTTCGCGGCTCGACCTCGGGAAGACGATCGAGCCCGCGTTCCGCCCGGAATACATCCGCGGGTTCCCCCAGGTCACAACCGTCGTCCTCGATCCCGGCCACGGCGGATTAGACAACGGCGCAAGAAGCCCATACGAAAATGAGAAAAATTTCACCCTCGACGTCGCCCGGCGGATCCGGGACCAGCTCAAAAAATCCGGGCTCCGCGTGCTCATGACACGGAACAGCGACACCTTCGTCGAACTCCCGGAGCGCGCCGCCATCGCCAACCACCTGAAAAATGTTCTCTTCGTAAGCCTCCACTTCAACGCGACCGACTCGAACCCGGCGGCCAACGGTTTCGAAATTTTCTGCGTGACCCCGCGCGGGGCTCCCTCGACAGCCTACGAGCAGACCAGGCTCCGCGACATGATCGAGGAGAACGGCAACGAGCACGACATCCACAGCTTCGCCCTCGCAAACACGATCTCGCACGCGATCCTCGGGAAGATGGACATGACCGACCGCGGGGTGAAACGCGCGCGCTTTGCTGTCCTCCGCCTCGCCGGAGTCCCTGCGGTCCTCATCGAAGGCGCCTTCCTCACCAATGCCGCAGACGCGCGCAAAGTCGCCTCGAAATCGTGGCGCGATCATTACGCCTCCGCTATCGCGGGCGGAATCATGGAATACAAAAAACTCGCCGAACTGACCCTCCCCCCGCGTGAAGCCGTCGCCTACCGGAACCCCGACTCCACACCACCCACCACGGCCAACCCAAAACCGCCCGCCGTCCCGGACGTCTCCCTCCGCGAAATCCCGGAGTGAACAGCCGTTTTGCAAGAATATGCACACTGACCCCCAGTTTGGGTTCTTCGCAGAGGAGGATGGCTGCGGGTCTGCTTTGCCCTACTCCACCAGGAGGGACAGGATGGCCTTTTGCGTGTGGAGGCGGTTTTCGGCCTGGCGAAAAATGGTCTCCGCGTGGGACTCGAAGGTTTCTGCGGTGATCTCCTTGCCGCGATAGGCTGGCAGGCAGTGCATGACAAGGGCCGCGGGGGCGAGGCGGCAAAGGGCGTCGTTGATTTGATAACCTTCGAGCCGTGCAATCCGCTGCGCGGCCTCGTCCTCCTTGCCCATGCTCACCCAGACATCGGTGTAAAGCACCGAGGCACCGGCCGCTGCGGCGCGCATGTCGGAGGTCACGGAAACCCGTCCGCCCGCGCGCTCGAGAAGATCGGGCGGCGGCTGGAATCCCTCGGGCGCGGCGATGCGGAGCTCGAAGCCCATGCGGGCGGCCGCCCAGATCCACGAGCGGGCGACATTGCAGTCGCCGTCACCCACAAACGTGACGCACGTCCCGTCGAGCGAGCCACGCGATTCGATGATCGTGAAGAGGTCGGAGAGGATCTGGCAAGGGTGCTCCCCGTCGGTGAGCGCGTTGATCGTGGGGATGCCGCTGAACTCCGCGAAGTCCTCCACGTCTTTTTGCGCGAATGTGCGGATCACCGCGCCGTGGAGCATGCGCCCCATGACGCGCGCGGTGTCGCAGATCGGTTCCCCGCGCCCGAGCTGGATGTCGTCCGCCGCAAGGAACATGACATCCCCGCCCAGCTCCCGGATGCCGGTCTCGAACGACACGCGGGTTCTTGTGGAGGACTTGGAAAACATGAGCGCCCAGCACATGTGGAGGAGCGGCTGCAGCTCGCGGCAGCCCCTCGTGGCCTTCATCACGGCCGCCAAATCAAGGATCCTCGTGATCGTCGCGGCGTCGAGGGATTCTATGGAAAGAAGACTTTTCATCGGGATGTCCGTCACGGCATAGCCAGTTTTCCAAGCGCGGTCGCGAATTTTTTGACGGCCTCGCGGATTTCCTGCGATGTCACATTGAGCGGCGGGAGGAACCGGACGACGGATTCTCCGGCTGGGATGGCGAGCAGCCCCTCGGAGATCGAGGCCCGCACGGCCGCGAGCGCGGGCGGCCCGGATGGGGCGGGAAATGCGGAGGGGTCGAGCTGAACCCCCAGCATCAGCCCCAGCGAGCGCACGCAGGAAACGCCCGGGATTTTCGCGGCGACGAGCGCGTCGGCCAGCTCCCTGCCGAGCGCGGCGGCCGCCTGGAGGAGCCCGTCGCGCCCGATGATTTCGAGCACTTTCAAGCCAGCCACGCAGCTCACCGGGTTGCCGCCGAACGTGCTGCCATGGCTCCCGGGGCCGAGCAGGTCGCAGAGCGGCCCGCGCCCGTCGGCTTCCCGTGATGCGCTCCAGAAGGCGCCGAGCGGGAATCCGTTCGCGATCCCTTTCGCCCACGAAACGCCGTCGGGCACGATCTCCGGCGCGATGCTTTTCCATCCGCACCATTCGCCCGTGCGTCCGAGCCCGCACTGTACCTCGTCGAAAAGCAGCAGCAGCCCGCGCTCGTCGCAGAGCCGGCGCAGACCGGCGAGAAACTCCGCCCGTGCGATGTGGATTCCGCTCTCTCCCTGCACCGGTTCGACCAGCACCGCGGCAGTCGCCGGTCCCACGGCCGCCCGAACCGCCTCCAAATCTCCAAAGGGCAAATGGCGGAACCCGTCCAAGAGCGGGCCGAATCCCTTTTTGACCTTCTCCTGCGCGGTCGCGGAAATCCCCGCCATCGTCCGCCCGTGGAACGACCCCTCGAACGTCAGGATTTCATGGCGCCCGGAATCGCTTCCGAACCGCCTCGCCAGCTTGATCAGACCCTCGTTCGCCTCCGCCCCGCTGTTGCAGAAAAAAACTTTTCCGTGCCCCGTGATTTCGACGAGCCGCGCGGCGAGTTCCGCCTGCGGAGCCGTGCGGTAAAGGTTCGACGTGTGGACCAGAGTCTCCGCCTGCGCGGCCACCGCAGCCGTGACCTCCGGGTGCGCGTGCCCGAGTGAACAAACCGCAATCCCCGCGCCGAAATCCAGATACTCCCGCCCCGCAAAATCCCAGACCCGGCAGCCCCGGCCCCGCGCAAGATCCAGATCAAACCGCCCGTAGGTCGGGATCACATAACGATCGTATTTTTCAGCCAGTGGTGACATCGGGACAGACTACCCGGCCCAGGAGATAATGATGAGAAAAAAATGAGCCGCCAAAAAAGTAAAGGTGTCAATGGAGTGGGGACACATGCCAGATGTAAAGCACAGAACTCCTGATCCCTTCCCGGAATTATTATTCTTTTGCCACCGTCGGTTTCTTCGGCAGGAAGCTTTCGAGAATGAAGAGCCCGGCGGCGAGGCAGATGCACGAGTCGGCAATGTTGAATGCCGGCCAGTGGCCATACCACGGAAGGATCACGTCGAGAAAGTCCATGACGTATCCGCGGAATATCCGGTCGGCGAGGTTGCCAAGAACGCCGGCGACCAGGAGCGCCGCCCCGACGCGCAGGAGGGTGCCCGCGAAGGCGCCCCGCGCGGCAAGGACCGCGATGACGACCAGCGCGGTGCTCGCCAGGACGATGAAAAACGCGTTGCTGTCCTTGAGGATCCCGAAGGCGGCCCCGGTATTATAGACCTGCACGAAATTCAGGAATCCCGGAATGACCGGCATGGGCTCGTCGGTCCGGATGTTTTGCACCACCATCCACTTCGTCACCTGGTCGGCAACAAAGAGCGGCAGGGTGAGGAAGAGCAGGGGCCGGAGAAATGACTTCATGAAGGTCACCGGTGAGCCGGGGGGCATCCTGTCGGTTCTTGGTCGCACATTTTTTTTCATTCCTCACCGGCGCTCATCGCCGCCGCCTCTTCGCAGCGGGCGCAGAGGGTCGGGTGGGCGGTGCTGGCACCGACCTCTTCACGATGGCGCCAGCAGCGCTCGCAGCGTGCGGCGGGAGTCTTGGTCACCCCGACAACGGATTCCTCCCCCGGCGTGAAGGTCAGATCGCTAAGGATGAACAGCTCCTCCAGCTCGGCCCGGAGCGAGTCCAAGAGAAGCATTTCGGACGGTGCCGCCGTGAGGACCACGCGCGCTTCGAGCGCGCTTCCGATCTCTCCGGCCTTCTGGATTTTCTCGACCGCCTGCGAGATCCGCGCGCGGATTTCGAGCAGGCGCACCATGTCGCCGACCGCGTCCGGATTTGTCCAGGCCGCATCGGGCTCGGGAAACAACTGGATGTGAACCGACGATTCTTTTTGAAAATACCCCCAGGCCTCCTCGGCGGTGAACGCGAGGATCGGCGCAAGAAGCCGGGTCAGCGCGTCGAAGACCTTGTGCATCGCGAACTGCGTGGCGCGGCGGCGCGGGGAATCCCCCTTGTCGCAGTAGAGGCGGTCTTTCGTGATGTCCACATACAGGCTGCTCAAATCGACCGCGCAAAACTGGTTGATCGTGTGGTAGACGCGGTGGAACTCGAGGCTTTCGTAAGCCCCGGCGCAGGTCGAGACAACCTCCTGCAGGCGCGCGAGGATCCAGCGGTCCACAAAGGTCAGTTCCTCCGCCGCCGGCGGCCGCGAGGCATCGTAATCGTGAAGGTTCGCCAGCAGGATGCGCAGGGTGTTCCGGATCCGCCGGTAGGCGTCGGAGAGCCGGGTGAAGATCTCCTCGGAAAACGGCACGTCGTCGGTGAAATTCACGCTGCTCACCCAGAGGCGCACGAGATCGGCCCCGTATTTTCCGACAAAGTGGTCGGCCTCGGTGGGCTTCTGGTATCCGCCCTGCGCGGACTTCGAAATCTTTTTCTTCGTGTCCATGTCCACGACAAACCCGTGGGTGAGCACCGTGCGATAGGGGGCGCATCCGTTCAGCGCCACCGACGTCATGAGCGAACTCTGGAACCACCCGCGATGCTGGTCGGTGGCCTCGACATAAAGGTCGGCCGGAAACGCGAGCTCGGGGCGCCGGCGCAGGACCGCCTCGTGGCTCAGCCCGGAGTCCAGCCACACGTCGAGCGTGTCGTGCCGCCGGGTGACCCCCGCGGGAAGCCCGACCAAGGCGGCCCATTCCGCATCGGTGAGCTCAAACCAGGAATTCGTTCCGCGCCCGGCAAAGATATCCGCGACCTGGCGGATCACGCCGGGATCCAGGATCGGGCTGCCGTTTCCCTCGTAAAAAACCGGCAGGGGCACGCCCCATGTGCGCTGGCGCGAGATGCACCAGTCCGGGCGCGACTCCACCGTGCCGCGGATCCTGTTGCGACCCCAGTGCGGAATCCACCGGGTGGCATCCACCTCGCTCAGGGCGTTTTCCCGGAGCCCGTCGATGCGGATAAAAAACTGTTCGACCGCGCGGAAGAGAACCGGGGTCTTGGATCGCCAGCAGTGCGGGTAATCGTGCGGATAGTCGGCCTGCCCGAGAAGCGCGCCATTTTCCTTGAGGATGCGGATCACCCCGGCGTTGCCGCCGTCGAGAACATACTGGCCGGCCAGCGCGGGCGCGCCGCACTCATCGGTGAACTTGCCGTGTTCATCAACGGGCGAAAGGATCGCAAGCCCGTTCGCCTGCCCGGCAAGATAGTCATCCGCTCCGTGACCGGGCGCGATGTGAACCTGGCCGGTCCCTTTTTCCATCGTGACAAAATCCGCGCCGATGATCGGAACATCGCGGTCGAGGAAGGGATGGCGCGCGGACATGCCAACGAGTTCTGCGCCGGAAAACCCGCGCTGGGCAAGCGTTTCCTCCGGGCCGCAAAAAACCGTGCTCTTCGTCTCCTCGAGGAACGCCTCCCGCAGCGCGTCGGCGATGACGAGCGTGCGGCTCGTTCCATCGGGAAGCTCCACGCTCAGCACGCTGTAGCGCTCGCCCGGATGCACTGCGATCGCAAGGTTCGCCGGAAGCGTCCACGGCGTGGTCGTCCAGATGACGAAGGAAGCATGGATCTCCGCCAGCGGGCCGGTGGCCGCCCGGAACCCGACATGGATCGCGGGATCAATGCGCTGCTGGTATTCCACCTCCGCCTCGGCCAGCGCGGTTTGCGCGCCGGTGCTCCAGAGAACCGGTTTTTTCTTCCGGTAAACCAGCCCGGCCTCAACGAATCTCGCAAACGAACGGATGATGTCGGCCTCGTAGCCCGGATCGAGCGTGAGGTAGGGATTCCCCCAGTCGCCAAGCACCCCGAGCCTGCGGAACTGGCGGCGCTGGATGTCGAGAAATTTTCTGGCGTATTCCTCCGACCGCCGGCGAATCTCGGCCGGCGCGAGCCCGGCGGATGACTTCACGACACGGAACTCGATCGGCAGCCCGTGGCAGTCCCAGCCCGGAACAAACGGAGCGCGAAACCCGGCCATCGCCCGCGACTTCACCACGAAATCCTTGAGGATCTTGTTTAGTGCCGTCCCCATGTGCACATCGCCGTTCGCAAACGGCGGGCCGTCGTGCAGCACATAGAGCGGACAGCCCTGGCGCGCCTCCTGGATTTTTTCGTAAAGCCCCTCACGCTCCCACCTCTCCAGCATCGCCGGCTCGCGCTGGGCCAGCCCGGCCTTCATGGGAAATTCCGTCTTCGGCAATCTGATCGTGTGCTTGTATCCGCTCATGAGAAAACATCCATCACTACCAGCCCGACGCGCGCGGGTCAAACAGGGACACGATGTCGCCCTGCGTGGCCGAGCCGTTGGCGATGAGTTGCGTCGTGAAGAACCTGAAGCTCGCCGTGTCCTTGCTCTCGTGGGTGAACACCGGCAGGTGCCCGTTAATATAGACGAAAAACAGTATCACCTATTTTCCAGCCCGCTTCTTTTTATCCCAAAGGGATCAGGAGCCCTGAGACTGGAGTTGAAGAACGCGGCTCCCTTCTCGCCAGTCACGCGCAGGATGGCGGCATCGTCGGTCGTTCCCCGGTAGGAATTCGAGAACCCGACCCGCACGAACTTGTGGTCGGCTGCGGTGAGTCCGGGCAGACGCCTCACCCATCTACCAGCCGCCCGCCAAATGAGCCACCAAAGCCTGATAAACGCAAAATCTGAAGCCATCCCTGCGCATCCACCCACGTTCCCGGCTCGGCCGATCCGGTGCGGGAAACTGGAACTCGCCCCGAAGAAGTCGGGCGTCTGGTTCGCGGAACCGAAATACAACGGATGGCGGGCGCTCGTCCACACGCCGACCGTGGCCATGTGGAACCGGCACGGCCAGCGGCTCACGAGCGGGAGTTTGATGCCGCCGTGGACCAACTGCGTTCGCTCGCCGACAGCGGCCTCGTGTGGGCGGATTGCGAAGCCCTCGAACGCCGGCACCAGATCGGGCGAGGAAGTCTCGTCGTCCTGGACTGGATTCCTGAATCAGGCTCGCCGACCTACGAGGAGCGGCGGGAGTTCCTCGCCAAGCTGGTCGAAATCGACGCTCTCAAAGGGCGACCTGATCCCTGAATCCGCCGCCGTGGAGATCATCGGCGAACTCCAAGAGAAGTCATCCTCGAATGCCTCTGTGGTGGGGCGGTAAGTTCCGTCCCACGTTTACGAAAAGTGGCAAGGCTGGCCGCGCTCAAGTCGGCACCGGAGAAATCCGATATGTTTGCAAGCAACCACACATCGAAGAAATCTTTCATCCTGCTGTTGAAAGCCCCGCCTGAACCAGGCCTACATCTGTCGGCTGTTTCAGCGTTTCGCCACAGAGTCACCCTACGAGTATCTCTGGCAGTTGCGCATGAACCATGCGGTCCAGATGCTTCAGGGAAAGACCAACAAGGAGGCAGCCGACGAAATGCGCTTCAGTGATCCCGCCGCATTTTCGCGATCCATGAAGAGGGCCTTCGGGTTGCCGCCTTCCCGGCTGAAGCAACCCGGATCCTGATCCGCCGCGAAGCCGATCCCAGTCGGTTACGAAGAGCCCGTGGCGAGCGCTGTCCGTTGCCGGGCGATCAGCGTCATGATTTCGGCCGGGGCGCGTTTCGAGAGAAGCAGCGAGCTCATCTGCTTCATGAAGGGATCCGCGTGGCGGAAGAATTTTTTGTAGGCCGGGCAGAGGTAGTTGAGCCCGTCCTCGCCATCGGGGGTCTTGAGGAAGCGGTGTTTCGGGCACTCCCCGTTGCAGGCGAACCGGACGTCGCACGCGCGGCAGAATTCCGGGAGATCCTCCGACTTTGAGCGGCCGAATTTCTGCTGGGCATCCGAACACGCCATGTCCCCCAGCGAGCCGGTCATGATGTTGCCGAGCTGGTATTTCGGATAGACGTAGTGGTCGCAGGAAAACAGATCGCCGTTGTACTCGAGGGCGAGTGCCTGGCCGCAGTTCTCCTGAAAAACGCAGAGTCCGGCACCCGCGCCCGACCAGATGCCGAGCGACACATCGAACATCTGCACGAAGGTTTTCCCCACATCGCGGCGCACCCATCGGTCGAAAATCCGGATCAGGAACTCCCCGTAGAGATCCGCGTTGACGCTCCAGCGGGTCACCGGGAGGGACGGTTGGCCGGGTTCCGGCGGTTCGGCGAATGCCATGTTGCTTCCGCCTACGGCGGGCAGGCGCTCAACCAAGGGGATGAACTGGATGTAGCCCGATCCGGTTTCCCGCAGGAAATCGTAAACCTTCAGCGGGTGCTTGACGTTGCTCGCGCTGACGACGGTCAATGTATTGAACTCGACGCGGTGCTTTTTCAGGAGATCGAGGCCGCGCATCACGCGGTCGAAGGTCGGCTTTCTCCCCTTGTCCACCCGGTAGGAGTCGTGAAGGGAGCGCGGGCCGTCGATGCTCAGGCCGACCAGAAAATGATTCTCGCGGAAAAACCGGCACCACTCTTGGTCGAGCGTCGTGCCGTTCGTCTGCACCGCATTGTGAACCGTCCGGCCTCCGGCATATTTCGTCTCCAGCCCGAGAACCCTGCGGAAATATTCGGCCCCGAGGAGAGTCGGTTCGCCTCCCTGCCAGACAAACGTGATTTCCGGTGAGGTCTGAGATTCGCAATACTGCTGGATATACGACTCGAGCACGTCCGGCCTCATGCGGAAGTTCCCACCCTTTGGAAACAGCTTCTCCTTTTCCAGATAGTAGCAATACGTGCAGCCCAAGTTGCAGATCGGGCCGATGGGCTTGGCCATCACGTGGAAGAAGCTGCCGGGGCGTGATTGTGAGGGATTCAAGGCGGTTGCCGCTCAATGTGTCAAGGCGGAGAGTTCAGATCAACCCCCGCGTCAGCGGCAAGGATGGAAGTTCCTCGCCGGCCGGAGAACAGCTATTGTAGTGTCGCTCAAATAGCTTTACAATCTTCTGACGTCTGACATGATTGATTTCATGTCAAAAATCCGTTTCCCTGTCGCGGTGACTTCCGAGGATCAAGCGCAACTCGAACAGTGGGAATCCGCC
>Ga0194063_10002407_pt1 | contig 11718 bp, 11 predicted proteins | sample SepL3720m_MetaG_FD_155459 | JGI IMG/M metagenome (GOLD analysis project Ga0194063, IMG submission 155459) | Anoxic zone freshwater microbial communities from boreal shield lake in IISD Experimental Lakes Area, Ontario, Canada - Sep2016-L373-20m | ecosystem: Environmental > Aquatic > Freshwater... | reverse complement strand
ACGTAAGTGGTGGTGCCAATCAACTTCGGTGCGACTTTACATGTCAACTTTGAACTGCCATAAAGAGCGGTGGTTTGTTGCAAAGTAAAGACCACTTTCTTAGTACTTTTACTTAATGAGATTTTCTTCGACTTCGCGACAAAAGAATACTTGAGCCCCATTTTCGCGGATAGGCGCGTTGCGTTGACCAAATACCCTTTGCTCGTTTTTAAACCGCTCGTGAGCGTGCTGAGTTTCTTTCCGTTCACAGAAACAAAAATCTTTGTGTCCACCGCAAAAACAGGTGCAAATTGGCCACAAAGCAAAAGCGTACTGATTAAGATGGCAAGCATTTTTTTTAAGTGGTTCATATTACGCATTATATCATATTAACTTCTTTAGTGTCCTAAAATCCTTGAATGCCTGGTATCCAATTTTCGCAATCTTGCGCATGTTGATGGAGTTCACGCCACCCTGCCGCGGGCGGAAGGTAATCGGGATGTAGCGCATCGCTTCCTTCCCTTTTTCAAACAAAACGGTCAGCAAGACATTTGCCAAGTTGTAGTTTTCCGGCACTTTGCCGATGTATTTCTGCAAAATTTCTGCTTTCATAAGACGAAATGGCGTGTTGGCGTCCGTAATCTTCAATCCGAATACCACGCGCAAGACCAGTTTCAACGTCTTTGTGACAAACACCCGAGAAAAGCCATCCTGGCGGTGTTTCCGATGGCCAATTTGCACGCCGTACGCGTCCCTTTGTTCCCAAAGCGTCCAAAACTCTGCTGGTACTGTTTGACCGTCGGAGTCGGTTTGAAAAATATAATCCGCCTTTTGCGTTAATGCGTATTGATAGGCGTAAAGGCACGTCGCCCCATGTCCGCCATTCGCCTTGGTCAACGGCACAAAGCAAGCGAGTTCGCCCTGCAGTTGCTGCATTGTCGCATAGGTACTGTCCTTGCTCCCGTCATCTACGATGACAAGTCGGCTTTCGTGCCCGATTTTTTCCACGATTTCATGCCATTCGCGCGCCACGCTCTGGATATTCGCTTCCTCATTATATGCTGGCATGACGATGTATAAACAATCCAAATTGATCACTCCCACACTTTTTTAAACGTAACCAGTTTATTCAGCACAAACTGGATTCCTGCGACGATGAAGATAGAGAATAGTTTCACGTACAGCGGATTGAATTTGAACACATCATCCCCGACAAAAAGAATGCCGGCCGAGATGAGCAGCCCCAAAATCCCGACGCTGTAAAACGAGAAAAACCGCTTTAATGTATTGTCCTTTGTTTTAAAATTAAAATTCCGATTCAGTAAAAAACTCGTCGCAATGCCGCAGTTGATACTGATGACATTTCCCAACTGGGTGTAAAAATGCAAATAGTCGACCAATAAATAAAACACCAAAAAGTCAATGGTCGCGCTTGTCGCCCCGATGAACCCATATAGCACAAAGTGGCGCACGAGCTCCTTATCCACTTTACTTCTCACTTTTTTATACGCTCTTTTAATCATCCTGCAAGATCCTTTCAGCCAGTTGCAACGCGTGATGCACAACTTGGTCCATGTTATAGTATTTGTACTCCGCAAGTCGCCCAATCAAGTGAAGATTCTTGTACTTGGCCGCTTCCCTTTGATATCGTTTGACAATGCTTTCGTTTTCCGCATGCGGGATTGGATAGCACGGGAGTGGTCCGTTCAGTTCTGAAAATTCATACATGATTGTCGTTTGCGCAGCGTCAACCGGGCCAGTGAAGTGCTTGAACTCGGTGATTCTTGTAAATGCGTGTTCATTCGGGTAGTTCACGACCGCGGCCTCTTGATATTGTCGGACTGAGTGCGTTTCGAACTGGAAATCGATGGACCGATACGGCAATGCGCCGTGCTTCTGCTCAAACAGTTCATCGACACATCCCGTAAAAATGACGACGCCGTCAAATACCTGCCCATCTACCAAAATCTCTTCGTTTGCTTCCGCAAAACGTAAACAGTCTTTCGCATCCTGGTTGCACTGAATCTCAATGTTGTCATGATCCAACATCTTCGCAAACAGCGGCGTAAACCCGCCCTCAGGCATCTGCTGAATCTCGTCCTGAAAATATCTACAGTCGTATGAAATATGAACCGGCACGCGCGTCATCACTTCCGGATCAAGTTCTTCCGGCAGCATCCCCCATTGTTTCATGGTGTAATTCCGAAACACTTTGTGATAAACGAAATCCGCCAACTCGAGTAACTCAGGATCTTGTTCGCGCTTGAGTTCCGTAATCGGAATTTTTTTCCCCAAGCCATATCGGTCTATCAGTTTCGTCTTAAGTCTGTCTGCCATTTCCGCGTCATAAATCAAATCAATCGACTGCAGGTTAAACGGAATTGGAATCATCTTGCCATCGATGCTTCCAACGACTTTGTGTTCGTATGGCATAAACGCAGCAAACGTATTCAAGAAATCAAACACATGCGTCAAATTAGTATGAAAGATATGTGGTCCGAATTGCTGAACGATAATGCCGTTTTCATCGGTATAATCAAACATATTGCCTGCAATGTTTGCACGCGTTTCCACCATTCTTACTTTGTAACCGCCTTCCGCAAGCTTTCTGGCGAGCGTTGCGCCAGCAAATCCAGTGCCTATAATCAATGCGTCCTTCATTTGCCCACCACCTTCTTGCTAAGCGCACGTGCCGAAAATCGCGAATTGTTGATGTCCCACACGCCGTCGCCCTCTTTCGGCTCCACGAATATATATTTGATTCCTCTGCGCTCAAACGACCTGCCTAGCACATATCCGAACAGCCCGATGGTCGTGCGCACTTCAAACGTCGTGCCCGCTGGATATTGCTGCATCTGGGTAAAGCTCGACTGGATCATTTCATTCACCGATAAATATTTGAAGTTTGCAAATACTGCCATCAGCAATAGATTCACTGTCAGTACCACAGTCAGTGCCGTCCGTATCACTTGCAAGAGCACTTTGCGCTGCATTTCAAAGGCCAGGAAAAGCAACAAGCACGGAATCGCCCAAAGCAATGGATAGTAGCGCGCCCACCAGGATTCTGGGAACACCAGCGCGACCAGCATGATGCAGAAGATAGCGAAAAACTCTTTCTTTCGTAAACGGTGCAAGAGCATGTACGCAAGCAGCCCGAGCGCAATCAAAAACGACAGGGCGAAAAACGGTCCAAATCCGCCCAGCCGCACGTCCTCCGTAAACTGCAACAACTCTCGGACCTTCAATTCAAAGGGCAGTTTCAATGGGGTATAGTCAAAATCAAACCCACTAGAGACCTCAGAAGCGGTAGACAAAAATAATTTTTCAGGGGAAGACTTTCCACGCAAATCCTTCGGGACGTTTCCGCCTACGAGATCAATTTTCTGGTCCCCAAACACAGGATGAAACATATTGTATCCGCGTTGCACATTGGTGATGTAGGGATTCACACCGATAATAATCACTGTGATACAACCAACAAGGACCACCACGACATAGGTAATAATTCTCTTTGGTTCTTTTGCCTTCACATACTGAACCAGCCATTTCAAACCATATAATCCACAGAAAAGCGCGATAAAGAATAATCCGGTGAACTTGATATTGCCGACAATCGCGATGATCGCAACAATCGAAAGAAAGACGGCTGGCGCTTTCACAGCAAGTTGTTTCTTATCAATCATAATCAGAATCAGAAGTAGCAGGAGCAGCAAATTGCCCATCAAAGCATCCGTGTAATTCGTTGGAAGTTGTAGAATTAAGATTGGATTACACGCCAAAAACAAAGCAACCACAAATTTGGAAATCGTCGTTCTTTTTTCTTTGTGCCCTTTGAAAATCATGAAAGACAAGAAGAAAAATAGCGACCCAGCCATCACAAGCATAAATGCTTTTGTAGTTTCAAGGATGGTGGTAAAGGATGCCATCGCAGCGCCAAAATACCAAACACCTTTTGCCGCAAAGAAATTCGCATTCATATCTGCGTAATAACCAGTATTCAATGCAGTTTGCACCGGGTTCCAACCATCGACCAACGCACTCATGGCATGCATATGATAATTCAACCCGTCATAGGAAGTGTCAAAGAAGAAAGATGCCACCAATGCACTGATGATCATCACCCCAAGGGAAACGCCCAGTGAAACGAGGATGATTTTCGTGCTCGTTTTTCTTTTTCGTGAAACGATGACATAAAGGAGCATCACAATCCCAATGCTCATGGGCAGATGCAATCGAGATATGGAGATGCCAAAAATCATGCCAACGGCTGTCAATAAAGTCGTTGCAAATAAATACATCAAGAGCAAAAATGAAATATCGAAACTTGTTTTTGTGAGAAACTTAATATTTAAAAAACGTTTTTGCTCCAATCCCATTTCACTCCAATCTATTTTGTCCATGATGATTCTATCTGATTTTCGTTCTTTTTACAAATAAAAAAGGGGCAACGAAATATTTTTCGTAAACCCCTTCTTAAAATTTTAGTGTTAAGCAACCTTCAATTTCTTCTCGGCGCTGGTCACTTTATTGATTGTCGTCTTCACGTAGACATAAGTACCTTTTTTCAATTTCGATACTTTGACAGAGAAGTTTCCTTTTGCAGTGACTTTTCCCTTGTAAATTTTAGAACCAACTTTTACTGTGACAGCAGCATTCTTCGTCGCCGTACCTTTGACATAAGTTGCGCCCGCTTTCAGTCCATATACAACTGGAATGGCAGGTTTTACAACTAGGAATACAGGTGCACTGCCGTTGTCCGGACCTTTGAAAGCCCCAACAATGAACATTTCACCCGCTTTTAACGTTCTGCCAATGTTGATTGAAAATTTGTTGCCAGTCATTTTTGCATGATAATGCTTTAAGAAATCTGATGTAAACGCAGTGACTGTAACGCCAGTCTGAGAAACCGTTCCCGTGAGGGTCTTGTTTTTGTCTGTCGCTGGATTCATTTTTGGCACCTTCGGTGTCGGTACAGGTGTTGGTGTAGCCGTCGGGGTTGGCGTTGCTGTAGGGGTTGCCGTTGGCGGAGGTGTTGGGAAAGTCCCCTTGATGACTTGGACATTATCGATTAATACAGGCACTTCAGAGTTGTTTTTAATCATCCAAAGTACTTTTCCTGCGCCGCCATTATCAGAGATCGCAGCAACTAACTTTTCCACGTTGATAGTCCAAGTAACCGTTGACCACGTCGTTGAAATGCCATTGAAACGTGCATTATTGAAAAAGAATGTAGGACCTTCTTTATTGATATCCGCCCATCCACCATCTAACACTTTGCACAAAAACCCGACATCCTCTGAAGTGTTTGAAGTCGCTGGCATTGGCGACGCGTATTTCACGTCCATTCTAAAACTAATCGTTGTAGGTGTCATTGCATCAACTGCCGCAAACGTCGCTTTGTCAAACGAATACAGCAATGAAGTGCCGGCTCTCTTACCATCAGACACCACGAGATTCGTGCCAAGTTGTGCACATTTCCCTGTGAGTCCGTCCACTTGTGTGGCACCGCCCCATGAATTCCAACTATTGATTGTGCCGTTGAACACACTGACTGTTTCGAAATTTTCACTCAAAATTTGATTTGGATCTGGCGTAGGTGGCGACGTTGGAGTCGGTGTTGGTACTGGAGTCGGTGTTGGCGAAGGTGTCGGTGTAAGTGCAGGTGTAGGTGTCGATGACGGTGTTGGTGTTGCAGTTGGAGGTGCTCCGACAATCAAACTACCAGTTACACTTGACTTTCCGTCAGTAGCAAAGTTAGTGTCAAAAGTCGTTTTGTTTGATGCGGTTGCGAAGTAGATGTTTCCAGTAACTTTTTGAGTCTTCAATTTGAAGTTGTCAACCTTTACATACAGATCTCCAATGAAAAAGCCTTGCTCTAAACTAGCATTTGGACTGTCAATTGTAAGTAAAGGGCAAGTAAGTGTATATCTTGCTGTTACAACACGATTAGCATCCTGTGCGTAAAGCCCAATCTTTCTTTGCAATGGAACAGGTGTACCCGTTGGTGCTGGGGTTGCGTTTTTAGCATTAAAAGATCCCTTTAATTCGAGTGCCTTAGTAAATGTTAAATCCTTTAATGGAGTTATAATCCAAACGCCAGTCTCGCTAATCCCATTTTCGAATAAGCTTTCACTATCAGGTAACGAAGCAGTACCGATAACATCGGCGCTCACTCCAACACTTGGCATCATAACTAATCCTGTAAAAATTGTAACAAACATTGTAATTGCGAGTAATACGGCTTTCAACTTCATAAAAATTCCTCCTAAAATAAACTCATACTATAAAAGTTTATGTTAAATAATAATCAATGTCAATATTTTTTTTTAGGAATTTTCACTTTGGATTTTTTTACAAGAAAAAACCCTGTCGTCTCTCAACGGCAGGGCTCTTTTCAAATTCATTATAGGATTGGTTCTGGAGTTATTTCTGGAATTGGCTCTGGAGTTACTTCCGAAGTGGGCGTCACTTCAGGCGTTGGCTCTGGAGTTATTTCCGGTGTTGGTGTAGGTTCCGATGTTGCTGGTCCATCTAAGGTCACATCAACATATACTTTCTTCATGTGATGTTTCTTCACTTTTGTTAATACAAAAGCAACCACTTTTGCTTCTCCCTTGATCCTTTTTGCTAATACTTTAATGGAAAACTTACCATCTTTGTCCGCTCTCTTTTGAGCAATCACTTTTTTTCCTACAACAACTCTTACAAACGCTTTCGCTGTCGTAGTACCACTAAACACAGTGAATACCAAGACTGGATGCGGTCTAGGGGTTGCATTCGGGTCTAAAGTAGGTCTTGGTGGGCAAGTTGGTCTTGGTGTTGCATTCGGGTCTAAAGTAGGTCTCGGCGGACAAGTAGGTCTTGGCGTCGCATTTGGATCTAAAGTAGGTCTTGGTGGACGAGTTGCATTAACCCCATCTCCAGGTTTTTGTGGACAATCTTTCACGATTCCTGGTTTTGTTGGTCCAGGTCCTGCCTTATCCGCAAATACTATTGATGCAATCCCAAATACCATTGCTACAGCTACTACTAGTGCAAATATCTTTTTCATAATTTTTCCTCCTTCCTTCAAAATTTTATATCACGTCGTATTTTTTGAAAATAACGACGACGCAAATCTTCTTTCACTTAAGGATGCGGCTCGTTCTGCGGTAGACCTTCTTCGCCATTGCCATTTCCAGACGGCGCATTATGTCTTGGGTTAGGACCATTTCTTGGAGCATCACTCGGCCTTGGCTTTGGCGTTGGTCTTGGTGTTGGCCTTGGAGTTGGACTTGGCGTGGGACTTGGTGTCGGCGTTGCATCTACACTATCGTTATTATGCTGATCTTGATCTATCGAATCATGGTGCGTATGTTTGGGATTTTTTGCTTTGTGTCTTTCTTTTACAACTTGATCCTTATTATTATTAACTTCGTCAACGGTATCCTCGATTTTCCCGTCATCAACGACCACTTCATCCGGATCATCGACTACAACAACATCATCTTGTGGGATAGGCGATGGCGAACTCACTTGCCCGTCTTGATGATTTTTTTGCGGGTCTTTCACAGGCTTCGCATTTTTCTTCTTTTTCAACACCACATATTTTTTCATAATTTCAGTAACTTTGGCGTCTTTATATTTTTCGACCGTTGCAGAACTGTCTAAGGTCTGAACTTTATGAATCAAATTCAGTTTCCCAGGAGAAACCCCTTGTGACAATGCCTCTGTGTGTTTCACCAAAGGGATATTTTCTTTATAGATTGCAGCAAGATCATGATTCTTCTTCAAAGCGCTCTTCGCGCCCGCTTCTGCAGAGGTCTGTATCGTCTCGCCCAAGCGCTTGTCATCCGATTCGGACGTAACCGAGATGACCGTTGAGCCATCTTTTGAAATGAAGCCATGCTGGGAGGCGGATTCCACAAGTGCATGAATTGCTTGCTCCACACCTGTATTCAGCACAATGCTTCCTTCTAATACTTGCTGCCCATCCGCATTATAACTCGTTGCGATGACAACTGTATTCATCGAATTGATGCCTAATTCAACGCTTGGATTAATATCCAAACTAACATAGGCCACGGGTGTTTTGTACAATCCATACCCAACAAAGGAAACGGACGCGACAAAGATAAAGGTACATGCAATTGCGAGGATCTTTTTAAAAGGAATAACCTTCTTCACTGGCACTGTTTGTCTAGCGCAGTCAAGCAAGTGTTTTGTCTTCAAGAGTAATTCTTCTTCTACAACGATTTTATCGAGTGCTTTCTTAAAATGTGTATTCATTGCTTGACCCCCCTAACTTTTTCTTTAATAACTGTCTAGCGCGGTGCAAATTGGAATAGATTGTGTTCTCTTTCTGTTGCAAAAGTTTCGCCATCTGCACAACGGTATATCCTTCATAATAAAACAGGTAAATCACTTCTTTATATTTTGCAGGTAATTCGATGACAGCTTGTAGCACTTCACTTTCCTCTTCTCCCGCCATCACCTGCGCAATATCCTCAATCGGCCCTACATTTTTACTCCAAAAACTCTTGCATATGTCCTTACATTTGTTGATGGAAACCCGAATAAGCCATGCTTTCAAATGCTCCTCGTCGTTAAAACGAACATCTGCTTGCAGTAGTTTCAGAAACACATCTTGAAAAGCATCCTCAACATCAGCCTGATTCCTTAGATAAACAAAGCAAATCCTACGCACTGTGTCTCCAAATTTGAAAAGAGCCTCTGTCAAATCATCGTCCTTACAATACGATGGTTCTCTCATTCAAGTTTTCCCCTTTCACCCATAACACGAATTGCGCAAACAAATCCTTGCAAAAACTTTTTATTTTTTTCCTTTCCTTTGACTCATCGCAAACGAAAAGAAAATACTGGTCAATAGTATTGTAAAAATCACGCCCAGCGAAATGCCAATCGGGATTTCAATGTGGAAAAACAAGATTGACAATTTTATGCCGGTAAATATCAGTATTAGTGAAACGCCATATTTTACATATGCAAACTTTTCATGAAGCTTTTGCAAAACAAAATACATACTTCTCAATCCCATAATCGCGAACATATTTGAAGTATAAACAATGAATGGATCCGTTGTAATAGAAAAAATCGCTGGAATCGAATCGATCGCGAAAATAATATCAGTAAATTCAACAAGCACGAGGATTGCGAGCAAAGGAGTCACAAATCGTTTTCCATTTTGCATCACAGTAAACTTCTTCCCATGCAATTCTTCTGTCATCCGCCCAGTGCTTCGAAAAATCTTAATAATTTTACTTTGCTTGATGTCTTTCTTCCCTTCTTTTTCAAATGCCATCTTGAATCCACTAAAAATCAGGATGAGACCAAAAATATAAAGGATCCAGTGAAACGCATTGACTGCGGAAACACCGACAATGACAAAAATTAAGCGAAGCACGACTGCTCCAAAAATACCCCAGTTCAAGACACGTCGTTGTAGTTCGCCTGTAATCCCAAAACTTGAAAAAATCAAAATAAACAAGAAAAGATTATCGATGCTAAGACTTTGTTCGATAATATAACCGCCCAAAAATTCCAGTGCTTTGGTTGGGCCTTCGAAGATTAGTACACCAATATTAAATACCATTGCGAGCCCGATCCAAATGCCGACCCACATCAGTGCCTTCTTGATTTTCAAAGTGATGCCCCCCAACTTATTGTACTGATAATAATACATCGAAAACACATTAGAAATCAATCGCATTAAATCTATTGATTAATGGGAAAATTAATATTATAATAATTTTATTATCAATTTACACAATTGATACATATTGTTTGAAAAAAATAAAATCATGGAGGTATGAAAAATGTCAAATTTTTGCGAGAAATGTGGAAAGCCACTTGAACCGAATCAACAATGTGATTGTACTCCTGCAACTGCTCAACAAACACCGTACCAACAGCCCCAGCAAGCACCATACCAACAACCTCAGCAAGCACCATACCAACAGCCACAGCAAGCTCCTTATCAGCAACCTCAGCAATACGCTGCAGCGCCTTCCGACAACAGAAAAATCTATTCGATTCTTTCCTATGTTGGCATCTTGTGGCTTGTAGGTATGTTTGCGTCACCAGAAAAAGATGATCCAAAAGTAAGATTCCATGTCGGCCAAGGAATCATCCTTTCCATCGTTTATGCAGGCCTTTGGATTGTCATTTCTATCCTTACAGGAATTCTTGGCTCCATTTTCACTACAGACTATGGTTTTGGTTATTTTGGTTCATTATATCGTGGACCAGCGCCTTTCGTTGGCATTATCTCAATGCTGTTATTCTTGGCACTCACTGCAATGTTCATTTATTTCCTTGTTGTTGGCATTATGAACGTGCAAAATGACAGACAAAAGCAACTTCCATTCATCGGCAAGTACTCATTCTACAAATAAGAATTCGCTTCTGAAAATAACGAAACCTTCCAAAGAGTTAAGTGCATATGCGCTTAACTCTTTGTTCTGCGACTCTTTTTTATAATGAAATAGGTCACGATTAACACGGCGATTGCAAATCCAACCTGCACTGCCATGTATCCGCCAACCTGTGAGACGTTTTCTTGGCTAAAATTGACCATGCTACCAATTGTATTATTCGCCTTTACAAACCAAAAAGTTGGCGTAAAACTTGCGACGGTCAGAACCGTGTCTCCGAGGAATTGCTGCGGCACAAAAACGCCACTCAAAAAACAGGTCCCCAACGTTACGACATTTGTAACCGCAGAAATAGAACTCTCCGTTGCGAGATTACTAATTAGAAAACTTATGCTCATCGCTGCAAGTGTAAATACAAATGCGTTTACACAGAATAATGCACCATTCCAGTTCATCATATCCTTGCCGTAAAGCACAAAACTGAACCCGATTAAGATCAAGTAGGTCGCTAGCGCAAACACAATGTTACCTAATAAAATTTGAAAATTCATCGATTTCATCGTCACTGGGGAACACAAATTCCTCCTTTTAATGTCGATATTTCGAAAGACAATCATAAACGCACTAATGCCAAGGATTAATATGGCAAATAGTGAGTACGCAAGATAGTTATAGTAATATACTGCACTTTGGGTGTTTCCCGTATAAGTGTCAAACGACCGCAACGCAACATCCGTTGTCGTCAAAAGATCCGCTTGCACTTGTCGCGACAAATCTTTTGGCGAGATGTTTGGCAGAACGCGCAAATAGGTGTAAGCCGTATTGATGTACTTGTTGATTAACAGATCCACGTAGATTGCTGATGTGGACCCTGGAACAGCGCTCTTTTCGATTTGCAAGTTCATTTCCGCCTTGAGAAAACGGCTTGTGAAGCCTGCCGGGATTCTCGCGATGTATTCTACATTTCGAAAAAACAATGCATCTTGAATTTTCTCCACTTGATCTTCAATTACAACGAGTTTCGCGTTTTTCGCGAGATATGCCTTCAATCCTTTGACAATGTCTGAGTCACCTTGATATGCAAGTGTATCGTCATTAAATAATGCCATTTTGATTTTACTTTGCGTGAAAGTAGTTGTGGAGGTGGACTGATTCAAATTGCTCAACAATATGGATAGAAGAAGGAAAATCCCTAAATAAATAAAGATTTGCGGCAGATTCTTTTTGATGACTTTAAAATAGGCATTAAATACTTGCATATCTGCGCCTCCTTAAAATCAAATACGTGAGGATGCAAAAAAGTGCAACAAAGCCCACAAGAATGGTCAAATTCATAAAATATCTTGTGTAGGTGTCGTAATAGTAG
>Ga0194063_10002404_pt1 | contig 11721 bp, 10 predicted proteins | sample SepL3720m_MetaG_FD_155459 | JGI IMG/M metagenome (GOLD analysis project Ga0194063, IMG submission 155459) | Anoxic zone freshwater microbial communities from boreal shield lake in IISD Experimental Lakes Area, Ontario, Canada - Sep2016-L373-20m | ecosystem: Environmental > Aquatic > Freshwater... | reverse complement strand
CGATTGGTGGCGCTTGCTCTTGCGGCTGAGGCCGGCATCTGGCTCGGGCGCCCGGCGAAGTGGCGCTACCTCTCTGCGGGAGCTTGGGGATTGGCTCTGTGGGTGTCGCTTTTCGAACCTCTCATCCTTCTCGCCTTCGTGCTGCTCGCAAGAGGGATGCGCGCCCTGCTGATCCGTTGCAATGGCGATGGGGCCGGCGAGATCCCCTTAGGCAACGGACGCACGCTCGGACCGCTCGCCGTCTTTTGTGGGATTCTGGCTTTTGCCTGGGCTTGGGACGGATGGCGAGCTGCAGCGTTTGATCCGCATTTCGGCGCGTGGGCAAAAAACATCGGTGAGCTGAGGCACGGCACCCCAGCGATCCTTTTTTCGTGGGCCGGGTGGCTGCTCCCTTTCGGACCGGTCCTGCTGGCATGGCAATTTTGGAAAACGCGGGAACCGTTTTGCCTCCTTTGGATCGCACTTGTTCTGGCTGCCAGCGGCCTGACGCTTGAGCATCTGAGGTGGGGATATTTTCTTGTTTTGGTTTTTGCGATGTCCCTTCCGTGGGCGCTGTCGGGAATCCGATGGAAGTGGCTGGCATGGCTGGCATTTGCAGCTTCGCTTTGGCCTGTTGCGGGCGAATGGGACAGGATGCTGTATCCTGATGACGAAGCCTTCCGCGCACGGGGGGAAGGCCTTACCGATGCAATCGCCCTGCGCGATGCCGCCCTGAGCTTGCGCGATTTGCCCGTACGCGGAGTGGTGGCTCCGTGGTGGTTCTGCCCGGCGGTGGTTTGGTGGAGCGGCCAGCCATGCCTCGGGGGGACGTCTCACCAGAGCCTCCCCGGCATTGTGGATTCGTCATCAGTCTACCTGTCAACTGATGTCTCGAAGGCAAAAGAGATTCTGGCTCGCCGGAAAGCTGGCTACATCATCGCCTACGAACCGGAACGCATCGTGGCAAATGCGGCGCAGATCCTGGAAGCGCCGACTCCCACCGGCACTCTGGCGGAAGGGCTTTATACAAATCCTCATGGCTATGCCGGCGACTTTAAACTCATCCATCGCAACCGATTTTTCCGGGTTTATGAGATTTTATCGCAGCCGGATTTTCAGAAACCCGAGTAAGGCGCTGATCCGCTCACATTCCTCCGTAGCGTTTCTGCCACTCCATACGGAATTCCCCCATGAGGTCCACGGTCCGGTCGCGAACGGCGAAGATCAGGCTTCTCGCCGTGGCAGCCTCATGGCGGTCAAGACGCCCAAGTGCTGAGAGCTTCGAAACCGCATCGAGGGCATCGTTCGCCGCTTTGAGCGCGCGTTTAAGGTAGGCGATCGTCATGCCCAGCTCAGCTGAGCCATCACCGCAAAGTGCGGCGGCCAGCTTGGCTCCACAGGCTGCCGAGCGCGCCGCAAGACGTATGGCCTGAGGATCCTCATTCAACTCCTCGTCGCTGGCCAGCCAGGCGTTGATCCAGCTATGAAGGCCGAGGGTATCCTTGTAGACCCGGGATTTGGCAAAACGGTCAAACTCTTCCTGCGCACATTCCTCATTTTCGTCACATTCCTCTTCGGAAAGGAATTGCCGCTCCCACTCAGCTTCTTCGCTCGCGGATTCCCAGCCCATCTCCTGTGAGATCAGAAGATCCCGATCGGGATGGCCGAGGTACTTTTCGAGAAGGTTCAAATACTTTTCCGTACTGCGATCCTGCTTTTGGAGGAATTGCTCCCACTGGTATTCGTCCCAGACGTCACCGCAGGAAAAATCATCATTGTCGCCCATTTGTGACCCCTAGTTCACGGAACCTTCCGCTGCAAAAGATTTTTCAACTTGGAGGCGGAGCTGGCCGCAAGCTGCGGCGATATCGTGGCCTTTTTCGCGGCGCAAGGTCGCCAAGGCGCCGGCCTTGCGCAGAGCGGCGAGGAAGGCCTCCTGCCGGCCTTCCTCTGGCCGCTGCCAGTCAAGACCCTCCACGACATTGTAAGGGATGAGATTGATTTTGGCATCAATCCGACGGGTGAGGCTGGCCAGCAGCGCAGCCTGCTCAGGCATATCGTTCACATCGCGGATGAGAATGTACTCAAACGTGATCCTCTGCTTTTTCTTGCCGACATATTCCTCGCAGGCATCGAGAAGCTCGCCCAGCGGATACTTTTTATTCACGGGCATGATCTCCCCGCGGACCACGTCGGTCGCACCGTGAAGGGAAATGGCAAGGCGCACCTGCAGCGACTGGTCGGCGAGCTGTCGGATTTGAGGCACGAGCCCCGAAGTGGAAACCGTCATGTGCCGGGCACCCAAGCCAGGCCCCCATTGCGCATTAAGGATCCCGATCGCCCGCATCAGGTTGTCGTAATTCGCCAGCGGCTCGCCCATCCCCATGAACACGATATTGTTGATCTTTTCCCCGCTCAGGGCTTCAACCTGTAAAAATTGGTCGACCATCTCTCCTGCCGTGAGGTTGCGCTTCCAGCCGTCGAGCCCGCTCGCGCAAAACTTGCAGCCGTAGGCGCAGCCGACCTGGGTCGAAATGCAAATCGTCCTCCTGTCGGAGGCCTCTCCATAAAATGCTGGAGAGGCGGGGATAAGCACGCTCTCGATCATCTGCCCGTCGGCGAGCCCAAACAAGAATTTCCGTGTGGCATCCCCGGCACCCGACTCGCGCACCTTCGCGAGCGCAGCCGGGGGAAATGCTTCCTCGAGGCTGGCACGAAGGGGCGCGGGAAGGTTGGTCATCTCGGCCCAATTCCTGACTCGCCTCAGGTAGAGCCACTCCAGAATCTGTTTGGCACGGAATTTGGGCTGCCCCATTTCCGCAACACGCGCTTCCCATTCCTCTTTCGTCTGTGATAGCAAATCCACACGCCAACCAAAGCAGATGCGCAGGGAAGATCAAGTTATCGCCGAATGGCATGTCTGTCGGGAGCTGGCTCAGACCAATCAGAAACCACGAATTCTGACTTGCATCTGGCAGGCTGATTGTCGATCCTCCTCTCAATTGCATCCATGATGAGCTGCAGTTGAGAAAATCTTTCCAGCACCTATGATTTCCGACACCTCTACGCCAACCTCATCGAAACCTGCGCTGACAGGGCGTGAGACCCGCTTCGGCGAAAACGAAATCATCGTTTCGAAGACCGACCTCAAAGGGGTGATCACTTACGCGAACGATGTCTTCATGCGCATTTCCGGCTACTCCGAAGCGGAGCTTCTCGGAAAGCCGCACAGCATCCTCCGGCACCCCGCAATGCCCCGCTGCGTCTTTAAGCTCTTGTGGGATACGATCCAAGGCGGACAAGAAATTTTTGCTTATGTTTTGAACCTGGCAAAAAACGGCGACGAGTATTGGGTTTTTGCGCACGTGACGCCCAGCTACGACATGGCGGGAAAGCATATCGGATACCACTCGAACCGCCGGGTCCCCCACCCCGAGGCTCTCGCCAAAGTTCGTCCGCTTTACGCAGCCCTCCTCCAAGAGGAGTCGAGGCATGCCTCGCACAAAGACGGCATGGCCGCCTCATTCCAGATGGTTGTCAAAACTCTCGGCGACAGCGGGCTGACCTACAGCCAGTTCGTCTTCGGGCTCTGCGAGCAAACAAAGCTGGAAAATTCGATCCGTTAAAGCCTTCCCCTGCGTTTTATGCTTTTCTCAAAAAAACAGCCCGCCCCCCTTCCCGTATCGGCCGCTCCCTTGGGAGTCGAACCTTCGCGCGAAGTCGATGATGGCACGGTGCAGAAGATCACCGACATGTGCCATCTTGCAGCGCAAGGCGACCTCGAAGCGCGCATCATCGGCCTAACCGAACATCCAAAGCTCGGGGGGATGGCCATCGCCATCAACGCGATGCTGGACATGGCAGATTCCTTCGTCCGCGAAGCTTCTGCTGCGATGTTGACCTGCAGCCGGAATGAGTTTCACCGTCCGATCTTGCTGCGCGGGCTCAAGGGCGCCTACCGCTCTGGCGCTGTCATTATTAACCGGGCCGCAGCCCAGCTGAAATCCAGCAGCGAGTCGCTGGATCACGTCGCACAGCTCGCTTCCGACAATACCCTGGCAATCAACGCCGTTGCCGCCGCTTGCGAGGAGCTCCATGCGACCGGAAGCCAAATTTCCCATCAGGCAGACGGGGCATTGGAACTTTCTCAAGGCGGTCTCCACCGCGGGGAAGAAGCCCTCGAGAAAATGAAGGTCCTTGAAACGGCTTTCCGGCAGGTCGACGACATTGTCGCGCGGCTGCTCGGCATTTCAGAGCGGACAAACCTCCTCGCGCTCAATGCGTCCATCGAGGCCACGCGCGCCGGGGAGCAGGGCAACCGCTTCGCGATTATCGCGCACGAGGTCAAGGAGCTCTCGAAGAATTCGGCCTCCGCAACCAATGGAATCCGCACTCAGGTGGACCGCATGCGGCAGTCGGTCGAGGATGTGAGCAACCTGATCCAAACCATTCACGGCTCGCTAGCGGCAACAACATCTTCGGCCTCCACCATTGCAGGGTCAATCGGAGAGCAAGTTGCGGCCACAAATGAGATTAGCCAACAAATCGCCGACCTCACCGCGAACTCCAAATCGGTTGCCGACCAAGTCGCACGCCACCGGGCCGATTAAGGCGCCGTCTATGCAATTCCGAGGTTGGGGCTACTTTGCCAGCGGCTTCAGCTTAGCCCAAGCCTCTTTGTCCTGCAGCACGGATTCCGACCACTGGCCTTTATCTGCCGCCCTCATCGCGAGCACGAATTTTTTTGCAGCGGGCAGGCAATCTTCTGAGGGCTTCCCATGGACGAGCGCCAGCTGTTCGGAGAGAGCCGTCGTCAATTCCGCCTGCCTGCCGCCGTTCGCCCGAAGGCTCCAAATCTGAAGTTCCATTTGGGCCGCCGCATAGGGATCAAACGTCGCCTTGGTCTGGGTTGTCAGCAGATCGAAAACTTTGTTTAGCGGTTCGATGGCCTTTTCTTGGTCTGCAGCGTCCGGAGCAGCGCGAAAAACGATCACTGCATCTGCCGAGAATTTCGCCATCTTCAGCGAAGCGTAGGGGTAGCACCCGTATTGTCCCGAGTAGATCCTGTAAAATATCGCCGCCATTTCCCACCGATGCCTCGCCTTTGCCTTTTTCCAAACGTCGACCTGCAACTGGGCCATCCTGCCGGGCTCAAAGACGGATAGCGAAGGAGTCCGCGGCCATAAAAAATAACCTGCCGCCACAAGGATGACGAGAGCCAGAAGGCGCCAGCCATTTTTCATCATTCCGCCAAATGCGGCCCCTCCAAGCGCAGGCTGCGCGGGTTGCTTCGAAGCCTCCCGAGGCTTGCGTGGCGTGCGTTTTTTATCGGAGCCGGACATAGATATTAAAATCCCGAGAAGAAAAAAGGAAACCGCAAGCCCTCACCTATTGCGTTTGATCGCCTGATCGGTCAGCACCCCGATAAACGGCAGGTTACGGAAACGCTCGTTGTAATCTAACCCGTACCCCACAACAAATTCGTCGGGGATGTCGAAGCCCACATAGTCGGCCTTGATCTGGCAGGCACGATCGACATTTTTTCTCAGGAGCACACACGTGCGCAAGCTGGCCGCACCGCAGCCCTCGCCCATCCGCTCTTTCACCGCGTGGAGCGTGAGGCCGCTGTCGAGGATATCATCAAGAATTAGCACATGTCGGCCGCTCAGGTCAGCCTCCCAGCCTCCCCGAAAATCGATACGCCCGCTCGACTGCGTGCCTCGGTAGCTGGAGACCCGGAGGCTCTCAACCTGCAAGCTCAGAGGGATCCTGCGCAGAAGGTCGGCCATAAAAATAAAGCTGCCATTGAGGATCGCCACGACAGTGAGATCCTTGCCCCGGTAATCGCGGGTAATTTCTTCCGCCATCACATCCAGACGCCTCAAAATATCTTTTTCGTGGAAAAGGATCTTAGCGATATCAACAACCATGCCTCCCATCCTGCGTGGAGCCTTTGCGAGAGCCAACAAAAATCAACAGGAGCGCCTCAATGGGGCGCACGCCCGTCTTCTCCACGTTTGCACCGCCTGCGATAAGGTGGTAGCTAAGGGGCATGCCATTGATGACGCGACGGATCGGACTCTTTTTGGACAGAGGCATTGGCTTTTCGCGCAGGTTTGTCGCGACGGTGATGGCTCTCGGTTTCTTCACGGCCACGGGATCGCTGCTCGGCCAAACGGCAGACAGCCAGCCGCCGGCAACCGCCAAGCTTCTCTCGTCTCAGACCGCAATCGTTCCCGGCACCACCATGGAGGTTGGGGTCCTGCTCGAGATGGCGCCCGGCTATCATACCTACTGGGCGTACAGCGGAGACGCAGGGTTGCCAACCAAGATTGAGTGGAAGCTGCCGGCCGGGTTTGAGGCAGGCCCGCTCCAGTGGCCATCTCCTGAGGGCATCCTTGAGCCAGGCGATCTGATGGCCTACTCCTACGGCGGACGCGTTCTTCTGATCACGAAAATCAAGGTTCCTCCCGGCGCAACGGGAGCGGCAACATTTCAGGCCAAAGTTTCTTGGTTAGCCTGCAAGGAAATGTGCATTCCCGGGTCTGCAGATGTCGAGTTGAGCCTCCCTGTGGCGCCCACTTCCGAGCCCGCGAACACCGAGCTTTTCACGAGCTTCCGCTCTCAGCTGCCATCGGCATCACCTCCCCCGTACAACCTCACATGGTCGCGCAATGCTAAGTTCCTTCAGCTCACAGCCGCCGGGATTCCAGCAGGAACGAAAACAGAGCTCTTCCCTTTGCCTCAGCCAGGACAAACGGTCGGCCACCCTCAAGCCGTTTCGCCGGAAGCTTTACGCATCGAGGCAGAGAGCCCCTTCCAAGCGGTGCTGGCGGTGGGGAGCGGGCCTGAAAGGAAGTCTTGGTTTGTCTCTAATCAAACCGCGCAGGCAGCGGCCGACCCTCGATTGTCGGCTGTTTCTCCGAGCCTTTGGATCGCTCTTGTTTATGGGGTCCTTGGCGGGTTGATCCTGAATTTGATGCCTTGCGTCCTTCCGGTGATCTCGCTGAAGATTTTTGGGTTTATCAGGCAAGCCAATGAAGATCCGAAGAAGATCCTTGCTCACGGACTCGCCTTCATTGCCGGGATCTTTGCCTGGTTTATGGCTCTGGCGGCGCTGGTCGTCGCATTAAAGTCCGGCGGGGCCGAAGTCACCTGGGCCTTTCAGTTTCAAAACCCATGGTTCAATATCGCAATCGGCAGCTTGGTTTTTGTTTTTGCGCTGAATCTGTTCGGCGTCTTCGAAGTCGTTCTCCCTGGCCGTGCGACGACAGCGATGGATGCCGCAGGATCGGCCGACGGGCTCGGAGGATCATTTTTCCAAGGGGTCTTTGCCACGCTTCTGGCAACCCCGTGCACCGCTCCCTACCTCGGAACCGCCCTGGGATTTGCCTTCAGCCAGCCAGCCCCAATCATCCTTGCCATGTTCGGCGCTGTGGCATCCGGCATGTCGCTTCCCTACCTTCTGCTAACCGCGAACCCGGGCTGGATGAAGTTTCTGCCACGTCCCGGAGCCTGGATGGAAAAGTTCAAGCAGCTGATGGGATTTCCGCTGCTGGCTACGCTCGTTTGGATCCTCTCGATTCTTGGCGGCCAGCGAGGGCTTGATGGCCTGATCTCCTTTGCTGCGTTCCTCCTCTGTCTGGCCGTTGCTTGCTGGCTCTACGGCAGCTTCTGCGGCCCTCGTTCCAGCCTTCGCGCGCGCACGGCGGCCATCTTGCTCGCCGCCACCTTCGCTGTCGGCGGCGGATGGCATTTTTTGAGCGAAACAAAAGCCAAGCTCCAGTGGGTGCCCTTCTCGGAGAACGCGCTCGCCAAGGCCCGGGAGCAAAACCGCCCGGCCTTTGTCGATTTTACCGCAGACTGGTGCATCACCTGCAAGTTCAACGAACGCACGGCAATCAATACCGTTGCGGTCAGACGGCTTCTGTCCGAAAAGCACGTCGTGCCGATCAGGGCGGATTGGACAAATGCCAATCCGGAAATTGCGTCCGCATTGAAAGCATTCGGGCGAGTCGGGGTTCCCTTCTACGTGATCTACCCGGCTGGGAATGCCTCCGAACCCATCGTGCTCCCTGAGCTGCTGACCGAGGCAACTTTAGTCGAAGCCTTAAAAAAGCTGCCTTCCCCCTGATGCTGCTCTCCGGAGTGATGAGCTCGCATGCGTGGGTTACCGCTTCCGAAAAAACTGCATGGGAAACCCGGCCACGAGCAACCTAACGAAGGTTCGGAAGTTTCGCGGCGGATGCCACACCCCGATCCGGCGCAGGGCCAAGGGATCGTCCACCTTTCCGTTCACGCCAAAATCCAATGTGACGGCGGTTTCGTATCCAGCCTGCTCGACGAGATCCCGGATCCGACGGTTCCACTTTCCGTAGGGGTAGCAAAAATGTCGAATCTCTCGACCGAACAGGTCCTCCAGCTTTTTCTTCGATGAGCAAATTTCCTCCCGGGCTTGTTCTTCGGGGATCTGGTGCAGCCGAGGGTGAGTGCAGGTGTGGGCTCCAATCTCGTGTCCGGCAGCCAGCCATTCGCGGATCTCGACAGCATCCATTAGAGGATCCACCGCTTCCTGGTTGTCCCGGATATCCCAGTGGTTGGTGCCGCCGATCGCATCTGCGACAATAAACTGGATGGCCTTGAAGCGGTTGGCGTCAAGTGCGGCCATGGCGTGGCGCATGACGGTGCGGCTGCCATCGTCGAAGGTCAGCACCATCCGCGCCGGCGAAGGATCGGAAAATTTCCGCCAGCCTTCAAGGGTGTCCGAGGTGAGATTTGCGCTCTTCAATTCCCGCATCTGCCATGCAAAAAGTCTTGCATCGACATACAAGCTCTTCATGTTCACCCCTTCAGGAACCGGCCCCAGCTTATGATAAACCAACACCGGCACGCCCTGCGCAAACAATGTGCGGAAGGGGCCAAGCGCCGCGTAGCCGGGGTTTCGCAATGATTTTTTCGCCATAGTATGAATAAGAAAATCCTCACCAAGAAGCGCGCGTTGAACGTGCTTTTGACCGATTGTAGCCCGAACTGGGGAGGGCAGCAATACCGGCTTCTGCGCGAAGCCCTCTGGCTGTCCGCGCACGGGCATCGTGTTCTTGTTATTTGCGGAAAGCGAAGCCAGCTCGGCGTGCGCCTGCAGGAGCACTCACCTCAGATTTCTGTATATCTCCTTCGCTCGTGGGGAGGCCTGCACGGCTTGTTGGAATTCTTCTGGCAAGTCTGGCGGTGGAAGCCGGACATCATCCACACACGAAACTGGCAGGATGCGTTTTGGGGAGCCCTCGCGCACGTTGCCGGCTGGACAAGTGTTCGCTCATGCCATGTGACCATGCCCCCTCACCTTTCGGCACGCCGGAAATTCCCATTCCGCTCGGGATGCGCAAGAGTCATCGCCGCTGCAGATTTCATCAAAAACCATCTGGTAGCTGTTGCCGACATTTCAGAATCCCGGGTAGATGTAGTCGGAGAGGGCGTTGACTTGAAGGAATTCCATCCAGGGGTCGACGGGAGCAGGTTTCGCGCGGAGTTCGGCATCGCGGAAGATGCTCCGGTTTTCGGGCTTGTCTCCATGATTCGTGGAGAAAAGGGATACAACCACTTTGTCAACGCAGCCTTGAAGGTGTTGGAAAAGTGTCCCAGCGCACGTTTTGTCATTGCTGGAGATGGAGAGGCCGGGCGGGTGGAGAAGCTCCGCAAGAAGATAGCAGAGATGTTTCCCCACCAGCCATCGCCAGTCCTGCTTCTGGGTTACCGCGAGGACGTACCGAATGTTATGGCGGCAATCGATGTCTTGGTCCTGCCTTCGAAGCAGGAGGCCCAATCGCTTGTCATTCCTCAGGCCTTTGCCACAGGCAAGCCAGCGGTCGCCTCAAATGTGGGTGGAATCCCCGAAAACGTCCGAGATGGTGTGAATGGGTTTCTCGTGAGCCCTGGCGACGAAAACGGTCTTGCCGCCGCAATGGTAAAGCTCGCCGCCTCGCCGGATCTTCGCAGACGTTTTGGCGCAGCCGCATTGGACCTGGCTCAGAGGGAGCTCTCATTCGATGTCAAAATGGAGCTACTGCTCGCGAGCTATCGCAAGGCGCTCGGGCAAGACCTCACCGATCCGGCTTAGGAGCCGTTCACACGCAGCATCGGCATCGTCCACCGTGATGTCTTTCACATTCCGGGTCGTGGGATTGAGCAGCTCGTAGGGCACACCCCAAGGATGCCAGTTTTTAGCGACCGAGTCGCCAAAGAAACAGAGGATCGGCAGCCCCAGGCCTGCACCAACGTGCATCGCCCCCCCATCGCTGCAGACCATGGCATCACAAACAGATAGGCCGCCGATCAACGACTCAAGCCGATCGGTCGAGTAGGGAAGAAGAGGCAGGCCGGCTGTGGCGGCGATAATGGACGCAGCCGATTGATCATCGCCCGGATGCATCCGGTTATTCTCGTCGCCTGGTGACCAGAAGAGCATAAACTGGCAGCCGGTTTTCGCGTGCCGCCGCTTAATGAATTCAGAAAAATGTTCCCACGGCCAACGCTGAAGCTCTTTGCGCGAGCTGATATGAACCCCGATCGTTGGCCGATCGTCGCGAAACCAAGCCTGCGAACGAAGCAGATCCCGCGCGCGGGATTTCTCTTCCAGGGTCGGAAGCAGGCGCAGCGGCGGCGGAGGCCCTTCAATGCCGAGCGGACTAAGCAAAAAGAACGCCTTCTCCACGCTGTGGCGGGGAGCGGCATTGATGGAGATCCCGTGCGTGATGCCGGAGATCTTTGTCCGGGAGGGCACAAAGCCAATTATGGATCCAGGAGCAATCCACCGAGCCGGACGCAGCAGGCGGGGATGGTATCCCCAATTGGCAACAATCACCGTATCGTAACGCATGGAGCGGAGCTTGAGAATGAGCAGTAAACGCCGCCAATGGTTCACCAGCAAGCTGCTGCCTGGTGCGCGGTGCTTGCCTTTTGTGTAAACGTAGATCTGATTCAAATCCGGGTTATTCTGCAGGATTGGAACGTTATACGAATTCACCAAGGCGTGAATTTGCGCGTCAGGAAAACGTTCCCTCAGCGCACGAAAGAGCGGAGTTGTCAGGATCAGATCCCCGATATTGTCGTGTCGGATGACAAGGATTTTCATGCTCGTTCGGATTGGCTGGGCTCGTCCAACTCGGACAGGGATTCTCCGGCACGCTGCCCGAGGGCTACCGCCGCCAGCTCCAGATCACGAGGAAAAGTTACCTTGAAGTTCAATCCTGCATGGGATACCGCATGCGGACGGTGTCCCGCAGCGATGAGCGCAGAGATTTCGTCTGTGACTTGGCGACCGGTCAGACGCGCTGACTCCAGCGCCGAGCGCAGCTCTGCGAACCCGGCGACCTGAGGGGTTTGCATCGCCCAGAGATCCTTTCGAAGGACGGTTTCCCTCAGGGCGGCTGATCCATCCGAACGGTGAAGGGTGTCGCTCACTGGCTCGGCGGCCACGGCGCTGCCGTGAGAACGCGCCGCGCTCACGACGGCCGAAATCAATGCGGGAGCGATCAAGGGGCGAGCGGCATCATGCACCGCCACAAAGGACGGGCACTCCGATTCCATCGCCTGCAATCCCTTGAAGACCGATTCGGCACGCTCGCTGCCACCGGCCACAACATGAATCACTTTTTTGAAGGGAGCCGCAAGGGCTTCAAATTCCGCAACACGGTCGCTCGCGCAGACCAAAACAGAAAAAGAAATGTCCGGACAGGACTCGAA
>Ga0194063_10002403_pt1 | contig 11722 bp, 12 predicted proteins | sample SepL3720m_MetaG_FD_155459 | JGI IMG/M metagenome (GOLD analysis project Ga0194063, IMG submission 155459) | Anoxic zone freshwater microbial communities from boreal shield lake in IISD Experimental Lakes Area, Ontario, Canada - Sep2016-L373-20m | ecosystem: Environmental > Aquatic > Freshwater... | reverse complement strand
CAGTACATGGGGGCAGCCCTACACGCCACCCTCCCGCGTGCCGGTTCCGGCCGGCCTGGACACCAAGACACCTCCGGTCCAGCGGATTATGCGCATGGATGCGGGCGAGTTCTTCGGGCGGTTTGCCCGGTTGATGAAGGACAACCCGCCGGCCGCCGCCGACGCGCCGATGGTCAGGAAGCTGGGGAACATCGGCATCGAGTCCGGCAAAGATTTCAATATCACCCAGGCGGAACCCCGCATTGCCCGCGCGCTGAATCGGTCTATGGCCGCCTTCAAGTTGCTGGAAAAGGGGGTGCATAAGCTGAAAACCAAGGATGGCTGGATTGTCATTCCGAAAGACTTTGCTGACTACGGCACCGATTACCTCACGCGCGCTGGAATCGCCATGATCGGGCTGGGTGGCATCCAGCGACCGGATGTAGTTTACCCGACAGCGTTCCTGGTTGAGCACGACAAGCCTCTCGACGCCGCCAACCGCTAAGTGCTCCATTTCGAGAAGAGCCAGTTGCCGCCCGCGCAAGCCACCTGGTCAGTGGCCATGTACGATCCGGACGGCTACTACGTGCCCAACGCCATCAACCGGTACGCCCTCTCCGCGTGGATGCCGCTCAAGTACAACCCCGACGGCTCGCTGGACATCTACCTCCAGACCGATTCGCCGGGCGCTGAGATGGAAGCCAACTGGCTGCCGACACCAAAGCAAGGCCCCTTCAATCTGACCATCCGCGTCTATTGGCCCAAGCCGGAGGTTCTGGATGGCGCTTGGACTCCGCCGGGCGTAAGGGTCGCCAACCAGCCATAGAGACTTCGGGCAACTCACCATTCACAAAACAAACGAACCCAGCAAACAAAAAGCAAAAACCAAAATGAAAACCAAAATTATTGCCGTGGCAATTGTGCTGCTGCTAGCCATCGCTGCCATCGTCATGTATCCCAAGCTCGTCGTGACCCTGCCGAACGACGGCGCTGACGCCAAGATGGTCACCTTCAAGGAGGTGCGGGGTCTCCGCTATACGGAGATGTTCCTCATCGGCGGGAACGCGATCACCAAGGACCTCAAGGCGAACGTTTACAACACCTTCGGGCTCAACGGCGGCGGGACCGCCGGGGATTCATGTCCCGCCGCGCTGCTGGACAAGGTCGATGTCAAGTCGGTGAAGGAGCAGTACGGTGTGCTTGCCTCGTTCAAGAACGGCCCCCGCCGCTGGACGCTGGATTGGTTCGAAGGCGCGACGGGCAAGGAACTCGACTTCAATGGCATGAAAGCACGATGGGTGAACTGGCTGGACCTGAAGGGTCTCAGTCTCAAACCGGGTGGTGGCAACTACAAGAACATCACCGTCGGGCGCCACACCAAGTTCGGCTTCGACAAGGGCAAGCAGGTATTCATCCTGGATGACCCGGATGGCAACTCGTGGGCCATGAAGTCCTTCAGCCTCATCACCCATCCGGATCAGAAGTTCGAGGAGCTCCCGACCCTCGGCAGCCGCCTGACGCTCCCCCCGGGCTGGAAGTTCCGGGCGCCGGTGCTCGAGCAGGAACTGGTCCTCACGCCGGACAAGGACGGCATCGCGCACATCACGCAGGACAACTTCGGCAACACCTACGACCGGGTCGGCGGCCCCTATAGCAACTACAAGCCGTAGATTGGGGAATCATGCACCTCAAAGCCTTTAGCCAAAACAACAGAGAACCAAACACAACAACAGAAAGACGGAAGGAAACATGAGAGTTGTGAAAAACATGAACACGAAGTTAAAGGCAACCCTGTCTTTGGGGTTAATGGGCCTTGCGGCGGCTGCACTCCTGACGGGATGCGCCAGCTTGCCCAAGGACAATGCGAATGTCCAGGTCGAGCACCTCAAGAACCAGAACGCCTCGCGTTACGCCGAGATCTTTCTGGTCGGCGGCAACGGCCTCACCAAGAACCTGAAGGCTAACGTCTATAACACCCTTCTCCTGAACGGTTACACGGAGGCCAACAAGGATTCCGCTCCCCAGGCGCTTGCCGAGGCCTTCAATCCCGAGCAAGTCAAAAAGGAAAACCACGTCCTCGGCTCCAAGCTTAACGGCCCCAAACGCTGGATGCTCGACTGGATTGAAGTCCCGGTCGGAACTGAACGGGATTTCTGCGGGTTGAAGGCCCGCTGGGTTGCTGAACTGAGCCTTAAGGGGATGAATTTGAAGGACGAGAGCAAGATGTCCTATCACCCCACCACGGTCCAACGGCATACGAAGTTTGGATACAACAAGGGCACGACTGCTCATCTAATTGATGACGCGGATGGCAACACATGGATCATGAAGGGCTTCAATGAAGGCATCAAACCCGCTATGAGCTATGAGCAAGCCGTTGCCACGCTGGCCAACCGGCTGACGCTCCCGCCAGGGTGGAAGTTCCGGGACAAGGTGCTCGATCAGGACTTGGTCCTCATCCCTGAAACCGGCACTGCCAGAATCATGCCCGACAACCTGTTCAACGTTTACGACATCACTGGTCCCGGTTACTCCAATTACAAGCCATAGGTCACGTTGGCCTGATGCAAGATCGGCACCAAGTTCAGCGTCTTTGCCGGCCTGCCCCCTCTGCATTGACTAATCCATGCCTGATGCTATTTTCTGTGCCATGAAAACAATCAATATCAATAATAAGAGGAAGGAAGGTCTTCTAAAACTGGACCAACCAATTCTGTGCTTGGCGTTGATGGCTGTCTCGGTGGTGGCCGTTGGCACAGCTAAGGCACAAATCCAAACTACCGGCACGCAGGGCTCGCCGAGCGCCACCACGACCATCAGCGGAAAACAACTCCCGGCGCCGGACCCGAAATTCGGCGGGGTCATCAAGGACGGCGCCCTGCAGTCAAAAGCGTGGTGGGCGCCGCGCATCGTCCCGCCCAAGCAAGCGCCCAACGTCCTGCTCATCATGACCGACGACTCCGGCTTCGGCGTCCCGAGTACGTTCGGCGGCGTGATCCCGACACCCGCGATGGATCGCGTCGCGAAGACTGGTCTGCGCTACAATAACATCCACTCCACCGCGCTTTGTTCGCCGACGCGCGCCGCCTTGATTACCGGCCGCAACCATCACTCGGCAGGCTTCGGCGTCATCGCGGAGCAGTCAACGGGCTTCCCGGGCTACAACAGCATCATCGCCAAGGACAAAGCTACCATCGGACGGATCCTGCTCGATAACGGCTACGCCACCTCGTGGTTCGGCAAGGACCACAATGTGCCAGCGTTCCAGGCCAGCCAGATCGGGCCGTTCGACCAATGGCCTGGCGGCATGGGATTCGAGTATTTCTACGGCTTCGTCGGCGGCGACGCGAACCAGTGGGAGCCGAACCTGTTTCGCAACACCACCCAGATATATCCCTTCCAGGGTAAGCCGGGCTGGAACCTCGTCACCGGCATGGCGGATGATGCCATTGACTACTTGAATCGGGTCAACCAAATCGATCCCGGCAAGCCCTTCTTCTGCTACTACGTCCCCGGTGCCACCCATGCCCCGCATCATCCGACCAAGGAATGGGTGGATAAAATCCACGACATGCACCTGTTTGACGACGGCTGGAACAAGCTGCGGGAGAGGATTTTTGAGAACCAGAAGCGCCTTGGGGTGATCCCGCCGGACACCCAGATCGAGCCCTGGCCGACAAATATCCTCAAGAACTGGCAGGACTGCACGCCCGAGGAGAAGAAATTATTCATCAAGCAGGTCGAGGTCTTTGCCGCCTTTGAGGCTTACAGCGACTACGAGATCGGCCGCGTCATCCAGGCCGTCGAGGACATGGGCAAGCTCGACAACACGCTGGTCATCTATATCAACGGCGACAACGGCACCAGCGCCGAAGGCGGCCCGCTCGGCACGCCCAACGAAGTCGCGTTCTTCAACGGCGTCGCTGTGCCCGTCGCCCTTCAGATGAAATGGTATGACGTTTGGGGCACGGAGCAGACCTACAATCACATGTCCGCAGGCTGGTCGTGGGCCTTTGATACGCCTTTCACCTGGTTCAAGCAAAACGCCTCCCGGCTCGGCGGCATCCGCCAGTGCATGGCCCTCTCCTGGCCCGGCCACATCAAGGACCAGGGTGCCCTGCGCGAGCAATTCTGCCACGTCATTGATATCGTGCCCACCCTTCTCGAGGTCTGCGGCATCCCCGCCCCCGAAACCGTGGACGGCATCAAGCAGAAGCCCATCGAGGGCACAAGCCTGGCTTACACGTTTGACGAGAAGAACGCCAAGGAGCCGTCGCGGCACAAGACCCAGTATTTCGAGATGATGGGGCAGTGGGCCCTTTATCATGAGGGCTGGCTGCTTAGCACCAAGGTGAACCGCGCGCCGTGGGAGGCCTTCGGTGTGGCCAATCCCGACCCGCTCAACAACCAAGTGCTCGAACTCTACGACCTGAACAAGGACTTCAGCCAATCCCAGAACCTTGCGGACAAGTATCCGGACAAAGTGAAGGAGCTGAAGAAGATGTTCATCAAGGAAGCGGAGAAGTATGAGGTCCTCCCGCTGGATGCCTCCGTCGCCGCCCGCATCGTGGCGCCCCGACCGAACATCACCGCCGGTCGCACGGAGTTTTTTTACACCAAGCCCATGGTCGGCCTGCCGCAGGGCGATTCTCCGATGCTGCTCGACGCCTCGTACACCATCACGGCCGACATCACTGTCCCCGAAGGGGGCGCCGAGGGCATGATCCTGACCTCGGGCGGACGGTTCGCCGGCTACGGCTTCTACCTGCTCAAAGGCAAACCGGTGTTCCTCTGGAACCTCATTGACATCAAACGCTTCAAGTGGGAAGGCCCCGAAGCGCTCACGCCCGGGAAGCATATCCTCGAGTTCGACTTCAAATATGACGGCCTCGGCCTGGGCACGCTGGCCTTCAACAACATGAGCGGTCTGGGTCGCCCAGGCACCGGCACACTCAAGGTGGACGGCAAGGAAGCGCAATCCATCACCATGCCCCACACCCTGCCCATGATCCTGCAATGGGACGAGAGCTTCGACATCGGCTCTGACACTCTCACCGGTGTGAACGACGAAGATTACAAGCCGCCGTTCACGCTCACGGCCAAGCTCAATAAGCTGACGATTAAGGTGGATCGCCCCCAACTCACGGAGGAGGACGCCAAGAAGCTCGAGAATGCGGAAGCGATCGCAGTCGACGGCAATCCGATCCATCATGTGCAGGGCGGGCCGCAGTAGTCCTGATTAGCAGCGCGAACCGTGAAGTCGCTTCGATTGAGAAACACGCGCGGGCTGCCTCGCAAGAGGCAGACCGCGGATTATGTTCGACAACGCCCAAGCAAGCGAAGCACCTCCGACCCAATCCTAAGATGAACACCAACCTCAGCGCCGTCGTCGTCACGGCCTGCCTGTTCGGGGCCGTGCTGCTCGGGAGGTGGATTCGCCGCTTCGTGCCGGAGCATCATCTGAGCGCGGACTCCAAGGACGCCGTGAAGCTGGCTATGGGCCTGGTTGCGACCATGACCGCCCTGCTCTTGGGCTTGCTGGTGAATTCGGCCAAGGGCACCTACGACACCCAGCGCATCGAGGTCATCCAGATGGCTGCCAAGGTCGCGTTCCTCGACCGCGTGCTCGCCGCCTACGGTTCCGAAGCGGCTGAGGCTCACGCCCAGTTCCGAAATGTCACCGCCGGAGCCGTCCGTCGTATGTGGCCCGACGAAGCGGGTGCGCGAGCCCAGTTTCTCCCCAATGCTCAGGCAGGTGACGTTTTCTATGCCGCCATCCAGGCGCTCTCCCCGCGCGACGAGACGCAGCGCGGCTTGAAGGCGCAGGCGGCGGCTCTAGCCGTGGACCTTGGCCAGCTTCGGATGCTGCTGGTGGCGCAGATGACGACGTCGATTCCCAAGCCGCTGCTAATCGCGGTGGTCTGCTGGCTAGTGATCATCTTTCTCGGCTTCAGCCTCCTCGCGCCGCCTAACGCGACGAGCACCCTCGCCCTGGTCTCTGCGGCTGCTTCGGTCGCTGTTGCCGTGTTCCTGATCATGGAACTCGACCGCCCGTGGGGCGGCCTGATACGAATTTCCGGCGAGCCGATGCGCAACGCCTTGGCCCAATTCGCAAAGTGAGGCCAATGAACCCCATGCCGCCATCGCCCAAATCAACCGTTGCGCCCCGGGACCAATCCGCGCTTCTGTTTGGTGCCACTCGCTATTCCGCCGTTAAACTTCTGGTGGCGCTGGGCCTTCTGTTTGTGTCGGCGCCATTCGTGCAGGATCTGCCGCAGGGCGACCTGGTCGAATCGGCGCTTCTAACGCTCGTCATGGTGTCCGCCGTGCTGGCGGTCGGCGGTCGGCGCAAGGCCTTGATTATCGCGCTGGTGTTGCTCACTCCGGCGCTAGCCGGCAAGTGGATCAACCACTTCCGCCCCGACCTGTTGCATCCGGCCATTTTTCTCGCCTCCGCGGTCGCGTTCTTCGCATTCGTGGTTTCGCGGCTGCTTGCCTTCGTCGTGCGTGCGCCGCGCGTGGACGCCAACGTCCTTTGCGCGGGGGTAGCGGGCTTTTTGATGGTGGCTTTGCTATGGGTGCCGGCTTATGCCGCGGTTGCCCGCTTGAATCCCCACGCGTTCACTCTGCCGGCCGCTCCGGATGCGTCGGCCACTTTGGATGGTTTCAGTGCCCTTTACTTCAGCGTCATCACCCTCTGCACGGTCGGCTACGGTGACATTGCGCCAGTCTCCAAAGTCGCTCGGATGCTGGCGATGATGGAAGCCGTGACCGGGCTGTTTTACATGGCGGTTCTGATCTCGCGCTTGGTTTCGCTGCACTCTTCCAGCCAGCCCGCTGCCGACAGCGGCCAGAAGATTTACAATCGCGAACCCAATGAGCTGGACGCCAACGGACGGCCACCATTAAGTTCTGGTAAAGACTGACTAACATTCACGAGTGATTCAAAAAACCATGAAGCAGGAAAGGACTGAAAACCATGTTTAAGGAAGAGCGAGACCAAAGCCAATTTGAATGGAGCATGTTGGGCGATCTTAAGGAAGGGCGTCCCAACCTTGGCCCGATGACTCACGTAGCCGTTTACCGTCTGATGCAGTACACCTTTCGCCTACGATGAGGGATTCATTGCGGGCTTGTTGCTGAAATACTCGGGCAAGGATTACAATGTGAAGGAGGTGGACTGCTGGGGGTCGGGGGCCCGGGTTTGTCGCTTCACCGTGATCCCCAAATAAACGCAGTCGATGATCCCTGTCGAAGAACCACTCCTGGATTCCATCACCGCGGCGTTTCATCAGCTTCGCACGGGGAAGGCGCCTCCCCCGATCCGGATCCCGGACGGTCTGCCGGACAACGAGCTTCGGCAGCTCATCACCTATGTGAATCGATTCCTGTCCGAGTTCGCGCCGTTTGCCGAGGCGATGGAGCAGATCGCCCGCGGCGACCTCGAAACGCGCGCGCTGTTGGGCCGGATGCCCGAGCAGCTCAAGGATTCCTACCAGGCGCTGGAGCGTCGCAATGAGTTCATTCGCAAGGTCTTTGGCCGCTACACCAGCGACGAAGTCGTGGAAGCGCTTCTGGACGCGCCGGACGGCCTCAAGTTAGGTGGTGAGAAAAGGACGGTCACGATCCTGATGTCTGATCTGCGTGGCTTCACCGCCCTGGCCGAGCGGCTTGAAGCCACGGAGGTGGTTTCCCTGCTGAACCATTACCTGTCGGCCATGGTGGAGGTAATCCAGCGGAACGGCGGCACGATCGATGAGATCATCGGGGACGCCATCCTGGTGCTTTTTGGCGCCCCGGTGGCCTTGGAGAATGATGCCCAGCGGGCCGTCCAATGCGCCCTGGGGATGCAGAAGGCGATGGCGAATGTGAATGAACACAATCTGCAAAAGGGCTGGCCCGAGATCGAGATGGGAATCGCCCTGCACACCGGGGATGTGGTGGTCGGCAACATCGGATCGGTGAAGCGGTCGAAGTACGGGGTCGTCGGCCGCACAATCAACACCACCGCGCGGATCGAGAGCTTCACCGTCGGTGGCCAGGTCATTGTCTCCCCCACTCTGATGCAAGCGGCCGGTCGGGGCTTGATTCTCGGCGACGAGGTCGAAGTTCACGAGGTGATCCGTCCCATTGATGAATCCGGTCACCGTTATCTGTTACGGTTTACGTCGGTGCCACCTGGCGTGCGTGCCCGGCTGGATCGGCTCGCAGTTAGGTAACTTACACGTATGAGAACCAAAATGAACATCTCTCTCACCATTGCTATTGTTTCCGCCTCCCTCGTCGCGACGGCCCTGGCCGCTGACGCGCCCGCTACCAACTCCGCTGCGGGTCACATGCTCCTCAACAACGACATGGGCCAGCTCATCAACGTGCCCACCAACGCCCTGCCCGCCAACCTCCTCCCGCCGCCCGGCATCGGAGTGGAAAATCAGATCCCTCAACCGACGCGCGGGACCAAAGTTCTCGAGCCGGTGCAGCAGCGACAACAGGAATCCCGGCAGAAACAGTCGGGCCTTGAGCTGTTCCCGGCCGCCCAACCCAGCCTCATGCCCTACCTGAATTCCAACGACGAGCTGGGCAACACCGCCATCCGCCCCGGTCCGCTGATCGCCACGACGCCATGGGACGGCCTGGCGCAGGGTGCCAAATACTGGCTCTCCCAATACGGCTTGCGCTATGCCCTTGACCAGACCGTCACATTCGTCAGCCTGTCCAATGTTAAGCAAGGCAAGGATGAGTTGGCGTTCTACACCCTCAATTTCCCCGCCAAATGGGCCGTCTTCAGCACCGCCGAAGGCAGCACTGCCGGGTGGATCAGCTCTCAGATGGGCGTCAAGACCGGCATCGGCACTACCGGCGACTCGCAATCGGCTCAATCGAACCTGGGCACCCTCACGGATCCTTCCGGGATTTGGTCCGGGGTCAACGGCATTCGGGTGCAGGAGCTGGCCTGGCAGCAATCTCTATTTGACGGCCAACTCGTCGCAGTGGCCGGCATGGTCAACCAGGGCAACTACTTCGACGCCAACACTTACGCCAACAGTGGCCGCGGCCAGTACTTCAACTCGGCGCTGATCAACAGCATGGTGATGCCGTTGCCGGCCTATAACCTCGGCGCCAACCTGCAGTGGCAGCCGCTGCCCGATTGGTATGGCATGGTCGGCGGCTCGGTTGGCAAGGCCCCAGCCGGCCAGGTCCCGTGGACCGACTTCAGTTGGCATCACTGGTCGCTCCTCGGCGAGTTTGGCTTCGCCCCCAAGGACGTGCTCGGCCTGGGCCCGGGAGTCTATCGCATCCAACCGTTTGTGGCTCAGGTTAACGGAGTGGCGCAGACGACTTATACCGTGACGCCCCCTGGCACTACCAACTCGACTAGCGTCACGGTCAACTCCCCAACCAATAGCCCCGTCCAGGCTGGCTTGTGCTTCAACCTCCAGCAGCAACTCGGCGAGAATGCGCCTTTCGGTTGGTTCGGGCGATTTGGGCTTGGTGGTTCGCAGGTAACCGCAGGTGCGGCTGCGCAGGTGGGCACCGGCTTTGGCATGAGGGGTCCGCTGGCCTACACCGGCCTGTGGCCGTCCCGGAAAAATGATACCCTCGGGATTGGGTTTGTCTGGAGCCAACCTTCCTGGAGTGCCAGTCCCGCCGCCTATCGTAACGAATACGTGCTGGAGGCCGGCTACGTCCTGCAGGTTACGCCCTTCGCCAGATTGCAGCCGGACCTTCAGGTGATCTGGAACCCGGCGAACAACCCGAGCGCCAGTCATGCGTTGGTCTTCCAGCTCCAGTTCGAGATCGCGTGGTGACCAAGCCGGTCGAGGTGATGCAACGGGATGGTCAAAGAGCTTTAGTTTGACTTCCATGTCGAAGGCCATTTGGCCATCGCGGGCAGTTGGCGGCGCACCATGTTTATCAGGGTAATCGTTCAACGCGATCTGGGTGGTCCGGGAGAAACCTTCCATAAAGGATTTGCATTGCAGCAGTGACTCCTCCTGGAAGGCTGGGGGATATGGCAATCGTCCCGCTTCACGCGCGCCGTGGTTTTCACGCCTCCGCCACCCACAGGGCAAATAATCTCCTGCATCGTGCCGCGGTCAATTTGACCGGCTTTCGACGCCTTTTTGGAAACTTGACGTTAGCTTTGTGTTGAGTCGGTGCGTGCGTTGCTTACGCTCCGACTGGCAGCGGGTCTGCCGGCAGGACTTGGCCTTGGCGGAGACCTTCGTTCAAAAAGATCGCTTCCGGGGCTGCGGCTACGCTGCCGCCAACTGGACTTGCATCGGAGAAAGTTGCGGGCGTGGTCGCAATGATCGCTTCCGTCAGAAGTCTGTGCCGTTCAAAACGCACTGGATCTATGTCTTGCGACCCGACTTTCGCCAAGTGCTCTGCCATCCTCTATCCTGATGTTCCTCGGCTGGAAAAAACGTTGCCTACAACTGGAAGCTGAGAATGCTCAGTTGCAAGAGCGCATGACCCAACTGGCGATCCGTCTGGCCGAGTCCGACTTAATCTCTGCGTTTCGCGGTCCAAAGAATGGGGTCCACTTTAGTCATCGAAACCCGCCTCGACCGCGAAGGCAGCTGGCCAGCCTCCTGAATCTCCGGGCAGCACCGGCCACCATGCATTTCCCGGCGGCCACCAGCGGCTCCACCGGCCCGATTTCCTCCCACCGGAGTTTTTCTCGTTCTCCCGCGCCGCTTCGACGGCGGCCCCGCCGCTCAACTCCCACGCGACCGCATATTTCCTTCGCAGCCAGATCCAGCGGCAGGCCGGTGCACTGCACCGCGTCAACGGCGTGATTGAGCATCACGCGGAGCTTGTTGGGTAGGTTTATGCCAGTGGTTTCGCCATTGTTGACGTCCTTGCAAGCGTCCTTGGCATCCTCGTAAGCCTTCGAGAAATCGACGAACATCTTCTGCTTCCGTTCGGCCCCGACGAAATACGAGACCATGAAGCTTCGCCATCCCTCATTCTTGATGTTGGTAGATTTTGACTATGAAAGAACTCGAGGGAACCTCGACTGGCCATGAGCGAACATTCTTCAGCTTCATGGCGCTGGATGTGTTAGGATTCTGCCAGGATTTCAAGCTCTTTCTCGAAATCCTCAGGGAAAATGGTCGGGGCGGTGAGATTCGAACTCACGACCTTCTGAACCCCATTCAGACGCGCTACCAGGCTACGCTACGCCCCGAGCCATTGGGTTGCTCAGTTCGAGCAACACGCAGGAAATCTATCAAGTCCGCAGAGGATTTCAAGATCAATTCTCACGAATTGAGAGATGGCCAGGGCGGATTCAAGAACCCACAAATTTGTAGCCGCCGACGGCAGTCGGCGCACTTTTCCTCAATTACTGAGATCAGCGCCGACTCCCGTCGGCGGCCACGATTTCTTGAATCCGCCCTGCCACCGCCTTCCCCCCCTTCAGTTTCTGTTTTCCCTACTCCGTTATCTCTGTTTCCTCCTGTTGGTTCATGGGTTTGGGATTGAACAGGAGGAAACGGAGATAACGGAGAAGTAGATCTGCCAGTGCCTGAATCGGTCAGGCGCTTATGTTGATTTTCTCCGTTCCGTGTTCACCCCCCGCCTCAGAGCGGATTCGAGAATCCACAAATCTGTAGCCGCCGACGGCAGTCGGCGCACTTTTCCTCAATTACTGAGATCAGCGCCGACTCCCGTCGGCGGCCACGATTTCTTGAATCCGCCCTGCCACCGCCTTCCCCCCCTTCAGTTTCTGTTTTCC
>Ga0194063_10002402_pt1 | contig 11722 bp, 8 predicted proteins | sample SepL3720m_MetaG_FD_155459 | JGI IMG/M metagenome (GOLD analysis project Ga0194063, IMG submission 155459) | Anoxic zone freshwater microbial communities from boreal shield lake in IISD Experimental Lakes Area, Ontario, Canada - Sep2016-L373-20m | ecosystem: Environmental > Aquatic > Freshwater >... | reverse complement strand
GCCGTATTGTACAAAGGAGAAATGGTAGAACAAGGAATTGCTAAAGACATTTTACAAAGCCCGCAACACCCGTATACCAAAGCACTACTAGCCTGCAGACCCGCCGCCAATACCAAAGGAAAACGGTTGCCAATAGTAGCAGACTTTATGGAAAATTCTTCCACTTCAGTTGAGGCAGTTGCCGATTCTACACCTAATAATACCAAGCCTACAACAAATACAAAGCTTGCCTTGAGAGTGGAAAATTTGAAGGTATATTTCCCCATGACTAAAAAACTTTTTTCCGGTCAGCAAGATTTTTTCAAAGCCGTAGAGGAGGTGAGTTTTGATATTCTACAAGGAGAAACGGTGGGATTGGTTGGGGAAAGTGGTTGTGGCAAAACAACACTAGGCAGGGCTATCTTACAATTAATCCCTATTACTGCCGGACATATTTTTTTAAACGGAAAAGAGCTTGGTAATTATAAACAAGCTGCCCTACAAAGCTTGAGAAAAGATTTGCAAATTGTATTTCAGGATCCCTATGGATCATTGAACCCAAGGATAACAATCGGAGATGCCATTATGGAAGCTTTAAAAGTACACCGGCTATGGAAGGATAAAAAAGAAAGGAAGGAACAGATCATCGAACTATTGGAAAAAGTGAGTTTATCGGCTGATCACTACAACCGCTACCCCCATCAATTTAGTGGAGGCCAACGTCAGCGTATATGCATTGCCCGTGCCTTGGCCTTGAACCCTGCCTTTTTAATTTTCGATGAAAGCGTTTCTGCCCTGGACGTAAGTGTGCAGGCACAGGTATTGAACCTACTCAACGATTTAAAAAAGGAATTCGGTTTTACTGCGCTTTTCATTTCACACGACCTTTCGGTGGTACATTATTTATGCGACCGAATTATGGTGATGAACAAAGGAAAAATTATTGAAACAGGCAGTGCCGATGATATCTATTACCACCCAAAAAATGAATATACCCAACAATTGATTGCTGCCATTCCGGGCAAAAACCTGGTCTCCACTTTCTAATTGGGTATAGTGCAAGCAGGTATGCACAACTAATGCCCATTTTTTACTTTATGTGCTTTTAATGCCTGTGCTGGCTGCATTTTCCTTATCTTTGCAACTTCTTAAAAAATATAAATCATGCCGTAACATGATAAGTGCCCTTCAGAGGCTATCCAATCAGTACCCAGTACACGGCATGTAACAATTTAAATTATCGTTGCATGAAATTATCTCAGTTCCGATTCGACCTACCGCTCAATTTAATTGCACAGAACCCAACCAAAAGAAGGGAAGACAGCCGCATGATGGTGGTAAATCGCAAGACCGGCCAAATTGACAACAAACATTTTAAGGACATCATGGATTATTATGATGACAAGGATGTTTTTGTGGTAAATAATACCCGTGTATTCCCTGCGCGTATGTATGGACGTAAGGAAAAGACAGGTGCCAAAATTGAAGTGTTTCTACTAAGAGAATTAAACAAGCCCAATCGCCTTTGGGATGTAATTGTTGACCCTGCACGTAAAATTAGGGTGGGCAATAAACTATATTTTGGAGAGAATGATGAATTGGTAGCAGAAGTCATTGACAATACTACCAGTCGCGGTCGTACCATTCGCTTTCTTTGGGAAGATTCTGAAGAGAGCTTCCGCCAAATGCTTGATTTTTTAGGTGAAACCCCATTGCCTAAATACATTAAACGCAAACCAGATGAAGACGATAAAGAACGTTATCAAACGGTTTATGCCAAGCACGAAGGTGCTGTAGCAGCGCCCACTGCTGGACTACACTTTAGCAAAGAATTAATCAAAAGATTAGAAATTAAAGGCATTCGCTTTGCAGAAGTAACCTTGCACACCGGCCTAGGTACTTTCCGTCCAATTGAAGTAGAAGATTTAAGTAAACATAAAATGGACGCAGAATATTATCGCATTGAAGAACCTGCTTGCGCTATCGTAAATAAGGCCAAAGAAAAAGGACATCGTATCTGCAGCATCGGTACTACTACCATGCGCGCCATGGAAACCTCCTTCACGGCTCAAAAATACCTTAAGCCATCTGAAGGATGGACCAATCATTTTATACATCCTCCTTACAATTTCAATATTGCAGATTCATTGGTAACCAATTTTCACCTGCCAAAAACCAGCTTACTGATTATGGCCTGTGCATTTGCTGGTTATGACCTGATGATGGAAGCTTACAAAAAAGCCATCAAAGACAAATACAGATTCTTTAGCTATGGCGATGCCATGTTGATTCTATAAGTTGACATTAATTTATCAAGACTGAAAATATACTCCTCTTTTTTAAGGGGAGTTTTTTTTAGGAAGAGATTGAGGTTGAGGTTGAGGTTGAGATTGAGATTGAGGTTGAGATTGAGGTTGAGGTTGAGGTTGAGGTTTAGGGGTTGAGAGGTTTAGAGGTTGAGAGGTTGAGGCATTCAAGAGTTAAACCTATTGCAATTTGAAGGCTAACTTCCAACCTCCAACATTCAACCTCCAACCAAAGACTAAAAACTTCTGATCTCTAAATTTGTCTAGAGTTATATGAAATAAAAAAGGGGCTGGATAGAAATCCTGCCCCGTTTAAATCCAATATCCTATGAAAAACCAAGCTATAGACGCAAAATGACCTCTTTTTATTGTGGAGAACCCATTAAAATGAAAAATAAATGTTTGAATGCATCATATGGCATCGATTCATTTTAATTGATTTATTTTGTACCAGTATAAGAACCTAGATTAATTGGTTGATTTATCCATAAACTTCATCCCCATGACGGATCATAAAATTTCTTTCAGTGGCTTTGGTTCAGCAGCCATCCATGCAGGTAGAACTAGAGATGGAAACTATGCACACCTAACTCCTGTATATGCTAGCAGCACCTTTGTATTTGATGATGCAGAACAGGGTATGCGCAGGTTTACCGGAGAAGAAAAAGGCTATATCTATAGCCGATGGGGCAATCCATCGATGAATGAAGCGGAAGAAAAAATTGCTGCGCTGGAAGGATTTGGCTTATCTAACAATAACGGTCAAACGCTAGCACTTAAAGCCATCTTGCATTCAAGTGGCATGGCAGCCTTAAGCACATTATTGCTGAGCCAATTAAAAAGTGGCGACAAAATTTTAACCCATTATTCACTATATGGAGGCACACAGGAATTAGTTGAAAAAGTATTGCCCTCATTGGGCATTGAAGCTATTATCGCTGATTTGAGAGACCTCAACAAGGCAGAAGAAATATTAAAATCGGAGAAGGGCATTAAAATGCTCTATTTAGAGACTCCTGCCAACCCAACTATTCAATGTGTGGACCTAGAAGAACTCAGTCGACTTGGTAAAAAATACAATCTGATTGTTGCCTGCGATAATACTTTTGCAACACCTTATCTACAACAGCCTTTTAAGTATGGAGTTGATTTTGTTTTTCATTCAACCACCAAATTTTTGAATGGGCATGGCACTGCTATTGGTGGTGTGTTAATTGGTTCCGATATAGAAAAAATGAATGGCCCAGTAACAAAAGTTCATCGCTTATTAGGAGGAAATGGCAATCCCTTTGATGCTTTTTTGCTCAGTACTGGTATCAAAACATTGGAAGTGCGTATGGAAAGGCATTGCCATAATGCCTTTGAAGTAGCAGGCTTCTTAGACCAACATCCTGCCATTAGCAAGGTTAATTATTTAGGCCTCAGCAGCCATCCTGACTACGCCATTGCTGCCAAGCAAATGCGGCATCCGGGTGCCATGCTAAGTTTTGAAATGAAAGGGGGTTTAGTAGCTGCCAAAAAATTCATTGATCGATTACAATTCTGCATTAGAGCTGTTTCACTTGGAACAGTGGACACTTTATTAAGTCACCCAGCCAGTATGACTCATTTTGGGGTACCAAAAGAAAAAAGAGAAGCATATGGCATTACCGATGGATTGATCAGAATGAGTGTAGGCATTGAAAATGTACAGGATATACTATTGGATTTGGACAAAAGCCTATCCTAATAAATGTGCTCAGCCTATTGGAAAAGCTGCGTAATACAGTTGGCAGCCCTCTTTAATTTACTTAGCTTTGGAGTTGCCATTTATAATAATTTTTACTTATGCCATATAGGCTGTTTAAAATTTTTCTTTTCCTTTTTGCAGGCCTTAGTGCTTGTCCTATAATTTGGGCACAAAACCAATGCCCCGATAATATTGATTTTGAAAGAGGCGACTTCACCAATTGGATTTGCAGAAAAGGATTTTCTGTAGCTACACTTTCTGGTACTGCCCCTGTTGTCAATCAGCATGATATTGTTTCTTCCCCGAATAGCAATCGCGATTTTTATGGCAATTTCCCCGTTTTATGTCCAAATGGAAGTAACCATAGTGTAAAATTGGGGAATGCTTTAACCCGCAATCAGGATAATGGAACGGGTGCACAGGAAGTATCATATACTTATGCTATTCCTGCCAACGTTACTAATTTTTCGGTACTGTACCAATATGCAGTTGTTTTACAAGACCCACCTGGCACTTCGCATACACAAACTGAAAAGCCAAGATTCCAGGCCATTGTAAAAAATATTACAGACAATATAGATATCGGTTGTGTGAGTTTCGATTTTATTGCCGGCAGTTTACCAGGATTTTTACCATCTCCAGTTGCTACTGTTGGTGGACAGGTTTACTATAAAGATTGGACGCCCATCACTTTAAATCTCAGCCAGTATGCAGGCAAGACTATAAAATTGCAATTTATAACCAGCGATTGCACATTGGGTGGGCATTTTGGTTATGCTTATGTAGATGTAAACTCCAGTTGCAATGGTGCAATAGTAGGTACTACCATGTGTCAGGGAGATGCATCCGTTACACTGACTGCACCCTATGGTTTTGAAACTTATACTTGGTATGCTGATCAAGCATTTTCGCAAGTAATTAGTACCACACAACAATTATTATTAAACCCAGCGCCCAATGCTGGTGCAGTATATCCTGTAATTGTAACGCCTTTCTCTGGTTATGGATGTGTTGACACTTTATATGCAACATTAACTTTAGCACCAAAACCAAACTCCAATGCAGGTTCAGATGCAGCTGTTTGCAAGTGGGAACAAATACCAATTGGAACTGCCCCTTACTTAAATTATACCTATGCATGGTCACCTGCTTCACAGGTAAGTGACCCCAGTATTTCTAACCCTACAGGTTTTGTTAGCAGCTTTGGGCCACCTACTGAATTGGTGGTTACAACAACTGATTTAGCCAGTGGATGCTATTCAACTGATACCGTAATACTCACTCCCAAATCATATGATACTTCACTTACCGTGAATGGCAAAACAGATTACTGCATTAATGAACCCTTAACTACTAGCATAAACATAAATAATAGCAGCACGAGTATACAATGGTTTAATAATACCAGCCCTGTAGCAGGGGCCAATTTACCGAGCTTTACCCCTACCAGTACGGGTGACTACTGGGCACAATACACACAAGTTGGCTGTACCGATACAAGCAGGAGTATCCATTTTGATGCCTTCCCTTTACCTGTAGCCAGTTTCAGTCCGGACAATGACACACAATGTGTAACCAAGAACTCCTTTATTTTTACCAATAACTCCACTATCAGTGATGGTACTGCTTTAAGTTATCTGTGGCGATTTGGCGATGGCACCACTACTACTACTGCTGCACCCGCTAAAAGCTTTAATTATACTGGCTTAATACCTGTAAAGCTAATTGCCAATTCCATACACAATTGTAAGGATAGCATTAGCCAATCGATGCGCGTGCTGCCAAATATTACTCCCGACTTTAATTGGGACAAAGCATGCACCAATGCATTAACTATTTTCGATAACCGAACTGTGGAGAATGGAAGTCCTGCTGTTAGCTATGCATGGGACTTTGGTAATACTAGTAGTTCCATAATAAAATATCCTGCACCCTTTACCTATACTAATGCCGGCGATTATATAGTGAAGCTGACTGTCACTGCATTGGGTTGTGAAAACGACACCCGCAGCATCAGTAAAAATTTAAAGGCATTTGGAATTCGCAATGGAATCACCTACCCGACATTAACAGTTCCTGCAGGATACAATACATTAATATGGGCGCAATTTGATAGCTTGGGTGCAAGGTATCAATGGAACCCAGCCACACAATTAAATGACAGTAGAATTAAAGCCCCTTATTTCTTTGGCATTAATGATGTTAAATATCAAATAACCATTACTGATAAAAATGGCTGTCTTACTAAAGACACCTTGCAAATGCTGGTACTCAAAAAACAAGGTTGGTATCTGCCCAATACATTTACCCCAAATGGGGATGGATTAAATGATGTAATTAGGCCTTACCTGATTGGGATGAAATCGCTTACAAGGTTCAGTATTTATAACCGAATAGGAAATCTGGTATTCAATACCGTTAGAGATGGAGAAGGGTGGGATGGCACTTATATGGGAAGAAAACTGGATACTGGCGCTTTTGTATGGATACTGGAATACATGGATGATAGCAATAAGCCAGTACAACAAAAAGGTTCCTTGCTGCTACTGAGATAAACAATCAACTTTATTAATACTATTACCGGCACATTGGCCGGTATTTTTTTAAATGAATGATATGACCAATTCAAATTAATTTTAAAAAAAACGATCAGTAAGCAATGATTATACGCAAAGCAAAAATAGAAGATGCAGCTGCTATGATGGGCCTTATCAAAGAATTGGCAGTTTATGAAAAAGCTCCCAATGAAGTAACGGTGCAAATGGAGCATTTTATTGATGCTGGCTTTGGACCACAACCAGTTTGGTGGGCATTTGTTGCAGTAGATGACACTCCATTAGATCAACCGGTAGTAGCCTTTGCACTGTATTACATTCGCTATAGCACCTGGAAGGGACAAAGAATGTATTTAGAAGACCTATTGGTAACAGAAAAAATGAGGGGGAAAGGCATTGGCAAATTATTATTTGATGCCCTGATACGAGAATGCAAGGATAAAAATTTCAATGGCATGGCCTGGCAGGTTTTGGACTGGAATGAACCAGCGATTAATTTTTATAAAAAAATCGAGGGCGTCTATTTTGACGAAGAGTGGGTAAATTGCAGTCTCAATTTTTAGAACAATTATTTGATCCTATTATGTCTGCAAAAATTACCATGGGTAGCAATGGAAAGCTCCTCGTACCCAATCATCCAACGATACCATTTATTGAAGGCGACGGCATTGGTCCGGAAATATGGAAAGTAGCACAGAAAGTATTTGATACAGCTGTGGCAAAGGCCTATAATGGCGAAAGAAAAATTGAATGGAAAGAAATGCTGGCAGGAGAAAAAGCATTTAAACAAACAGGGGAATGGTTACCTGCTGCAACGCTTCAAACTGCAAAAGACTATATCATTTCCATCAAAGGGCCATTAACTACTCCCATTGGTGGTGGCATTCGCTCATTGAATGTTGCCATGCGCCAGGACCTTGACCTATTTGCCTGTGTAAGGCCAGTGAAATGGTTCAAGGGTGTTCCCTCACCTGTTATTCATCCTGAACAAGTGAATATGACCATCTTTAGAGAGAATACAGAAGATATCTATGCAGGTATTGAATGGAAGGCAGGTTCACCAGAAGCCATGAAATTCGAAAAATTTTTATTGGAAGAAATGGGTGTTACCAGTGTTCGTTTTCCGGGCGATTCTAGTTATGGAGTAAAGCCGGTTTCTTCACAGGGAAGTAAAAGGTTGGTAAGGGCTGCCATTAAATATGCACTTGAAAATAACCTACCCTCCGTAACCTTGGTACACAAAGGAAATATTATGAAATTCACAGAGGGAGGCTTTAAGAATTGGGGATACGAAGTTGCGCGACAAGAATATGGGGATGCTACTTTTACCTGGGACGAATGGGATCAGTTGAAAAAACAATTTGGAGAAGCGCATGCCAACGAAGTGCAACGCAAAGCCCTGCATGATGGAAAATTACTTGTAAAAGACATGATTGCCGATAATTTTTTACAGCAGATATTAATTGCACCAAAAGATTTTTCAGTAGTTGCTACACTAAATTTGAATGGCGACTATATCTCCGATGCATTGGCAGCAGAAGTGGGTGGTATTGGAATTGCGCCTGGAGCAAATATCAACTATAATACTGGTTATGCTGTATTTGAAGCTACCCATGGCACTGCACCTAAATTTGCAGGTACCGATAGTATGAATCCATCTTCTGTTATTTTAAGCGGCTGTATGATGCTGGATTATATGGAATGGAAGGAAGCTTCAGAGCTTATATCTTCTGCATTACAAGCGGCCATCATGCGCAAGCGGGTTACCATCGATTTCTATAACTTAATGAATGGTGCTACGCTATTAAAAACTAGTGAGTTCGGCGATGAAATTATTGCCAATATGGGGGTGGTAATAGGTGATGCGCAGTTAAAGAAAAGTTCGAGTTTGTAAGGTTTGGAGGGAGGAGGATGGATACTGGATTCTGGATACTAGATACTAGATACTGGATGCTAAGACGGGAATTCATTATGACTACGGTCTACGGCCAAGATGAAATTTTGAAGCTTTTTCCCTAGATATTCCAGCTTTTGGTGCAATGAGTGATAAAGGATTTCATCTTTTAAAGAGGCAGTTTCAAAGAGTGTTTCAAGATGGTCAATCGTTTCATCATTAGAGGATAATGAATAAATGAGAAACTTTAAAAAATCTGCTTTATACCTTCTTCTGCCATAACCTTCCACTATACAACTCCTAACTGTTTTACATGATCTTCTGATTTGTTGTGCTTCTTCAAACTGTTCAAATTTTGGTAGAAGTAAAGTCATTTTATGAATCTCTATTGTCAGATCTCGAGATATTCGCCATATTTCCAAGTTTTTGTAACTCATGAATATTCCTTGTAGCACCAAATTAATAATGCTACCCTCCGATTTTATTTAATCCTGCCTGTATTACCAACCAAAAAATCCTGTTTTTTAACCCAGAACCTAGCACTACTTTCCAGTATCCAGTATCCAGCATCCAGTATCCAGCATCCAGTATCCAGTATCCAGTATCCAGTATCCAGTATCCAGCATCCAGTATCCAGTATCCAGCATCCAGTATCCCTTCCCACTTTCCCTTCCTTGATGTACATTTGCAAAAAAACTGAATCATGGCAAAAATAAAAGTTACCAATCCTGTGGTAGAATTGGATGGAGATGAAATGACCCGCATCATCTGGAAATTTATCAAAGACAAATTAATTCTTCCCTACTTGGATGTGCCCATTCAATATTTTGATTTAGGGATGGAGTATAGGGATGAAACCAATGACCAGGTTACCATCGATGCAGCGAATGCCATCAAGGCATGTGGGGTAGGTATCAAATGTGCTACCATTACACCTGATGAAGCAAGAGTAAAAGAGTTTAATCTCAAACAAATGTGGAAGAGCCCCAACGGCACCATTCGCAATATTCTAGATGGCACTGTATTTAGAGAACCCATTGTGATGCAAAATGTACCCCGACTAGTAACCAATTGGACAGCCCCTATCATTGTAGGCCGTCACGCATTTGGCGATCAATATCGTGCAACCGATACCGTTATTAAAGGAAAAGGCAAATTAACCATGACTTTTACACCTGAAAACGGTGGCGAGCCCCAAGTATTTGAAGTATACAATTATAAAGGCGATGGTGTTGCCATGGCCATGTATAATACCGATGAAAGTATTTATGGTTTTGCCAGAAGTTGCTTTAATATGGCACTCAGTAAAAAATGGCCCCTCTATCTTTCTACCAAAAATACCATCCTGAAAAAATACGATGGTCGTTTCAAAGACATCTTTGAAGAAGTGTATCAAAATGAATTCAAAGCGGCTTATACTACTGCTGGTATCACTTATGAGCATCGATTGATTGATGACATGGTAGCCAGTGCATTAAAATGGAATGGCAATTTTGTGTGGGCTTGTAAAAACTATGATGGTGACGTTCAAAGTGATACCGTAGCACAAGGTTTTGGTTCACTAGGACTCATGACTTCGGTATTGATTACCCCCGATGGAAAAATCATGGAAGCAGAAGCGGCACATGGTACTGTAACTCGTCATTACCGCGAACACCAAGCTGGCAAACCAACTTCAACTAATCCTATTGCTAGTATTTTTGCTTGGACCAGAGGCTTGGCATTCCGTGGTAAATTAGATAATAACCAAGCACTCATCGATTTTTGTCAAGCACTAGAATCGGTTTGTATTGATACGGTTGAAAGTGGCAAAATGACAAAGGACCTTGCCGTATGTATTCATGGCAATAAAGTAACTCATGGTGAACACTACCTGTACACCGAAGAATTCTTGGATGCCATTGATAGTAATTTAAAAGCAAAACTATCCTAACAACATTTGACTATTAAAAAAGCGTTGTACTGCACAACGCTTTTTTAAATTGTAGACATTTTCAATACCTTCAACCCAGCTAAACTGCTTACATGTCTGTACATTTTTCCAAAATCAATAAGTTAATCACTGCCATTATTGCAATTACTGCCTGGGTAGCTGTTATTACACAACTAAACCTCGACTTACAACTCCACAAGGGAGTTTTAAGCGCAACGGAAACGGTTATTCGATTTTTTAGCTATTTCACCATTCTTACCAACCTATTGGTTGCTATATGCTGTACGCTGATTGTATTGAATATACATTCCTTTTTTACACGCAATAATGTATTAAGTGCAGTAGCAGTTTATATAATCATTGTAGGGTTGATTTACAATGCCATTTTACGTAAACTTTGGACCCCCACTGGACTACAGCTAATTGTAGACAACCTGCTGCATTTGGTGGTTCCGATATTATTTCTGCTTTATTGGATACTGGTTGTAAACAAAACAACTTTAAAATGGAAAAATATTTTTCCCTGGTTATTGTATCCTTTGGTGTATTTAATCTTCATTTTGTTGCGCGGAGCTGCAGCTGATTATTATCCTTATCCTTTTATTGATGTAGTTAAATTAGGATATGCAAAAGCACTACAGAATAGTGGCTTTGTAACTATTGCATTTATTACTATTTCCCTATTGATTATCGGGTATGGTAAACTAGTAGGTAAAAATCCAATTCAGTCTTAATCCATTCCTTTCAAATAATGTTGCAGGTCAGCATCTGTCTTCACCAACACATCACGCACTTTGCTTCCTTGATTGGGACCAACAATGCCGGCTGCTTCTAATTGATCCATCAATCTGCCCGCCCTATTATAGCCTAATTTCATTCTTCTTTGTAACAGGGAAGTGCTGCCCATTTGACTACTCACAATTAATCGGGCTGCATCATCAAATAAAGGATCTTTATCATTGAGATCAAAGTCTTTTCCTTCCATCTCTTTTTCGTCTACATATTCAGGTAAGAGGAATGGGTGCGGATAGCCTCTTTGTTCGCCAATGAAATCGGTAACCCTGTCTACTTCGGGTGTATCCACAAAAGCACATTGTAAGCGCACCAGTTCTCCATTATAGCTTATGAGCATATCGCCCTTACCAATTAACTGCTCTGCACCACCAATGTCCAAAATAGTACGGCTATCAATTTTAGACGACACTTTGAACGCAATTCGCGCAGGAAAGTTTGCCTTGATTGTTCCCGTGATAATATTAACGCTTGGTCTTTGTGTAGCAATGATTAGGTGGATACCAACAGCCCTTGCCAACTGTGCCAAACGGG
>Ga0194063_10002401_pt1 | contig 11722 bp, 12 predicted proteins | sample SepL3720m_MetaG_FD_155459 | JGI IMG/M metagenome (GOLD analysis project Ga0194063, IMG submission 155459) | Anoxic zone freshwater microbial communities from boreal shield lake in IISD Experimental Lakes Area, Ontario, Canada - Sep2016-L373-20m | ecosystem: Environmental > Aquatic > Freshwater... | reverse complement strand
GATGGATATCGTTCCAACCATAAAACGAGTTGATCAATATTAATTATATGATTATTTAATGCTTGTGCTATAGCCCTGGCGTAAATTATGCCTGCTTGAGGATGTCCTACGCGAGCTAAATTATTGGCGAGCCCTAATTGCCAATATATATCTGGAGTGGCGGATGATCTGATAATCGCTTCACCATAAGCTAATGCAGCAGGATAATAAGCTTGATAATAACCATTTAAATTTACTTGATTTGCGGGGATGCTGCCTGGATATGATTCTAATAAATTGATATTATAAGATGCAATATTTTCATTCCAATCGTTTAAATCATAATATGAGTTATGGATATTGGGAAAAACAAGGGTTAAAGTTGGCTGGGGTGGCTGGGATGGAAGGAGTGACCAGGTTGGTGTAGATGTTAGCGTAATTGTGTTAGTGGAAGTATCTTGAGGTGTAATTGTTGGGATAAGTGTATTTGATGGGTTAGGTAATGGAATAATTACTGGTATAGAAGGTAAAGTAGCGGTCTTGGGAGCGATAATATCTTTATTGGATGCGATCAGGATGGATGTGAAGATAATACATATGACAAGACAAAAAATTAATAAAATTATTGTTAGTATGAAATATATAAGAAACGATTTTTTTTCATCATTTGCTGTGTTTATATTTAAATATCCCATAATTATTATTTTAACTCTTTTTCTCAAGAGATTCTATGAGTGTTAATACCGTTTTTGCTGTATTGTCTAATGCCTGAAGTTCTATCACATCTAAAGTATCATATATTGTATGATAAGATACTTCAGCTTTAATGGATCCACCAGATTGTAAAGCACTTGCCGCGATACCGTGGCGTAAAAAAGAAGCAAAATCACCGCTACGGAGTATATACCAAAGCCCTTTTATACTTTGATTTGCGCTTTTCAATTTATTATTGAGTTCAGGATCGGTTTTTAACGGAAATAGAGTGCCATCCCCACGGATGAAATATAAATCATTTCCTGCGCCTACCATATCTAATGTCAAAACATATAAATTATGCGATGCATCTTTTAGAGAAGTGGCAAATGCATCTGATCCGTGAAGACCTGTCTCTTCAGCTCCAGTGAATAAGAATCCTATCTTCAGATTATTAAACACCCCACAAAGGCTAATATACTCAGCGAGTGAAAGGAGGATTGCTACTCCCGATGCATTGTCATTTGCTCCAGGAGAATATTGCATATTACAAGAAACCTGATCCCATAATTGCGAAAATGACAACCAAATTCCAGCTAGGCTAGATATTATTCCTGAAAATAGTAGAATCCAATTAGGTGAATGAATCCCAATAATTTGAAGAATAGATAATATGGATAAGAGGATTGCAATCCGTTGAACTATAAAGTTGGTTTGATAGCGAAGACGTAGTAAAGTAGTGTTACGAAATGCGCTGGCTCGAGCTGTATCTATATGAGCAGAAAGAATGAGTGTTGGAACGGATGAAGAAATTTGTGTCTTGGGTAAATATCCAAATAAATTAGTTGATGGGACAGTCTTTGCACGATGATGAATTACCAAACGCGAGTATGCGGGTAAGATAAAAAAAACAGCAGGAAGAATAATTGTTGACCATGGATATTGTGTTATCATCCAGCCAACAATGGCGAGATAAATTCCGGCGATGATATAAGGATAAAAAACTGAGGGGATCGGTGCATAGTTAAATGGACTTCGCTCTGTATAAAATCCCCATTCACCCATTTTATGGTCAATATAATCCAAAGTGTCTTTTTCAGCATCACTTCCAGCGGGACGTGGACCAATATTGTTAACAATATGACATATATGGCCATATGCCTTTGTTTTAAATGGGAAAGAAGATTGGATCATAAGAAAATCAAAAAAAGAATTAATTTCGCGTAGCCACTATAATGAATCTATCTATATCATAATTATAATAATTTGACATGTGCCTAAAAACATTAATAGGCTTTATTCCCAGGATTTCTAAAAAGTTAACTTCTGAAATACACTCATTTTCGCCTTGATTGGCTATAATTAATACTCCATTCTGTTTTAAACTTCTAAACGCATCCCTAAGTAAAATTTGTGGTGAAAAATATGAATGCGGGAGTCCCCATGCTAAATGATCTTTAATAAATACAAAAGGAAAGAGTATAGTTATAACATCGAAATGGTCTGGCTGGCATTTGAACTTTTCAGGAACAAATTTGACATCCCTTAATCCCCCAATATGAGCCATAACATAATCATATCGGGAATAAAAATCCTTATAAACCCTAAAAGCATCTCCTTCATATCCCGTAAGGAAAACTTTTCGTGGGTTGTGTGGAGTTTGATACCACTTCAGAAGGGCATACAACGATTGAACATAAAACCAATGAGATGTCCCTATATCAGCAACGGATATCACTTCATCTAAATTTAAATTTGAGATTTCTAGGGCATGTTCTAACATGTCTAAATAATATAAATTCTCTTTATAGTTATCAATTGTACTTTGATTATAGAGAGTACAGAGATGGTAATTTTGTAATAACCGCAAAGCATTATTTTCAGTAACTTGATGTGATAAGGAAGTAATATTAGAAAAAAGGTGTTCTTTAGTTTCATTATGAATTATCAAACCTCGACGCTTCCAATGAAACAATTGCCTTAAATAATAATCTAGATAATTATAGAATAAATAAAAAATATTGGATATCAAATCTTTCTTCCTTATTACGTGTTTATATAATAAATTACTACCTGATTCTACAATATCTTAACCAGAATGTGGTAAAATTTAATTGTAAGAAAACTTCAAAAACGGAGGTACAAATGCCTGTAAAAGGTTGGATTGAAGTTGACGAAGTATATTGTAAAGCATGTGAACTATGTGTCAATGCTTGTCCGGCGGAAGTGTTAGAGATATCGAAAGATCGTCTCAATCCAACAGGTTATCACCCTGTCCAGCTTGTTGGTAATGGGTGCACAAGTTGCATGATATGTGCAATTATTTGTCCAGAAGCAGCAATCACAGTGTTTCGTGAAAATGTCCTTTCAAGAGAAAAAAAAGCTGAAACAGAGGTAAATCATTAATATGACTCGAGAATTACTTAAGGGCAATCTTGCGATTGCCGAAACAGCAATACGGGTCGGATTGGATGCATACTTCGGTTATCCAATCACTCCACAAACTGAATTACTTGAATGGATGTCTAGAAGAATGGTTGAAGAAGAACGAGTTTTTCTTCAAGCAGAAAGTGAACTTGCTGCAATAAATATGGTTTATGGTGCTGCATGTACTGGAGCACGTGTAATGACTTCCTCTTCAGGTCCTGGAATTAGTCTGATGATGGAAGGTATATCATATATTGCAGCAACGGAAGTACCATTTGTCCTCGTCGATGTTATGCGTGCTGGTCCTGGTTTAGGAAATATTGATGCAGCCCAAAGTGATTATAACCAAATAATTCATGGTGGAGGTCATGGAGATTATCATCAGATTGTATTGGCTCCATCCACAATTCAAGAATCGATTGACTATACTGTATTGGCTTTCGATTTAGCAGAGAAATATCGTATGGTTACTGTAGTACTAATAGATGGCATTATTGGTCAAATGATGGAACCTGGAATATTACCAGAGATGAAACCGGCGAGAACGAAACAACCAGATTGGATTCCTCCGAAATGGGCTGTCAGGGGGAAAGAAGGACATGACCGGCATTTATTGACTTCAATTCATATGAGTCCGACATTGGAAGAAGGATTGAATTTGCGTTTATTAAAACAATGGCGAGAGATTAGATTAAAAGAGACTCGGTATAAAGAATATTATTTGGACGACGCTGAAATTGTTGTTGTCGGTTTTGGAACAGCCGGTCGCGTGGCATTATCTGCTGTACGAACTGCTCGGTCATACGGAATAAAAGTTGGTTTATTCCGCCCAATATCTCTCAGACCATTTCCTGAAGAAGCACTTGAAAAATTAGTGGACCAAACAAAAGCATTTCTTGTTGTTGAAATGAACACTGGTCAGATGTATAAAGATATAAAAAAAATTGTCTCTAATCAATCTCGTGTGGAGTTTTATGGCCGCGTTGGAGGGGTTATACCATTTCCAGATGAGATTTTATCAGAAATCCGACGTATCTCTTCAATGTCGTATCAAAGCGAAAATATTGATCCTATAGATGCTTGGATACAACGATTGGAAGATATTAGGAAGACTGAAGCCGTAGGTAGATAGAAATGGATATACCAAACACAAATTTACAGGTTGTGTACCAACGTCCAGACGTTTTAACCAAAGTTGTATCTCATTATTGCCCCGGTTGTACGCATGGAATTGCACATCGTCTCATTGCCGAAGTACTTAATGAATTAAACATAGTTAATAATACAATAGGTGTTGCTTCAGTTGGTTGTTCAATTTTTTCCTATAATTATATTGACATAGATTTTACCGAAGCTCCTCATGGACGTGCTCCAGCAATGGCAACCGGAGTAAAAAGGATGCTCCCGGATAAAATTGTATTTACCTATCAAGGAGATGGTGATTTAGCTTCCATAGGTATGGGGGAGATTATTCACGCTGCAGGAAGAGGAGAAAATATTACTGTATTTTTCATTAACAATGCTAACTATGGTATGACAGGGGGGCAAATGGCGCCCACTTCTGTACCAGGTCAAAAAACCACTTCTTCACCTTTTGGTCGCGATGTTAAGACGGCAGGGTACCCAATTCAGGTGTCAGAATTATTATCACATCTTGAAGGTACTAGCTATATTGTTCGTCGAAGCTTACATGATTCAGCAAATATTCGTAAGGCAAAAAAAGCGATTAGGACTGCCATTGAGGTTCAAATGCGATGTCTGGGTTTTTCAATGGTGGAGTTGTTATCCACTTGTCCTACAAATTGGGGGGTCAATCCATGTGAAGCCCAAGACTGGTTGGTAGAAAATTTAATTCCCGTTTATCCAATTGGAGATTATAAAGTGATACCAGAGGTAGCGGAAATCCGTGTCAAAGGATAAAATTTGGAGAAATTCATATGCAAATGGAAATTGTAATCGCAGGCTTTGGAGGCCAAGGTGTACTTTTTGCAGGTACAGTTCTAGCACGTGCTGCTATGATCAAAAAATTTCATGTTACTTGGTTTCCTTCTTATGGTCCTGAGATGCGAGGGGGGACGGCGAACTGTACTGTTATCATCGCCGATGATGAAATTGGCTCACCAATAGAAAGGCATCCTTATGGGGTGATTGCTCTGAATTTGCCTTCTTGGGATAAATACGAATCTCAAGTAGTATCCAATGGCATATTAATTGTAAATTCTTCGCTAATAAATCGAGATATTCGACGTAATGATATTAAGACATTTTTGATCCCCGCAAGTGAAATTGCTGAACATATTGCAGATAGGCGACTTACAAATATGGTTGCATTAGGTGCATTTTTAGCTAAGACTCAAATATTACCATTAGATGCTGTGCAACAAGCTTTTAAGTTTACACTTCCCAAACGGCATCACAAATTATTAATGGCTAATATTCAAGCCCTGGACGAAGGATATAATATCGAAACACAATTAGCCCAGGGAATATAAATAAATAAGATTCAAGGAGGTCAAATATCATGCCTACAATGCCTGGATGCCCTTTTTGCGGCGCACCCCTTAAACCTGATGTTACGAGTTGTCATTATTGTGGTAAAAACATTTCTAGACAAACAACAGTTCAACAAAAACAATCTCGCTTGAGCAAGTTAGCTTTAGAAATAGGTAGAAAATCGCCAACACCTGAACAGATGTTAGAACTTGGAGAATTAACGCTTGGTTTAGGGCAGAATGCACAATCAGTTAATTACTTTCGAGCAGTAATAAAGCATTCACCTGAATCGGCACATCCCCGCCTATTATTGTGTCTTGCTTTACTTGGTTTTAACCAACCAAATATTGAATCCAGTGTTCATGCGAAAGAAATTGGTATTCATATTGCCTGGTTAAAAGAACATTATATCGACTTTCCACCGGTAAAATGGATGAATTATTATTTAGAAATGCAAAGACTTTCGCGGACAGGGGATTGGCCAAGGGCTGTCGCTCTTGGAAAACAAGCTGTCGATGAATTCCCTGAAAACTATTTGCTTCAGTCAATCCTTGCAGCAGCTTTATTACGTTTTGGGAAAACTGTTGGTTTAAGCAAACAAGATTATCAAATGGCTTTACGTTATATGAAACAAGCAGCCGAATTGAACCCGGACTATACACCTGCAGTGCGAAATATTAAAGTATTAGAGAAAATGATTGCAAAAATATCAGAAAAAGCATGAATATTATTTATTCTGGAGCAAAGACAATACTTTATTTATTATATAATGGGATACCTCAATTTTGCTCATCAAAGATAGTTTTTCGATTGAACCATCTGGAGTAATAATTGTTACACGATTATTATCTGATGAAAAACCAGCGTCTGGCGCACTGATGTCATTTGCCACGATCATATCCAAATGTTTTTTTTCCAGTTTTGATTGAGCATTGATGATAATATTTTCAGTTTCAGCAGCAAAGCCAACTATAACTTTTGGATAATCGATTCTAAAGCGTTGTTCGGTAACTGAAGAAAGTATATCCGTTGTTGCTTCTAACTCAATCGATAAATAGCGCTCATGTTTCTTGATTTTTTGCGAACTTTGTCTTAGTGGACGGTAATCTGCCACCGCTGCGGCCATGATTAATACATCTGCTTTTTTACATGCCTCAAGTACAGATATTTCCATATCCATTGCTGTTTTTACAAAGATGGGTTGAACACCGTAAGGTACAGGTATTGAGCTTGGGCAAGATATCAATGTCACATCTGCTCCTGCATCAATGGCTGCTTGTGATAAAGCATAACCTTGCTTTCCGGATGAATGGTTTGTTATTATTCGCACAGGATCAATTGGTTCCTGTGTCCCACCTGCTGTTATAACAATGCGTACCCCTTTAAGATTTTCAGAACGTGAGAAAAGATAACGTAGTTGAGACAATATGTCATAAGATTCTGTCATCCTCCCCTTCGCAATAAGTCCGCTTGCTAGATGTCCAAAATCTGGTCCTATGATAATTACACCCGAATCTTCCAGTATATGTATGTTTTTTTGGGTAGTTTTATTAGAATACATACCAGCGTCCATTGCTGGAGCAATTATCAATGGGATATATCTATTTTCAGTATTGTACGATAAGGCTGTTAAGGAAAGTAAATTATCAGCAAATCCATAAGCAATTTTGGCAATCGTGTTCGCAGTGGCTGGAGCAATAATATACATGTCACATTCATGAGCAAGACCGACATGTAATATATGAGCTTTATCTCCCCAAAGATTGTTATCTGTGAAGACAGTTCTACCTGTTACAGACTGAAATGTTAATGGAGAGACAAATTGAGTCGCAGATTGGGTCATTATTACGTCAACAATTGCCCCAGACTGGGTTAATTTGCTTGCGAGATCAGCAGCTTTATAAGCAGCTATACTCCCTGTAATGCCAAGAAGAATTTTCTTATTTGAAATGGGTGTCATACGGAATGGGGTGTATTCATTTTATAAATTATATTCAATCCATCTAACGTGAGCCAAGGTGCGATAACATCAAAAACATCTGTTTCTTGAGCAATGACTTCAGCTAAGCCTCCAGTAGCAATAACCTTCATATTTGGACCCAATTCAGAACGGAAACGTTTTACCATTCCTTCCACCATACTTGTATAACCATAGAGGATGCCTGACTGCATCGAATGAGTTGTATTTCTGCCTATGACAGAAGGGGGGCGAGCGATATCAATCCGGGGGAGTTTTGCAGTCCGATACGATAAAGCTTCTGCTGCGATTTGAATACCTGGCGCAATTGCTCCACCAAGATATTCTCCTTTTTCTGTAATTGCATCAAATGTGGTTGCAGTTCCAAAATCGACGATACAAGCTGGCCCACCATGTAAATGGTGTGTTGCTACCGCATCAACAATTCGATCTGCTCCGACTGCATTTGGTTCGTCATAATGAATTAGAACACCTGTCATTATCTGAGGGCTGATTACTAAGGGCTTAAAACCAATATAAGTGTTGCAAATTTGTATCCATTTCTCAGTAAGAGGTGGAACAACAGAAGCCATAATTCCGCCTTCAATTTCTTCAGTGAAAAGATTTGAGAAGGCAAATAAACCGAGCAACTGAATACCATATTCATCAGGCATTCGTTCGAGATCTGTTGCCAATCTCCAATGAGATTCTAATTTATTCCCTTTATATACCCCTATTGTTATGTTGGTGTTACCAATATCAATACATAAAATCATAATTTATAAGTCTTTTAAAAAAGTGGACATTATATTGTTAAATTGATCGGGTTGTTCCATATTTGGTAAGTGACCAGCATTAGGAATTACTTGAAACTTAGAATTGGGAATCGCTTTAGCCATAGATTCTGCTTCTGCTAAGGGAACTAATTGGTCATCTGATCCATGAATTATTAGCGTAGGAATGTTGAACCCTGTAAGAATTTCTGTCGAATCGGAACGGTCTTTCATTCCCATTAGAGCACCAGAGATTCCATCAACAGATGAGGTTTCCATAATTTCCTTGACAAGGGACACTAATTCTGGTTTTTCGATATACGATTTTGGTGATAGCATTTTGGGAAGCATGATATTTGTAATTGACTTGATTCCTTCTGGTTCTTTTACAATATTAACCATTCTATCTCGAGATTCTTTCGTCTCCTTTGAGTCGGCACTCGCGCGTGTTGATACTAATATTAAACCTGATAACCAACGCGCATATCTGCGATAAAATGATAGTGCAACATATCCACCCATAGAAAGACCGACTAAGACAGGCGCTATGATGTCAAGACGGTCCAGCATTTCAGCAATGTCCTTTGCATACAAATCCATAGTACTCGGTCCAGAAGTTGAAGGTGATTCTCCAAATCCTCGTAAGTCAACTGCTAGCATCCTCGCTGAATCTGTCAAATTTTGTAATTGGGGTTGCCATATCTTTCGATTGAGAGGAAAACCGTGTATCATGACAATTGGAATTCCATTGCCAGTTTCCTCATAATGAAGGGTTATGTCATTCATTTGGATTTCCATAAATTCTCCTTATCCTAAAAGGCAAGAAGATTATAACAGATTCCTTTTGTTATCAGCTATGTAGAAAGTAAATTTATAATAAAAATGGTAAATTAGGACTTAAGTACCGTATTCTTCAATTCATTTTGGTATATAATATGAGTAAGTAATAAATATTAATTATCGCAAGGATTTGATAAGAGGATTACACTATGAACAGAAAAATTACGAAATTGTCTATCATCATACTTTTGCTTTCTGGCATCATTATTGGATCGATAGGGTGGTATTTTGGTTATTATCAACCTCAAAGCGTTCTACAACCTTCATTCGTATCCAATGAACAAGAATCGGTCGTAATCCCCATTACTGGTGGCGCCAATTTAGTTAATTTGGCTTGTGACTCTTCGACAGAATTTAAATTGAGTACAGGAATACAAATTTCCGTTCCTAAAATTGAACCGTGTGAGTATTCATTTGGTGCTTCTGTTATCGGGATACAAGAGATTCCTGCAAAACTTCCAGATGGAATGTCATTTGTTGATGGTATATCTATCACGCTAATAAATAAGGATAATTCTGTGGATATACTACCCAGCAACAAGAAGATAAAAATATCTTTTGCAAATGATGCGAAGCAAATAGGAACAGGATTCTTGAAAGTTTATCGTTGGGATCCATCTTATGGTTGGCACGAAGTATCTTTTGATAGTCGTCTAATTGCTTCATCGAGTACAACCGGGCTTTTTATTCTGATGAAATATTAAAATTTAATTGGAATAATTCACATATTCCATAATATGTTCAATAATAGGGATAAGGAAATATTTTCTTATCCCTTTCTTATATTCTTTGAATAGATATTGACCTAAATAATCAACGCTAGAAAAAAATTTTAATACGACCAAATATATATCGATATATGACATTTCTCTGATATAATCTCTCAAGAGCTAAATAATGATTATTGGATTTTTTTATGAACGAAAGAAATGATTCAAATATTTCAAGAAGAGATTTCTTTAAAGTACTTGGACAATCCATAAGTCTTTTTATGTTAAGCTTCTGGAGTAATAAAACTTTCAAATTTTCTGGCTTAGATGAGGTGGCTAAAGAAGCAATACCTCAGCGCAAAAATTTAGGTTATGAACCATCTAAAACTCCTTCCCCACCAATTACTAGGAGACCTTTTGCAACGAATACAGCAACTCAAACACCGATGCCCACGTCAACGAGAAAGATAAATCCTACAAATATGCCAACCCGGTCACCAATACCCACTTCTAAGCGAGTAACGCCTACGCCAACACTTTCGCCAACGGCAAGGATAACACCAACTTTTACCCCAACAGTTACTTCTACATCTACATATACGCGGGTTCCGACATCTACAACCACATTTACACCAACTTTAACTGCTACCCCGGACCTTAGAGGATTTATTATTCCCAGCACTGAAAATTTTGAGATTCTTATCGGCCATATTGCAACTGCTGTGAATGTTGCTAATGTCCTTCAAGCGGGAAAACAAGATATCGATATGTCCGATTTGATCGAAGACTTTTTGAACTTTAACCGAGAAAAATATGAAGAATATAAAAAAGGGGAACGACCCTATAAATATCTAAAATTTTCGGAATATCGACACGGGGATTTATTTACGGGAAAAATTTACGTTCGAGCAACTGTTGAAATACCTGATTCTAAAGATGGTAGTACCGAGAGAGAGTATATTGGTTATATCTTAGATTACTTAAAAAATAAGTTAAAAGTTGCAATAGTCAACATAGATGAAGAAAAACGTACCCAAATCGAGCGAGATGTTGCAGAAAGTAACCGTTTAACTTGTGTTAAGTTTACACGAGTTATTTGGAACTTGTTTGGAAATTATAAAAATAATAAACTTGGATTATTCCCTCCAATTTTTCAATTACAAATTGTCAATGCTGGAGAATTAACTTATCAATCAACGTCAAAGGAAGATATATTTAATCCTGAAAATATTGGCATACAATTCGCATCATTAATTGGAGGGGCGAATATTATCGCAATTCGTCCTGAGGAACGACCTGAATTATTTGATGGGAAAATCATGATATTTTTCCGCCCACAGATGAACGATTCTGAGAGCGGACATGTTGGAATAGCTAAGTTGAAAGCAGAATATGATTCCAATGGAAATTTTCAAAATATGCAAGTAACATATATTGAAGTAGATGGAAATACAGGCCAGGCATACTATTCGTATCGTTCAGATTTAGATGATTTTAAAACACACTTGTATCTAAATACGCCTAGAAAAGAAGGTTATTCTTCTTACCTTGTAGGTTGGGTTTTTAATCGCGAGTAGTTTTGATATCAAGGAGCAACGATAAATATTGTCTCTGATTTCGTCTCATTGCCTGTTTCATCTATTGCTCTTACCTTGAATAAAAACCTTCCTTCGGTAGTTTTCCATTCTATGGCGTAGGGAGATTGTGAGAAACTTTTTATCAATTTATCATTAATAAAAAAGTCGACACTCTCTAATTTAAGATTATCTTGAATATTTGCATATAAGGTAATTATAGGATTATTGGATGTTCGCACCATTTGCCTATCTGCAGGGAATAAATCTCGAATC
>Ga0194063_10002399_pt1 | contig 11725 bp, 9 predicted proteins | sample SepL3720m_MetaG_FD_155459 | JGI IMG/M metagenome (GOLD analysis project Ga0194063, IMG submission 155459) | Anoxic zone freshwater microbial communities from boreal shield lake in IISD Experimental Lakes Area, Ontario, Canada - Sep2016-L373-20m | ecosystem: Environmental > Aquatic > Freshwater >... | reverse complement strand
ATATTTTTGTCAATCTAGAAAAGAATAATTTACAACTATTGATTATTTGTATTTGTTGTTGTATAATTTCCCCTATCGAGCAAAGCACTCGAAATACAGCAACAGGGGGAAATGATAATATGTTAGAACCTTTAAGACTACGTGAGGTTAATGCACCTTACATTGACGGCCAAGAAGTAATGCATTGGACGGTTTGCAACGGTACATTCGAGTTCCATCTCGTCTACCACAATGACTGCCTCGACGGCAAAGTACAAAGCATGGGCAAATGCCAATGTGAATCAATCAAAGCAAAGAAGCTAGTCCATCCAGATGAATTTTCCCCAGAAATCATTGAGCTACTCGCTCAAACCCAGTCGTAAAACGATCGTAAAACGATTGGACAATACGCTACCCCTTACCCCGACCAGTTCATACTGGCCGGGGTATTATTTTATTGCGCTTCTTTAATACAAATAACTCACTACCAGATCCTGAACCCACCCTTCGCCTAGGCTACGGAAGTGGCACGGTAAATTCAGGATGACGGACAGGGCAAAAGATGATTGTCTATCCCATAGATTATCGGATCCATCCTTCGCCAAGGCTGCGGACGGCACGGCAAGTCCGATAATGACAAAATATGGGGTGTCATCCCGTACTGTAAGCGTGAGATACGGGATCTTGTGCTATAGGAATTAAGATTCCTGGTCTCAAGTGGCAGCCAGGAATGACAAAATGATTATCTGTACAATTATCTGTTATTTTATCTGAGAGATCTGAATTCAGTATGTCATTCATTTTCGTAAATTTAGTATTTTTCGTATTTCGTATTAATTTTGATAATTGATAATTGTATTCTACCTTGTATCTATTTCCCCATCTCACGCAGTAGTTTGACTCGTTCTGCGATTGGTGGATGCGTTGAAAACAATTTTGAGAAAAATGGTTGCTTTGATTCATCCTCTCCACTAGATAATGGATTGGTGATATATAGATGAGCAGTCGCAGAGCTAACATGTTCTAAAGGTGCACTATAGCTAGAGATTTTTTCCAGCGCTGAAGCCAATCCTTCAGGATACCTGGTCAGCAATGCCCCGTCAGCATCGGCTAGAAACTCTCTTTTGCGAGAGATGGCCAATTGCACCAACATGGCGATAATCGGCGCTAAGATGGCCGCTATGATTGAAACAATCAGTAGTATTGCGCCAAGTTGCCCCCCATTATCATCTCTATCGCGTCGGCCAAACCCAAATATACGAGAGCGCAAGAATATATCCGAGACAATAGCAATAATACTCACTAGTACTGCCGTGATAGTCATTAGCCGTATATCAAAATTACCAACATGAGAAAGCTCGTGAGCAATCACCCCCTGAAGTTCGTTTTTGTTCAATATTTGCATCGCGCCAGAAGTGATAGCAATAGAAGCGTGCTTTGGGTCTCGGCCAGTCGCAAAAGCATTGGGCGCCGGCTCATCTATAATATAGACTCGAGGCATAGGTAGACCAGCAGTAATTGTCAGATTTTCAACAATATTCCAAAGCTCAGGACTATCGACTTTCTGAATTTCTCGCGCGCCAGAAGTTGAAAGAACAATTTTATCGCCAGCATAAAACCCCACTAGGGCTTGAGTCACTGCCAATACGACAGCTATTATCAATATTGCCGGGGAATTATAAACGGATGAAAAGAGCCATCCCAGACCAATCACGATCAAAACGAAAAAGAACAATAGCATGCTGCTTCGTCGTTTATTTGTATCAACTTGTGTCCAAAGAGTCATATTTTTAACTACGCAGCCAGCTTACCGATTAATGGAAGAGCGTTTCGTCGGCCAAGGCTGGCACTTACGATGCCAATAATCGTCAAAACAATCGACAAAAGTAAAAGCAAAGCAGGCAAGAGAGCGATATAAAAACTTATCACAGTCAACGCCTCAAGGCACAACAATAGAAATCCCTGGCGAACATGAAACGCGATATAGGTATTTTTTCGCATAAATAATGCCGGAATAATGATTAAAATCAAAAGATACGAAAATGCGGCCAAGATTCGACGCAAGACCTCGTTGCTCAAATTGATTTTTTTACAAAACTTCAAAATACTGTTGGAATTTTTCTTCATATACCTTTCCTAATTATTAAAATTTACTTTGACTGGCTCTTTCTCAACTGCATTCTCAAGCTCGAAAAGATCACGCTTCTTAAAGCCAAGCATCGAAGCAAAAATATTCGTTGGGAACGTAAGTACAGCGATATTTAAGTCTCTTACATTTCCATTGTAAAATCTTCGAGAGGCTTGAATTTTGTCCTCAGTATCAGTTAATTCGGCTTGAAGTGCGGCAAAATTCTGATTGGCCTTGAGATCTGGATAGGCTTCGGCAACAGCGAAGATTGACTTGAGCGCCCCTTCGAGTTGATTCTCAGCCTTGGCTTTATCTGTGACACCTTGAGCACCTAGTGCCTCAGCGCGCGCCTTGGTAACATTTTCGAAAACGCCAGATTCATGCTTGGCATAGCCCTTGACCGTTTCGATTAAATTTGGGATCAGATCATAACGTCTTTTCAATTGAACATCAATATCGCTCCACGCCTCATCTGTTCGAACATTCAAAGAAACCAATCGGTTGTACATACCTACCAAGAACAAGATCAGCACTACAATGATTGCAATTATTATCCAAGTAATCATAATACTCCTTTATTTATTAAACAAATTTAAAACTAATATCAATAAAACCCATATCCATTTTGCGTCTCGGTACTGCTGCTCGAAGTGTTTGAATTTGTCTGCAAGACCTCATCATTATTGTAGACAAAGTACAGATAAACCCCATTACTTTTTTGCGCTTGTGGATCGCTCGTGTTTTCCAATCTCGCCGAAATGGAGAATGACTTCCCATCAGTCGATTTGTAAGCATAATACCAACCAGCGTCATTCTTGGGGTCGAGCGGCATTGATGAGAGGTAATTTGGCACAAGCGCTGACGACACTACATTACCTTGAATATATAACTTTGTCAGCTCATTCGCAATAGGATAACTGCCTTTGGCTAATTTGTATTTTTCCAGTGAAGATTTGATCGTGACCAAATCACTTTTTCTGGTCTTGTCATTCGCGTCTGGTGTCGCGGAATTAGAATAGACCGAATTTGATAATAAGTAAAGTCTATTCCCGTCCACAGTCGTCAATTGAGCATCATTGGGATCTTCCAACTTCGCGGATAAGGTAAAGCTCTTGCCATCTGTTGATTTATACCCATAATACCAGCCTTCGGCGGCCCTTGGATCATACAACATTGTACCCAAATATTTCGAGACCAAAGCATTTGTGACCACATTGCCCGATGCACCTAGATTGATAAAGCTAGTTGAGACTGGATATTTACTGTTTGCCGCAGCGTAGCTGTCCAGTGCCGTACGCAATTTGACCAAATCTGTTTTTCGTTGTTGATCATTTGTCATCTTGATTGTGGGAGCAGTATTACTATTATCATCTGGATCAGTTGAAATAGAATTTGTGTTTGTATTTTGGACTGGTTCACTCGTAGTTTTCGTCATAACAACAACCTGATTGGCGTCTGGCGTAGTGAAATTATTTGGCATATCATATTCATAAAAATCCAAAGTTAAGCCAATCGTAGACACATTGCTAGCATCACCATTGATTGTCAGAATAGTTCTACGAATTAATTTATCCTTCACCCCAATCCAGACAAAGCCTGAAACATTGTCAACCTTGGCCGTAATACCCCAATTTGATAAAAAACTATCCAAATTAGTAATATTGAGAGAGTATTTATAGCAACGTACACCACCAACAATTTCATTGGAAAGTCGCTTGCCCTGTATCGATAAATTTTTGGCTGAATTTGTAAAAACTTGCTGCGCACTACCACTCACGAGCGCATCAGGAGAATACTCAAGCCAATTATCTGCAGTTTCGGCTTGATCAAATTTGATATCATTACTGTTGACAGAAACTTTTCCACTCGCACTTTTCACTGTTACATCTGTCGTGCCATTAACTTTTTTGATTTTAAAAATTGACTCAGCGCCCCCCGTGGCAAACGCACCACTGATATCGGCATATATCTCTCTTTTGGACTGATCATTTTGATAGCTCGGATATTGCGATTGTTCCTCTGCAGAATTCGTATTTGGATTGACATTTGAATTTTGGTTGGTCGGAGCACTAATCTGATCAGTGTCTATAGCTTGATTGGTGTTGCCCTGATCTTCGTCAACAATATCAAGGGTCGTAGTCGAACCATCCAATACTGTATCCGATGACTGATCGACGGAAGCTAGCTTGGCCATGGTCAATGTACTATTATTTAACTGAATATCGGCCAGAGCTGGACGTACCCCAGCCAAGGAAAAAATCGGCGCAATAAATTTGGACTCGGTTTTGGCGTTTGCGGCTATAGAGATGCTTCCACGAATTTTAAAATCTGGATGCTTAACCGACTGATTGAGGGATACCCCTAGAGAACTTTTGGTGTCACTTGACAGCCCACCCCAAAGCTTCTCCAATCGAATTGCTCCGTAAATTTTTTCAGCACCTATGGACAATTCACCAATTTCTGTAAAAACAATAATCAAAATTGCAAAACACAATATACTAAGAATTATAGATAATTGTTGCTTGTAGGCCACGAGCTTCATAAATGGATTCGGTCGAGATGGTTGAGCACCAGACGCATCCAAAATTCGACTACGAGCAAAAGACTTGGGTGCAGTATTGTTGGCAATAATTTTGTTGTCATTCATCTCAACCCCTTGAGATTGATCGACGTTGGCTGATTTTGGAACGGCGACGAATCTAATATCCCCTTTCGGCGAAGTATTTGGAATATTCTGTTGGCTAATTTGGCCAACGTTCATTGCCGGATTCGATTGCTCCAAACTTTGAGCCCGAATAGGTGGTAACGGTACGGGATTCGGAACTGATGTTGGCAATGCTGGCGGAGCGGCTTGAACAGGAGGTGGCGAAACATACTGTTCAGCTGGTACCTGATTCACAATTTGATCTTGAGTGTTTGCGGGCACATTAAAAGATGTCTCCGGCGCAACGGTCTGAGTATTGTCATACAATGTCCCCACAATTTGTGGTGATTGGACTTGCGAATCATCATCGGGCAAACTATCACTCCAAGGGCTGAGTGAATCAACCGACCCAGATTTGGCGGTCAGGTCGCTCGAAGTATTTGCATTCGTCAATCCCGTGTCATCTGCATCTGCCACTAACTTCCCTCCTTAAAAAAACAAAGTTCATACGATAATTTTACCCCGAAACAAAAGTAAAGACAACAGGAAAAATAAATTTACAATTAACCATCATATCTGACATTTTATTGCACGTATTATTATTATATATAAGGTCATCTCGACCCATTGGGTGGGGCTTCCCAAGGCGAGAGATCTACTGCTTATTTTATTATTAGATTAATTAGGCTCGATTTGTTTATTAATAAGCGGGAGATATCTCGTCCTTCGACTCAAGCCACAGCTCAGGATGTCGATATGACAACTATATATTAATATTTATTAATTTATTTTATTGACGATGTGTGTAGGTTGGTTAGAATAACATTAAGCTTACTACTCAAGAAATAAGTAACAATAACTTTTCTTAACCCAGGACCATATATTGCGTATGATCCCTTATTTTCCGTTGGTGAAAAATTCAAAAGCTCGGGCGAGTACATTATCATTTGTGATGTCAGTATTGGCAACAACTGCTATATCAGGCTCAATGCCTAGCTCATTGATCTGACGACCATTTGGCGTTGACCATTTGGCAACTGTTATTTTTGCAGCTGAGCCATCAGTTAATTCGATCAACTCTTGGACACTCCCCTTGCCAAAAGTTTTCTCACCGATTAACGTCCCAGCCTTTCGATCCTGCAATGCTCCTGAGAAAATTTCTGAAGCCGAAGCTGAACCCTGATTTACCAGTATGACTGTTTTAAAATTCTTCAACCTTGCCGGCTTCGTCACCTTGTATTGTTTAACTTGCTTATCCTTCCCCTGCTCTTGGACAACAACTCCACCATCAAGGAAATAGCTTGATAAATTTATTGCTGTTTCTAGATAGCCACCTGGATCGTTGCGCAGATCGACGATGATACCATCAGGATTCGCTTTGACCGCCTCGTCAACAAATTGTCCAAACAATTGGTCAGTGTCATCACCAAATTGACTCACTTTCACATACATCAACTTTTTACCTGACTCGGTATAATCTTTCCACTCTACGCTCTTGACCACGACGGCATCACGGACAACTTCAATATTTATCGGCGCATCTACGCCTGCACGCACAATCTCCAACTTTACTTTCGTGTCCTTCTCACCACGGATGAGATTAATCGCTTCATTAAACGATACTTCGCTAGTTTTCTTGTCATCAATCTTGGCGATAATGTCGCCAGCCTTGATGCCGGCTTTTTCAGCTGGACTTCCAGATAAGGGGGCTACTACTGTCGGCAAACCATTTTTCGAGACTATTTCGACGCCAATGCCACTAAATTCACCCTGGATATCCTCTTTGAAGCGCTTGTTGTCTTCGGGCGTAAAAAATGTCGTATAAGGGTCACCCAAAGATGACATTAGGCCCGAGATGGAGCCGTAAATCATTTTTTGTGGATCAAGATCATAAACCGATTTGTCTTTTAGCTTATTCCATGCCTCCCAATACAATGAAAAGTCGATATCTGATGGGCTTCCGACGGTGGTATTAATTACTTTCTTGTCACCAATAGAGAGGTCAGCCCCCTTCTTGCCCAAACTGTATCCATACCAAAAAACTGAGAGCCCAAGACCAAAAATTAAAATAAATGTGACAATTATTCGCCACAACCCCAATTTAGTATTTTTTTGCATAATCACACTTTACCGACTAATTAATAATATGTTAATCAATAGTTTACTATATAAATGAAACAAATATAACCACTAATATGAACGAATAATCTTCATTGATTTGACCTGAGAGATATTGTAACTTGCACTTTGCCAATATGGATCATGAATCTGATACGAGCCACCACTTTTTCCAGTAATTACGATGAAATGATTGGAGCCGTCACCATTGAACGCCGTGCCGTGACCAGTATAGACACTCACGATCACTGGACGATTGTTGGCAAGCTCATTATTGACCGTATCCCAATTGACACGACCCTGTTGCGCGATAGTAATGCCAGCATTACTATCAAACCCATAAAAATTTCCATCATAACCAAAATTTGAAACATCCACCATTTGAGCTGGACTAATACCATTTCCATAATAAGTCGAGACCATCGCAAGCGAGGTAATATAGCAACCATATTCACCAATTTTTAGATATGAGGGAGATAAATTTTTATCACTCCATCTGGCATCGCGCTGACTATAATACCATGCTCCGTCAATCGAAGATTTCAAATCAGAGCCAACTGGCGTCCCTGAAGCATTATAAATCGTCGCCAGGATGGTACGAATACGATTGGCCTCAGCTTGATATTTTTCGGCTTGGGCCTTCAAATCAACTATTGCCGTCTTTGTATTGCTGAGTAAATTGTTCTTCTGATTTTTTGTATTTTGTAAATTCGCTTGTCGTGTCGTTTGATCATTTTTGAGCCCCGTCAATGTTTCCATCTGGGCTTCTTGATCCTGTTTTTGTTTCGCCAAATCTGCTTTGACAATCTGAATCTTTTCACAAGCAAGCTCAATCTGACGACGTGTCGAGTCAAAATATTGTTGTTTTGTGGCAATTTCCGATAAATTGTTCGCTCCAATCATCGCCTCGAGCAATCCACCCTGATCCTCAATATACCAAGAAGCGATTACATCGCCATTCTTTTCTTGCTGTTGCGCCAAATCGTATTCTGCATCTTTAATTTTCTGTGCCAGATTATCAATATTATTTTGCGTATCAGCAATCTTGCCTTCAGTAGTACTGATCGAATTTGAAATTTGAGTAATTTGCTTGTTGTATTCGTAAATTTGATCATTGTATATTTGAGCTTCAGCTTTTTTCTGATTTGCTTCGGCTAATTTCTGTTGTGCTTGTTTTTCATAATAAGCTGCATCGCTAGCAGTGAGCGCAAAAACATTTTTGGCAGGCATTAAAGTCATGCCTATCAAAATGACAATTGTAATTGCTTTGGCCAAATAATTTGTTATTATCTTTTTCATAATTATTTCAAATACTTTCTAGTGGCCAAAATGGTACAAGAAATTCCCAAGAAGAGACCGACTATTACTTCAAGGCCTATTATAATCCAATAATTAATCCCTGAAAAGATGAGGTCAGCACTAGCTCCGCCAAGATAATTAACAACGGCGGGAAATGAAAATTTTATCACCGCAAGAGAGATAATTGAGGCCAAAATTGCACCCAACAAACCATAGCCTGCGCCTTCAATAAAGAACGGTCCCTGGACATACCAGTCAGAAGCACCGACAAGTCTCATGATTTCTATCTCTTCTCTGCGAGAATTGATTGCTAGACTAATTGCATTAAAAATAATTAATACTGAGATAATGACGAATATTGCCGAAGCGGTCCAACCGACATTTTCCGCAAAATTAGTAATCTTGACAAGTCGATCAATTATTATCTTGCTATTTGTATAGCTAACCTCCAGTATTAGTGGCTTATAATCAGCTGCAGAGAGAAAGACATTGATATTCTCAAGATCCTCAGGCCGTTCCGTCTTTACATCCAAGCTACGTGGTAAAGGATTATTGGTCTCACTGATTGCATCACGAATCTTGATATTGTCTCGATGATTTTCACGCCAAATTTCCAACGCACGCTCCTTTGACTTGTATTCTACACTTTTGATGTCGCTTCGCGATAAAAGAATATTCTGTAATGCAAAAATTTGATCTTTTGAGGTTGAATCATTGAAGTAAACCGACATATCCACCTTTGATCGCAAGGACTCAGTCGTCTTGTTGGTGATTAAGAGAATACTTACAAAGAAAGAGATTATAAAAAGCGTCAAAACCATCATCAAGGTCGCTGCGAGCGAAAGCCAACGATTACGCCAAAACGAGACCATTGACGTTCTGAATATTCGATTAAGCGATCTAAATGTCATAATTCCCTCGATTTTGATATTTTATAGCACATATTTCCCCTTTTGCTGATCAGAGACAATGCTTCCTTCACGAAGTGATATTACTCGACGTTCGAGAGTATCCACTACCTCTTTATCATGGGTCGCCAATATGACAATAGTGCCCTGCTTGTTGATCTTGAAAAGTAATTCGATGATCTCCCAGGTTGAAACAGGATCAAGATTACCTGTCGGCTCATCCGCAATCAGCAATTTTGGATTGTGAACAAGGGATCTAGCGATTGAGACTCGTTGTTTCTCGCCACCTGAAAGCTCCTCAGATAGAGCATTAATCCGGCTCGTGAGACCAACAATCTCGATAATATTTGGCACTTTCTCGCGTATCTCCTCATTTGTTGCATCAGCCACTTCGAGCGCAAAAGATACATTCTCAAAAACAGTTTTACGAGGCAAAAGTTTAAAATCTTGAAATATCACGCCCACTTTACGATGATAAAATGGAATTTCTGATTTTCTTAATTTGGTAATATCCCTTCCAGCAACATAAATCTCGCCGCTTGTCGGAGCCTCAGCTGCGGTCAAAAGCTTAATCAACGTCGACTTGCCTGCGCCCGATGGACCGACCAAAGAAATAAATTCGCCAATACCAATCTTAAAGGAGACGTCTTTGAGCGCTTTGACATTTGCAGCGTAAAACTTGGAAACATTTTTGAACTCAATAACAGTATTATTGGCCGCGTTGGTCTCTGCAGTAATGTTTACTGTTTTATCGCGAACTGCCTCTTTCAATTTTAAATTCAAATCATGTGCCATTTATTTTTTCTTTAATTTGATAAAGTTATGATTAATATAATTTTACCCCATCGCGATAGTTAAATCCATCCCCATCATATCTTCTGGTTGCGCCAATCCCAGTCTTGCCAAGACCGAGGGAGCCACATCGGCCAATACTCCAATCGGTGTACCCGAAGCGAATAAAAAATAATCTTCTTTTGTTAATGTGGAAGATTGGAACTCAAAAGGTTTCTTCGCAAAATTCAAATAAACAAAAGGTACGGGATTTGCGGTGTGATTACCATCGGGCTTCCCCGTTGATTCATCAATCATCGACTCGCAATTTCCATGATCGCCCACCAAGATCACATCGTAACCAGTGGCATTTGCACTCTGAAAAACTTTGAGCAAAGCTGTATCGACTGCTTCACAAGCCTTAATTGTAGCGGGCAAAAATCCTGTGTGACCAACTGCGTCACCATTTGCAAAATTCGTTACGATCAAATCAAAACCAGCACTCATTCCAGAAATTATTGTTGTTGCCACTTCATCGGCCGACATAGCCGGCGCAAGATCATATGTATTGACCTGTTTCCCGGGGACTCGGAAATCTCTTTCGCCCAAAAATGGCTGCTCTCTTTTGGCATTTAAATAATATGTTATGTATGGATATTTATCCGTTTCTGCGACGTGTAGCTGAGACAAATTGTTCGCAGCAACTATTTCAGCCAGAGAATTTGCCAAATTTACCGGTGGGAACAAGGTCGCAGCGACCTGATCGTCTCGATATTGCATCATCGTGCAAATAAAAAGATTTTTGGGCACTCTTTCAATATTATTGGGAGCAAGAAACATATCCGAAATTTGCCTCATACGGTCGCTTCGGAAATTAAAAAATATAACCGAGTCATTATCTTGGATTGTTGCGCCCGCACCAATTACAGCCGGCTCAATTGTCTCGTCGCTTCTATCATACTGATAATCACTGAGAATTGCCTGATTTGCAGTCGAGTAATTCTGGCCAATATTATTGACAAATAGATCAAAAGCACGATTGGTGCGCTCAAAGTTACCGTCTCGATCCATTGCAAAAAACCTGCCGGTAATTGTTGCAATTCGTCCGATTCGATATTTTGCAAAAGCCTGTTCTAATATATTAACAAATCTCTCCGCCTGTTTTGGGTCAGTATCCACACCATCAGTGATCACATGAACGCAAACATTTTGGATATGCTTCTCACTCGCAGATTTAATCAATGCCAGTAAATGATCTATATGAGAATGAACCCCGCCATCGGAGACCATCCCTATGAGATGCAGGACCGAATTATTTTTTTGCACGTTGTCCAAGGCTTGCATCAACGCTGGATTACTAAAAAATTCATTGCTATTGATGCTTCGGGCGATTCTTGGCAAATCCTCCCAAACAACTCGGCCTGTGCCAATATTTAAATGCCCAGTCTCGGAATTTCCGACTTCACCAAGGCTTAGCCCAACCTCAAGACCAGAAGCGGCCAAAGAGGTCTTGGGATATGTATTGTATACATAGTCGAGTGTTGGCGTGTTGGCCAAAAAGGGAGCATTGCCAAAATCAAGCGGAGACAATCCCCAACCGTCGAGAATAATCAATAAGACTTTATTACTATCCAAAATTGCCCTCACTTTTTATAATCATTCCTCAACATTATATCACGACTTGCCAAATGCAATAAAGAGCAAATTGTGAATTGGGAATAGTGAATTGGGAATGGTGAATGATGAATTATGAATGGAGCTATCTAATAGTGCTACTTCATCTTAAAAAAATACTGTCTGACCGTAGGGAGTTTATTTTTTTATGAGAAGTGGCGACTTCTATACCGTGCTAGGGGTTGGGGTTATTAGGGGTAAGGG
>Ga0194063_10002398_pt1 | contig 11725 bp, 8 predicted proteins | sample SepL3720m_MetaG_FD_155459 | JGI IMG/M metagenome (GOLD analysis project Ga0194063, IMG submission 155459) | Anoxic zone freshwater microbial communities from boreal shield lake in IISD Experimental Lakes Area, Ontario, Canada - Sep2016-L373-20m | ecosystem: Environmental > Aquatic > Freshwater >... | reverse complement strand
AATGCCGGTGCGTGATGACGAACAGGTCCAGCGCGCACACCAGAACGACCGCCACCCCGAAAATCACCCACAGCAATGCGACAGGATCCATCTGGGTAGCCTCTCAGAAGCCCCGCAAGGCGGTCGGGGTGGTCACCGGAACGTGTGCGAGCGGAAGATGCTGCGGCGGCCTTCGCGCGACCACGCCAGGGATTCTGCGGGGCTCACCGAGACGATCCGGTGATTGCCGTCGAGCGTGCAATAGACCGCGCTCGCGATGGCGGTGAAAACGTCGGCCGGAATTTCATCCGAGGGCATCGCGTGGGGAGGCGCGGCCCGAGTGGAAAGCGGCTGGGGTTCCGGCGCTGTTTGTCCGCGCAGGCCGCGGACTTCGGCCCGCAGGTCGGAAACGATTTTTGCGAGGACGAGGAGTCCTGCGGTGACGAGCAGGAGCAAGGCCGTCTCGAACTTCAGGATCTCTGCGGCGGATGCGATAAGGGCGTTCATGGGCCTCAGGAAAGCGTGACCAGGACCTGCCCCTCCTCGACGGCGTCCGCCGGCGCGACATGGATCGTAGCCACCGTGCCCTCATGCTCCGCATAGACGAAGGTGTTCATCTTCATGGCCTCGACGGTCGCGAGCTGGGCGCCCGAGGCCACCTTCTGCCCCACCTGGCAGTCGATCGAAACGACGCGCCCGGCAAGCGGGCTCGTGACGGCTCCCGAACCCGCTGGGACGGGAGAGGCTGCTGGCTTTGTGGCGGACGACGGGGGAGGAGCGATGCTGGTCTGCTGGAACGCGGGAGCGGCCGGCTGGCTGGCGGACGGCTGACCATGCTCGTCCAGCGCCTCGACAACGACGTCAAAAACTTTTCCGTCAACGGTAATGCGTAGCTTTTTCATTTTTTAAATCCTGTCAGCGGCCGGTATCAAAGGGAACCCTCAAAGCGGGATGTTGCCGTGTTTTTTCGGCGGGCGGGTCTCGCGCTTGGAAAGCGTGTTGCGGAGCGCCATGGCCACCATCGCGCGCGTCTGGGCGGGGCGGATCACGTCGGTGATCAGCCCCTTGCCGGCCGCCTGGTAGGGAGAGGCGAATTTCGCACGGTAGTCGGCGATGAGCTTGTCCGCGCAGGCGGGATCCTTATCGATCTCCCGCTTGTAGAGGATCTTGACCGCCCCCTCGGCGCCCATGACCGCGATTTCGGCGGTCGGCCACGCGAAGACGAGGTCCGCCCCAAGATCCTTGCTGCACATGGCGAGATAGGCGCCGCCGTAAGCCTTGCGCAGGATGACGGTGATCTTCGGCACCGTCGCCGCCCCGTAGGCAAAGAGCATCTTCGCGCCGTGGCGGATGATGCCACCGCGCTCCTGCGCGACGCCGGGGAGGAATCCGCCGGTGTCCACGAGCGTCACGATCGGGATGTTGAAAATGTTGCAGAAGCGGATGAAGCGCGCGGCCTTGTCCGAGGCGTCGATGTCGATCGCCCCGGCCTTGACCGCCGACTGGTTCGCGATGATCCCGACGACGATCCCCTGGATCCGCCCGAACCCGACGACGATGTTCTTCGCAAAATCCATCTGGACCTCGAGGAAGTCGGCGTTGTCCACGAGCCGCCCGATCACGTCCTTCACGTTGATCGGGTTTTTGCTGTCCTCCGGAACGAGATCATCCATCCCCGGGTCCTCGTCCAGCACGAGCGGCTGGGTCAGGTCGTGCGGCGGATCCATGATGTTGTTCGACGGGATAAACGATAGGAGCTTCTGGACGATCGCGATCGCGTGCGCGTCGTTGTCCGCGACAAAGTGGATGTTGCCGCTGATGGTTGCGTGGGCGGCCGCGCTGCCGACCTCGGCCATCGTGCATTTTTGGCCGGTCGCGGCAAAGATGACCTCCGGGCCGGTGATGAACATGTTCGCCTGGTCCTTGACCATGACCTGGAAGTCAGTCAGCGCCGGCGAATACGCCGCGCCTCCCGCGCAGGGGCCGGCGATCACCGCGATCTGCGGGACCACGCCGGAAAGATACACGTTCTTGAAAAACACTTTGCCGTATCCCGAGAGCGACTCGACGCCCTCCTGGATGCGCGCGCCGCCGGAGTCGTTGAAGCAGACGACCGGCATGCCCGACTGCTGGGCGTAATCCATGATGTCGCAAATTTTTTGCGCATGCATGGCACCGAGCGACCCTCCGGCCACGGTGAAGTCCTCGCTGTAGGCGGCCACCGGGCGCTCGCCGACATAGCCGGTGCCGCTCACCACGCCGTCAGCCGGCAGATCTTTTTTCTCCATGCCGAAGTTGTGGCACGCGTGCTGGGCGTGCATGCCGAACTCCATGAACGTCCCTTGCTGGAACAGGTTGTCGAGCCGGTCGCGGGCGGTCATGAGACCCTTCTTCCGGCGGGCCTCCAGCTTGTCCTTGCCGCCCCCGGCGAGCACCTTCTCGCGGCGGGTTTCCAGTTCTTCGATGAGTTCTTTTTTGATGGGCATGTCAGTGGGATGGGTTAGTGCGAGCAGGAGCAGCCGCAGGACTTCGGTTGGCAGAGTTCGGTGAGGACGCCGAACGAGCTCTTCGGGTGCAGGAACGCGACGAGCTTCCCTCCGGCCCCGTCAATGGGAACCTCGTGGATCAGCCGCGCCCCGGATTCCTTCGCCTGGGCGAGCTGGCCGGTGATATCTGTGGTCGCGAACGCGATGTGGTGGATCCCCTCGCCCTTGGTTTCGATAAACTTCGCGATCGGGCTCTCCGGGTCGGTCGGCTCCAGGAGCTCGAGATGCACCTCCCCGCAGGCAAAAAAGACCGTGCGGACTTTCTGCGACGGCACTTCCTCGATGGCCCCGCATTTCAGACCCAGGGTCTTTTCATAGTAGGGAACGGTCGCCGCGATGGATTTCACCGCGATGCCCAGATGATCAATTTTTTGAATAGTAGCGCTCATGTGAATGTATTATTAGTAAATCTAATATCAGCAGGGAGGGCAAGAACTTTTCTGCAGGGCGGCGTGGGCGCGGGCGACGTGGATGTATTTCTCCGCCCAGGCGCGGAGGGCGGCGCGCTCGTCGTGGCCGAGTTGGCGGACGACCTTTCCCGGTGTTCCCATCACCATTGAACCGGCGGGGATTTTCGTGCGCGGGGTGACGACGGTTCCTGCCGCGACGAGGCACTGGTCGCCGATCTCCGCGCCGTCCAGCACGACGGCCCGCATGCCGATGAGGCATTCGTCGCCGACCGTGCAGGCATGCACGATCGCCCCGTGACCGATCGTGCAGTAGGCGCCGACGATCGCCGGGAGGTCGTCCGCGAGGTGGATGATCGAGCCGTCCTGGACGTTCGACCCCTCGCCGATGATGATGGATTCGATATCGCCGCGCAGGACGCATCCGTAGAAGACGCTCGCGTCCTTCGCGAGGCGGACATCGCCCATGATCCGGGCGTCGGCGGCGACGAAGGCGGCTTCGGAAAGTTGGGGTTTGAGGAAGAGGAATTTTTCGAGGCGTTGTTCGGTGGTCATTTGAGCAGTTTGTTGCGGATATCTTCGGGAAGCTTCGATGTCGAGATCCAGGCTTTTGCGGTATTCGGGTCCTGGCGGATCCAGTCGCGGGCGATATTTTCGGTTTGTTGGAGCCGCTGTTTCGGGTCCGAGATTCCGGCGACCCATGTGAGCGCGGCCTCCGGGTCCTCCTGCGCAATTTTTCTGGAGAGCGAGCGGAGCGCACCGTCTTTGGAGGGGCCGGAGGGCTGCTTGTCGAGCCATGCGGCGGCGGACTCGGAATCCTTCGACGCCCAGCTGCTGACGACCGTCTCCATGGCGCCGGCCCGCTCGGACTCCGGCATGGCGGCCACGTATTTTGCAGCGGCTGCGGGCGAGGTGTTTGCCCACTGGGAAACGACCGAACGGACCGCGCTCGATCGCTCGTCCGGGTTGGTGAGTGAGGACGACCATTTGAGCGCCGCATCGGGAGAAATTCTTCCCCAGCCCGAGGCGACCGACTGCAGGGCGCTCTTGCGGTCTTCAGCGGTCAGATTGTTAAGCGCTTGCGCTGCGGCCTGCGGGTTGTCGTTGCTCCATGTCGAGAAGACAGACCTCATGCTGTTCGAGCGGGCCTCGCCGGCCGGCAGGTTGCGCACCCAGTCGAAGACCTCCTGCTTGTTTGTCGCGGAAGCCATCCACTGCGAGGCGATCTGGCTGGCCACATTGGAAAACGTCCGGCCGGATGGCAACTGCATGGCGGCCGCAGCGGCGGCGGCGGGATTTTCCCTCGCCCAACTCGAAAAGACGCCGGAGACCGCCTGCTGGAACGTGTCCCCCGGCGGCACATGTTCCAGCACCGCCTGGAGGAGCGCCTTGCGGTCGCCGTTGGGGTTCTGGCTCAGGTTCTGCAGGATGTTGCCCCGGATGCCCGGGTCCTCAATCGAGATGGCATAATTCAAGGCTGCGGGGAAATCGGTTCCCGCCCAGGCATTGACAGCCGTGGAAACCGCCTGGCTCCGCTGGGCATTTTCGCCGATTGTCAGCGCGGCTTTCAGGGCGGCCTTCGGGTCGCTCTGCGCCCAATTTTGGATAACCTGCACGCGCGGGTCGGAGTAGGGGTTTCCCGAGGAGGATGCCGACAGGCTGGAGGCATATGTCCAAGCAGCCTGGGGATCCTGCTGGGCCAATGCCGAGACGAGCGCCTGGCGGGCCTGTTCGGCCTGGCGTCCGCTCAGGCGGGCGACAGCGGCCTTTGCCGCCTCGGGATCTTTTCGTCCCCACTGGTTAAAAATCATAAATAGCGACGAGTCGCCCTCGCGGGTGCCGGGGGACGAGGTGACGAGCGAGAGGGCGCGCTGCGGGTCTTTCTGGGCGAGATTCGAGATCGCCATCGAGCGGATTTGCATTTTGAGCTGCGGCTCGGACAGCGAATCCGCGAGGGCCATGGCCCGGTTGGGATCTTTAGACGCGATGCTGGAGATGACCGACATCACGGCATTCTGACGCATCCCCGGCTGCTTGATCCCGATCGCGAGGCTCCACGCGCCCTGCGGGTCGGATTCCGCATACGCCCCGAGAACCAGAAAAAGCCCGGTCTCCCTCCCACCGGGCGGGTTGCCGGAACACATCTCCGCAGCGATGGCCGGGAGGTCGGAGACCTTCAGCCGCTCCTGCAAGTCGGCGTATTTTTTCATGGAATTCATGCCGCCGAACCCGCCGGATTCCAAGCTCGCGAGTTCGGCGCGGAGGGTGGCTGCCGTGAGGGGCACGAGCTTGTCCGGTTTCTTGGGATCCAGATTCTGAACCGGTGCGCCGGGCATGACTTCCTGTCCGGCGACTGCGACTGCGGCGCGTTCATTCGCGACAGGTGGGGCCGGCATGGCGGCGGAGGGCACGGAGGAGCGGCCCAGATAATAACCGGCTCCGGCACCGACCAGGCCGGAGAGAATGGCGGCGATGAGCGTTGTGGCGTATTTTGTCATAGAGGGGGGAGGCCTGCACCGCCGAGCAGTTCCTCGGCGGCGAGCGAGGGGGCGAGCTGCCCGGCGAGGATTTCGCGCTCGAGCCGGGCGGAAAGTTCGGCGACGTGAGGATCGCTCAAAAAACGGACGCGCAATTCCTGCTCGACGAGCGCCTGCCACCACGCGAGCGCCTGCTCGCGTCGTCGTCGGTCGAAATCCCCGTCCGCCTCCACATGCGCGAAATATTTTTCGATCTCGCGCCAGACTTCGGCGATCCCGGTGCGCTCGACCGACGAGGCGGCCAGGACCGGCGGCTTCCACCCTTCGGTGGCCGGGCTTAGGAACTGCATGACGCGCTCGAACTCCAGCCGCGTCGCTTCGGCACGGATCTTATTTTCGCCGTCCGCCTTGTTCACGAGCAGGATATCCGCGATCTCGAAAATCCCTTTTTTCATCCCCTGGAGTTCGTCCCCGGCGCCGGCGATAAGGAGGAGGAGAAAGCAATCCACCATCGCGCGCACGGCGATCTCGCTCTGCCCGACGCCGACGGTTTCGATGAGGACGACATCGAAGCCGGCCGCCTCGCACACTGCGATGGTCTCGCGGGTCTTGCGCGTCACCCCGCCGAGCGCGCCGCCGGACGGGGACGGCCGGATGAAGCACTCGTCGCGGCGCGAGAGGGTTTCCATGCGGGTTTTGTCGCCCAGGATGCTGCCCCGCGTGAGCGAGCTGCTCGGATCCACGGCCAGCACCGCGACCTTTCGCCCGGCATCGCAGAGGTGGTTTCCCAGGGCCTCGATGAACGTGCTTTTCCCCGCGCCGGGAACCCCGGAAATCCCGATGCGGTGTGCGAATCCCGGGCGCTCTCCGATCCGGTGCAAAATCTCGCGCGCCAGCGGACGGTGGGCGGGGGCGTTGCTCTCGACCAGCGTGATGGCCTGCGACACGAGCGCGCGTTCACCGGAAATAATTCCCCCGACCAAGTCATCGACCCCCGGCACGCGGCGCGTGCAGGAAACAGATGGAGGCTTCCTCTGCGGCTGGGGAATGCCCGGCATCACCGATGTCGCAAAGCCGTCGCCGCCTTCTTCGGGGACCCACGGCGGACGTTGCTCGCTCTTGGACATCCCATTGAAATACATCCTGCCAGCCCACCGCGTCAACCGTGCGACACGTCGTGGGAAGGGGACCCGAACAGCCCGCTGGGTGCCGAGAAACATTGGGGGCTTGTTTTTCGAAGACCGCACCCCGAAGGCGGCGCTCCGGGAAGACGGCCCTCAGTAAGCTGCGGCCTGCTTACGGGGCGCGGAATCGGTAGAACCGGGCGCGGCTATTATTCCATGCCTGCGGATCCCGGAACGTGGCCGTGCCGCCGGCCGTCAGAGTGACCGTGCCTGCCGGCGTCCAAACGTGCGTGGCCAGGTCCGTGCATGACTCCACGAGGACGGTCAAATGGCCCGGCCCGGTGATGTCGAACCCAAATTGATTCGATACGAAGCAGGGGTTCGTCGCCGTCGGATTCCAACAAACGGGTGCCTGACCGTTCCACGGGTTCGTCCATCCCGTCGTCCCCGGCAGATAGAAGACGGTCAAACCGCTGTCATTTGCGAAAGTGGACGAATCGGCGGCCGGGGCGTTTCCCAGGAGATAAACGCTCGTCAGGCCCGGGCAATCGCTGAACGCCCAGATCCCGATGCTGGTGACGCTTTTGGGGATTTTTACGCTCGTCAGGACAGGGCATGCCTGAAACGCGCTGTTGCCAATGCTGGTCACGCCGTTGCCTAGCGCGACATTGGCCAGGCTGGAACAACCGTAGAACGCATAGTCTCCGATGCTGGTCACGCTGTTGGGAATCGTCACACTTGTCAGGCCACAGCCTTGAAAGGCGGCCGTCCCGATGCCGGCGATGCCGCTGCCCAGCGTGACGTTGGTCAGGCCGGAGCATCCGAAGAACGCGTAGCTCCCGATGCTGGTCACGCTGTTGGGAATCGTCACGCTTGTCAGGCCGGTATTCCCGTTGAACGCATAAGCTCCTATGCTGGTGACGGTGCCGGGGATCGTCACGCCGGTCAGGCCGCGGCCTTGGAACGCGGCGGTTCCGATGCCGGTGACCGTCAGGCCCGCAATGGTGCCGGGAACTGTCACCTCGCCGCCGGGGCCTGAGTAGCTGTTGATCGTGGCCGTGCTGTTGGAAGTGGCCATGTAGCCGAACGACGGGACGACAAGGTTTCCATGCCAGAGGTAGGAGGTCGTGGCGTTGGCGGTTGAGCCCAGCGCGACAGTCACCGCGTTGCCCTGGATCTCGGTCTGGCTGGACGGGGAGCCGTCCATTTGCACGGTGGCCGGACCGTTGAAGCCGTTCGGGAGGATAACGGTCGCGGTCTGATTGCCTGTGGAATAAATCCAAAAATCCATGCCGCCGCCGATGTTAGTTTCCGCGACGGACGAGACGGTGCTTGAGCCGCTGGGAGGGGTGAGTTTGGCGGCCACCATCTCCGGCGAGGAAGCGAGGAAACCGTAGGGCGCGATCCTGGTGCCGTTGCTGGTTAATTCCTGCGGGCCGAGATTGGAGACGATGCTCACCGTCCCGTAACCGGCCCGGATCACGCCGTTGTCCTCGAGGGCTCCCGTCCCCCACTGGTGGCTGAACGAGTTCACCGCCATGCCGGTGTAGCGCGCGCAGACAGATTTTTGGAGCCGGTCAATCCACAGCAGCCACTGGCGCGTGGGCTCCTGGTTGATATCCGTGGGGTTGAGGTAATACGTCATCCCGTAACCCAGGCCGAGCGTCCAGGATACCGTCTCATCGGTGGTCACCGGCGCGCTGAGATCGTTGTAATTCATCGCGAGCTTGTCGTGAGCGATGTATTGGGCCATCGGAAATATCTGCCATGTCGATGGCGCATACCGGTCGCGCAGGAACCGGCGCCAGACCGGGGCGTTGATCGTGGGGGCGAGGCCCCAGGCCAGGCCGCAGAATTGCGATTCGGAATTCACGAGGCGGTCGAAACCGTTTTCTGTCGAGACTGGCAGCTTCCGGCTGTCCTCCGCGGCGATCGCGGCGAGGCCGGCCACGTAGGCAGTAGGCACCGGCGATGCGACGTTCGTGTCGTATTGCCAGGAGCGCGCGCCCACCTGGTCCTCGAAAAGCATGTCCACCGGATACGTGCTCGTGAACTGCGTGGCGGTCGAGCGGTTGGCCGCCTGCACGTCGGGATGCCAGGGGGACGCGGTGTAGCCGCCGTTGCCGAAGTAGTCCTCGTAAGAAAGTGTGCCGTCGAGGTTGAGCACCCGCGGTTCATGGCCCATGTCGAGGCTGGCCTGATACGTCGGGCCGCGCGGGTTTTCGCCCCAGAAAGTCGGGTTCGTGTAGGGCATCGTGAGGATCCCTTGGGTCCGCGCCTGCGCGATGAAATTTTGAAAGTCGGCCTCCGTGCCGAAGGCGGCGTTCGGCGGCAGGTGATCGGGGTATTGCTTGTCGAATCCTCCGTGGAGGTATTGCGTGAAATGGAGGACAGACGGCGAGGGCAGCTTCGAAAGCTCGTCCGTGAGCTGCGCGCAATTGCCGAGGTGCCGGATCAGCACCGACTGCTTGAATTTCGCGAGCACGTCGGACGACATCTTGTCCGCCAGCGTCCGGCTGAAACCGTTGGCCTGCGAATACGCCTCCAGCGAGTCCGCGGTGGAGTGGCCGATGGAGATCCGCGCCACCGGGGACTGCCACGTCTGGTTGGCAGTGACGTATGTGCCGAAGCCGCGTTCGCAGAAGCCGCCCTGCGCGTCGCCGCCCCAGTCGAGCTGCCCGGGCACAAAGAGGGTCGCCGGATCGGTTGACCAAGGATCCGCCGGAGCGGGTTGTACGCCGAAAACCGCCGCGTTTCCGTTCGACGTTTCCACTTGCAGAAAATCCGCGAAGGCCGGCGGATACGGAAGGCTGTTGGTGTAGTAGAGCTCGGGCTGCAACGCGGTGAAAAAGGGATGGCCGCCAACTTCGAACCAGTTGCCGCCCGTCCGCACGAAGGAGCCGATGGCGCCGACGGTGGCCGGTATCCCGCCCGCCAGCGACGCCGGCACGAGCTCGCCGTAGGGGTTCAGAATGGCGAGGTAATCCGCGGCTCCCAGGGCGTCCGCCATCTCCTGGACATTGGATAATTCGACGATGGTGATGCCCTTTGCCGCCAGGGCGGCCGCACTGTTCAGACGCGCGAGCCATTCGTCGAGCCTCACCGACGACGGCCAGTTGTAGCCGATGACCGGGCCGCGCACCATCGAGAGGATTCCCACTTTGGTCCGGGTGGACGTCTGCGCGAGGTGTTCGATCGCGGCAGTCACAATGTCCATGGAGAACTCGACGCGGTCCCGGTCCACGGTGCCGCCGATGCGCATCAGCCAACCGGCGCTACCATTGCCGCCCAAGTGGCTCCCTGAGAAAAATGCGCCGCCGTTGGCCGAATCGAGCAGCACGACGTCCGCCTGCCCGGCAGCGGGCGGACGGTTCACGACTGCGGTCTCGGCGGACCACTTGCCGGCTAAGCTGGAACCCAGCCAGCTGGTCCCGTTGGCCGTGAAGCTGACAGCCCCGGGATCGCTCCCCTTGCTCCAATCCAAGCCTCCGCCATAGAGACTTCGGTAACCCCAGCCCGGGTCAGCCTGCGCCACCTGGTTCCAGCTTGCCGGACTGCCCTCGGTCTGAATTTGAAAATACGTCTTGTTATACGCCATGCCGACGCCGTCGCTCGAATGATTCGGCGCGATGAACCGATGCAGGCCCGCCGGATCGAAGCGCAGTTGTGCCGGAAGGGTCAATCCCAGCATGGCGCCGACCCCGGGCGTCACCGCCGCCGAGATGTCCAACCCATCGGCGCGATCGGTCAGAGTGGCCACCACGGTGATGTTGGCGCTGTTGTAGGTCAGCAGCAGATGGTCGCCCGACAGCGTCGCGTTGAATGTGTTGGACGAAGAATTGGAAGAAAACGCGGACGCGTTGAGAGTGCTGTTCTCCGAGAACGCCGCCGACCATAGCCCCTCCGTTCCTCCCGTCGCGATCGGTCCGCCTCCCGCAGTCATGGATACGATGGAACCGTCGGTATCGCTGATCAAAACGCTGGTGCTGTTGCCCGTGAAAAGATAGCCGCCCTCAACTTTTGTGATCGCCGCATCCGCCTGAAAACCCGGAAAGACGGCCAGCGCGAGCACGATCCCTGCGCACCGTGCAAGCAGCCGATGCCCGCACCGCTGCGGAACAAAGCCTTCTCTCGCAGGGTAAATAGTCGTTCTTACTCTCACAGGTTTGTTTGACACCCTGCCCCGCCTCATTGCCCAGCGACATCTTTCGATGACTTTACGTAAAGAACCTCGCGGCAAGCCACAAGGCCTTTGGAGGGGGCTGTTGAGTGGTTCAACTGCGGCTAGGATGAAACAGGCTGGCATTGTTGCCGGCCCCAGAGTTAAGGTAAGCCCGTCGGCAAACTCAGCCGCAGTCCGCGTTTTTTGAACGATGAGCCCGAACTCCCGAACCAGCCTCCGAGAAATTGCGGAAATGACCGGCGTCACCCGGATGGCCGTGTCGCTCGCGCTCCGGGGCAAGGCGGGGGTGTCCGAGGCGACGCGCAAGAAGGTGCTGGCGGCCGCGAAGCGGCTCGGCTACGAACCGGACCCGGAGGTCGCCAAGTTCCTCGCCCATATCCGGCGGAAGGCCCCAGCCGGCACCAAAGCCTGCCTCGCGCTCCTGACGTCTGGCCCCACTCCCGAGGCCTGGAAACATTACGTGACCGAACGGAAATACGTCGAGGGGGCGCGCGCGCGGGCGGAGGAATACGGCTACCGCGTGGACGAGTTTTGGATCAACCAGCCCGGGATGACCATGGCCCGCCTCGGCAATATCCTCTGGAGCCGTGGGATCGAGGGCGTTGTCATCGCCCCGCTCCAGGAAAGGCTGTCTGGAAAACGGTCGCGGTCCATCCATCTGGATTTTAAACTCTTTTCCTCGGTCGAGATCAGCGAGACGGTCGAGTGGCCGGATTTGGACCGCTCCAACCACGACCAATACACGTCGATGCTGAAGGTGCTCGACGCTCTCGCCGGCCTGAAATACCGGACCGTCGGGCTGGTCCTCGAAGACGCCCTCGACCTGCGCGTGAACGGAAAATGGGCGGCCGCCTACCTCTATTACCGCCAGCGCCACGGCACCAGAACGATGCCCCCCCCGCTGGTCATGCCGTCTCCGAGCCAGAAGGTTTTTGACAGGTGGTTCGACCACCATCGCCCGGATGCCATCGTGAGCGTGGACCGTTTCGGGCTCCGGTTCCTCGAGCGC
>Ga0194063_10002397_pt1 | contig 11734 bp, 8 predicted proteins | sample SepL3720m_MetaG_FD_155459 | JGI IMG/M metagenome (GOLD analysis project Ga0194063, IMG submission 155459) | Anoxic zone freshwater microbial communities from boreal shield lake in IISD Experimental Lakes Area, Ontario, Canada - Sep2016-L373-20m | ecosystem: Environmental > Aquatic > Freshwater >... | reverse complement strand
TGATCCGCAATACCATTTACGGCAACGTGTGAGATGGCTGCGCCTAGACTTGATCTGCTTTTGGTAAATCCAGGTGGGCGTGAACGTATCTATCAAGAACTGGGCGGGGAACTGACCGCTATCGAGCCGCCGCTATGGTGCCGGCTGATCGGAGGTTATGTCCGCGATCGCGGCTATTCCATCGCCATTATTGATTCTGAGGCAGTAAATTGGGGTCCGGAGCGAGTGGCGGAGGAAGTTGTGACCCTGGCGCCGCGCCTTGTCGCCATGGTGGTATTTGGTCATCAGCCCTCGGCTTCGACCCAACAGATGGTAGCTGCCGGTGAGACTTGCGGTGCCATCAAAGCCACCACCCCGGAAACTACGATTATCATCATCGGCGGCCATGTTTCTGCGCTGCCCGTGCGAACTTTGGCTGAGGAGGCAGTTGACTTCGCCTGCAAGGGTGAGGGGCCGGTAACGGTGGTCCAACTACTCGATGCGCTCAAGGATGGCGCGACCCGGGACGCACTATGCACGGTTCAGGGATTGGTCTGGTACGATAACGGCGTCATCACTATTAATCCGCCGGCACCACTGATCGATGACCTCAGAGGCGAGTTGTCTGGCGACGTATGGGACCTTTTGCCGATGGGGCGGTATCGGGCACATAATTGGCAATGTCTCGGTGACCCCGTTTCGCGCCAGCCTTACGCTTCGATTTACACCTCGCTTGGCTGCCCATACAAATGCGTGTTTTGCTGCATCAACGCGCCGTTCAGTGTGAACCGTTATCGCATGCGGCCACCGGGCAAGGTGCTGGATGAAATAGTTCACCTTCACGACGTTTATGGCGTCAAGACATTCAAGATCATTGATGAGATGTTTGTGCTCAACGAGCGTCACGTCGAGGCCATTTGCAACCTGCTGATCGAGCGCGATCTTGATCTAAATATTTGGGCCTATGCCCGGGTCGACACGGTCAAGCCGCACATGCTGGAGCGATTGCGCCGGGCCGGGGTGCGCTGGCTGGCGCTGGGCATTGAATCTGGAAGCGCAATGGTGCGCGACGGGGCTCAAAAGTTTATCAGACAAGATGACATCGTCACCATCGTCAGTGATATCCATAAGGCCGGCATATCCGTAATTGGCAACTATATATTTGGTCTTCCCGACGATGACGAGGCGTCAATGCGTGAGACGCTCGAACTTGCTAAGGAACTAAATTGCGAGTTTGCCAATTTTTATTCGGCAATGGCCTATCCTGGATCGTCACTTCATGGCATGGCGCTAGATAATGGCTGGGCTTTACCGGAGAGTTGGGCTGGTTATTCCCAGCACGGTTATGACTGCCTGCCGTTGCCAACCACCAAGGTGACGGCCACAACCGTGCTTGGCTTTCGCGACCGCGCATTTCATGACTACTTTGCCAATCCTCGTTATCTCGACATGATTGCCATGCGTTTTGGCCATGAAACCCGAACACTCATTGATGAGATGTGCCAAAAGCGCCTGCGCCGTCGTTTACTGGAAGGGGAGGGGGAAAAACGGGATGAAGGTTGACCTTGCTGGAATCGATGTGGTGGTGCTGGCGGGGGGGCTGGGCACGCGGTTGCGGGATGTGCTGGGTTATGATATTCCCAAGGTGTTGGCTCCGATTGGCGGGCGGACTTGTCTCGACCTTATCATTGACTGGCTGGAGGAGCAGGGGGCGCGACGGTTGGTGCTGTGTCTTGGCCATCTCGCCTCGCGTGTGACTGATCATCTTGCTGCCCGTCCACCAGGACCGGCGGTGCTGGTACAGGTGATCGAGCCGGAACTGCTCGGCACGGCAGGAGCGGTGCGGCAAGCACGGCCGGTGCTGAAGAGTGATCCGGTAATGGTCATGAACGGGGATACCTTTATTGACGCCGATCTTGGCGCGTTCACCGCCCGCCACCGATCTAGCGGAGCTGCGGTGTCACTGCTGGCCGTTGAGGCTGATAACACTGACCGTTATGGCCGCCTGGAGTTGAACACGGCCGGTTTTATTGCCAAATTTATCGAAAAGGATGCGGGTCGGAGTGGTGCCGGTCTGGCCAGTGCCGGGATACATTTGTTTTCGGCCGGAATGCTTGACTTTTTGGCGGCGATGCCCGGCCCCTCGCTTGAGCGCGACGTTCTGCAACGGCTGCCGGCCGGAACGATCCGTGGCGATGTGGTGCGGGGCCCTTTCGTCGACATTGGTACGCCCGAGAGTCTGGCTTGGGCTGCCACCATGATTTCCTCCCGCAGATTTATACCGCCGCGATGATCATCACCCGCACTCCTTACCGTATCTCCCTGTTTGGCGGCGGCACCGACTATCCGCAGTGGTATGTCGGCAATGGCGGCGCGGTGCTTGGTTTCGCTATAGATAAATATTGTTACATCAGCCTGCGTTATCTGCCGCCATTCTTCGAGCACAAACACCGGGTGGTCTATTCACGGATCGAAGATGTGAAGCGGATCGAGGATATCGAGCATCCGGCGGTGCGGGCGGTACTTAGCGAAATGGGGACTGATGCTGGGCTGGAGATACACCATGACGGTGACCTGCCGGCACGCTCGGGGCTGGGATCGTCCTCATCGTTCACCGTTGGCCTTTTGCTAGCGCTTCATGCGCAGCGTGGCCGGATGGTAACCAAGCGCCAGCTCGCAGAGGAGGCCATCCGCATCGAACAGGAAGTCATAGTCGAGAATGTCGGCTCACAGGATCAGATTTGGGCGGCCTATGGCGGTTTCAACCGCATTGACTTCCATCCCGGCGGCTCCTTCTCGGTACGGCCGCTGATCATGCCGCAGCGGCGCGAGCGCGAAGTAATCAGTCACCTTATGCTGTTCTTTTCAGGACAAGTGCGCTTTGCCTCCGATATTGCCAGGCAACTGATCGCCAACCTTGAAAGCAGGGCTTCAGAATTGAAGGCGATCAGGGCCATGGTAGACGAAGCCCAAGAAATACTTTCCAATCCCACGCGTCCTATCACCGAGTTGGGTCGGCTACTGGGCGAAAGTTGGCGGCTCAAGCGCAGCCTTGCCGACGCCGTCAGTACCGAGGCCATCGACGACATCTATAGGGCCGGTTGCGAAGCCGGCGCCATCGGTGGAAAAGTGCTCGGTGCTGGCGGGGGTGGTTTTATACTTTTTTTTGTTGAGCCCCAACACCAACATGTCGTGCGCGAGCGCCTGCACCGCCTGGTCGAGGTTGGAATTGACATTGATATCAACGGCAGCACCGTAGTGGTCTATCGGCCCAAAGGCTTTGCCATCACCTGAGCCCGACCGTTTCGTGGGCACAGGCCACTCACCGGCAGGCCAACGCCATCAGTGCCGACCATACCTGCTTTGGCGAATAATGGCGGGCTGCCCAGTTTTGGGCCGATGCGATCATCGCCTGCCGAAGTTCGTCCTCGCGCTCAAGGAAGCGATAGGCCGTGGCGATGTCGCCATGGCTGGTCCAGGGAATATAGTGACGATATGGGGCAAAGAAGCGATTTAAGCCGCTACCGGCCTGTTCCAATAACAGGCCGCCTACTGCAATAGTTTCCCAACACCGCCCGGTGACCAGCCTTTCGTGCTCGTGATGGACGGCGATATTGAGTACGGCACGGCTGGAAGCAAGCAGCTTGCTGTAGGCGTCATAATCGGGGGCCAGACGCAATCGTTCATTTCCGACAATGGCGGTAAAATCCAGCCCGGCCACCAGCAGGGCGCCGATCAACATCGAGCGGTGGTATTGCGCGAGACTGCCGATGAACAGCAGGCCACGAGACGGCAAAGGTACGGGGTTTGCCATTAGCACCGGTACCGGAAACGCAATCGCCTTGCAGGCGATGTCAGAGTTTTTAGGCAGTAATGCTGACGAAAGTGGATCAAAGAACACAACTCCGTCGGCTGCCGCCGTCCAATGTCGGATGTAATCAAGGATTGAGGAATGAGCATCGCGGAACAGGCAGAGGACGCGGCATCCGATTTCTGCTTTTAGCGCGATCAGGCCAAGTGGATCGAGATGACCAGGCGTCGGCGGCCAACAGCAATCTAGTATCAGTACCTGCGGCCGTACCGTGCGTAGGCGACATGCCAGGGCATCAATCCGCCGGGACCGCTCCGCATCGCTAATACGTAATCTTTCCGATCCGAATAGTGTCAGATCTGAGTCAAATGAGAGATGTCGATCAGCTGCGTTTGCAGCTCTCGTCAAATGAAAGGCTACGTCATTAGGAAATCCCAGCCCGATTATTTGTGGGCCAAGATACATAACCCGATCTGGCAGCGCGCCCGCCATTACCGGCAGCGAATGGATTGGTAAATCTTCCTCAGGTTGGTTCAACGCTGTAATGACGTGGCGTCGAAGCGTGTCAACGGCCTTGGCATCGGGCGGGCCTCCAGCGGTGAAAGGACCGATGATTGGATCGAATACTACATGATTGTGCCGCCAAAGATTGCATAGCAAGGGACCGGCCTCGTCATACCTGCCTAGTTCGAGCATAACCGTAGCCAGTTGTATCAATGATTTGCTATCGGAACCGTGGGCTTTGACCCATGTTAAAATGAAGCTAGCGGCAGCTTCGGTAGCAGCATTGGTGCCTACATCTCGCAGCAGTTTAACCCAACTGACCTGCTCGACACCCCATTCTGCATATTTGACATTAGAACATGACCGCCACACCATCAGGGCTGAAGTCATGGCGATCATGTTCGGGTCGGCGAACATTTCGCTCAATAACAGCGCAACATTCAAATCGCTAGGGTCGGCGGTGCGGCAGCTATTGGCCAACATCTGTGCTGTCGCATTGTTCCCCGTCTCGAATTCCAGTCGGGCAAGGTGGGCGCGTAAATTCACCATGGCAGGAGCGGCATTCAATGCTCGTTCAGCCGCCTCTCTAGCGTTATCAAGCAACCCATCAGACTGGAAAATCTTTGCAAGTTGACTCCACAATAATGCGACTGGCAAATTGCCTGCTTCACATTCGGTAATCATTGCAGTGAGGGTGGAAGGAAGATCCTTCAGTCCTAACGAGGTAAGCCAGGCACGAATAGCGTCAACTCCCAACTTTTCGCCCGAAATCATGCTATGCTTATCCAATCCAATGGTTTCCTTATTTTTATGGGTCAGCTTTTAGACCGCCTCCGGCGTCGCTTCCGATTCCAAGCAATAATAGATGAAGGATTAAAAGGGTTGTTTCCGATCAGATCATATTGAATAGCAGATATTCCAATATCGCCGCGATCAGAAGCTGATGATACTAATTGCAACAGATCAGTATTATAAGCACATAATACGGACCATGCCGCTGAATTTGCAGAAAAGTTAGCATCATCAACGGTATATATGTAATTATCTAAAAATGATTTTCGTGCTGCTTCGTCTTGATATAATGTACACACCTCATCTGACAGATTAGTGTAACGCTGCCAACCGAACGGCTCTAGGTGGACGCATGAAACAATCGGGCTATCGAGTAGTAGCTGGTAAAAGTTTGCGCCTAATACTGTTACTTGTTCTATCGAATGACAAGTAAATGCCACCAATCTGCGAAAGCTTGATAAAAAATCAAGTGATGGATTCGTATAATCGAACGGTAATACTCTAATATGTGCATTTTTGTCATTGGCGAACAACAATTCGGTGGCAATCCGCCCGCTGGCACTTGGCTCATATGCTATATAGGTTAATCCAGTCATGGCAGGCAATCTTAATCTTAATCTTGCCAGATTGTTTCCTAAGCCACTGCCAAACTCTACCACCCCATCACAATTGCTATCGATACAATTTTCTATCATATCGAACATTGCACTGTAGTCTTGCGCGTTTACAACTGATGCATACCTGCTATTTTCAGCTACTAAACGATTTGGAGAAGTTTGTCCGGCGAATTTTCTAAAATCGCAGTTAATTACCGTATTAAGCCACTCTATAAACCCTTCGTAGCGATTTTGCAAGTGATGTAAACGATTGAGTACTTCATTAGTCGACAATCCAAAGCTAGTCATCTCATGTAATGCTGATAAATATCTACTCCATTCGATGTCAAATTTTTCAAGTTTACACTTTACTAGGCCAAGAGTATTGGTGGTTTGTAATAACTGGGGCAATACTGATTTCTCTAGTAACGTATCGTAATTATGCGGTGTCATTTATCACCTTCTCAATCGTATCATCACATTATTTAACATATTTTATCCGATCTGAGACATCATTGAGCAAAGCTAATGTTCCATCACGCATGAACTCGTGTATACGCCGGTACTCTGCCAGGAATGCACTGAATATAATAGCTCTGTCCTTGGTGTCAGGGACGCGGTGAACGAAGAACATGCCGATTTTAGGCAGAGACAATATAGTACCAATCGGTATGCTCTCTATTCCATGGTAACTATTATTGATTTGATCATTGAAAGTTGATAAGCGACGCCAAAATGCCACAAAGTCCTTATCATGAGCAATTGCTTGATCGATCACGTCAATAATGTCTTGATAGAATCGGCTTGCGTGTTCTACCAAGTCCACATCAAAAAAAGGTTTTAGGTACTCATGCGGTTCATAATTAACAAGGCAACCGGTAAGTGCGTACTTAATCGCTTTCCGATCAAGTACGGGGCCTTTGATTTCTATGCTGGCGGCAACTTTTGGTAACGCACCATCTATAGAAGCGCCATCGCTGCAATTATAGGCCTTTATCCTATAAGCCTTTATAAAAGCTGATAGCATAAACTTAGAAAAGTGAAATATCCAATGAGTCTGAACGGTACCGCCAAAATTACCGATGCAAGTATCGGGGAATTTGTGATTATTATCTGCATCTTTCATGCTACCAAGGGTATGGTAAATTGAGTCACGTGAATGCTTGTTATCTTCATTCTTAGTTCCACAATCGATACCGAATAGATAGAGATTGGTGAAACCAAGGCAAGTTGCCGACCTTAATGCTGTGTTGGCGACCGTCGGAGATGTGCCCAGGATCATAAGCTGGTCATTGGCTAGCACTCTAGTGGATGAGACGGAGTCACGGAAGAAAAAATAGGTATGGTCAAATAAGGCCGCCATTCTTGTATCAACAGTAATTGAAGCAATTAGGGTGATACCTGATAAGTCAAATTCATTACTGGTGGCGAGTGCAACATCATATACTTCTGGAACGTTTTCTATCTCACAATGGAAATCAGGAATTATACCGTTTTTTAGGCACACTCTCAAACCAGTGCCGCAGGAAAACAATATTACGCGATCACGCCAACGTTTAATATATTGCAATGAGTTGTCGATAGAAGGTCCTGACCCAACAATGAACACCGGCTCGTTGCGTTTAGGACGTAATTTTCCGTCCATCAAATGATATCGATAGTTCATCATGTTAGTTGTCGCATTGGTCATCATAATTAATTCGTCTTCATAGAAACCTCGCGACAGATACATGACTTGAAGGTCGTCAGCCAAGTGCTCGCGAGCCTCCTTGAGCGCCCATAGAGGGTAGTGCAAAAAGACAAAGGCTCCGTCAATGAACGACACCCCCTCATTGATGAACATTCTTTGGATTTCAGTTACAATACGGTCAGGACGTGAAGAAATGGATAGGCTGAAGGTAATGCCCCGTGCTTCACCATCGGTAAGAATATATTCCCAATCAATTGAGGCTAGGGAATGACGCAGAAACTCCGGCGTAGGCTCGACAAGAAAAACATGGCGAACATTTGTTTCAGATATTAGTTTCTTCAGGTGAAAACCAAGCCCTACACCTAGTACTACTAAATATGAGCCATGGTAGCTTGGCTTGACATCCAAACTCTTAATTTCCAAACCAAGATCTTCACATTCTTTGGTAAGAAACAGAGTCAATTGTCGTGACAACCAAGTTCCACCATTACATCCACTAAGGTTAACTAAAAAAAAGCGTAGTGGTTTCTCAAGGTATGATAACACCTGAGATTCGGCGACGGCGCGCCCATCATCCCGGTACAATCTTGTTTGGCCGAGGTCGATATCAATAACGGCATCGCCGTCCATTATTGCTACACTGGTCGGAACTTGCGCCAGTTCAGCGGCGAGATCGGGGACACTTTTGGCAAAGCGGGATAATAGAGCTTGCCGCGAACGCTCCATCCGAGAGGAAAATCCAGTTTGCTCGGCCGTAGCAGCTGTGGCCGTATTCTCAGCTGTCTTCCCGGCCGCCACCTCAGCCACCGCCTCAGCCGTCGTCATGACATCGTTCCTTTGGCGAAATCAATTAAGGCGCCTGCGAAGGCTGCTGCAAAGCGATCGGGGTCGAATACGGGCGATGTTCGCACCGCCTGCGCAACCATGCTCTCGGCCTCTCTACGCGCGTCTAAGGAGCTACCTAGGCTCACCGCAATGGCGACATAGCCGTCAATGCTGTTTGCGACCAGACGATTAAGCCCAAGTCGGTCAAGCAAGCCGGCGGCTTGATTGCGGTGACCACCCTCGCCGGCCAGTGCTACCAACGGCACGCCACGGCTAATCGCAGCGACCGCCTCGTGAGGGTTGATTGCGACGAAGGGGGCTAGGGCGATATCGATGGCGGCGTGGAATTCATCGACATCTCCTTCGAACAAATCAATGCGATCGGCTACTCCAACCACCTGGAACCGTGCAACTAGGCGATCGATGAGAGAGGTTTCCGCAAGTTGACGATTACGCAAGGTCAGTCGTGAACCCGGCACCAGTTCTAAAATGGCACCCCATGCCGCGACTAAATCCGCATGCAAAGCGGAAAGGCCAACATCAGCCCCGAAGATAACGGCATGGCGATCAGCGACCGATGAGCGCGACAAAAGAGCGACCGGGTCAAAAGCATAGATGCCCTCTGGCATCGACCATTGACGATCAAACTCCGAACGATTTTGTTCCAGCTTGATTGGGTTAACAGCATAATCCGTCGTATCCACCAATACTCGATCTATCGTATAGCCGAGAGCACCGCAAGGGTTGCCCAACCAGGAAATCTGACAACGGGCGGGGCGGTGAGACAGGGTAAGCACATGGCGAGAGGCGGCATGACCGCCGATGTCGATCAGGATATCTATGCCGTCACCGGTAATTATTGCTGCCAAGGTAGCTGGATCAAGCTCTCTGGTATCATGCCACACCGGGTTTCTCGCTTGGAATGGGGCATTGATTGGCTCGGCCAAAGCTCCATTGCCATAGCAATATACCGAAAAATGAGGGGATTTAAGCCGGGATGTTACCAAAGCGACCACTGCCAAATCGCGAGGGTCACGAGGCTGCATCAACAAAAAACCAATTCGCAACGGGCCGCCTTCTCTCGATACTTCACCCAATATCGTGTTACCCGCATCTGGGGAAAGGCAAGATTGAGGGATCAGAGTTCGGCATAAATCTTTAAAATTCTGTTCGGTTTGTTCAGGGTGAAAAATGGCGTCTGCAAGGTGGGCGCAACGAATGACCATATCTTCCGGAGCCAGTGACGCCGCCATGCGATGTAGCCGGTCGGCTTCCTCAGCATCGCCCATTATCGCCCTGGCCCGGGCCAGTACGTTATAGTCAAGTGCTGTGAGACGTCCAGCATCTTGCATCTCAGTCAATAGCTCAGTTGCATGAACGACATTGCCACTGTCTACCAGCGCCATGGCAAGATTGCGTCTGGCCGCATCATCTTCAGGAAAAAAAACTAGATGTTGTTCATAGTATTTTGTAGCTTCAAATGAAGCTCCAGTCTGCTGTAAAGCATCCGCAATATGCAACCAGTGCTTTTCAGGTATTGCCGACAGGGCATCGGCAAAAGACAGCAACGTCGGCATAAGCGCTTGAGTCCGCTCATCGAAGCCAAGGGCGGTCGATAGCTTGGCAAAATAACAAGCTGTTGCCAAAGCCCCGGCCTCGACATGAAGCAGCGCCAGTAGTTCTGGAAACAAGGGCTCACACGGGGCTTGTTCGTGAGCAACAGTCAGCGCGGCTACGGCACTGGCGCGTTCGCCATGTCTCAATGCGACCAGAGCCAAGCCAAACATGGCCAACGGATGATTAGGTTTAAGCGCCAGCAATTTTTCACACTCAGCCAGCAAGTCACTCGAACGATTCTCACGGTAAAGCGAAACTAGATGACCAAGGGAACTACGATCTACTCCAAATATAGCCTCAGACCTAGCCTTGTCAGCTTGTTCAGTTTCCATTACCATTAAACTCCAATCCACAACAACACATGCAAATATCATCCTAATACGCAAACATTGCGCCGCCTGGATGGCATTAACAATACAAGGAAAACATGATCAGCGCCACGCCATGACCCAAACGGCTCAGCTAAACAAACCTCACGAGAAGGCAGGGTATCCTGCCTTCTCCGGTCGAAGAACCACCATTGATTACGACGAGTATTAATGCAGCAGGCTGAGAATTGCCTGTTGTTGCTGCCCGGCGATGCTGAGCGACTGTGTTCCGATCTGCTGGCGGGTCTGCAACGCCATCAAATTGGCTCCTTCCTCGTTGAGGTCGGCCAAGGTCAGCTTGCCTGCGCCTTCACTCATGGTGTTGACATAGCATTTGGTAAATTCGAGACGCGTATTCAGGAAGGTAACGTTACCGCCCAGCTTGGCCGCCGTAGAGCGTACCGTCGAAATAGAGGCATCGAGAGTTGCGGACAGCGTGTCAAGCACGGCAGTTGGAGAAAATGTGCCGGTCAACAACGATGAGAACCCAACTGGTGCACCTGCGCTCAGCCCAGAAGCTGATAAGAATACATTCACAGCACATGTACCGTTTGAAACCGCATCAGTAGGAAGCGTAGCAGCAGTAATCAATGATGATGCTCGCAGGTCAGTACCAGCTACACTTAGCGAGGCAGCAGTCCCTTGAGAGAAGGACACAGTCAGCGACGTGGTCGTCGAGGCTACTAAGTTCAAACCTTGATAGCTTGCATCGGTCACCGCCGAGTTAAGCTGATCGACTAGATCAGTGAACTGCGCGCCTAACGTGCCTCTAGTTGACGCATCCGCAGTACGGACGCTGTTGACGATACCTTTCATCTGCTTGAGAATGGTGTCGGCAACGGAAGTGCCATTTACTGCCGCCGTCAATGAGGATATGCCCTGATCTATTTCACCCTTGCGAATGTTGAAATCGTCGGCGCGGTCACTAAGACCCTTGGCTTGGAAGTACGACACAGCGTCGTCGATCGCGCTGGAAACTTTCAAACCAGTGGTTAGGCGCCCAGTGGTCCGGTTCATCAGGCTTTGGGTGCCCTGCAGTGATAGCAGGCTGGAATGTGCACTGGCGGTAAGTGTAATATTGGACATTTCTTGTCTCCCGTTCATACGAACTAAGTTTAGGCCACTGTCTGTGGCCCGACCCCGATCACGACCCTCATGGTGCCGCATTGCGGCAACTAAGTGATGATCACCAAACCATTACCATATTCCGCGACATTACACAAGGGGATAATATACTACAAGATAGGCAATCTGGTAAAAATAGTTCACCGGCTTCACGCGCGAAGCCGCAAGCGCAATAGCTGCACTCCAACTTGAGAGCAAACCGCTATGACCCGAGCCCCAAAGCCAGCCTCCGCCCCCTACGTGCCCAACAACCCGCTCCATTATTTGATGAGGACAAGCGAAGCCGAGCGCAAGCGGTGGGGCGCTCGTGCGGTGGAACTGGGGTTCCCGGAGGGGGAACTCTATACCGACGCCCGGATCGATGCCCTGATGCCCTGGCGCAATGTGGTAGCGGAGGAAATGCGGCAAGAGGGGCTTTGGGCACCGG
>Ga0194063_10002396_pt1 | contig 11738 bp, 19 predicted proteins | sample SepL3720m_MetaG_FD_155459 | JGI IMG/M metagenome (GOLD analysis project Ga0194063, IMG submission 155459) | Anoxic zone freshwater microbial communities from boreal shield lake in IISD Experimental Lakes Area, Ontario, Canada - Sep2016-L373-20m | ecosystem: Environmental > Aquatic > Freshwater... | reverse complement strand
CCGGCCAGATACTCGTCGGCACCGCCGAGATGGGCGCCGCCATCACCAGCGCCGTTCTGGCAGGGTGAAGGAAACCTGGAGCAAAGCGCTGAATGGTTTACTGGATCATGATCCGGAAAACCCTTCATGACGTACAATATATGTTGAGAAGAAGAATTATGAAATTGATTCCTTTTGTTTCGTTGATCGTCATAATGTCGCTGGACGTCATTGCCGGAATGGGTATCACGATAACTTGCACGAATTGTCAGTACGCAGTCAAAGACAGTGGCAAAACTGAAATCGCTGTCGGCAGCGGCAAGATGCCAGGGCATAACTTTGGCGTAGTCTACTGCCGGGACTGTAAGGAGTTCGCATGCATCGACCTTGTCAGCAAGAAGGAATTGCAGGACTTGGTCGCAGACTATGAAAAGCGTCTCGCAACCACCGACCTGTCGAAGGACGAGCGGAATCGGTACACCTTTCTTCGTGATAGTCTCAAACCTGAACTCGGAAGACGACCAGAGAATCCACTTGCGTGTCAAAAGTGCAGCAAGAACCGAGAAGTAGTAGAGGTCAAGCATGCGGAATTCAGCAAAAACAAGGACAGCACGGCCGTTATATTTCCTTGTCCCAAGTGTGCACACAAGTCCATGATTATGAAGAGAACCGGACTTTGCTGGGATTGATTTCTCGAATAATGCACCGTACGGCTTCGCCGCCCTTGATTGTCGCCGTTGGGCGGGAAAATTTGATTATTAATCAGACTTGATGCGTATACCTTTATCGTATACATAATGAGCATGACAGAATCAATAACCGCACCGGAGTTCGAGGGATTCGACTGGAGCGGGGGCAATGTCGAGAAGAACTGGGATCTACACCATGTTTCGCCTCTGGAGGCTGAGCAAGTGTTTTTTAACTCGCCACTCCTTACCGGTGCAGATGATGCACATTCCCAAAGTGAGAAACGATTCTTTGCCCTGGGGCAGACGGATGAGGGACGCGAGTTGTTTATTGCATTTACGATCCGTGGCAAACGATTGCGTGTTGTATCGGCTCGGGACATGAGCCGGAAGGAAAGAAGGGTTTACAGAACATGAAGAAGCAGATTCCAACGTTCAAGAACGAGGACGCGGAGAGGGAGTTCTGGGCGAACCACGACTCCACGGATTATATTGATTGGTCCAAGGCAAAACAGGCAGTTTTTCCGAATCTAAAACCGTCTACCAAGACGATTTCGCTGCGCTTGCCTGAGTCGATCATTGCTGCGCTTAAAGTCCTGGCTAATAAGCGCGATGTACCATACCAATCGCTACTCAAAGTCTTCCTGGCTGAAAAGGTTGAAGCAGAGTTGCGGCACGGGCATGCAAAGACAGCATGAGTCGAACAACCGCCTCCTCACGTATTTGCCAACCCTGACGGGTTAGCAAAACGGAGAGGCGTGACGTTGGGCAATTCGATGATGACTGAAACAATGAATGCTGCAGAAACAGAAACAAGACGACCGTGGGGAATCTACGTCATTGCTGCCGTCTATGCCGTCGCAACCTTTCTGTGCGGCGTGCTTGTTTTCATCGGAACTCCGGCGGGTCGAGTGTTCGGACTTATCTTGGTGCCGATCTGCCTGATTTTGAGCATCGGCATCGCCTGCCGCATTAATCTGGTTCGAAAGATTCTTGTCGCTCTGTTGTTCATCGCCGTTGTCGGCGACGGACTGTTCCTTGTGTTCTTTGTGGCTGCGTATCTCGGCGTCGTCAACGCGCCGGCGCATATGTCTCCGGTGAAGCAAATGGTCACAATTGCGTTCCGCATTGGCCCGACCATCGCAATGCTGTACTACCTGATGCGCTCCGACGTCCGCCAAGCCTTTGTGACAAAGATGCCCAACCAAGTCTCGGATGCGACTTCGGAACCCGCGCCGAGCGCGGATTCCTCATCGCATCAAGGCAGTAGAAATATATTGATCATGATATCATTACTGATACTATGTTCTTATGGCCACGGTTGAAGACATCGTTTCAGGGATGCGAGGCAACCCTAAAGGGGTTCGGTTTGTGGATTTGTGCCGTGCGTGCGAGCACTTTTTTGGGCCGCCAAGGCAAAAAGGAACCAGCCATCGGATCTACAGGACCCCATGGCAGGGGGATCCACGGGTAAACATTCAGGATGACAAAGGGAAGGCCAAGGTTTACCAGGTCAGGCAAGTATTGAAGGCAATTGAGAGGTGGGAATATGAAAACCATACTACATGATCACTATACCTACCGCGTCACGTGGTCGGAAGAAGACAAAGAGTACGTCGGTCTTTGCGCGGAATTTCCGGGTTTGAGCTGGCTGGCTGCGGCACCCGAAACTGCGCTTCGGGGCGTTCGCTCCGTTGTGGCGGATGTCATTGAGGACATGAATAAACAACGGGAGCCAATTCCTGAGCCGCTGGCAAGTCGGTCATTCAGCGGGAAGTTTATGGTGCGTGTCCCGCCCAACGTACATCGCGAACTCGCATTAGAGGCCGCCGAGGCCGGTGTCAGCTTGAACCGTCTGGCATCAGCCAGACTAGCGCATGGATAAATGACCATGCCAACCACCCCTTTCTCCATACGGCTTGCGCCGCTGGAGAAGGCGGGCGTGTGCGCCCGGCATGGCGCACGACTTAATGGGTGAAAGTCCCATAACCACCTGACAGGAGGAAGGTTTAGCGAAGGACAAGAGCGTCGCCGCAAGGCGGGTCCCAACGCCAAACCGGAAGTGTAGCTGGAGTGGCGGGATGAACATGCTACTAGCCGTTTGATTTTCTTCGGGTTGATTTTCTTGATTCCTCAGGGTTCAAATATCCCATCTTCTTCCCCTGTTGGTTGTTCTTACCGCTGATTTCTGGTGACGATATTCGTAACGGGCAAGATGATGGCCGGATGAAACGACCGTCGCCCCACAAGTGTCTTCACTGCAAGCAGTTCTTTCTCCCGAACTATCGGAACGGGAGGCGGCAAAAATACTGTGGTGAGGAGGACTGTCAAAAGGCAAGCCGTTGGCTCGAGAACGTGGTGCTCATGCCGGAGGATAACCTCAACGAATCCGCGCGCTGCAAGGTGCGCTCGCGTGAACTGGATGCCGCCCAGGCGCGCGGTAGCATCGCCGTGGACATGGACGAACTCTACAAGGTCCTCAAACCGAAGCTCAACCCGAAATGGGGCGAAGGCCCGGACATCGTTGACGGTGGCATCCGCGGACGGCGCGCGTTTGCGGCCGACCTCAGCGGCAAGGCCGGCGCGCCCGCCGTTATCGCGGTGGCCGACAAGGTCACCGGCGGCGGCCGGAAAGTCTGGCAGATGTTCGTTCCCGGCCTGACCGCCGACGCCGTTGCCACGGAAGGCAATCGCTTTGTTATCAAGAAAGGCGACGCGACACTGGTCGGCACGGTCGTGTCGCCGCCCGGCGCGAAGATCAGCGCGCCCATGCCTCCCGCGAACACGCAACCCTCGAAAGAGAAGCCCGACGCCGCGTTCCGCGGGATCCGGATCGAGGCCGAAGATCCCAGGGTCGGCAACTTCTGGGTCGTCATGACCTTGCAGCGGGGTGCCGCGCCACCGGTTCAGGTCAGCGGCGCGGGACTCGACGCGAAGGTGCAGGTCGGGAACGCGAAACTGACTTTTCGCGATGACAAGTTGGTCTGGGAGTAGAATCAAGGAGTGACAATGACTGCGCCAAGCTAAACGTGTAGCAGGCAGTCGGTAAAAATCCGAAGAGGAGAGGAAGTCTGGACGGTCGTGCGGGTACGTTCAAGGTACAGTTAGTGATCGAACCGATCTTTGAGGCGAATGTTCTGGAGTGCTCGTAACTGGACGACGGCCTCGTCGTAGGCTTTGCGCACATCAACTTGGGCGACTTCCACATAACGCATAGTCATCTTGGGCGTCCGGTGTCCCAGCAACTTCATCAGCGCCGGAACCGGCATGCCGGCCCGCGCCATTTCGGTGGCGAAGGTGTGCCGCAGGCGATGGCAGTGGATTTGCTCGGTGCTGTGGAGGGGATCGGTATCCAGTTTCCCCGCCTTTACTGCCTTCCGCTTCCCCTCCCGCTCCCTACTTTCGGAACCGCTGCGTTCGATGCAATCAAATTGACAAACAAAAGGAGATGCACTACGTTGTATTACAGGAGAAAAAAGATATGACAACGCTCACCATTCGTTTGCCGGAGTTACTGAAAAGCGATCTCGATGACATCAGTCGGGAGGAGCATAAGGCTGTCAGTGACATTGTGCGAGAGTCCCTCAGGCGCTATATCGCTGTCGAAAAATTCCGATCAGTTCGTAAAAGAATTCTTCCATTTGCCGAAGCCCAAGGACTTCTGACGGATGACGACATCTTCAAGGCCTTGTCATGAGAGTCATTATTGACGCCAATGTTGCCATTGCCGGTGCCGCTTCTCGCGGCTTGTGTGAGGCGATCATGGAACTTTGCCTTGAGCATCATCGCATCGTCTTGTGTGAAGGCATTCTGAAGGAAATTGAAGAGAAATTGAGATTCAAGCTCAAGGTTCCTCCAGCCATTGTTGCTGACTATGTGAGAGTGTTGCGTAATGGCGCCGAAATCGTCGAGCCGGAACATGTTGATAAGGGGATTTGCCGGGATCCCGATGACCTGATGATTCTTGGGTTGGTTTCCCCTGGGAATGCAGATGTCATAGTCACAGGTGACAAGGATTTGCTGGTCATCACTGAATACAAAGGCGTTCGAATTCTGAATCCGCGCCGTTTTTGGGAATCAAACAAATGCGCGGATATCCCGTCATGACGTTCAATATATGTTCGCATGGGAACGATGAGACATGACGATTGTTGAACATATTTCACGGGGCGCTCCGCTAATCTTCATAGGTGCGCATCCAGACGATGAGGTTCTTGTCGGGCCGCTGCTTGCGTTCGCCGCAGAGCGCTCGCATGCGCATGTTCAATGCGTTACACAGGGACAAAGCGGATGGAATCTCGCGGATACGGTGTGTGATCGTACGCTTGGACAACTCCGCGTCGGCGAACTTGAACAGGCATGTCGCGTCCTTGGAGCATCATGCCAATGTCTTGGCTTCATCAGCGGAACCTCGACAGCCCACGCTAGCCATGCAGTAGCGGAAGATGAGACGGCTGCGAGCGCAAGATGGAAAGAAACAGGCGAATTCAAGCAAGAACCAGAAGGAATCCTCCAGCGATGGTCCGCCGAAGACGAACGATTTCCCGACTGTCTTGGAGACTGCGTTCGCCGGTACCCCAACTGCGTGTGCGTCACGTTCGAGCCGGAAAGAGGGTTCACGTGGCACCCGGAACACCGTGCTGTGGGATCCGCTGCCACGCGACTGTTGGGTCCTGCAGGTGACGGCCAACGGAACTGCAGGTTGTATTGGGTTTTGCATCCGGAGCAAAGACAGTCTAGCGATGAGGTCGTTGACGTTTCCCTGATGATAACGGACGCAAAGCAGAACTACGCGGAGACAGTCCTTGGAGCACTCTCGATGCATCAGACGCAATTCGGGAAGCGGCATACTGAGAAGAGCCGAACATACATGACCGGTTTCAAGGAAGTCGTTGAGCGAATCATCCTCAGGCCGGTGACATAAGGATCTGCGAACCAAGCACTAGCACGTCTATGGGATGTGGATGTATAACTGCCATGGCCGCCACGGGGAACTACATCTGTGGCTATTCCCACATGTATCAGAACGGGAGGTCTCCTTTGCCGCCTACCTGTACATGCTGTATGTAATAAGCCGAACCAATGAAAACAAACCATGCGAACCAGCCCTTTTACCGCGACGGCTCGCACGCTCGCCGCCGGGTCAAGGGCAACGTTCGGGCAGAATTAATAATTGATTCGAGAGTCGAAAAGGTATACTTTCTATACAGTTATGGATTTTGAATTTGACCCCAACAAGAGTGCCGCCAACGAACAAAAGCATGGAATTGATTTTGGTGAGGCGCAAGCACTCTGGAATGACGTGGACCGGGTTGAGGTGCCCGCCCGAACGGTTGATGAACCACGGATCGGTGTGATTGATGGAAAACATTGGTCGGCCGTAATCACTCATCGGGGAGCAAAGACCAGGATTATCTCGGTGCGTCGCTCGCGCAGGGAGGAGATTGAGATTTATGAAAGCTAAAGTATTTGATGAGCAATTTGAAAAGGGTGGGGACATCACCCAGCATCTAGATCTTTCCAAGGCCGTTCGGCCGGATTGCCAGCAAAAGCGGGTCAATGTTGATTTTCCTGTCTGGATGATTCATTCCCTCGACCGCGAGGCGCATCGGTTGGGCGTGACCCGCCAATCTGTGATCAAGCTGTGGCTTGCCGAAAAGCTCAAAGAAGCGGTCGCATGAAAACCCGAATCACACCTCGGAGTTTACGTCGCTTCGCGCCGAACCACATCATCCTGAAAATGGAAACCTGACCCAACCACACCTTGTTCCGTACGGCTTCGCCGCCGGAAAAGGTGAGCGTTGGCTTCAGAAATGATGATATTGACAAAATGACGATCTGTACAGTATCCTGTCCATATGAATGCAATAACCTACACTGAAGCCAGAGAGACATTGGCCGAGACGATTCGCCGGGTTTGCCAGGATCACGACCCGATTATCATCACCCGCAAGCGGGAGGATTCGGTTGTCATGATCGCGCTGGATGACTTTGAATCCCTCACCGAGACCGCCTACTTGCTCCGCAGCCCGCGGAACACCCGGCGGCTCTTGGATTCCATCAAGGAACTTGAAGAGAGGAAAGGGATTGAAAGGGCTCTTGCGGAATGAAGATTGTTTTTTCAAGCCAAGCGTGGGAAGACTATCTCCATTGGCAACAGACGGACCGGAAACTGCTCAAGCGTATCAATGATCTCATCAAGGATGTTGTCCGCACCCCTTTCGAAGGAACCGGAAAACCCGAGCCTCTTCGTCACGCACTGGGCGGGTACTGGTCCCGGCGAATTAATGACGAACACCGCCTTGTCTATAAAGTAGAGGGAGATTCCGTTCTGATCGCTCAAGCGCGATATCACTATTAAGCCAACCAGTTCTTCTTCTTACCGCGACGGCTCACACGCTCGCCGCAGGTCAAGAGACTCGTTGGCTGAGATCGGAATTCAAAAATGAAGTGATCTTGACAATATACAAGGATTGTATGTACGCTGTTAGTTGAAAGTGAGGCAAAAATGCAAACAACCACGGTAAATATTTCCTTCCAGGGGAGTCTTTTGTCCGAGATTGACCGGCTCGCGCAGGCCGAATCGAGGTCGAGATCCGAATTGCTAAGGGAAGCGGCCCGGCTCTACATCGACCGTAAACGGCGGTGGGACAAGCTTTTTTCCTACGGCAAAAGCGTTGTCGAGCGGGGACAACTCACAGAGTTGGATATCGATGCAGAGATCCACGCCAATCGGCAGCAGAAGGCCTCAAAACGATGAAACGGGACCGGGTCGTTTTGGACACCAATGTCCTGATATCCGCAGTCCTTTTCAATGGCCCCCCTCGCGCCATTCTCGAACTTGTCATCGGTGTTTCGGTCTATTGCTCCCTGTCCCTGGCCATCTTGGACGAACTCCGTGACGTTCTTGAACGCCCCAAGTTCAGATTTTCCCCGGAACAAGCATTCCAGGTCATTGAGGAATTGCATGGGGTCTGCGATATTGCCAATCCTGCCATTCGGGTCAATGTTGTCACAGCCGATCCGAAGGACAACATGATATTGGAGTGTGCCTTGGAATCAAAGGCCGACATTATCGTTTCTGGAGACCAACATCTCCTGGCTGTAGCGGAGTTCAAGGGGATTCAGATTGTTTCTCCATCCGACTATCTAAAGACGATCAATGAAAATATGACAGCGCCAACAAGAACATCCACAGTACGGCTGCGCCTCCCGTGATTTTCGACGTTGTGTGCCGGGCAAGACCGGCAACTAATGGGTGATGTGCATCGCGGAGAGACCCGCGGTGGAGCAAAGTCCCTAACCCGGGAGATCCGCTCGAAGGTTAGCCAAAGATATCCACCGACCTGAGCATCTGGCGTTCGCTTTTTTAATCTATTTTGTTAACGGTTAATTGTCATTACCAACCAGAATAGGTAAGATGCTCGGGAACCATAAAGGAATGTCATGAATACAAAGAAATTGGATAAGATGTACTGCCTGGCGAAAGAGCGCTATGCGGAACTGGGGATAAATACCGATAAGGCCATCCGGCAGGCATTGTCCATTCCGGTCTCCATGCACTGCTGGCAGGCGGACGATGTTGGCGGATGTGAAGTCAAGAAAGAGGCCCTGAACGGGGGGGGCATCATGGCCACCGGGAATCATTTCGGACGGGCACGGACACCCGTCGAAGCCCGGGCCGACTATGACAAGGTTCTTGATCTAGTTCCCGGAGCGACGCGCCTCAACCTCCACGCCTGTTATGCCGAAACGGACAGGAAAGTCGTGGATCGTGACGCCCTTGAGCCCCGCCATTTCGCCTCATGGATGGCCTGGGCAAAACAGCGCAATGTATGTCTGGATTTCAATCCGACTTTTTTCGCCCATCCCAAGGCCAATGATGGGTTTACGCTCTCTCATCGGGATCCCTCCGTCCGGGCCTTTTGGGTTCGTCATGCCCTTGCCTGTCGGAAGATCGCTGCAGCCATGGCCCGATCCCAAGGGGCGCCATGTCGGGTCAATCATTGGATTCCCGATGGATCCAAGGACTATCCGGCTGACCGCTGGACGCCGCGTGCCTTGCTGACGGAGTCGCTGGATGAAGCGATTGCCCATGACAAGACCGTTAGCAAGTCACTTTGTGTTGATTATGTTGAGAGCAAACTATTCGGGATTGGTAGCGAGGAGTACGTGGTCGGATCTGCCGAATACTACAATGGTTATGCCCTGAGCCGCGGGGTGGGTCTCTGTCTGGATATGGGGCATTATCATCCGACCGAAACCATTCATGACAAGGTTTCCAGTTCACTCCAGTTTCATTCGCGCTTGTTGCTGCATGTTAGTCGTCCCATGCGTTGGGACAGTGATCATGTGGTGCTATTCGGGGATGATTTGCAGCGCCTCTTTCTTGAAATCGGGCGTGGCAACGCCTGGGATCGGGTGGCGATCGCGACCGATTTCTTTGATGCCAGCATCAACCGGATTGCGGCATATGTCATCGGGTTACGCTCGACACGCAAGGCGATTCTCTTTGCCCTCCTTGATCCTTCTTCCCGTCTCAATCAGATGGAACGGAAGAGAAACAACGGTAGCCGGCTGGCCTTGATGGAGGAGATGAAGACCTTACCGTTTGGCGCGGTTTGGGATTGGCTGTGTTTGACCCGGGCTGTTCCGGTCGGGACGGACTGGATTGACGAGGTCGAACACTATGAGGGCAACATCTTGTCCAAACGGGTTTGAGATGTAAAACAAGGGTAGGATCAATGATGAAATTACTCGATGAGATTGTGGCATTGTCGCATGAATTTGGAACCCGTGACTATGTCAAGGGTGGGGGGGGGAATACTTCCTATAAATCCAGCACGGTGTTGTGGGTTAAACCCTCCGGAACCACCCTGGCGGGGATGACTCCCCCGGCCTTTGTGGCGATGGACAGAACTGCCATGCAACGCCTCTACTCCCTTGAGATTCCGTCCGATCCTCAGGCGCGTGAGGCGCTGGTCAGGGACACCATGGCCGCCGCCGTGGCGCCCGGCAGTTCTGGACGGCCCTCGGTGGAGGCCCCGCTTCACGAATTGCTGCCCGGCGCCTTTGTGGTGCATACGCATCCTGCCCTCGTTAACGGCATGACGTGTTCAAAGCGCGGAGCGGAAACCTGCGCGCGTCTGTTTCCCGAAGCGCTCTGGATTCCATACATTGACCCCGGATACACCCTCTGCATGGATGTCCGGAGGCGTGTCCTGGATTTTTCCAAGAAGCAAGGCCACGCCCCGGCATTGCTTTTTCTGGAAAACCACGGTGTTTTTGTGACGGGCGACACGGGTGATCAGATCCGGGCGATTTACAGGCATGTGATGGAAACGCTTTGTTCTGAGTATGCCTCAAAGGGTGTTGCCACAACCATGCGGGTTTCAGATCCGGGGTCGGCTGAACGGATTGATGTTGACCGGAAGGCCATTGCCGCGGCGATGGGAACGGATGCCGCCTTGATCGTCCATTCGGGGGCATTTCCTGTTCCGCAAGGCCCTGTGTCGCCGGATCACATCGTGTATTCAAAATCATTTCCCTATACGGGCGCGCTGCGGGCCGGGGATTTTCAAGCCTACCAGAAGGAGCGCGGCGCCATGCCCAGGGTGATTGTCACCTCGGCAGGTGTCTTTGGAGTCGCGTCCACCCCGAAGCAGGCGGACTTGGCGCTTGAACTGGCGCAAGATGGCGCCCTGGTGTGCCAGTTGGCGGCCGCGTTCGGGGGAATCCAGTACATGACAGACAGGGCCCGGTTATTCATTGAGAACTGGGAAGTTGAGTCCTACCGCCAGAAACAGGTGTAACCGTTTTCCCGGGTTGTTGCGGGTTTCCGTCTCTGTTAGCATCTCCGCCACTGTGCAAGAGGAAATTGACTTTAGTCAGCGCCGTGATCGGGCTTCAGCCGCGCCGGGGAATGACGAACCCCTGGAGAGGTTGCAGGGGTTGGTCAACCGCGTCGTCTTCCATTCCGAGGATACCGGTTACAGTGTTTGCGGCGTGATCCCCCACGGGAAGCGCGATTCAGACGAGGTCATGCTGGTGGGGAATTGTGCCACCATCTGCGAGGGCGAGACCTTTGAGGCGGAGGGTCGCTGGGCCCACCATAGCCGGCACGGGCGGCAATTTCAGGCGACCCGGATCGAGAGTCATGCCCCGCGCACGATTGAGGGCATCAGGCGGTATCTCGGAAGCGGGATGATTAAGGGGATTCGTGCCGGCATGGCGGAACGGTTGGTGGAGGCTTTCGGGGATCGTATCCTGGAGATCATCGACAAGGAATCCGCGCGGTTGGAGGAGGTCGATGGCATCGGTCCCGCCCGTCGCGAGATGATCAAGGAATCCTGGCGGGCTCAGAAGGCGGTGCGTGACATTCTGGTGTTTCTGCAATCGCACGAGGTCGGGACGGCCTGTGCGATGCGGATTTACAAACAGTACGGGGATCAGGCGGTCACGGTCGTCCGGGAGAATCCCTACCGCCTCTGCCACGAGGTGTGGGGCATCGGATTCAAGACGGCGGATCGTATCGCACTGAGCCTTGGCATTCCCCCTCATTCCGAGATCCGCGCCCGGGCCGGAATCCTCTATATTCTGCACACGATGGCCGAAGAGGGGCATTGCTTCTGTCCACGCGAGGATCTCCTTTCCGCCGCCGAACAGATGCTTGAGATTCCCTCGGACGTACTCAAGGCGGGCATTGCCCAGGGGGTAGAAAGTGGAACCCTGTTTGAGGAGCGCGGGAATGTGTTTCTCACGCCCCTTTTTCAGGCTGAGTCCGGCGTGGCGACCTTGTTGGAATCCCTGATGACGACCACGCTATCTCATCCCGCCGTCCAGATCGAGAAGGCCGTCTCTTGGGCGGAAGGGATAATGGCCATCGGATTTGCCCCGGCCCAGCGGATGGCGCTGGAGATGGCGCTGGTGAAGAAAGTGTCGATTATTACCGGCGGGCCCGGCGTTGGGAAAACAACCATTGTCAGGGCGTTGGTGGATATTTTCGATGCCCGCAAGATGAAGATATGCCTGGCAGCCCCCACGGGGAGGGCCGCGAAACGCATGGAGGAATCG
>Ga0194063_10002395_pt1 | contig 11739 bp, 11 predicted proteins | sample SepL3720m_MetaG_FD_155459 | JGI IMG/M metagenome (GOLD analysis project Ga0194063, IMG submission 155459) | Anoxic zone freshwater microbial communities from boreal shield lake in IISD Experimental Lakes Area, Ontario, Canada - Sep2016-L373-20m | ecosystem: Environmental > Aquatic > Freshwater... | reverse complement strand
AACAAATCCAGTGAAAATATTTTTTGAAAAAGCGCTTTCAAAACCTTCTTGCGTAGTCCAAAAAATCACCAAAAGCAAAAAAATGTTGGGACCCAGGCCCCAAAAAAAGACATTGGAAAAAACCGCTAATTGTAAAATAGCGGACATAAAAACGATTAGAAAGATTGTTAATTTTTGCATTATTCTTATGACTTATGCGTTTACCAAGAACGATCTTTAAAGCGCAAGGCTTCTTGCAGTTTGTTTTTGTTTATTTTAACCCTCAGAATAATTAAAGTTTCTCGGATCAACCTTGGCTATAAAAAAGCTTGTTTTTGGCAAACACATAAGTCCTGATTCTATTTGATCACAAACACAACATCCAATTTGGAATATTTTAAGCGTGACGTAACCACGGCTTTTTGAAAAAGTCGATCCTGCGAAGCTTTTATCTCCTTTATTTTTCCCACCAAGAGTCCTCGCGGAATATTACCACCTAAGCCTGATGTAATGATTGTATCCCCTTCATTCAGAACATCCGCCTGGGTCACCATATCCAAAACCAACCCTAGGCCATATTCCCCCCGCAAGATGCCCTTTGCGCCCGTTTCCGTGTCAGAAACATTCACAGAGCTACTTGAGCTTGCTAGGAGATTAATCTTTGAGCTCGTAGGATAAACTTCATCAATTTTTCCAACAAGAATCCCATTTGCGACAATCACCGCCATTCCAGGCACCACACCATCCCTTTCGCCCTTATCAAAAATAACCCAGCTTTCCGAACCCTGAGGATCTTGCCCGATAATAAAACCGCCCAGCAGTGAAAATTTATCTCGAGGAGCAAGCTCTAATTGTTCCCGCAATGTCGCATTTTCACCTTCTGCTTGCTTGAGCCTAGCGATTTCTGAGGCCAAAAAATTATTCTCCCGAGACAGCTCAGCATTATCCGTCCTTATTTCCGAAATAGAAGTCAAGAAAAAAACAGTTTCACCTATTCTCTGACTGGCCCCATAGAAAATTTTTTGAAAAGGAGCGGTGATACGCAAAAAAACTCCCCGCACAGGAGCGAAAAAACCCTTAGGATTAATGAAAATAAGAAAAGCGCAAACAATCATCACGAGGACCAGCTTGGTTATTTTCGATGTAAAATATTTTTTAGGCATAACTTGTTATAAGAAGTTCACGCACTCATCTTTTTACACCAAAGACTAATACATAAGTCCAAAGCTAATCAAATGACTTCTCATGTTGATTCTCCACAAGCACGTCGCGCAGAGCATCGATATCCTCAAGCACAATTCCCGTTCCTCGCACAACCGCTGTGAGTGGGTCCTCCATCATCCGCACTGGAATTTCCGTATGATTAGCAATTAACCGGTCGATCCCTCGAATAAGACCACCGCCACCAGCCAAAATTATTCCCTTTTGCATAATATCCGAAAGCAGTTCCGGCGGTGTTTCTTCAACGGCTGTCTTGATGTTATTTATGATTATTCGAATCGAACGTGACAACGCTTCGCGAGCCTGATCATCAGTAATCGTTACCTCTTTTGGAAGACCAGTTACCAAGTCCCGCCCACGCACTTGCATCTGTTTTTTTTCTTTTTGAACACAAGCGCTACCGATAGAAATCTTAACCTCTTCCGCCGTTTTTTCTCCGATCAATAGATTGAATTCATCGCGACAATAACGCACAATATCCTCATTCATTTCATCGCCAGCAATGCGCAAATTGCGCGAAACCACAATTCCTCCGAGGGAGATTACCGCGATATCCGTCGTTCCCCCGCCAATATCCACCACCATATTGCCAGATGCATCTTGAACTGGCAAACGCGCACCGATGGCCGCCGCCATCGGCTCATCAATCAGATAGGCTTCGCGAGCACCAGCATTAATCGTGGCATCAATCACGGCTCTTTTTTCCACCTCAGTCACATCAGAAGGGATACCAACAATCACGCGTGGACGAGGAAAAAGCGTAAAACCACCGCGATGCACTTTATCGATAAAATATTTAAGCATTTGCTGAGTGATTTCAAAATCGCTCACCACGCCATCAACAAGTGGTCGAATTGCCACGATATGACCTGGCGTCTTTCCAACCATTTTTTTTGCTTCCTTGCCAATTGCTAAGATTTGTCCCGTCTTTTTGTTAATCGCCACCACAGATGGTTCGTTGATAACAATCCCTCTGCCCTTAACATAAACAAGCGTATTGGCCGTTCCTAAATCGATACCGATATCCTTTGAAAATCCTCCAAAGAGATTGCCTGATACTTTCCGAGAAAGATTTCTGATTTTTTTTAACATAAAATGAATAGTATTAACCTCCCTGAAATAAATAATCGATGCTAGCTTCGTCACGCCGTAGTCCGCCCTGGGCGGACGAAGGAGGAATTAAAAAAGCTTAGCAATATCCTTATACGTCACTACCACCATCAAAAGCATGAGCAGAGCAAAAAAGATAGTATGGAACGTTTGCTCTACCTTCTGATTGACTGGTGAGCCTTTGATTTTTTCAATCAGAATAAATAAAATCCTACCACCATCTAAAGCAGGAATTGGCAAAATATTTATTATTCCCAAATTGATACTTAGAATTGCGGCAAGTTGAATTATATAAACCAAACCAAGACGTGTCACCTCTTTAACGATAAGCGCAATGCCTACTGGTCCCGAAACATCTGCCGATCCGCCATGTCCCGCAATAAGCATTTTAATGAGACCAAAAAGACCAACAAAAATCATTACTGTCATATCACGCACAGCCAGAAGCCCTTTCCAGATTGCGCTGTACCATGGATATTTCACCAGCATCGTTTCGGAAAGCGCAATCCCCAAAGCTCCCTGCCCCTGAGGAACATCAACCCTCGGAGTACCTTTCAATTCCACTCTTTCCTTGCCACGCAATACCTCGAAAGTAATTTCCTTACCTCTATTCGCGTTAATATAGTCTTGAACTTCTTTTACATTTTTCAACACAATCACCTCGCCGGAAAGACCCTTTTGCTTTTTCGCAATTTCGTCTCCAATCTTAAGCCCCATGATGCTTGCTGGAGAATCAACGACAATTTCTGAGATTTGAATCTTTGATTTAGCATTATCAGAGTTCGAGCTGGAATCAATCTGTTCTGGCGCACCAATCATAAAAGCAATCGAAAGCAAAAACCAAGCAAACACAAAATTCATCACAACACCAGCCGCCAAGATCTTAACCCGCTTCCAGGCACTCTTGTTAGCAAAACTATCCGCGTCACCCTTATTCCCACCATCCTCACCTTTAATTCTCACAAACCCCCCTAGAGGAAACCAATTCAAAGAATAAACTGTCCCTCCATGCATTCTTTTCTCGTGCGCTTCAGTTAAGTCTTTGATTTCTGTTTCATCGTCTCCATCCTTATTGCCCCAAATAATGCGCCATTTGGAAAATAGCTTTTTCTTTTTTCCAGGAGCAGGAACTTCTCGTAAAAACTGAAAACCAACAATCCGCGGCGGAAAACCAAAACCAAATTCAGGAGCCTTAACACCATTTCGCCGTGCCACGACAAAATGTCCCAATTCATGAACAAAAACCAATGCACCGATAATCAAAATCAAAATCACTACGAACATAGTAGATTATTTTAGTTAATTATTTTTTTGTTTTTTATCAAATCAAACCTGCATAATCTCCGCTTCTTTTTTCTTTCTAACCTCTTCAATCATCGCGTTGTATTCCTCCACCATTTTTTGCAATTTCTCCTTGCCCTGAAATTTATCATCTTCACCAATAGTGAGCGCTTGAATTTCATCCCAAACATCCTCTCTCAATTTTCGAACTGCCACACGTGCCCCTTCCGCTTCTTGATTCAAAACTTTCACAAATTCTTTTCTCCGTTCCTCAGTCAACGCCGGAATGTTGATGCGAATAATTTGTCCATCATTCATTGGATTCAAGCCCAAATCAGACTCTTTAATGGCTTTTTCGATTATAGCAAGAGTGCTTTTATCCCAGGGAGAGATGACAATCATGCGCGGCTCCGGAACAGAAACGCTCGCCACTTGCTTCAGAGGTGATCTTGAGCCATAGCAATCAACCATTAAATCATCCACCATAGCAGTTGAAGCTCGTCCAGTCCGAACTTTTCCCAAATTTTCCTTGAAATGAGTTACAGATTTTTCAAAATTAACCTTACTTTTTTCAATGATTTCTTTATACATAGCTTAAGCAATAAAAAATTATTTTTTATTTCCCACGAAATCCAGCGTAAACAATATTAGGATTTAATGGGTTATATTCCAAAATATTAACCGCTTTGGGCAAATCAAATTGCGAGGTAGACCACGTCTTTCCATCATCAATCGACTTATAGGTCGCTTGCGATGCGCCATAAATAATTTCTCTGGAATTTTGCGGATTAATTGCCAGTGCACCTACCGGTGAATTTTTTGGATTGTTCAATGTGACTAATACTTCCCAATTCGCTCCTGCATCCTTGCTACGAATTATCCCAATATTTCCCGCTAAATATACCCAGCTTGTATTTGAAGGATCGGATTCCACAACGCTAAAGCCAGAGCCAGTCTGACCAGTTGTGGCTATTTTCACTGAGACACTCTTGAACTCGTCTCCACCATTTGAACTGGAAAAAACATCACCATTTTTTGTGAGCAAATAAATCAAGTTGCTATTTTTTGAATCAAGAGCAATTTTTGTTACTGGCGATTTCGGCTGAAAAATACTCCGCCAAGATTCTCCGCCATCAACAGTTTTCACCACCTGATTATCACTAGTCGAGACATAAAGCGTATTAGCATTTCTCCTATCAATAGCCAGATAAATCACCAAGGGTCCATTCGACGCAGCAGTATAGATCTCTTTCCAAGAGTCTGCCGCTCCCGAAGCAGCGTTTTTGAATATTTTTCCCCTGCCCTTAACGACAGTACTAGCATAAACTATTTTCGAATCAGTAGGGTCAATTGCCAGCCCATAAATTTTTTCTGTATTGAGAGCTAAAAACTCCCAAGCTTCTCCGCCGTTACTTGTTTTCATGATTCCTCCAGAAAGCAATCCCACATAAGCAATATTTTCATTCCCCGGATCAAAAACCAAACTGAGCGGATTTATGTCGGAAACACGGGGCTTATTACTTGCGCTAATAGAGTCCACCCATATCCTACCACCATCTTTTGAGATCGAAATACTTTTGGAGAAAACGTACTTCTTGGCCGTGCCCGGCGCTGGAGATCCAGACGGCAAAGAACACCCTGTTAAAACCAGGACAAATAAAGAACAAATAAGTCTAATTGCACCTTTTTTCATTTTTCTATTATATAACACAAAACAAAAAAAATCCACAAGGGGATTTTTTTTGTTTATTGCCCATTTTTAAGCTGTTACTCCGTAAACTTCCTGTAAATGAGGTAATCTTGTATTTATTTGTTTTGATCGTTATAAACAACAACTGTGCCAGCAATCATATCATGTAGGGCCTGCTTTTTTTCTGTGAATCCAGCCATAATATATCCAATCGTAATTGTTAGCATTGAAACTAACTTTCCCAATGTTTCACGCAAAAGAACCTGATTTAATGTTAAACGCTCTGGTTTGCTGGAAATCACCATGATTCCAACCGCCTTCTTTCCAAGGGTTGCTTGATAATTATTCGTCATAAAAACATAATAGGCCCAGGTAATCAAAAAACTTAAAACATTTGAAGCAATTGCATACATCGTTCCGAAATTCGCTACAGTCACAAAAACTCTGACTATCGCCTGTGGAATCAACAAAACCAGCCCATCGATAAAAGCCGCCGCAAATCTAATCCAAAAACCAGCATACCGCATTTGCACCTGCGGAGCAACGGGTGCCATGCCCGCCGCAACAGGCTGCGCCACAGACTGACTCTCCATTGCCACTACATTCATTTGATTTGGATCTTGAGATCCATTTTGATTTTCCATTTTTTTTATTCCCCTTTTTAAATTATTAACGACTTAAATCTTATTTCCATCGCTGGCTTTTTTTTCGCCATCTTGCGCCAGCCCGAGCTTCACAGTATCAGTTTTTTCCGCCATATGATAAGAAACGATAACAGTTATCGCAAAAAGAATAAAGACTAAAATTATATTAACATTAAAATCTGGCAGTAGTCCTAGAATTATCAAAACTATTCCAGTATAAGTCGATTTAGGCCTTTGTAGGTATCTTTTTTTCATCCACGCCAATTCTGCCTTTTATGAGAACAAACAAACCAGCTGCGATCAAAAGTAGTCCGATTATTTTTTAATAATTATTTTTGTTATTTAAATTTACTCATATCTATATCCTTGAGCGACTCTCCAGATTCCATCCTTCTCTGGTCATATTTTAGCGAAAAACGCTCATAGGCATCAGCGACTTGCTCGACTATCTCTCTCTTAATTCTAACATTGTTTTTAAGCACAAAGTCAATGGCTTCCGGACCATTAAACTCAATCCCGATTTTCCAAGAACTCGTAAAGATTCCTATCCACTTGTCCATAAGTCCAGTTTCCAAATCAGCAAATTCTTCCAAAAGCAAATGAATTCTCTGCGCTGTTAGATATTCTACCTCTGTCCCAAACTTAAGATAAACGTCCGCAACCAGCAGTTGTGGAATTTCAATTTCTACGCCAGAGCCAAAAGCATTATCTCTTTTTTTGAGATAATTTTCATTCGCCAGAAGTTTGTCGATATCCTCAGCTTTAATTTTAGAATAAAAGCTTCCATTGAAAAATGTCTTTTTGTCCATCGTGGCCCCAGTGCTATCAATAACCGTATACAAATAAACCCGCCTTTTTCCATATTGGCCCCAAATAACATCTCTGAATGAAACGGGTTCGGTATTAAAAAGCGCACTATTGATAAATCGATTAGTAACAACTTCTTTCTTATAGTTCAAACTATTTTGCGCGATCCAGTCCTCTAGCCCGGTCTTGATTTTTCTTTTCATCACCAAAACAAGTACCACGAGCACGCTTAGCATAAAAACCCAAATAACAGTCATCCCTATTGCCATTTTTTTATTTCCCCTTAAAATTATTAGCAAATTAAACTTGCCCCTCAGCACTACCAGGCTGATTTTCAGTCCCTTGTGCAAAGTTAGCTTGCACTATAATCAATTCTTCCTTCTTTCGAATATTGATAAACGCCAAAATTATCAAAAGCAGCGTAAAGGCGAATGGAAAGTTAACGAAAGAAAAGGGAGATATGATAAGCAGTGGCAACGTCATCAGATGCAGTCCCAACTGATAGGATTTTCTATAAGCCATTTCCACCTTTTTGATGTGCGCAATGAGCCAGATGAGCAGTGCTGCTAAAAATAGATAACAAAACTGAAACGCAACAAAAAAGATAATAAATATAAAAAGTCCAATGGCCATCAAAGGCAGCAACAATTTCAGGTAGGGCGAATACTTATCAACAAACCGAACCAAAAATGCCTTTTCAATAACCACATCAGAAACTTTTTTTAGGGATTGAGTAACGATTTGTCCATTGCTTTTTTGATAAACAAGATAGTTTTTTGTGATCAAAAGGGATGTGTCATATTTCATCAAACTATCCGCGCTAGCTTCGCTTTTTGTGTCAATTGTAACCAAATTTTCATGATCGTTCAGGTCAACATCATTTTCATCAACCAAGATAGTAGTCTTGATATGAAACGGTTCTGGAACATTAGTTGAGACATTTCCATTTTCAACTGTCACCGCCAACTCTTGAGGATAATTATTTACTGCTTTACGCACAGCCTCATTAAGCGTTTTGTCTATTTTAGGAAAAGAAAATAGTGAAAACCCCACAACAAGAAGTACTCCAAAAATAAAAGCAAACGCAAGGAAATACTTTATCGAATAAGATAATGGCTGGTCAAGTAACTCTTGATAGTACTTCGGACCATAGATACTGCTGGTCACTTTTTTGAAAAAACTTCTTGATGACACTTGCTGTTCCATTTTTTTTCATCTTAATACTATGTCTAAAATATACCATATTTTTCCTTTTTTGAAAAAACAAAAAAAATCCATTACTGGATTTTTTACTTAGTGCGCTCACCAGGATTCGAACCTGGGACCGTTTGCTTAAAAGGCAACTGCTCTACCGACTGAGCTATGAGCGCATAATTTAATTTTCTAGCAACCTTGCTAGTATAGCACTAAAAAACTTTCCGTCAAGGAAAAATACAAATCTCCCCCAGGCGAATCGGGACAAAACAGTATGAACGAATAGGCCAGCTCTACCTGAAAATCTTCTTATGAATCATAAACATGAAAACTAGGGGCAAGAGCATCCAAAGAAGGGCAAAATTTTCCGATACAAGATAGGTATAAGAATTAGGAGAAACATACTCCATGGCTATTTTCTTTGGCACAAGAGAGAGTGTCACGCTCACTATGAGCATTACTTCCAGAAAACTCATTACGAATACCCGCCAAAGAAAACCTGCCCCTGAGCCAGAAAGAGGTATCTCAAATATCTTTTTTCCGAGTACTGTAAGAATAACGATGACACCAAGAAATAAAATCAAACTATAGGTGTAATCAGGAAGGATTGTTTTGGGAAAAACACTCAAAATAGCCACAGCCACATAGATATTGATGAGCACGGTAATCAATTTGAAACGCCCGATCGACATCCCGAAAACAAAACTAACTAGTGCCACAACGATGAAAAGCATTACATCCTGAGCTGTTTTCGCAGAGAGACCCATTTGAGAAAAAATCAAGCTAAGATTCATATTTATTTTTTATTTTTATAATTCTATTTTACTCTCTTTTCATTTTTTTGTCACGAAGACGAACTAGAAAAGTTCTTCATCTGCCAATAGACAGACAAACCCAAACCTGCGAAAGTTTCAAAATCAAGTCTTCCTCCTAGCTGTTTTTTGCTCACTGTTCGCTGATTACTGATTTCACTCTCCTAATCGGCCCAATTCCTCCAAAAGTCTTTTTTGCTCGCGATTCAATTTTTTGGGAACCCGCACAATCACCTTCACAAGTTGATTGCCGCGAGCGCCTGAGTGCAAGTTAGGCACGCCCTTATCTCGGATACGAAATTGCTCGCCTGATTGTGTGCCGGCAGGAATTTTCAAAGTTAAACGCCCATCAATCGTTTCTATAATTGTTTCCCCGCCAAGCGCCGCTGTCGAAAAAGGAATTTCAACAGAACTCAAAATGTCTTGCCCATTCCTTTTGAAATCCTTGTGCACTTTGACATGCACATTAATATAGAGATCGCCAGACACTCCACCGACGCCACCAGCTTCTCCCGCGCCACTCATAGAAAGCGTCTGCCCATCATCGATCCCTGCGGGAATTGCAATCTCTAATTGATTCTCAGCCATTACGCGTCCATCACCACCACATTTTGAACACTTTTTCTCCACCCTCTTTCCCGCGCCATGACAATCAGGACACTCTGCCACCTGAGAAAAATTTCCAAAAAAACTGCGACTAACTTTCTGCACTCTCCCTGCTCCACCGCAAGTTGAACAAGTTTTCAAATCACTATTCTTTTCGCCACCCGTTCCTGAACAAGCTTCGCAAGCCGCACTTTTGCGCAAATTAATCTGCCGCGTGGTTCCACGAACCATCTCAGAAAAATCTATTTCCACATCCACCTGAATATCCTTTCCCCTTTTTCTGCGCGTTGTTCCCCCACCTCGACCACCACTAAAAATAGAAGAGAAAATATCTTCAAAATCCCCACCACCAAATTCGAAATCTCCCCCAAAGCCCTGTCCGCCGCCTTGAGATGAAAAACCAGAAAAGTCGAAACCGCCAAAGCCCTGTCCGCCGCCCGCTCCCGATCGGCCCGCCTGATCAAAAGTCTGACCAAACTGGTCATATTGCGACCGTTTCGTCTTATCTGAGAGCACCTGGTAGGCCTCGTTAATTTCTTTGAATTTCGCCTCATCACCGCCCGCTTTGTCCGGATGATGTTTGTGTGCCAGTTTGCGATAAGCCTTTTTAATCTCATCGTCACTCGCACCCTTGGAAACGCCTAAAAGTTGATAATAATCATTAGCCATAAAAATCTTACCTGTCATTCCCGTCCCCGTTTTCACGAGGATAAATTCCGACGGGAATCCAGACTCTACTAGTTTTAAATTTTAGAAAATCGAATTATAAATCCGCTAACTTTTTATTATAGCAAGTTTATTTCAAAACAATTTACTTTCTCGATATTTTTAGCCTGAGATACCTGGATCCCCGCCTCCGCGGGGATGACACTCGAGAAAAATTCACACTTGAAATATTAACACAAAATAAAAAAATTAGCAATCCCTCATGGTGAGTGCTAATTTTCTTAATTTCTTCTTACAAACTATGACTAATCTGCTGTTTCTGTAAATCTCATCCAATTCGCACCATCATACATCCGCAAACCAGGAGTATTGTCTGTTTGATATACCATCGTACCAGCTACTGGCGCAGATATTGCGTCACGCTGAGCCTTTGTCATTCGCGGAATCACCACGCCTTTTGTGGTAGAGGCAACATCCAAAGCACCAAACGGATTCGTTGTCCCAATCCCAACATTGCCATTGCTTGATATTCTCATTTGTTCTGAACCATTTGTTCCAAAAACTACTGGTTGTGAACCAACATTTCCCACTACTAGAGGATACGCTCTGTTAGAGTCCTGTATAATAAAAGCAGCGGTTTCTGCGCTAAAACCAAACATTGTTCCAGTCGACTGACCTAAATATATATCTGCCACACTACCATAAATACGTGAATACAGATTAGTTGAACCATCGCCAACTTGTAACTTTGTTGTTGGGCTAGTCGTCCCGATGCCGACGTTGCCTGCTATTGAGCTACTTCCAGAGCCAACTACTCTCAGCGTTCCCGCCTCTCCTGACGCTGCAGCGCCCAGCCCAAGACTTCCATTCGTAAGGAGTTGAAATAACTGACCAGTATTAGGTCCGTTGATAGTTAGGTTACCAGAATTTACAACACTTTCAATTGCCGGGCGAGCATCATCGCTTTGAACATCTGTAAATACAATGCCCCGAGAGTTAGCACCGCCCAGAGCGATTCTCATTGCTTGCCCCCAAGTACTGTTAGTACCCACGCCAAGAAACATACCGCCCCCGCTTGGGCCACCATTACCACTAAGATTTACAACCTCAAGAGCATAACCATTATTTGGATATCTTGTTTGACCCAATTCTGATGGACCGTCCGCCTTATATACAGAGATTCCATTACCACCGCCACCCTGCGTCACATAGATACCACTCACCTCTCCGCCATTATCGGATGGTTGATAGGCATCCACGACAATCCCCGACTTTTTCCGAATACCAGAAACCACATCAGTTTGCTTGACATTAACAAATAGACCAACTGCATTATTCGAAGCATAATTTGACATATCGATATACTGACCAGAAACAAAGTGGTCAGCATAGTAGCCATTTAGACCAGTAATTTTATTGGAGGTATCTGACTCCCCTACTACATTTAAATTAGTAGATGTGAGCTGTGCAGGTAATACGTTCCCTGATCCGATTTGCAATTGAGCTAATGGTTCCGTCGTCCCAATTCCAACCGTTCCTGCCGCATAACTAATACTTGATGTGATACCATCAACCCATTGAGATGTGCCTGAAGACGTAGCATCAGTATCACAAACCAATCCATTCGCCGTAGTAAATTTGCAAAACTTATCATCAGCCATAGTGCCCTGCTTCACCGAGAACACTGTTCCGGATAATTCAAGAAGATTACCTACGCCCGCAGTATAAG
>Ga0194063_10002392_pt1 | contig 11749 bp, 11 predicted proteins | sample SepL3720m_MetaG_FD_155459 | JGI IMG/M metagenome (GOLD analysis project Ga0194063, IMG submission 155459) | Anoxic zone freshwater microbial communities from boreal shield lake in IISD Experimental Lakes Area, Ontario, Canada - Sep2016-L373-20m | ecosystem: Environmental > Aquatic > Freshwater... | reverse complement strand
ACAGCATTGTCCCGCTGTATCAAAGAAACCTCAAAAAAGTCGCAATCGCCTTGCCGCAAAAACCCGCTTAACCGAACACAAACTCAAGCATCAGGCGGCATCATTGCCAGCCTGTGGGATGGCTGTGATCACAAATTATTAACCCGCCGCGCAAACTCAGAGCGCGAGCCTTATGATTGCTTCCTTGATCGATTCTGGAATCTCAGAATCCTTGATCGGCTTGTCGGGGACCGCTCCTTGGTCGATCCACCATTTAATAATTTCCAATTCCGCTTGCTGAACTGCGGGCTTTCCCTTCGGCGGCATGTGTTCCTCATCGTCTTCTGGGAGCTCCATGCGAATGACGATGTGACTTTTCTCTGAATTACCGGGTTCAATGCCGGGACCATCATCCCCACCAGCAACCAACAGATCGTAGCGGTCCATCCGCAACTTGCCTTTCGCTTTTTCCTCCTTATGGCACTGGACGCAGCGACGCCCGATGATCGGCGCGACAATATCGGTATAGATCTTTCGCTCGTCTTGGCGCAACGCGGGGGCGACTGCGGACTTCGAACCAGTCGGCACGACACCGAACCAACTGCGCAGTGACTCTGGAGCATAGACGGTCAAATAACCGCTGCCGTGAGTGATCCAAGCACCATCATGACTGGAAAATCCCATCACTCCGAGACTGACAAAAAGCATCAGCCTGTAGTAGGCCGGCCTGAGCGAGAGTGCGACGCTCCATGACTTGATTAAAAAAGTCATCACCGTTAACACCGCAAAGATCAGCCCGCCCCAGAGGTGGCGTTCGATCAAAGGATTTCCAGTATATTCCTCCGGGTGCCCATGAAACAGCAAGAAACCGGCCATAGCGGCGAGTACGGCACTGACCGCTCCGAAAAACAGGGGGGAAAGTGTCACACTCTTCGTTCTCTCACCGCGCTTGGCAAACAGCAGACCCAGCTCCTGAAATAAAATCAGAGCAAAAATCCCAATCGGCAAGTGAAGTAAAACTGGGTGAAAATGGCCGATAAAGCGCACCCAGTCCCGGACTTCACCGCGGCGACTAGAACCCACCAAGGAAGGCATGGCGATCAAGCCAACAACCACGACCAACCCGCAGACCGTCAAAGTCCATGGCTTTTTACTCGTCTCTGCAATGTGAATCGAATCAACCACGGCCCCCCTTAATTAAGACGCTGGAATGAAACCCTCGAGCAAATGCAATTTTCGCTATCATCAAAGAGGCCAACCAATGGCCTGCCTCTTGAAAAATTTCAAATGCGATCAGCAGCAACCACCACCGTGTTGATGCTCTTAATCTTGGTCGCCACCTCCGCAGCAGCTATCTCCTCCGCTGGCACCGCAGCAACCGCCTTTGTCAGCCACATCCTCGGCGGTCGGTACGCGACCGAGCTCGATGGCGGCACCGATGTATTTGCCGATTTGCTTTTGAAGGGCTTCCAATTCCCGCTGGGCAGCGAGGAAATCGCAGGCGATTTCGTTTTCAAAGAGCGCGTCGCGAGCGCTTTCAAATTCGCGGATTTCGGCGGCACCCAGCTCGATGCCGGCGTGTTGTTTGTGGTGAAGTTGTTCACCGCGCTGGTGGACGCTTTGGTACTGGAGGCGGGCCTCGTCGTTGGCAATGAAACGCTCAACGTCGGATTTGAGCTTGAGGTAGGAAGGATCTCTGGCGATCAGGGCGCAGAGTTCCTTGGTTTTAACGATCACGGCAGTGTCTTCGGCAACAATGGACATGGCGTTTCCATAACCCCATAAAACGCGCATGGCAACGGGCATTTGTGGGAATTTCATCCCTCTGCCAATCGAACAAAGGCGTGACAAAAGGCCTAAGCGAGGCTTATGTTAACAACAAGTGCATGGCCTTCGAACCACTCAAAGACGGGATCCGCTCCAATGTACGGATCGATTTCCACGGCAACGTCCACAAGCGTTTGCGTGGGACGGACGCGGACAAGCGCTATGCTCAGGAAGTCGCCGTGCTGAAGGTACTCGAAGAGCGCGGCTGCCCCTATGTGCCACGGCTCTTGGAAGAGCACCCGAAGGAGCTCTACTTCGTCTCGACCAACTGCGGCAAGCTGGCAGACCAGATTTCCAAGGAGAAAGCTGACAAGCTCTTTGCCAAACTGGAGCGCGAGTACGGCGTGCGCCACCTCGACGCGGAGCCGCGCAACATCACCTACTCGACCCAGCTCGGCAGCTTTTGCATCATCGACTTCGAACTCGCCGAAATCCTGCCGCCGCCGTCCGAGCGGTTGACACCTGACGTTTGAAATTTCACCAAACCCAAATTCGTCCGTGACCCAAGCTACGACCCTGCACTGGGCAGCTCTCAGCCAAAGCGGTTCCCGCAAGCCGCGCAATGATGACTCGCTCATCGCCTTTGCCTCCGGCCCCAAGGGTGCAGAAACCTTGCCTGAGACCGGCAACCACACGTTGGCCCGCCAGGATCTTGTATTCGCCGTTTCCGACGGGATGGGCGGCGGCAACGCGGGCGACATCGCCTCGTCGATCATCCTGCAGCAGATGACGGAGATCATCCCTGAAACCTTCAAGTCGGCGGCCTCGGGAATTTACCCGGATTCGCTCAGCCACCTGGGCGATGCGCTCCGCACCATTCATCAGCAGATCAATACCGCTGGCGACGGCAACCACGAAACCACGGGCATGGCGGCGACCCTTGCTCTCGCTTGGTTCACCCCGGAAAATCTCTACATTGCCAACGTCGGGGATTCGCGGATTTACCGCTCTCGCGGCGGCAAGCTGGAGCAACTCAGCCGAGACCACACCTCCGCTTGGGGTCAGTGGAAGCGAGGCGAAATCAGCGAGACCGAGTACCGCAGCCATCCGCGCCGCGCCGCGCTTTACGAAGTCGTCGGCGGCGGCCACGCTCAGGTGAATCCCCATTTCGCAGCGATCCCCTACGAACCGGGCGACCGCTTCCTCGTTTGTTCAGACGGGCTGGTCGATGGTCTGTGGGAGCGCCACATTGCGGAAGCGCTGGCCTGCTGCCCAGAAAATCCGACAGATGCCGCCGCAACTCTTTTGAAACGCGCTATCGACAACTCAGGAATCGACGATACAAGCCTCATCGTCATTGCGGTCGCTACTCCTTCGCAGGGTATCAATCACGATTGATAATTAATATTGCGCGGCATGGCACACATGATGCTTATTCATGGGCGTCAGCCATTCCTGTCAGCTGCGGGCTTGCCCACAGCGGTAGGGATTTCTGAAACAAATTACCGTTAATCACTGAAAACCACCCTTATCATGGCCAAATACAAATTGGAATACATCTGGCTCGACGGCTACACCCCGGTGCCGAATCTTCGCAGCAAAACCCAAATTAAAGAATTTGCAGCATTCCCAAGCCTTGAACAGCTCCCAATGTGGGGTTTTGACGGCAGCTCCACCCAACAGGCGGAAGGGCGTAGCTCCGATTGCATGCTCAAGCCAGTCGCAGTCTTCCCAGACAGCACCCGCAAAAACGGCGCACTCGTGATGTGCGAAGTCATGATGCCAGACGGCGTCACCCCACACCCATCGAATGGCCGCGCCACCATCCTTGACGATCCCGGCGCATGGTTTGGCTTCGAACAAGAATACTTCCTTTACCAAGACGGCCGCCCACTCGGCTTCCCTGCCGATGGCTACCCTGCCCCACAAGGCCCCTATTACTGCGGTGCTGGCTACAAAGCCGTCGGCGACATCGCCCGCCAAATCGTCGAGGAGCACCTCGACATCTGCCTCGACGCCGGCATCAACCACGAAGGCATCAACGCCGAAGTGGCCAAGGGCCAATGGGAATTCCAAATCTTCGGCAAAGGCTCCAAGCGTTGCGCCGATGAGATCTGGGTTGCACGCTACATCCTCAACCGCCTCTGCGAAAAGTACGGCATCGACGTGGAATACCACTGCAAGCCAGTCAAGGGCGACTGGAACGGTTCCGGCATGCACGCGAACTTCTCCACCACCTATCTCCGCGAAACCGGTGGCAAGGCTTACTTCGAAGCACTCATGGCTGCCTTCGGCGAGCATTGCGAAGAGCACATCGCCGTCTACGGCCCTGACAACCACCTCCGCCTCACCGGCCTGCACGAGACCCAGTCGATCGACAAGTTCTCGTACGGCGTGGCAGACCGCGGTGCATCGGTCCGCGTGCCGCACAGCTTTGTCAAAGACAACGCTTATCGTGGTTATCTCGAAGACCGCCGCCCCAACTCGCAAGGCGACCCGTACCAAATCGCTTCGCGCATCCTCAAGACCATCTCCTTGGTGCCAACTCCTTGAGTTGATCGCCTGAGATCGTCCTGAATGATTCAATCTAAAAGCCGTCTTCCCCTAATGGAAGGCGGCTTTTTTATATCACGAACGCATCTGAGACGATCTTACAAAGTTTCCAACTGGAATCCCTTGCGAAAGTGTTTACAGCGAAACGGTTGATGCGATTCATTCGGTTTCCAGCCATTGGCATTTCCGAAATCGATTGCTTCCGTCACCATATCGTAGCTGACGATTCGAGGGAGTTCCGCGACCAGCATCTGTCCGTTAACAGGCGCGCAAGCTTCCACCACCAGCTCATTGACACCCCGACGGTTTTGCATGATCCAACGATATTGGACATCGCGGTGATTGATGACTTTAAAGCCTTTTTGAGGTGGTGGCATAGGGAAGGAAGCTGTGTGACTCATCCACCTTGATGCAGACCGATACAAATGAGAATGCTTATGTGATGAATTTTCACTCACGCCCCTGCCAATTCGCCCGCGATCGACTTGGGTAGTGGCTTTTCTCTTTTGCGAAGGGCTTTGCGCATTTTAGTCAACGCCGAGTTTTGCAACTGGCGAATGCGCTCACGGGTGACGCCAAATTCGCGACCCACCTCCTCCAAAGTCATCGCCTTGCGGCCGCTCAACCCGAAGCGATCGTCAATGATTTGCCGTTCGCGCTCGTCGAGAACTGCCAATAAGCTGTCGAGCTCGCCGTGCAGATTTTTGTCAGAAAGCATGTCCAGAGGACTGACCGCGCGTTCGTCGCTGATGATTTCGCCGAATTCTGTGGCTTCGCCCTCGTTGAGTGGGGCGTCGAGCGAGGTTGGGCGGTAGGATGCTTGCCGCAACAGGGCGAGCTTGCGGTAAGGAAGTCCCACCTCATCCGCTAACTCTTCATCAGTCGGTTCGCGGCCGAGCGCTTCGGTCAGAATCGCTGCGATACGTCGCATTTTCGCGATCTTATCCACCATGTGCACCGGCAGACGGATCGTTTTTGACTGATTGGCCAGGGCACGCTTGATCGATTGCTTGATCCACCAAGCAGCATAGGTGGATAGCTTGCCGCCCTTTTCGGGATCAAAGCGCTCCACCGCCTTCATTAGGCCAATATTTCCTTCGGAAATCAAATCCATGACAGGCATGCCGTAATTGGAATAGTCTTGTGCGATCTTCACCACCAGTCGAAGATTTGCTCGAATCATGTGAGACCTAGCCTCTGCATCTCCATTTTGGATGCGCTCCGCAAGAACCACCTCCTCCGCCGCTGTGAGAAGTGGCGTTTTGGAGATTTCCCGCAGGTAGAGTTTCAAGCTGCTGCTGTCTGGTTCGTATGCCATAGGTGCTGGGAGTTGGCGTTTTCAAGGAAGCGTCACTAGCGAAGTGCTTGTTTTAATTTTCTTGGAATCCTAGGGCTTCAGATATTTCTGAATCCTCGAAAGGGTCCTGACGTATGAAGCGCCTTGCACCTACCGACCAGCAATTCATGTGCCCGTCCAATTATCTAACCAAGTCACTCAGGATCAGTCATCGAAATCATTTGCAATATGACAAAATGCACGATCGTCTGCCGATTTCGCACGGTTTACGCTAATTTGACACATCTGAGATTCGACAAGCTGCCGCCTTTGCTTCAATGATCAGTCGTGATCGATGCTCTCTATCCAATAGTCCGCAGAGGACTGTTCCAGCTGGATGCTGAAGTGGCCCACCATGCCAGCATGACCGCCCTCAGAATCACGGAAAAAACAGGCCTGCTGGGTCTGCTCTCGCCCACCGACACATCCACCTCTACCGTGGAATTGATGGGCTTAAAATTTCCAAACCGCGTCGGCCTTGCTGCGGGACTGGACAAGGAAGGCAACACGATCGATGCGCTTGGCCGACTCGGCTTCGGCTCGATTGAAATTGGTACCATCACCCCGCGCCCCCAAGCTGGAAATCCAAAGCCACGCTTATTCCGCCTGATTGATTGTGAGGCGATCATCAACCGAATGGGATTCAATAATCCGGGTATCGAAGTCGGCGTTAAAAACGTCCGTTCAGCCCGATCGTTCAAGGGGATTATCGGTTTCAACATCGGTAAAAACAAAGATACACCCAATGAAAATGCTGCTGACGACTACCTCATCTGCCTGCGCAAAGCCTATGCTGTAGCGGACTACGTTGCGGTCAATCTCTCTTCACCCAATACTCCAGGCCTCAGAGACTTGCAAGGTGCCGAAGCCAGCGCCCGACTACTCGATCTCTTGAAACGAGAGCAGCAAACACTCGCTGACCAGCACCAAAAGTATGTGCCCTTGCTCTTCAAAATCGCACCCGACCTGGACGAGCCTCAAATCCAGGCTCTTGCCAAAGTCTTCCTCAATGGCGGACTCGACGGCGTCATCGCCACCAACACCACGCTCGACCGCCACGGCGTCGCCAGCCATCCACGGGCGGCGGAAGCGGGCGGTCTCTCCGGGCGCCCTGTCTTTGAAAAAAGCACCGCGACTTTGCGTGCATTTGCCAGCCATCTCGGCCCGCAGATCCCGATCATCGGCGTCGGCGGCATTTCCTCGCTGGAAGACGCCCGCGAAAAAATCCGTGCTGGTGCCTCGCTGGTCCAGATTTACACCTCATTCGTCTATCAAGGACCCAAGCTCGTACGGGAGTTAGCCAAAGGACTCTGATATATCCGCGAAGGCCTAATCCCCAAAAAAAAGGGTCTGACCTTTCGGCCAGACCCCATTCGATCAATCTCTAAGGAACTAAGTTCACTTCGCGGCCGCGACCACATGAGCCTTGGTCATACCCAGCTCTTTCATCACCGTGTCGCCCGGCGCGCTGATGCCGAAGCGGTCGATGCCGAGGGCCTTGCCTTCGGTGCCGACATATTTCCACCAGAGGTCGGTGACACCCGCCTCGATTGATACGCGCTTGGTGCAGGCCTTCGGCAGCACGCTTTCGCGGTACTCAGCACTCTGGCGATCAAAACGCTCGAAGCATGGCATCGAAACCACGCGTACACCGTCGCCCAACTCTGTGGCAGCAGCCATCGCGTGCTGGAGTTCGGAACCGCTGGCAAGCAAGATCGTGTTCAGCGCGCCGACTTCCTTGCGGGCGATGTAACCGCCGAGCAGGACACCTTCGCGGCGGGTTTCGACGGAAAGTTCGTTCATCAGCGGGATCGCTTGGCGGGTCAGGATCAACGCCGTCGGGCCATCCTTGCGGGTAACCGAGGCAATGAATGCGCCTGCGGTTTCTTCCGCATCGCCTGGACGAATGACGTCGAGATTCGGAATCACCCGCAAACCACTGACTGTTTCCACCGGTTGGTGGGTCGGGCCGTCTTCACCAACACCAACCGAATCGTGGGTGAAAATGTAACTCACAGGCAGATTTGACAAAGCGGCGAGACGCACCGCACCGCGCAGATAGTCGGCAAAGACGAGGAACGTCGCGCCGCTGACACGGAACAAGCCATCGTAGGCGATACCATTGCAAATTGCAGCCATCGCGTGCTCGCGAATTCCGAACCAAATGTTGCGGCCTAGTGGATTTGAGGCCGAGAAATCGCCCCCGTCTTTGATGTAATTCTTGGTCGAACCGAAGAGATCCGCACTGCCTGTCAGGTATCCAGGGATCGCCTTGGCCAATGCATTGATGACCGACGACCCTGCCGAGCGGGTCGCGTCCTTATAGTCTGCGGCAAAAGCCGGAATCTGCGCGCTCAGATCAGCCGGCACCGCGAAGGATGTTCCGTCCGTCAATTCCTTGGCCAGAGCCGGGTTGGCCGCAACCCATGCGCCGTACGTCGCCTGCCATGCCTCGTAATGGGCTTTCGAAGCCGCCTTCTTCTCAGCGAAAAAGGCTTGGGTCGCTGGCGAGACGTAAAAGTGCTCGTCGGCAGGCAGGCCCAGACTGGCGCGCGCGGATTCGATGAACTTCGCCCCACCTTCGCCATGGCCCTTCGCCGTACCCTGGACTTCGGCGATTCCCATGCCGATGATCGTCTTGGCAATGATCACTTTTGGGCGGCCGTTATTGTTCGTCTTGGCGGTCGCCAGAGCTGCGGCGATGGCATCAAGGTCATGACCGTCGATCGTCACTGCATCCCAGCGCTGGGAGGTGAAATACAGCTCGGCATCTTCGCCTTGCGTCACGTCCGCCATCGCATCGAGCGTCACGTCGTTGGAATCATAAATGAGGATCAGATTGTCCAATCCAGCGTGACCCGCGAAAGCGATTGCCTCCTTAGCGACCCCTTCCTGCAGACAGCCATCGCCGTGGATCGCGACGATGTGCTGATCAAAAATCGTGTGCTCGGCCGTGTTGAAGCGCGCCGCAGCCCGCTTGGCGGAAAGCGCGTAACCCACCGCATTGCCGATGCCTTGTCCCAGCGGACCCGTCGTCGCCTCCACCCCCGGAGTTTCATGAAACTCCGGATGGCCCGGCGTGATCGAGTCCAGGCGGCGGAAGTTTTTCACATCCTCGCGAGAAACCGCGTAACCGGCGAGATGTAGCCAGCTATAGATAAACATCGAACCGTGCCCGGCGGATAGCAAGAAGCGGTCGCGGTTCAACCATTTTGGCTCGTCGGGGTTATAGCGCAGAGATTCGCCGAACAGCACCGCACCAATCTCGGCGCAGCCCAGTGGCAGACCCAAGTGACCGGAGTTACAGGCGTGGACGGCATCCATGGCTAGGCCACGGGCTTCATTGGCAGCTTCTACAAGCAGTGAGGTATTCATGAGGATAGAAATCTGCGCCAGCTGACGACAGAGTGCCGATACCTTAGAAATCTCCCCTTGCTTGACAAGCCAGCATTCCACAAATGGCCCGTCTTTTTTCAAGAACTCAGCTCATTTCCATCATGATTTATAAATTCCGACTTTTTCATTCAAAAAAAACCTTGCACCTCCCCACCCATCATGTTCTTTTTCGCGCGCCGCAACGCAAGACCCGTTCGTCTATCGGTTAGGACTCCAGGTTTTCATCCTGGCAAGAAGGGTTCGACTCCCTTACGGGTCGCCATTTATCATCAAGCCTCCGCCCTGCGGAGGCTTTTTAGTTTCTAGACGCCGCGTTTTTTGTCTTAAACTGGCCACCTGCCACTGTGACCGCTCTCCAAAAAGCCGAATCCATCCGCGCTCGCAAAGGCGGACGCCGCATCGCCGTCCTCACGGCCTACGACTACCCCAGCGCCCGCCTGCTCGACGAAAGCTGCGTGGATATTTTGCTCGTCGGCGACTCGCTCGGGATGGTCGTACTTGGCTTCCCCGACACCACCTACGTCACGCTCGACCACATGCTGCACCACGTCGCCGCCGTTGCTCGTGCCAAGCCGCAGGCCCTCGTCGTCGGCGACCTGCCGATTCACACTTACGACACCCCAGAGCAAGCGCTAGCGTCCGCCCGCCGCCTCGTCGCGGCCGGTGCCGAGGCCGTCAAACTCGAAGGCGGCGTACGCCAAGCCGAGAAAGTCCGCGCCATTACGGCCGCAGGCATTCCCGTCATGGGCCACCTCGGCATGCTGCCCCAGCGCGTGCTCGAAGAAGGCGGCTACCATAAAAAAGGCAAAACCCCCGAACAGACGGAGGCCCTTCGCGAAGGCGCCCAAGCCCTGATCGACGCGGGCGTCTTTGCCATCGTCTTCGAGTCGGTCATCCCTGAGACCGCCCGTCAGCTCACCGCCGCACTTGGCGTCCCGACCATTGGCATCGGTTGTGGCGACCGCACCTGCGACGGCGAAGTCGCCGTCGTCACCGACCTCCTCGGCTCCTACCCGTGGTTTGTCCCGCCCTTCGCCCGCCCCGAAGCCGACCTCGCCAGCACCATCCGCAGCGCCGCCAGCCGCTACGTATCGCGGGTAACATCCCCCACCGCCTGACTCCAAAAGGAAACATCCAAACCACGAAAGACACGAAATCTCAAGAAAAAGAGATTTAGAGTGGCTGAATCAGACTCGCCAAACTCTTCATTTTTGAGTGTCTTTCGTTCCTCTCGTGGTTTCCATCTTTGAATTGAAACGGCACTGATACCCAGCCTTTGCGGCGGGAAAATTCCATGTTATATCCGCGGCTTGCTGATTTACCTCCACATCCCCTTCTGCCACCGCGTCTGCCCCTACTGCTCGTTTTACAAGCACACTCCAGGCATCACGCCCATCGGCACTTTTGTCGATGCCCTCGTCGCGGAAACCCAGCAACGCCTCGTCCAAACGGCCGATGCCCCGCGCACGATCTACCTCGGCGGCGGCACGCCCAGCATGCTTTCCCCCAGTCACCTCTCGCGGCTCTTCACCGGACTTCGCGATTCGATCGACTTCTCAAAACTTGATGAAGTCACGCTCGAGGCCAACCCAGCTACCTTCGACGCCGCCAAAGCCCGCCTCTTCCGTGAACTCGGCGTCACTCGCATCTCGCTCGGCATCCAGTCCTTCACCCCCCACGTCCTGGAAATCCTCGGCCGCGAACACTCCGTCGCTCAAGCCAGCGAAGCCGTCGCCATCCTCCGCGAAGCCGGCATTCCATCGATCAACATCGACCTAATGTTCTCCATCCCGGGCCAATCCAAAGCCGACTGGGAAGCCACCCTCCGCCACGCCATCGCCCTGCGGCCCGACCACATCTCCGCCTACAACCTTACCTACGAAGAAGACACCGCCTTTTTCGAATTCCTGCGCCGCGGCGAAATGCGCGAGAACGAAGACCACGACGCTGAGTTTTTCCACCTCGCCGACAAACTCCTCTGTGCCGCCGGTTTCGACCATTACGAAACCTCCAACTACGCCCAACCCGGCCACCACTCCAGCCACAACCGCGGTTACTGGCGCGGCGAAGACTACCTCGGCCTCGGCCCCTCCGCCGTCTCCACCCTCGATGGCACCCGCTGGAAAAACATCCCCGACACCGCCCGCTACGTCGCCCAAGTCCAGTCCATCGGCCACGCCCTCAGCGAGTCCGAAACCCTCGACGCCGAAGCCCGCCGCCTCGAACGCATCGCCCTCGGCCTGCGCACCTGCGACGGCATCCCACTCGACCTGCTCGGCCGCGAAGCCCGCGAGGGCGCCGCCCACTTCGTCACCGAAGGCCTCGCCCGCATCGAGGGCAACCGCCTGATCCTCATCCACCACGGCCGCGCTCTGGTGGACCCTATCGCCGCCGAATTGGTCTAGAATATTGCGCTATTTATGGGACCTTTGACCTCACTTTCAAAGAACAGCTTTTAGATTGGCGCGGGGGCGTTGCCACTGGCTGGCGGCCAAGCGGCAAAAAAAAGCCACGGTGCGATAGAGTCGCGATCTAAAGACCAAGCCGTCGTCATGGCGAAGCAACATGTTCGGAGGGGCTCCACGAAGTGTGCTAGAGCATTTTAAATAAAACTATAGCCGCAATGGGTAAACCAATTGGTGGCGTCTTTTTGGGTTACCTGTGAAAGAGCGTCTCCAATTGCCAAGAGAAGGGCTTCGTTGGTGCGGGCCTCGGTCT
>Ga0194063_10002391_pt1 | contig 11752 bp, 13 predicted proteins | sample SepL3720m_MetaG_FD_155459 | JGI IMG/M metagenome (GOLD analysis project Ga0194063, IMG submission 155459) | Anoxic zone freshwater microbial communities from boreal shield lake in IISD Experimental Lakes Area, Ontario, Canada - Sep2016-L373-20m | ecosystem: Environmental > Aquatic > Freshwater... | reverse complement strand
TTTGTCTATTGGTATTGGTCCGGGTACTTTTGCAAAACGGGTGCTTGCTGATTATGATAGGGTTTCTGTCGATGCGGTGGATATTAATCCGGTGGTGATTGATGTTGCTAAGAAATATTTTTCTGTCACCCCTTCTGATAGGTTAAAACTAATAGAGGATGATGGGCGGATGTATTTGAAGAACACGAATAAAGTGTATGATCTGATAGTTATGGATGCTTATTCTTTTAAGGACTCTTATAAGATTCCTTTTCATTTGGTTACCAAAGAGTTTTTTGAGTTGGCTAAAAAGCATTTAAGTCCGAATGGGGTTTTTACGGCTCAATATGTTTTGCGTAAAGATGAAGCCGAGAAGAATTCTTTTTTCAAGTCCGAGTATAAAACACTGAAATCTGTTTTCAAGTATGTTTATGTTTTTGATTGTTTAGAGCAGGTGGTTTTTGCTTCGGATGCGCCGATTGATTTCTCTAAAGTGGATTCTAATTTACTTAACGGCGTTCAATATACGTTAAATATGAACACTACTGAGTCTCCTTTGTTAACTGACGATTTTGCCCCGATAAGTCCGTTTAATGAAACAACTGACTAATCAAAGAGGGGGAGAGGCGTTAGTCTAATCGGGGGAGGTTGGATTTGACTTTTGGAAGAGCTTTTGCTAATATACACGGACAAAGCTCATAAGGGCTTTTTATTTTAAAAAGGATTAATTTCACATGGCAAAAACATCAGTTAAAGCAAGAGCCAGGAAAGAACCAAAATTTGCCTCACGAGTGGTGAGACGTTGTTTTCGTTGTGGTAGAAAGAACGGCTACATGAGAGACTTTGATTTATGTCGTATTTGTTTTAGAGAGTTTGCTAATCAGGGTAAAATTCCTGGCATTAAAAAATCATCATGGTAACAGATCCAGTATCAGATTTAATAATCAGAATCAAGAATGCGGGCAAAGCACGCAAGGAATCAGTCCTTTTGCCATATTCTAAGCTAAAAGAAGCCATTGCTACTGTTTTAGTAGCTGAAGGTTTTTTGAAATCTGTTTCCAAGAAAAAGACCAGCCCAACTTTAGAAGTAGTTTTAAATTACCATAACGGCGAGTCCAAGGTTAAGGATGTAGAAAGAATTTCCAAGTCTTCAAGAAGAATATACAAGGGTTTTGAAGAAATTCATCTTTCAAAAGGTGGTTTCGGTAAGACAATCTTCTCAACACCAAAAGGTATTTTGACCGACAGACAAGCTATCAGAGAGAGAGTTGGTGGAGAGGTATTGTTTAAAATTTGGTAATAGGAACTGGATTCCCATTTTCATGGGAATGACAAAAACAAAAATAAAATGTCAAGAATCGGAAAAAAAATAATAACCATTCCCGCAAAAACGGAAGTAAAAGTAGAAAAAAACACTGTGACTGTTAAAGGTCCTTTGGGTGAATTGGTCAGGACTTTCCAGTCTGGTATAAAGATTGAAGTTAACGACGGTAAAGTTTCTTTTACACCAGTTGCTAAAAATCTTAGTGTTACCATGAACAGTCTTTGGGGTACCGTTTCTTCACACGTCAACAATATGATTATCGGGGTAAATAAGCCTTATGAGAAAAAGCTTATTGTAGAAGGTATTGGTTTCAAAGCTGATGTGGTTGGTACTAATCTAGTTTTTAAATTAGGTTTTTCTCATCCTATTACTGTGGCTATCCCTAAAAATTTAAAAGTAGCTTCTGAGAAAAACATCATCACTATTTCTGGTATTGATAAAGAATTTATCGGTCAATATGTTGCCGAGATTCGCGCCCTAAAGAAACCAGAACCATATAAAGGTAAGGGGATCAGATATTTTGATGAAGTCATCAAGAGAAAGGAAGGTAAGAAGACTGTTTAATCTCAAGCTGAAAGAATAATATGAAAAAGCTAAACGTAAAAAAAATAAAAGTAGAGAGAAGACACAAGAAGATCCGTGCCAAGGTTTTTGGTACAGAATCCAAACCTCGTCTTTCTGTTTTTAAATCAAATAAATATATTTACGGTCAGCTTATCAATGATGATAAAGCCGAGACTATCGTTTCTCTTTCTTCAATGAAAGCAAAAGGACAGACTTTTATGGAACGCTGTACTGAAACCGGTAAGGAAATTGCTAAATTGGCTTTGGGTAAAAAGATTGATTCTGTTGTTTTTGATCGAGGTGGATTTAAATATGTTGGTAGAGTAAAAGCATTTGCTGAGGGAGCAAGAGCTGGTGGACTTAAATTTTAATTAAAAATATGGATACCGAAACCAAAAACATTGATACAAATACTACCCCTGTCGCTCCTGTAGCGCCAGTTCAGACCCCAGCTCAAATTGCTGGTGGCCGACCTTCTACTGCTCGCTTTACCCCTCGTGCTCATGGCTCTGCTGGTGCTGATGCTCGTTCTAAAAATCCTCGAAAGCCAGGACATCGTGATGCTCGTCCTCGAAATGAATTTGAGCAGAAGATGTTAAATATCCGCCGAGTAGCCAGAGTAGCTACTGGAGGACGCCGATTTTCTTTTAGCGTAGCAATTGTTGCTGGTGATAAAAAAGGTAAAGTGGGTGTTGGTCTTGGTAAGGCAAACGATACTTCTCTAGCTATTGATAAAGCTTTGAGAAATGCCAAGAAGAATATGATAACTGTAAATACCACCAAGACTCTTTCTATCGCTCATGCAGTAGAAGCAAAATATTGTAGTGCTAGAATTGTTATCAGACCAGCAGCTGGTAGAGGAGTAGTGGCTGGTAGTGCCGTCAGAAATGTTTTGGATCTTGCTGGTATCAAGGATGTTACCTCAAAAATTCTTTCTGGTTCTAAAAATAAATTAAATATCGCTCGAGCTACTATTGACGCTCTTGCCAAGCTTGGTAAGGCTCCAGTCAAAGTAGTAAAGGTTTCTGCTCCAGTCGTTGCACCAATAACTAAATAATTTTAAAAATATGCAGATACATAATATAAAAAGAAAAACCCCCAATAAGAAAGTTATGATTGTTGGGCGTGGTGGTAAAAGAGGTAAGACTTCTGGCCGAGGAGGCAAGGGTCAGACCGCTCGTTCTGGACATAAGGTTCGCCCGGAGTGGAGAGATTTTATCAAGCGAATGCCAAAACTTCGTGGTTATAGCTTTCAGTCTATTACTGGAGTTAGAAATCCCGTCATCGCTATCAACCTTGATTTGATTAATGCCGCTTTTAAAGATGGTGCTGTTGTAAAGCCTTCTACTTTATTTGCTAAGGGCGTGATTGAACAATATAAAGGTAAAAATCAAAAGATAAAAATTCTAAGTAGCGGTGAGATTAAAAAGAAAATTACTCTCGTTGGCTGTACTGTTTCTAAGAGTGCTAAAGAGAAAATAGAGAAAGCTGGCGGTTCCGTCAAATAAAATGCAGAACTTTTTTAAAAAAATTGGTCTAATTATCAAAGATTCTTCTTTGAGGAATAGGATTATTTTTGTAGCTGCCGCTTTGGTTGTTTTTAGATTACTCTCAGTTATTCCAGTTCCTGGTATTGACCCGGTAAAACTTCAAGCTTTCTTTAACAGCCCTGCCGGTGATATTTTTGGACTTTTCAATATTTTTTCTGGTGGTGGTCTATCAAACCTTTCTATTGTGATGCTTGGTGTTGGCCCATATATTACCGCTTCTATCGTGATGCAACTTTTAACCATGATTTTTCCCAAGCTCAAGCAAATGTATCAAGAAGAAGGAGAAGCTGGTAAGGCAAAATTCACTCAGTTTTCTAGATTATTGACCATACCCCTTGCTTTGATTCAAGGTGGTGGTTTCCTTATGCTTTTGGAAAAATCTGGTGCGGTAATTCAGCTTGGTTTTCTTGGTATGGCTACAAATATTATGGTTATCGTTGCTGGTTCTGTTCTATTGATGTGGATAGGTGAGCTTATGACTGAGTTCGGTATTGGTAACGGTACTTCACTTATTATCTTTGCTGGTATCGTCTCTAGAATTCCAACCTTAGTTAGTCAGGCCCTAATTACTTTTTCCCCAGCACAAATTCCGATGTACATAGCTTTTATCGTTGTGGCTTTACTGATTATCCTCGGTGTAGTTATTGTCTCTGAAGCAGAACGCCCAATCCCCGTTACTTATGCAAAACGTGTTCGTGGTTCCAAGGTTTATGGCGGTGTTTCTACCTATCTACCACTTCGAGTAAATCAAGCCGGAGTGATTCCAATTATTTTTGCTTTATCTATCTTACTCTTTCCTCAGATGATTTTCCAATATTTAACTACCGCTATTCCAGCTGGAATTATGCATAATATTTCTGAAGCTGTTTTAAATGTTATTAAAAATGGTTGGTTCTATTCTATCTTCTACTTTGTTTTGGTTTTCCTATTTACCTATTTTTATACTGCTGTTACTTTTGATCCACATGCTATTTCTGAAAATTTACAGAAAAATGGTGCCTTTATTCCCGGTGTTCGCCCCGGTCAAAGTACTGCCGAATATATTGGAAAGGTATTAACTAGAATAACTTTGGTTGGTGCTACCTTCCTTGGTCTTATTGCTGTTCTTCCTCTTGCTATGAAAGCGGTTACTGGTATTCAGTCACTCGCTATTGGTGGTACCGCTCTCCTTATCGTGGTTTCTGTGGTGATTGATTTGATGAAGAAGATAGAAGCTCAGGTATCCATGAGGGAGTACTAATTAATGCTAAAATTTTACGTAGTGGGAACGCCAATAGGCAATATGGAAGACATCACTTTTAGAGCGGTGCGTATTTTGGGTGAGGTGGATTTGGTGTTATGTGAGGATACTAGAGTAACAAAAAATTTATTAAATAAATATAATATCAAAACACCTACTTTTAGCTATCCGTCTGATAATTTAAAACCGGGGGTAAATAAAGCAAATCCCAAAATAGAATATATTTTAAAACAGATAGAAGAGGGGAAGACTTTAGCCCTAGTATCTGATGCTGGTACGCCCACTATTTCTGATCCTGGTTCAGTTTTAGTTAGTAAAATAAAAGAGATTTGTCCAGAAGTGGAGATTATCGCTATCCCTGGGCCAAGTGCGGTTATTTCGGCCTTGTCTATATCTGGCTTGAATGTGGCAGAGTTTACTTTTCTTGGTTTCTTGCCCCATAAAAAAGGACGAGAGACTTTGTTCAAAGAAATAGCGGAATCAGAGCGAGTAATGGTGTTTTATGAATCACCACACCGGATTATGAAGGCCCTATCTTCACTGGTAAAATTTGCTCCAGAGAAAAAAGTTACAATAGCCCGTGAACTGACAAAAGTATTTGAGCAGGTGATAGCTGGTATCCCAGCAGAAGTAGAGAAATATTTTACTGATAATGGAGACAAAGTCAGGGGGGAATTTGTTGTTTTGGTTTCTGGAAAATAAAATTTGTGCTATATTGTATTAGCTTTATAAAATTAACATAAAATCATATGATAAAAATTTCATCTATTACTGGTCTGGGAGTCTTTATTTTATTGGTGGCCTCACCTTTTATTGGTATTTCTGATGATTGGAAGATTAAACTCTTTATGGTTTGTGGTCTAGCTATTATTATTCTCTCTCTTTTATTGAGAAAAGAATTACATAAGGTCATCCGGATTGTTCACGGCGTCCATGAAATAAAATCAGACACTTATGTTGAAAACAATCCACAATAAATATTTTTATATTGGTCTCACCCTTATTGTGATTTTAGTATTAGCTTTTTTTGTCTCACCCATCCTTTTGCCAGCCACTTTTGTGGTAAATTTTAAAGCTGGTAATTTGGCCAGCTCTACCATACCAATGGCCACATCTACAATAGCCACTTCTACTTCTGTAGTTATAAAAAAAGTTATTACTCACGAGAAGACACCAGAAGCGGTAAAAGCTATTTATATGACCGCTTGTGTGGCTGGGACACCTAGCTTTCGGGCCAAGCTTTTAAAATTTGCTAATGAGACGGAGATAAATTCAATCATTATTGATGTAAAAGATTATACCGGAACTATTTCTTTTGATATTGATCATCCATCTTTTAAAGATAATGCTGGTACTGGATGCCGGGTAAAAGACATGGTGGGTTTTGTAGAAACTTTGCATCAAAATAATATTTATGTAATAGCTAGGATTACGGCTTTTCAGGATCCATATATAACCAAACTGCATCCAGAGTGGGCGGTAAAGAAAAATAGTGATAGAAATATTGTGTGGAAAGACAGAAAGGGTATTAGCTTTGTGGATGCGGGAAATAAGGAGATGTGGCAGTATCTGGTAGATCTGGGGCTTGAGTCATACGCTGCAGGTTTTGATGAAATAAATTATGATTATATCCGTTTTCCCTCTGATGGTGATATGAAGGACATTTATTTTCCGTGGAGTAATGATATTTTAATAAATAATATTGCGCGCCCAGCCATAGGTACCAGCACCCCAGCGGTGAAAAGCGGTAAGTCTATAGTTATGAGAGAATTTTTTGAATATTTACACGAGCATTTTGCTCCCGCTGGTATTCCTATTTCCGCTGATTTATTTGGTATGACCGCTACAAATTATGATGATTTAAATATTGGGCAAGTTTTGGAGGATGCGGCACCAAACTTTGATTTTATTGCGCCTATGGTGTATCCGTCACATTATCCGGTGGGTTTTATGGGATATAAAAGTGTAGCAGAGGTTAATGCTCATGGTTATGACATAGTGAATTATTCTATGAAAATAGCCGCTGAAAGATTGGTAAAAATTGGGGAATCCCCACTAAAATTGCGCCCTTGGCTTCAGGACAATGATTATCCCGTTCCTTATACTCCAGCCATGGTTAGAGCCCAAATTCAGGCCACTTATGATGCCGGACTGACTTCTTGGATGCTTTGGGATGCCGGAAATACTTATACCCAGTCTGCTCTACTAACTGATTAGAATATTTCTTGTTACTGGACATTTTCTTAAAAAAGGTGTATGATTGTCCTTGGGTTCAAACACTTTTTCCGTTTATCGGAATCAGTAATCAGTACAAAACAAGCTAGAAGAGAGGCAGCGCAATGTCATCAAAATCTTCATCTAAACCCAGTGGTTCTCATCAGTGGGAGGTGCGGTGTCAACAGCGATCTGCTGTTCGTCGTAAGATCTACCAATGCTTTTGTGAGAATCGGGAAGTTCCCCGAGGGCTTCTTGCAAAAGTAATGGTTTTGAATATCTTCGGGCGGCGATTGGTGGATGATGAGCAAGCGATTGCATACATCAACCACGCGTTATCTGTTCTGAATAGGGAGCAGCAGAAAAAGGACAAGCTACTTTTTCAGTGCTGGTTCGTAGTCGGAAGAGAGCGCTTCAAGAAACTTTTGCAAGATTCCAGGATCGCAAGGGAGCTGTCGTCAGGGACTCGCATTCGCCGTGATGTCCTGAGTATTTCTTATCACATGACAGGACGGCGTTGTGGAAGTAAAGGTCATGTCGCCTCATGTCCCAGGATGCCCTGTCGTTGCTAATCGTTAGTTGGCCGAATAAAGTCAGCCAAGAACCCCCGCATTGTTTCTACGATGCGGGGGATTCTCACGTTCAATTTTTTAATATTTATGATATAATATTTTCAAATGTACGACCCAGAAAGAGTAACAACATTCGCCAGTACGGATTCCCGAAATAAAAAGGTGGAGTTTGGTATTAAAGCCAAAGATAGAACCAGGCATGTTTACATTATAGGAAAGACTGGTTTGGGTAAATCTACCTTACTAGAAAATATGGCAGTTCAAGATATCGCCAACGGTGAGGGTATGGCTTTTATTGATCCACACGGTAAAACGGCTGAGTTATTATTAAATTATGTACCAGAGCATCGGATGAAAGATGTTTTATATTTTGCTCCTTTCGATTTAGAGCACCCAGTTTCTTTTAATGTGCTTGAAGATGTTGGTTTTGATAAAAGACATTTGGTGGTTTCTGGTCTGATGTCTACTTTTAAAAAGATTTGGCTAGATGCTTGGTCGGCCAGAATGGAATATATTTTAAGTAATACCTTACTGGCCCTACTTGAAACCCCCGGCACTACTTTGCTTGGAGTAAATAGAATGCTTGCTGATAAAGATTATCGTAAGATGATAGTGGATAATGTAAAAGATCCTTCCGTTAAATCTTTTTGGGTAGATGAATTTGCTAAATATACTGACAGGTTTGCCGCGGAAGCAACCCCCGCTATTCAAAATAAAATAGGACAGTTTACTTCAAATCCGCTAATTAGAAATATTATTGGTCAATCCAAATCATCTTTTGATATAAGAAAGATGATGGATGAAAATAAAATTATTATTATAAACTTGTCTAAAGGACGGGTGGGTGAAGCCAACGCCAATCTTTTGGGCTCAATGTTTATCACTAAAATATATTTGGCCGCTATGTCACGAGCTGATGTGTCAGATAGAGAATTACAGAAGTTACCAAACTTTTATTTATATGTAGATGAATTTCAATCTTTTGCCAACGAAAGTTTTGCGGATATTTTGTCTGAGGCAAGAAAATATAAGTTAAACCTCACTATTGCTCACCAATATATAGAACAGATGTCCGAAGAGGTGAGGGCGGCGGTTTTTGGAAACGTGGGTACCATGATCACTTTTAGAGTGGGGGCTTTTGATGCTGAAATCTTGGAAAAAGAATTTTCTCCACAGTTTACGGCTGAAGATTTAGTGAATCTTGGTTTTACTCAAATTTATCTTAAATTGATGATTGATGGCGTTAGTTCTTCGCCTTTTTCGGCAAGTACCATGCCCCCAATCAAAGAGCCCGAAAAATCTTTTAAGCAGGAGGTGGTAGACATGTCACGATTACAGTTTGCTATGAAGCGAGCTAGTGTGGAGCAAGATGTTTTGGATTGGCATAAAGATAAAACCCAAGTCGTTAAAAAAGAACCAGTCAAAATCCCTAGCGAAACCATTTTAGTTAAAGAAAAAAAAGAGGAGATAAAAGTGGTAGAAAGAAAAGAAGTGCCTAGTGAACCAATTAAAACTTTTGATAAACCAAAGTATTTCAAGAAAGAAAGTCCAACACCAGCGGCGCCACCGCTTGATGGACCTACGGACGATTTTGTTTCATTGAAAGATTTAAAACCTAAATTACCACCAAGTTCATCAGTGGTAAATCAAGGTAGTGGTTTTAAAAAGGCCGTTAATGAGAAGAGTTTATCAGAATTGAGGGAAGTGTTAAAATCTTTTAGTAAAAATAAACCAGAAGAAATTAAAAAAACAAATCAGCCAGTAGTAGAAAACAAATTTAAAGAGATTCCTGAGGATAAATTAAGACAAATGCTTCGGGTTGATAATTAAAAGAGCGTCGCGCTTTAATGGACAATTGCACGACATAATTTTGTAAAATTAAATGAAAAATATACTAAAATATGCAGTCTGGGCCGGTCTCTATCTGACATTAATACTACCGTTTATTGTTTTTGATAATACATTTTTTCCTTTTATCACTGGTAAGGCTTTTTCTTTTAGAATAATTGTCGAAATTATCCTCGGGCTCTGGCTCGTACTTATCATAAAAGATGAAGAATTTCGCCCTAAGTGGTCTTGGGTTTTGGGTGCGGCTGGTTTATTTACTTTTATTTTACTTATTGCTGATATAAACGCTGTGGCGCCTTTTAAGGCTTTATGGAGTAACTTTGAAAGGATGGAAGGCTGGGTAACTTTTATCCACTTACTGGCTTACTTTACTGTTTTGGGCTCGATGTTTAATTCTGAAAGAAAGTGGTTATGGTTTTTTCGAACTGCAGTCGTATCCCCGATACTGTATGTCGTCTTTGAGTATTTTTCTTATCTCAAGAATTTAGCTGATTTAAATATCATTAACCCTGCCGTTGCTCACCCTTTTACCATCGGTGGATATATGAATTATATGGGATTAGTAGGTGATCGCTGGGCTGGACCTTTAGGCAACCCTATTTATTTAGGTGTTTTAGCCTTGTTTCTCGTATATTTCCTAATTATTTTGATTCATCAAGATATAATAAATAAGAAAAAAGAAAAAAATATCTACTCAAAAATATATTCGGGAGTTATTTTTTCTGTCATGATTGCTACTTTTTGTTTTATTTTTCGAGGCTTGCATATTGGTATTGTTGGGTCGGGGTTTATTTGGTGGGGAGCACTGATTGCGAATATTCTTTTAGGTCTTGCAATTTTAGCTATATTATTTAGACAGCAGTTATTCAAATCTCGTTTCTCTAGTTCTGTTTTATTCAGTCCAACAATCTATGGTTATGTAATCCTGTTATTATTATATTTATATATTATTACCACTACTTCAAGGGGGGTACTTTTAGGTTTTGGTATTGGAGTATTTTTTGCTTCATTATTAATTGCAATATTTGAAAAAAGTAATTTGATCCTTAAGAGAATATCCACGGCTGTTTTTGTATCAATTGTAATAATGGGCTTATTTTATTCCACTTTCGTGTTTCGTGATACCGTTGTCTATAAAAATCTACATCTTTCTGGTATCGCGGTCAAAATTCTAGATACTAATTTTGTAGAGACTCATTCTTCTATTAAAAGATTATTGATAGTTTCCTGGAGTAATTTGAATGGTCAGGCTCGTCAGCTTATTTGGCCAATGGCTTTGAAGGGTTTTCAGGAAAAGCCAATTCTTGGTTGGGGACAAGAGGGTTTTAATTATGTCTTTAATAAATATTATGATCCAGCAATGTATGGCCAGGAAAGCTGGTTTGACCGAGCGCACAACGCGCCATTAGATTTTTTGGTGGCCGGTGGTATCCTTGGTTTCCTTTCTTATTTAGCTCTTTTTGGTTCATCCCTTTATTTATTGTGGTTTAGAAGAAATAAGTTAAGTGTTACTGAAAGAGCTCTTCTGACAGGATTGTTTGCTGGTTATCTATTTCAGGCTATCTTTGTTTTTGATAACCTAATCAGTTATGTATTATTCTTTACTACTCTAGCTTATGTGCATTCCCGTATCGTAGAAGACGAGAAGAGAAAAACTTTTTTTAGTTTCTTCTCTAATTTTGTTTCTGATGAGGAGTATCAGAATTATATTTTGATTCCAGTAGTCGTTATCGCTACCGCGGCGGGTGTTTATTTTATAAACATTCCTGGTATTCAAGCTAATAGAACTTTAATTGACGGTTTAGTTTTAATTCAAAAAGGGCAGGTCTTACCTAGTATGGAGGCATTAAAATTAGCTTTGTCTTATAAAACAATGGGGGATGCTGAAGTTAGAGAACAGTTGATCTCTCTTACGCCTTCAGTTCTAAGATCAAATGGTGTTGATCAAAAAACTAAACAGGACTTTTTGAATTTTACATTTAATGAAGTGGAAAATCAGATTGCTATTGTGCCAGATGATGCTCGCTATTATATTTTGGCTGGTTCCTTATTAAACGGTATTGGTAATTCAGAGCAGGCTTTATCTTATATTAAAAAAGCAATAGAACTTTCCCTCAAAAAACAGACAATGAGATTTGAACTAGTTCAGGCTCTCTATGCCCTGGGGAGTAGTACTGAGGCGATGAAGGAGGCTAAAAGTGCTTATGAATTGGATGAGAGATATGATCAGGCTAAGCAGGTTTATAAAGCGACAATAGAAAATGAGATAAAGGTTAAGCCCCAGTTTAAGGTTGAAGGGACTAAAATACTCAATGATTTAGGCGTTAAATAGAGCTGTTTAGTTAACCTTCAAGGGTGACACTGTGGATAAGTATTTTTCCCATTTCTCGACTGGAATCATTCCGTTAAGATATTTTCCCAAATGGATTCGTTCATAATTGTAAAACTGTAAATATTCAGA
>Ga0194063_10002389_pt1 | contig 11754 bp, 9 predicted proteins | sample SepL3720m_MetaG_FD_155459 | JGI IMG/M metagenome (GOLD analysis project Ga0194063, IMG submission 155459) | Anoxic zone freshwater microbial communities from boreal shield lake in IISD Experimental Lakes Area, Ontario, Canada - Sep2016-L373-20m | ecosystem: Environmental > Aquatic > Freshwater >... | reverse complement strand
TTTCTAATATTTTTTTAATTTCCATATTTCTCCTTAAGTTTTTGCTACTCTGATAACTTCTTCTATCGTAGTCAATCCTTCTAAGGCTTTGAGATAACCATCTTGTTCCATGAGCACCATCCCATCAGCCACAGCCGCTTGCTCTATTTGGATCGCGGGGGCTCGCTCTAGTATCAGTCTACCTATTTTTTCCGTAACTTTCAAAACTTCAAAAATTGCTATTCGACCACGGTATCCCGTGTCACCACATTTTTCACACTTGCGACCTCTAGATAGCATCACTGGCTTACCGTCATGTTGGGCGATATATGAGTCATATAGGGGACCTAGTACTTTTTTCATTTCATCTACCACAATCGGGGTAGGAGTATATTTCTCGATACAATTATCACAAATTTTCCGCAGTACCCGTTGAGCCGCCACACAAGTCATCGATGAGGCGAGGAGGAATGGTTCCGCCTTCATATCTAGCAAACGGGGCAGGGCACCGGAACTAGAGTTGGTATGTAAGGTTGAGAAAACCAAGTGACCAGTGAGAGAGGCCTGGATCGCCAAGTCAGCTGTCTCATTATCACGGATTTCTCCCACCATGATGATGTTTGGATCTTGTCGCAGGAATGACCGCAGTCCCGTCGCAAAAGTTAAACCTGCCTTGACATTGATCTGGACCTGATTGACTCCATCGATTTGATACTCGACCGGGTCTTCGAGTGTCACGATATTTACTCTCGGAGTATTGAGGATATGCAAGACCGAGTAAAGGGTAGTAGTTTTTCCTGATCCGGTAGGCCCGGTGATGAGGACGATCCCGTGCGGAACTTTGATCGATTCTTCGATGATTTTGAGCGCCATGCCTCTTAGTCCTAGATCACCAAGCGAAGGAATGTTGGAGGTTTTTCGTAGTAACCGCATCACGATTTTTTCTCCGTCAACCGTCGGTAGGGATGAAACACGCAAATCCACCTCCTGGTCCTCGGCTCTAAAAGAAAACCTTCCGTCTTGCGGTAGACGACGTTCATCGATCTTTAGTTCTGCCAAGATTTTAATACGCGATACGACCGCCTCATGGACCTTGCGTGGCAGTACCAATTTTTCTTGGAGTATTCCGTCGATTCGGTATCGGACCCTGGTATGGCTTTCCAGTGGCTCGATATGGACATCCGAGGCTCTTGCTTTAACGGCAAATTCTAGGATTGTCGCCACAATCTTGGCGATCGGAGCTTCCCTGATCACCTCGCCAATTTTTTGGATATCAAATACTTTACGCGTAGCGTCATAGTCGACCGATTCTTTAAGTACTTGGCTGACCTCTGCCGATAAACCCTGCGAGTATCTCTTGGGGATTTCTTCTGTCAACTCATCAGGCATCGCCATAAATGGTTTGACCTTGGCCCCCGATTTAGCCTCTAAGAATGCTATCGTCTGAAGATCGAGGGGGTTCGCCATCGCGATAGAAAGTAGTTTGTTTTTCGTATCATACTCAAAGGGTAGGGTGAGATAGTGTTCAGCTACCGATTCGGGGATCATCGCCAGGGCTTCTGGTGCCGACGCCAGCTCCTTTAGGGATACAAATGAGACGTTGTACAGCTTGGCCTTAGCTTTGGTCAGTCCAACTGGATCAACTACCCCAGATTTTTCCACGATCTCATCCAGGCTAACACCAGTAGAATAGCTTTCAGTTTCTAGACGCGAAAAATCCGCGTCAGACAATAGGCCATCCTTTTTAAGGATGAGGGCAAGATCCTGCATGAATCCATATTACATTAATTATTGTGTAGTTGCACCCTCAGACTTTACAAAGTTACGAACCTTGCAATAATAGAATCAATGCCGAGTATCTACTATCAAAGGATATTTGTACCTGGTTGTTACTACCACATTTACAATCGTGGCGCTAATCAGCAAATCATCTTTAAAGATAAGAAGGATTATTTAACATTTACAAACATATTAAGTTATTACCTGATGAATCCAGAGGGAATGCCTCAAAGTATTCTAATTAGAAAATCAGACAAAAACAAAGTTACGAACCTTGCAAAAAAGATCAGTAGTATTTCACTTCTGGCATACTGCTTAATGCCAAATCATTTTCATTTCATGTTACGCCAAGAAGATAGCGAGTTAACTATTTCTGATTTCATGCGACGTGTCTGCATAACCTATGCTATGTACTTTAACGATAGATATCATCATTCTGGAACTATTTTCCAGGGGAGATATAAAAATGTTCTTGTAACAAACGAATACCAATGGATCTACCTTTCAAAATATATCCATCGTAATCCCGCACATTTACAAAGTTACGAACCTTGCAAACTTTCCGAATACTTATACTCGTCTTATCCTGATTATTTAGGTTTGAGAATCTGCCAATGGCTAGATACAGATACCATTCTAGAGCACTATCAACATAATCCTTCAAAAGAGTATCAACAATTTGTTGAAGATGGCGGCGATGTTGGCAATATAAATAAAATTACTCTAGATGTAGAAGAAGAGCAATAACTACAAGGTTACGAACCTTGTTATTGTTGCTTGATAATTTTGAGACTTAGATACCACAATAACAAGCTACCAAACGTGACATGAGATAAAAATATTGTTGACCACCCAGTATAAAGACTAGGATTTTTGATATTTAGACTGACTAATAAATATGCCATCACTATGCCAGATATGATCCATGTACTAATTTTGTTAGTTTCTCTAATCCTCGCCACTAGCCCAACAAAAGGGATTATTAACCACACAAAATAATGCTGCCACGCGAGCCCCGCTCCCATCAGCATACTGATGATTAACAACCCAAAACCAATGATTTCTTGACTTGCGCTGATTTTTGTCTTAGGAATCGAGAAATAGCTCACACCCAACATGATGATAAGTGTCCCATAATTGAGAACCGCTCCCACCCATCCATTTATTCCAACTCTCGCGATCACTCCAGTCAGCGCCTGGTTATAGTAGACATCATTGCCTATGGTCGACAGTGATGGGATTACTTCGATGAAGAATTGTCTCACCAGCTCCCACCCCCAAATCTGACCCGCGATCATCCAACCAAGTAGATAAGTAATTCCTGCCGCCATAATCGTTTTATATTTACCTTTTCGCCAAAAAAACAGTAGTAGTACTAGCGGAGTTATCTTGAGCCAGGCAGTCAGAGCTATCAAAATCCCAGCCCACACCTCTTGATCATGGTAGTAAGCATAAATACTGGCGATAAAACCAACCAAAATCATCAGATTAATTTGCCCCATCCCCAAAGTGAACTTATAAGGGAAGGCCAAGATAATTACGGCTCCAAAGTATAGCCACTGTCGCTTAGTCATTTCAGGCAACAATTTGGAGAGTAGCCACAATCCCAGTCCGAGAGAGAAAACCGAAATTATTGTCCATAATTTTTCTGCGATTACATACGGCAACCACCCTATGGGAGCCAGGAGAATCATCGCGGTCATCGGATATTTCATCGCTATCGTCGTGTCATAATACATGCTCATTCCTCGACTCAAATCTTGGACTGATTGATAGTAAATCGCAAAATCAAATAGATGAAATTGGGTCAAAATTCGCAGAATCGTAAACAGGCCAAACCCACCTATCAACCACAAGATATATCTCATAGCTACCATTTTAGCTTATACTTAGCACATGCACGCATTCATTTTAGCTGGAGGGACTCAGTCATCTCGCACAACCTACATGGACTCACTCAGTTCGACCTCAGTCGAACTGATCCATCTCGTCGCCGAAAAAACCACCATCACCATCAAGCAAGTTCAAGATCTTAGTCTACCACTATCCATCAGTCCTCGCATACCTAGGCTGGTTTGGATCGAAGAGGCGGGTGGTCTGACTGTGCCTGCCCAAAATGCTTTGCTTAAGATGCTTGAAGAACCCCCAGAAGCTACCGATTTTTACCTTACCTGTGATAGCTCCACTTCACTTTTGCCTACCATTCGTTCTCGCGCCAAAGTAATTCATTTAGAAAATCTAGCTAAAGCTGACGATCCCCTCATCTTACAAGAGCTCAAAAATATTATGTCTCTTACTCCTGGAGATAGATTGGGTGCGATTGTTAAACGTGACCGATCAGAGTCCGTTGCTTGGTTGACGCAGATCGAGTTCTCGCTCAAAACCAAATTACATCAGTCCAATTTAACCGGGGAGGGTATGAGTATGCTCGCCAAAATCGCCAGGTCCGCCCAAACTGCCCACGCAGAACTGCTGGCCAATTGCTCTGTCTCCTTGGTAACCCAAAACTTCTATCTCAGACTACCTCATACCCACTCTGTCAAGTAGACGACCGGAGTTGCAAACTGTACAATGCACTGTGTTATAGTTCTCTTTTGTTATCACTTTATATAGTTGATTAACGTTATTTGATTGTTGATTATTATGACCAATTCATACAATGCCTCTGATATCAAAGTTCTCGAAGGTTTAGAGCCAGTTCGCAAGCGACCTGGTATGTACATCGGTTCGACCGACGAGCGTGGTATCCAAGAACTCCTCAAAGAAATTACCGATAACTCGGTTGATGAAGCTATTGCTGGTTATGCCAAAAATGTTTACATCACGCTGTGTGAGAGTGGATATGCCACTATCTCTGATGATGGTCGTGGAATACCTACCGATATGCATCCATCAGGTGTTTCTGCCCTCGAAATCGCCATGACCAAACTCCACGCCGGCGGCAAATTCGAAGAAACTGCCTATCAAGCTTCCGGTGGTTTACACGGTGTAGGTGCCTCCGCTGTCAACGCGCTCTCGACTCACATGTCGGTCATCGTCAAACGTGGCGGCAAATACCACATGCAGGCATACCAAATCGGCAATCCCGATTATTCTGTCAAAGTCATCACGGAAGCCGAAGTCAAAAAAATCCTTGTTCCTGGCCACGAACATCTCTTAACCGACGAAACAGGGACCTACACCTCCTTTATTCCTGACAAAAGTATTTTCAAGAAAACGATTGAGTTCGAATATCGTCAAATCAAAACTCGCATCCGCGAGCGCGCCTACTTGGTCCCTAAACTCTACTTCCATTTAAATGACGAGGCCACGGGAGAATCAACTGGTTTCTATTTCGAAAGCGGCATCAAATCGCTTGTCGCTCACCTAAATACTCACAAAAAAGCTCTCCACGATGTAGTTTATATGACAGGATCTGAAACCGTCGAAAATTTGAAGATCGGGGTCGAAGTGGCTTTCCAGTACAACGACTCTTTCTCGGAGAACATCCTCAGTTTTGCCAACGTCATCCGGACCTACGATGGTGGTACTCACCTGACTGGTTTCCGTACAGCGCTCACCAAAGTCATCAAAGATTACATGACCAAAAAGATGGGCGACTCCAAAAACAAGATCGAGCTTTCAGGGGACGATCTTAAAGAGGGCTTGACCGCCGTTGTTTTTGTCAAAATGAGTTCGAGCGATATCCAGTTTGAGTCTCAAACCAAAGCCAAGCTCAACAATATGGAAGCTCAGTCAGCGGTCTATGCCGTCGTTAAAGCCCAACTCGAAACTTATCTCGAAGAACATCCAGGCGAAGCCAAAAAAATGCTCGAAAAAGCCGAGCTAGCCGCCAGAGCTCGCATGGCCGCTCGGGCCGCTCGTGACGCGGTCGTGCGCAAAGGAGTCCTCGAAGGCACCACGCTCCCTGGTAAACTCGCCGACTGTCAGGAAAAAGATCCCGCCCTTTGTGAAATCTACATTGTTGAGGGTGATTCCGCTGGAGGCAGTGCCAAACAGGGGAGAGATCGCCGTTTCCAGGCCATCTTCCCACTCCGTGGCAAGATCTTAAATACTGAGCGGGCGAGGCTCGACAAAATCATCGCTTTCGAAGAACTCAAAAATCTGATTATCGCCCTCGGCACTGGTATCGGCGACACTTACAACGCCAGCCGTCTCCGCTATCACCGCATCATCCTCATGAACGATGCTGATGTCGATGGTGAACATATTACTACCCTTGCCCTGACCTTCTTCTACCGCCACATGAAAGAAGTCGTCGAAGGTGGCTATCTCTATATCGCCATGCCTCCACTTTTCCGCATCGAGATCGACAAAAAAGAACAATACGTCTATACCGAAGCCGAGCGTGACGCCATCTTAAATGCCAACAAAGGCAAAAAGATTACCCTCCAGCGCTACAAAGGTCTTGGAGAAATGAACCCCGAACAACTCTGGGCAACCACCATGAACCCAGAACATCGCATGCTCAAAAAAGTCCATATCGAAGATGCCTTAGCCGCCGACGAGATCTTCACCGTCCTCATGGGAGACGAGGTCCCCCCACGCAAAAAGTTCATTCAAGTCAATGCCACCCAGGCGACATTGGACGTATAATTAAAAACGTAGGGGCGGACCCCTGTGTCCGCCCGATCATTAAAAAAGGAGACAATATGACCGACACCAATATGGCAATCAAAGTTTATATCGAAATTCCCGAGGGGAGTAAAGTCAAATACGAGCGTGATGAAAAGACCGGCATGCTCATGTGCGATCGCATCCTCCACACCCCCATGGGTTTCCCTTTCAACTATGGATTCGTCCTCGACTCCATGGGCGAAGATGGTGATCCAACCGACATAGTACTATTAACATCTGAAGCCATCACTGGCGGAGTCGGCATCAAAGCCAAACTCATCGGTATGCTTGAGATGTCCGACGAGGAAGGGGTAGACACCAAACTCATCGCCGTCCCTATCCAAAAAGTCGACCCACTTTTTGGTACCTGGAATGACATCAACGACGTGCCTGCTCATACCAAAGCCAAGATCAAACATTTCTTTGATCACTACAAAGATCTAGAGCCAGGTAAGTTTGTCAAAACTGGTGAGTTCCTCGATGCCAAATCTGCCGCCAAAGTATTAGAAGCCGATATGAAAAGAGGACAAAAATAAATGGCCGACGACTCAATCCTCAAACCACTCGACCTCGAAGAGGAATCGAGCGTAGAAAGTTCGGAACTTTCAGCGGTCCGCAGTGAAACGAAGGATAGTTCCGAACTTGAACAGACTTCATCGGAACTTTTGGGACCTATTACCGACGTCTCTGATCGCACCTCCTTCCTCACGGTTGGAGAGCAAAAACCTTGGGACATCGAAGAAACCAAGTTCGGCAAGATCGCGACCGTCCACATCGTCGACGAAATGAAAAAATCATATCTCGACTATGCTATGTCCGTCATCGTTTCTCGCGCCCTCCCTGATGCGCGCGACGGATTAAAGCCGGTTCACCGCCGTATCCTTTTTGGCATGAAAGAGCTCGCGCTCCTACCTCCCGCCAAATACAAGAAATGTGCCAGAATCGTTGGAGAAGTCCTCGGCAAGTATCACCCTCATGGTGACACTGCTGTCTATGACGCTCTTGCTCGTTTAGCCCAAGATTTCTCCATGCGCTACATGCTCGTCGATGGCCAAGGCAACTTTGGTTCTGTCGATGGTGATAGTCCTGCCGCCATGCGTTACACCGAAGCTCGTCTAGCCAAAATCACCGGCGAAATCCTCGCTGATTTAGACAAAGAAACAGTTGATTGGATCGACAACTTTGACGGCACTTTCCAGGAACCAACTGTCATGCCAGCCAAACTCCCCAATCTTCTCCTCATGGGCTCCGATGGTATTGCTGTGGGTATGGCCACGAAGATCCCCACTCACAACATCGGGGAAGTCATCGATGCCGTGACCACTCTCATCAAACTGGGCTCTTCACCCCGTAGGGGCGAGGTTCTCTCGCCCGCAGAACTCGCAGATATCCAAAATCTTCCTTATACTCAACTAACCGGCGACTTTACCTCAGAAGCTACGGTCGATGATCTGCTCAAACATATCCAGGGACCAGATTTTCCGACCGGTGGTGTAATTTACGATGCCGAAGCCATCCGCGAAGTCTATGCCACAGGCAAGGGTAGGGTAGTCACTCGCGCCGTCGCCGAAATCGAAGAAACTAAATCCGGCAAATTCCAGATTGTCGTCACCGAAATTCCGTATCAGGTGAATAAATCCAAACTCATCCAAAAAATTGCCGATCTAGTCCGCGACAAAAAGATCGATGGTATCTCTGATCTGCGCGATGAATCCGACCGCGAGGGCATGCGCATCGTCATCGAACTCAAAAAAGCCAGTAAACCCAAGAGTGTTTTAAACAATCTCTATAAACACACCGAGCTCCAATCTAGCTTCCCCGCCAACATGGTGGCCCTGGACGAAGTGGGCACCCCTCACCTGATGAATCTAAAAACTATTCTTGGTCATTATGTACGCCACCGTCAAACCATCATCGTTCGTCGCTCTCAATTTGAACTCAAAGAGAATCGCGCGCGTATTCATATCCTCGAAGGTTATATCAAAGCCCTCGATCATCTCGACGAAGTCATCAAGACTATTCGTGCTAGCAAAGATACCGACGAAGCTAAAGCTAGTTTGATCAAGAAGTTTGGCTTTAGTGAGATCCAAGCTGTCGCTATCCTCGACATGCAACTCCGTCGTCTCTCAGCACTCGAACGTCAAAAAATCGAAGACGAATACAACGCCCTCATGCTCCGGATCAACGAGCTACTGGCCTTACTGAAAGATCCTATCGCTATTCTCGGCACAATTACCAAAGAACTAGCCGAGCTCAAAGCCATCTATGGTGATCCTCGCAAGACCAAAGTGATTAAAGGTAAACTCGGCGAGTTTAGCGAAGAAGATTTGGTCGCCGCCGAAGACAATCTTGTGGCTATTACCCGCGATGGTTATGTCAAACGCATGCCTCTATCTACCTACCGCACTCAGCGTCGTGGTGGCAAGGGAGTTGTCGGCATGACTACGAAAGATACGGACGAGATCCTTCACATGACTGTCGCCAATACCCATGACTTTGCGCTCTTCTTTACCAACACCGGCAAGGTCTACAGCATGCGAGTCTTCGAGCTCCCCGAAGGTAGTCGGACCGCCAAAGGCCAGGCCATCATCAATCTCTTAAATATCGAACAGGGCGAGATGGTCCAAGCGGTTCTGGCAGTCAACAAAGATCTGCTCAATGACAAGGGACACTTTATCACCATGGCCACGAGTCACGGCATGATCAAAAAGACTCCGCTTTCTGAGTACTCCAATATCAGGGGTAGTGGCAAAATCGGCATTGCGCTAAGAGACAACGATCAGCTCATCAAAGTCGAGATTAGCCATGGCCAAAACTACTTGATCCTCGTCACCAAAGGTGGCAAATCGATCAAGTTCAAAGAAACCGATGTGACCGCAACCGGTCGTGACACCATGGGTGTCAAAGGTATGACGCTCAAAGCAGATGACGCTGTCATCGCCATGGAAACGGTCGAAATCACCCCACCCAAGCCAGATGATAAACGTCGCAAATTCTTTAGAGAGATCCTTGTAGTTACCGAGCGTGGTCTTGGCAAACGCACCGATGTCGGTGAATATCCCGATCAAAAGCGGGGAGGACAAGGTGTCAAAGTCGCCGAGCTTTCTGATCGCACGGGAGATATCGCCGCTGTGCGTATGGTGACCGAAGATGATGAGCAAGTGGTGATCACTACCAAGCAAGCTCAGGTGATCAAACTCCCGCTCAAAAACATCAAGGTTCTCGGTCGCTCTACCCAAGGTGTCATCCTCATGCGTCCCGCCGTGGGTGATGTTGTCACTTCCGTGACCACTCTCCAGGATTCCGACGAAGAGGAAGTCTGATACAAGCCTGCCTGCGCAGGCAGGGGTTTAACTCTTGCATTACATCTAGTTTATAATGGACGACATGACAGTTATTCTCTATGATCACGATGAAAAATCAGCTGACTTGTTTGCTGAGGCCAAAGAGGTCTTACAAAAGACCTTGCCAGAAACCGAGATCCACCACGTCGGTAGCACAGCAATAGGTCTGGGCGGCAAAGGCATGATTGATATTTTAATTGCCATTCCTGATTGGACAAAAAAAGACCTGGCAGTCGAAAAGCTGGCAAAACTAGGATTTACCCATGTTCACAAAGAAATTAATAATCGAATATTTATGAGCAGAGTAGGTGATACCGTTAAAAATGATGTTCACATTCATCTTACATATATCGGCAGTTCAGAATACATCAGTTTTCTAGCTTTCCGCGATTATTTACGCATTCATAAAGACGAAGCGAATGAATATCTAAAACAAAAACACCAGTGGCTCAAGTCTGCCAGTGGTAATCGCCAGTTCTACACTGCCTCCAAAAATACCTACATCCAATCCGTTCTCAGCAAAGCTTCCCCTGATACAATGATTTAAATCATTGTATCGTTACGAAACATATCAATCAAATTTAATAATTAGATCTTATATTGTTGCATCATTCTCAGGATTTTATTGTTGTGTTGGCCCCAAAAAATGGCTGACATGTCCGTGCCACAAGTGAAGACGTTTCCTCCCGAATGAGTCCGCAGGAGCGACGTAATCTCGTAGTTAATCCCGTCGATTTTGACTATACACCCTGCCGGTTTAGGAGTGGGGGTAGGGGTTGCAGTCGGCACAACAGTTGGAGCTACCGTGGCTTTATTTGGTGGCACGGGAATATTTGATGATGATGGAGTCTGTGTAGCAACTGGAGTAATTACGGGGGTAGGAGAAGGAGTAATCACGATCGGAGTCGCAACCCTCAGGTTATTATTTGCCATGAATTTCGCCGCCCCAACTACGACGAGCGAGTTAATAAGTGAGATAGTGATTAAAGTTTTAATTAATTTCATTTGAAAGAAAAGTCCTCATAAATAATATGTGATCTTTTGATGCCAAGTAGCGCAAACTGCTCTGCTAGTCCCTCCATCATACCTTTAGGACCACACATCATATAATAAGCATTTTTATCGCTCCCAGTTTGTGCAAAAATATTACTAGCCACCAGTCGGCCACCTTTGCTCGTTTCGCACGGTAGCCAAACAAACTGCGGATTACGCGCACTCAAACTAGCAAACGGCTCAGTCATCACGGGTGGCGGTAGCACCTTCGCGCAAAAATACATTTCGACTTTTTGCTCATTCGTGACTGCCTTCGCCATACTCAGGAATGGGGTGATCCCAATCCCACCCGCTACCCAAACCATGTGTTTTGACTCTGTCATTTTGTCGGCGAACTTCCCGTATGGTCCTTTGATCATTAGCTCGTCCCCGGTTTTCAGCTCGGTTAGTTTGTTAGTAAAGTTCCCGATGACTTTGATTCCGACAATGAGCTTATTACCCGTTGAACTCAGGATTGAAAAAGCATGATCATCCCTTTTTCTATTTGGCAAACTAAAGAATCCAAATTGCCCAGGAGCAAATTTAATTGGCTCACCCAAACATTCAAGAGACAGTAGGAGTAATTCTCGTTCTTTGACTATAGTTGCGATTTTATATTTCGACATTTTCACAAAATAATAGATAAATCGTTTATACAAAAATGCAGAGATTGCGATCACACACCAAACTAAGATCCAGTAACGCAAGGGCATAAATCTCGCGGTATCCGAACTAATGAGCATGCTATGTAGTCCCCCCAGCAGAATCACTATCCCCATCCATTCATGAGTCCATTTCCAGTAGCGGTAGGGTAGGGGAATATAAAATGTTAGAGCCAGCAAGAATAGCATAAAATAAAGCGACATAATCCCGAGACTATACGACAAGCTAGTTCCCGGTATTAAATATAGCGCGAGTGTATCCGCTGGCATTGATCCTACGATCAGTAGCAGGGCATGATTAAGTAATAGAATAAACGCGAGTCCACCGAGGATATGGTGAG
>Ga0194063_10002388_pt1 | contig 11756 bp, 10 predicted proteins | sample SepL3720m_MetaG_FD_155459 | JGI IMG/M metagenome (GOLD analysis project Ga0194063, IMG submission 155459) | Anoxic zone freshwater microbial communities from boreal shield lake in IISD Experimental Lakes Area, Ontario, Canada - Sep2016-L373-20m | ecosystem: Environmental > Aquatic > Freshwater... | reverse complement strand
AAAATGAATCTCTCCTTAACGGTTTTGAGTTCTTCAACAATTTCCGCAGCAGGACGCCGCCGATAACTTCCATCAAAAAATCCGTTAATCGAGCAAAACTTGCACCGAAACGGACATCCTCGGCTGGTTTCAATCAACGCCACCGGCAGATATTTCTTGCCAGCAAAGATCTGCCGATCCGGCTGGAGATTAGTCAACTCCCGAGTGCGGTCTCCATGATAAAGCGGCTTTAACTGCCCATTCTCCGCATCGCTCAGAATGTCCGTCCATACACCTTCAGCCTCTCCAACACATACCGCGTCCGCGTGTTCGGTGGCTTCGTCCGGACAGAGCGTGGCGTGATATCCACCCAAAACCACCCGCACTCCGCGTCTGCGGAATTCTGCCGCGATCTGGTAGCCGCGTTTTGCGGAATAGGTTTCAATGGAAATCCCAACCAGATCAGCTGGACTCTCAAAATCAATCGCCTCCATGCGATCGTCCATAAATCTGATTGACCAGGAATCCGGAGTCATCTCAGCAAGTCGAGCAATCGCAAGAGGCTGCAACTGCCAAGACCTCACAAAAACAGCGCCGGGCTTACGGCCGATTGCCGGATAAATGAGAATCAAACGAGGCATGGAGCCTCCTCTTCATCGGGAACTGCCCAGTGGCCCGGTTCCGGCGGCGACCCGGGATCATCCATGGAATAGGGCAAGGCGTAACGCGGTTCCGTGTATAGGCGCTTGACAAAAATACGGTAGGCGAGGTTGCCCACAAAGTTGATAGCGCAGCGGATGTCCAAATGGCTTACGCGCTTGACCACGCGGCTCATCTTGAAAGTTTCCTTGTAAGCCCACTTAAATCCCCGGTACAGCTCCTCCGGCGTCATCTGTTTGGGCTGAATGACAACATGCATCGTGTCGTAGTCGTTCCAGTTGTAGCTGATGATGCGATTCTCGGCCATCATGCGCTCGAACAACTGGGTGCCTGGATAGGGAGTGTAAAGCGAGTAGCGCGGAATATCGACGCCGAGTTCCTGAACTAGTTGAACAGTAGATGCGAATGAGGTCGAATCATCGTGGTCAAACCCAAACACAAAACAACCCTGAATGGTGATTCCGCGCTTTTGTAGCGACCGAATTAATTCCCGATATTGTGGTGTCTTGTTAAAACCTTTGCGAATCCCCTGGAGCGTCGTTTGATTGCCGGACTCAAAGCCAACGAGTAGATACACGCACCCACTCTCCGCCATCAAATCAAGTAGCGCTGTGTTTTGGAGGATATCAGCGGTCACTAGGCCGCCCCACTGCTTTCTGAGCGGCGCAATGGCTGTAAACAGTTCCATGGAATACTCCACGTCATCGACAAGGCTCACGTCATTGAATGCAAAATGACGGCCTCGGATCGCGCGAACATCTCGCACCACATCCGCAACAGGCCGTTTCAAAAAACGTGGCCAGACTGCGCTAACCGTACAAAAATCGCATGCTCGCTTGCAACCCCGCGTGGCCTGCACGGAATTTGGCAACATGTATCCGCTTGTTCTCTGCAAATCCCTTCGCGGGAGAGGAACCCCCAGCAACTGGTCGCCATGCAGAACCTCCTCTCGATATACCTTTTTGAGTCTTCCTTGTCTGAAATCCTGGATCAACCGGGGCCATGCGCTTTCGCCTCGTCCGATGACGATGCTATCGGCATGAGGCAGGGCTTCCCCTGGAAGGATCGTTACATGAACCCCGCCCAGAACAACCGGAATGCCACGCTGTCTGTAATGTCTTGCAAAGTCATAAGCAGGTCGCGCGCAACCCGTGAGAACACTTATTCCCACAAGGTCGGCCGGATAATCCAGCGGCACCTTGTCCACGCTGCCATCGACCAGTTTTACCTCGACGTCAGCATCTGGAGGAATCAGTGCAGCAAGAGTGGTAAGGGTCAGCGGCGCTTCCCGCAGCGAACGGATAAATGGGCCGATGCACAATTTGTGCATGTGAGCATCGGGCATAATGAGAAGTATTCGAATCATGATATCAGGTCAGAAATGCAAAGCGGAACCAAGCCGTCTTCCGCCAGCACCGCATCGGGGCAGCAATGACAGTAAATCAACCGGCCTTGGTTGTCGATTCTTGCGGGAGACTGAAAAACGAGACGTTTGGCGCTCAGTCTCGCTGCAGGGCCAATGCACTGAGAGAGCAAATGCGCGTGGGCGGAAAACGCACCTCCCGCGAGCCCGTTGAGCAAAAGATGAATTGCGAAACGCAGGGCCTTCTGGTTCTGAAAGAAGGGATACCTCCCCGTCATTTTGTGCGTCACCTCCAAAAATGCCCTTTCGACTTTCGTCGGCCGGATGCAACGCCGGACACGTAAGGCACCGCTCGAATGAACCGCAGCTATCAGATAAGACAACCATCGCTCATCGTTTTCATCCAGATTCGATCCAACCGAGGCAAAGGGCGTAAGGTCGAACGTCTCTTCCAAAAGCGATCTGATCTGCGGCATTTCTAGATCGTCTTTTCCTTTCACCGTTTCTTCGCCGTTCTCAAGCTGGCGAATCCCCTTTTCAAGATTCCCAACCAACTTCGGCATGCCTTTGACGTCCCTCCATAAAGTTGCCAGAAGAAAGGTCACATGGGGGGAATCAAGAGTGAACTCCACCGCCTCTTTAGCTTCTTCAAGCTTGCCTGGATAGAGGGTCACAGCCAAACCGGCCTCCATTCCAAAATCAGTGATCATGCTCGCCTTTTGAGCCCGCAATTTGCGGATGTCCTGGACCGTGGACTCTTCGACCAGATCGGGGCGCTTCTGGCCCGTCTCAATGTGAAGGATTATAAATTCTGCTCCCGCCTTAGCGAGATTTCCAAGCAATCCAGACGTAAGATCCACGCCGTTGGTGAACAATTCGACATGAAGTCCATGTCCCCTGACCATTCGGACGATCTCGGGCAACTCTGGATGCAGCGTGATCTCGCCTCCGACGATGGCAAGCGAATGGAGTTTTCGCCGGCGCATCAGGCTCTTTAATTCCGACTCCACCTCCTGCAACGGCTTGATCCGGTTGGGACGGGAATTGAAGCAGTCACGACACCGGACATTGCATCCCCTGAGGATATCTAGAACTGCGTGTGGAACGGTTGCCAGAGTCCACGGGAGAACCATCGTCTCAGGGTTCATGATGAATTCGGAATTTCCGTCGAGGGTCCATTATACGGTGAATGATGTCACGGTTTTGCAAAATCTGGCAATCGAAACGTCTGATTGAATCCATCGAATTGCCGGTTACCCAGCTGTTCAAATTCTTAGCAGGCTTCCCGCACGGCTGAAAACCTCATTGGGAACTCCCGCAGCCCGCATCAGTTGTGCGGCTTGATCAAAGGGGTTCTTGATCCTCCGCAATTCCAAAAGCCGGCGAACCCCAACAAGGCCAACAAAACTCAATGGGATGGCCATCATCGGAATGTCCGAGCCGTACACGAGCTTTGCAGCAAGACGCGGATTGCGGACCAACCCGCGTAGCGTCCAGGCTCGCAAGGGCGACCCGAATGCGCTGATATCTCCGTAAAAGGCATCGTGCCTTAGTGCCATTTCACACCAATCGCCGAACCAGCTCTTCTCATGAAACATCATTCGTGTAGCGCAATGCGCCGCAATGACGGTTACCCCCCTTTCAAGCGCCGGGGAGAGACGCCTGGGATCGTTCAAACTGTTGGGATACGTGCCAATGAAATGTTCGACGCCTGTGTGAGAAAGCAGCGGCACCCGATGCTTCGCAAGGATCTCGTAAAACGGAAAACAGACGGGATCGTCGGGTTGAATATTCTGCGCGCCCGGCAGCCATTTGACAAGACATGCTCCGCGCGCAATGACCCGCTCAAGCTCCTCCAAGGCATCGATACGGTACGGATGCACGCTTGCGCCAAAAAGCACTTTTGGATGAACATCAGCGATGTCTGCCAAAAAATCGTTACTCGTCACCATCAGCGTGCGGCCCTCATCGCGAGTCCCATCATGTTTGTGAGGAGCATCGAATGCCAGTAATACCGCCTTGTCCACGTCGCTGGAATCCAGCCAGGAGAGGAGACGGTCGCGAAGCTGTTGATCGGCCTCCGGCAGCCCCCATGCGTCCGCAGAAAGCCCGAATCTTCGCGCCAGCAATCGGAACGCTAGGCGCCGTTTGAAAGCGGGAGCCATAAAGTTTCCGCTTCCGCCAGCGCCCGATCCTGCGATGTGGACGTGAATATCGTAAACCATCAAGGCGAGCCCGTTTTCGATAGGCGCACACCGTTCTTCCACCTCTCGAACGGAGGCGAAACCAGAAAGGCTCGTGTGCATTCATCGGCGGCGAGTTCCGTCCCGGCGGTGAGCAGCGAATACCCGCCAACCACCGCACGGTCGCCGATAATAACCGTAGCAAGAATCAACTCCAGTTCGTCGCGATCGTTCTTGGCGATCACATGGGGGTTGATACGAACGGAAGCCCCCAACATCACATCGTCGCCAATCCGGAGAAATGACCGATCCATTATCCGCGTGCCGGGAGCCCAGTAGGTAAAGCGCCCGATGCGGGATCCCCACAATCGAAGCCACACACTGTAAAAGCCAGGGACCATTCGCAGCATTTCCTCTAGGGCGGGAAAACGGCAAAATATCGCCTGCAGATTAAAAAGTGCCCACCAGGTAAAAAACTGCGGGTTTCCGATTGGAATACGACCATCGCGAACTGGTGCGACTGCTCGAAGCAGTCTCGCGGCAAGAGGCGGAGCGACGTAGAGCAGCAACAATCCGGCAAAGATCCGGGTGGGCAGTCGACCCCACGGGAGCCCAATCAGCAACGCAATCGAAATGGCATGAAGAAATGGCAGGCAGTTAAGAAGCAGCATCAAGAGCCGTTTCCCACCACTCATCAGAGAAGCCTGATCATTCAGTGCCCCTGAAATATCCTGCGATTCAAAGGCAACTCGGTTCATGAGGTAATCCCCACTGTTCAGACCGCCCGTTTGCGCCGAAACAGTACGGCTCCAATGAAAATCCCGACGAGAAGCGCGCCCCCCGCTCCCGCGAAAGCGATCCTTTTCCAGTAAGCATTCACTTTATCCAAAACCGGATTGTCCAAAAAGTCAGCTCCGACATGAGCCGCAGCCACCTTCCACTCGCAGTTTTCCTTCACCACAACGGCAGTCCATCGAACGTTCATGGAAACAACATCCCCACTTTTCATCGTATAGGTATCCTTGGAGGATCCGTAGCAAATCCAAGTGTTTCCATCCGTGAACCTGGTGAGAATGTCGGCCTTTGGTTCCGTCTTCATCGCAGTAACGATCGCATCCTTCGAAGAAAACATCCTGGCGAAAAACTCATTCAACTGCTGTTCGCTGGTGATCAGCGTCTGGTTGACGGTTGTGAAGGCAAACTCCTTCGCAAAACACGAGGACAGCGCCTTGAGATCCTGATTATCAAGGGCCGTTACAACTTTGTCGCGTAATGCTCGCAATGCGGTGTGATCAGCCTCTCGGTCGGCTTGTGCCTCCGCGCACGGGGCAATGTTCAAAATCGCCGCCGTGATCAACACCGCCAACCAACCTGATTTGAATGTTCTCATAATAGTAAAAGCGAAAGTTCCGCCCGCGCACCAAGCTACAGAGGCTAAAAGTTGAGGTCGACCCAAAAACAGAACCCTCTCGGACCGGCGGGCCTACGTGATTCGTCACAATGCTCACGCATGGTTTGTGCCTAACGCGAATCCTTGCTTCTGACGGATTTCCCGACCGACAAAAAGATTTAAAGCCATCGACTCCAGTGGGGTTTTCCGGTTGGCTCGGAGGGTAGTCCGCCGAAGAATACTGCCCATACTGTAGAATTTCTTCCGATTCTGTTTGCAGGCTTTTGACAGCTGATCGGCTGAAAAGTTCTTTGGCTCAAAGACAACGTCGCCCCATCGATAATCCGGGGCGAGCCACCATTTTTCATACTTCATCCGGTTCTGAGACTTCAGTTCGTCGTAAAGCGGAGTTCCCGGATAAGGGGTCAGGTGATTGAAAAATGCGAGCAGGAATTTCTTGTCGGTCGCAAAGGCAAGAGTTTGCTCGAATATCGCGGGGAAATCTCCATCGCACCCAAGAACGAACGAAGCGCATATTTTAATTCCGTGACCGTGGATTTTTTTTACTGCCTCATCAAATTTGCTACTGGTATTTTTGGCTGATTTCCGCATCTGTCTCAAGCTGGTTTCATCGAGCGATTCAAACCCCACCAGTAATCCTTCGCAACCGCTGGCCGCAGCCAACTGCAAGAGTTCATCGTCAAAGGCGATCTCGATCCCCACTTGGGCGATCCAGTGGATTCCCAATGGAGTTAGAGCGCGAAACAGCGCCTTGGCACGGGAGACATCTCCAATCAAATTGTCGTCGGCAAAAAGCACTTTCTTTCCCGGGAAATTCTGAATTTCAGCGATCACTTCAGATACTGGCCGGCAAATTTTCCTGTGGCCAAAATTGGCACCGATCGAACAGAAGCTGCATGCGTGCGGACATCCCCTTCCAAACTCAACCAAGTTTACCGGCAGGTAGGATTTTCCCGCAAATATATCCCTCCTGTAGGTCAGCCTCACCATCGATGCTCTTTGGGACGCCCGATACACCTTTTCGAGGCGGCCCTCCCGGGCGTCCTGAATAAGGCGAAGCCAAAGATCCTCGGCTTCTCCGATAAGAATTCCATCGGCATATTCGCTGGCTTCTTCTGGTAACGATGTCACGTGGAAACCGCCGAGCACGACAGGAACGCCCCTGCGCCGATATTCCGCAGCTATCTCATACGATCTTTTGGCGCTAAACACCTGAACCGATATGGCCACCAAATCCGTTGGCTCGTCGAATGGAATTTCCTCGATACGGTCATCATGGAACAAAATCGCCACATCGTGGGGCGTTAAACCGGCCAGGGCGGCCATCGTCAGCGGTTGCAATTGTGCACCCTGCACTCTGCCGCCCAAAGAAGGATAAATTAACGTGAGACGCACAGGTTGAATATGGTGATTTGGCTGAACGGAAAGCAAACAATGAGGCCAAGTGGATAGAAGATCGATCAGGCTCGGATCCCGCTTTTTATCGCCGTTTGCTATCTCCCTCCAGATAGCGATAGGCCAGAGATGGGAGCGAAAACATCAAGGCAATTCCGATGAGGCAGAGGCATGTCACCGAAGCCATGGTGACCTGATGACGTACCACAAAGACCCAAAATGCAAGCACGGAACTGGCGGCATACGTAAGTCCAATTAAAAAAAAGCACAGCGGTGCGTAATAAAATACGATTTCTTCGGGACTGCGATTCTGGGCAGCCGGGGGATTAAAAATCTCGACCATCTTGAGTTTCACGATGAAAACGTCGTGGATCCAAAGGACGTACCCGTGAAGGGCCGCCGTGCAGAGAATTATCCGGACCACCACTCCGACAGAAAGGGCATTCAGAGGCGACCCCAGAAATGAAAGGAAAAGAAGCGGACTCATATTTGCGGCATACATGAACCCATGGTGAGCATAATAGCTACCCACAACCCACGGTCCATTAAATCGCCATTTCTTCAGGATGTTGGTGCCGATGCCCGGCACGACGTATCCATATATGAGCGGCAAGAGCATGACATAAAGGGCAAAGGCCCGACTATTCGACCACGAGAGCCAGGCAAAATACATTGCCAGGAAAAGAGGAAAAGGGAGGGCATACACCCATATCCGCATGATGGTTCGGCTCATGTGTTTTTGTTTTCTACCGGAAACAGGATACGCTTTGCATACCGCGCAGCAAGCCTGGCCCGCATGGCCAAGGAGAGGTTGCCAAACATCTGTTGAGCGGTTCCTTTTACGTAGGGCGGAGAGGTTTCGTACCCGACTTTGACACCAAGGAGGCAAGACCCTCTGCAAGCCATCGCATCGGTCAATCCTGGCTCGATGGCATCGTCACTTTCAATGGAGACGTATTCCATTCCAAAACCCTTTGCCAGCGATTTAAGATCTGGGGTTGGAAGTTCCGTGAACGGTGCCCTTCGGAAGATGCGCTGCTGGGCATCTTTGACCATCCCCCACGCGCCGTCTCGAAACACGACCACGATGATCCGCGCGTCCAGCCTGACTGCGTTCAGGCATTCGAAACCGCTCATCAGAAACCCACCGTCGCCCACAAGGCTTACAACCCGACGGTCAGGGAAGGCCAACTTTGCAGAGATCGCCGATGGGATGGAAAAGCCCATCGCCTGAAAATCTGCCGGTGTAAGAAAGGTGCGAGGCAAATATACTGGAAAATCGCTTAAGGCCCAGAGTTGGTGGCTGCCACAATCAGTGACGAGGATGGCGTCTCTGTCCAAGCGATTCCGAAGTGCGTGCAAAAACCTTGACGGGGCAACTGAGCGCGTTGTTTTGGGAGAGCAGAGAACCGTTGACTCGGAGCGTCGGCGTGCACGCTGGATGATGCGAAGAAGGGATTCGTTCCGGGGGGCATCCCTTCCTCCCAAGCGCGCCGTGATCCCGAGGATGGCTTGCTTTGCATCCGCGACGATTGGCAATGACGCGGGGTAGTTTGCATTTACCGAGGATGGATTGATATCGACATGGATGTGCTCTGGTGGCGGCCTAACTCCGTAAGATCCAGTCGCCACCTCGCCATACTTGCAGCCAATGGCAAGCAGAGTTCGCACGTTGCGGAAGAGGCTGCGGGCGACGGCCGTTCCGCTCCGGCCAAATCCATATCCAACGCTCAGCGGGTGATCTTCTGGAATGACCCCTCTGCCAGAAATAGTCGTGGCGACCGGGGCTTGCAGGATTTCAGCGAGTTTGATCAGTTCTGTCGCCGAGCCCATTGCACCAGCTCCGGCGTAAATTCCGATCGATGAAGATCGCATCAGAATTGTCGCAGCTTCGTCAAGTTTGGCTTCAATATCCTCCGACACCGGATCCTCAACCGGAGAGGAAAGAGAACAGTTGCACGGTTCCATCAGGAGATCTGAAGGAATTTCGACGACGGCGGGACCGGGCTCACCCTTCACCGCCAAGGCCGCCGCTTGAAAAATCGCCTTTGGAACATCCGAGGACCTGCATGGTTGGAAGATGCCCTTGGTAAGCGGTCTCACCAAAGCGTCTTGCGGGATCTGGTGCAACTGAAATGCCTTCCCGCCATGCCGGCTTGCAGAAGCGAGGATGATCAAGATCGGAGAAGAGTCCAGAAGTGCCTCGGCAAGTCCCGTCAATGCGTTTGTCAACCCCGGCCCGGCAGTAAGGATCACGACACCAAGTCGCCCCGTAACCCGCGCATGAGCATCGGCCATGAATGCGGCTGAGCTTTCGTTGGTTGGCGTCACCGTGTCAAAGGGAGCGTCTGCAAGTTCGTCGAACAGTTCGATGTTCTGAATGCCGGGCAACCCGAAGACTCGATCTACCCCCAACAGGCTTAACACCTCAACGATTGCCTTAGCGGTGCTACCTCTGAACGGCTTGTGCTCTGTCTGTCTCATGGGAGCGTCGAACCCTCCGTTACTGCGAAGATATTTCCGCTTTTCGGAAGAATCAGCCCGGCGGCAGCACCAAGAATTCCTCCTGCAAGCACATCAAGAAAGACATGCTGACGGGTCAAGAGGGTGGAGGCCAGAACCGCAGCGGTACACGCCCATACGACGCCGACGAAAAAGGTTTTAAACTTCAACCCGCGAAACGCCAATGGAGCATACGCGACAAGGAAAACACCAAACGCAGCATGAAGAGACGGACAAGCGTTTATCGTGCCATCAAAGCGAATTACGAGATCGTAAAAGAAATCGTGACCTGGGACAAATCCCGGCCGGACTATGCTCGTGGGGAAAAAGAAAAACACGAGGAAACCAACACCACTGATCAACCCGATCCCCCTGCAGAACCCGTACAAATCCTCCTTGGACGGTGTCAGCCAGGCCAGCACCGACATTGTGGCAAACTGGGAGACGTAAACGGGTGCAGCACCCGGAACAAAGGGCACTAACCGGTCAATGTTCAAGACCGGCATGGCTCTCACCGGAAACACGGGGTAGCGTTGAAGCAGAAAGTATCCGATCCAGAAGGCGCATGTGAGGACTCCGCCCAAGAGTAGTTTGGTTTTCCACTCGGCGATCAAACGCGAAAAAATGGCGGTCTTGTTCATTGCGCAGACTTGGGAGTGCATGGGCAAAGCCGGTCATCGGAACAGGGCGCCTGCCGCTTGCCATATACGCCAATTTGTTCGGCCAACCCAGCACTTTGCCTACTGTGGGTATTCCAAAAGAGCAATTCACCGCAACCGTTTTTCGCTCTGGCATCGAGAAGGGAAGCCAGCGCCTTCCCGGAAAAAACAGGCTCCAACTCCAATCCGAAATCGGAGGCGAGACGCACGGCTGAGTTCACCGGCAACGGAATGTCGCGGTAGCCGGTTCCAAGGAAGCGTCGGTCAATCGTTTCGAGCCTCTCCAAGCAAGAACTGGAAAAAGCCCCTGAGACTCCGATCAATGGGAGAGTTGCCTTGATCAAGCGATTCAAGCGTCCACGGTTGGCAATGATGCCCTCAACGGTCTGAACGGCAACAACTCGAACCGGCGATCCGACAAGAGCAAGCCCAATCAACAGGCCCGCCACAGAACCTCCTGTCGCAAACGGAAGAAAGACTCGCTCGGGATCCGGCAGGAGTTGCTGGCGAATCTGCTCGCAAAGTTCGACTGCACCCTGGACATATCCGAGCGACGAAAGCGGAGTTGACCCTCCAAGCGGGATCAGGTAGCTGCCGCAGCGCAACCCCAGAACTCCTGCATAACAAAACGTCGCAAGCATGGTCTTCATGCGATGAAGAGACACCCCTGCGTCCACCAGATGTTGAATTTCCGGAGAATCAAACGCTTGGCGACCGTGTGGAAAAATTACCGCATCGACTGCAAAACCTGCCTGCCTTCCAAAAAGACAACAAGCCATTACCGTGTGTGACTCAATGTCGCCCTGAACAACCAAGCGTCTCTTGTTCCGGCGACGTGCGTCGGCGAGGAGATATTCCAGTTTTCTGACTTTGTTTCCGCCATATACCTCGGAAATGACGCCGTCATCCTTAACCCAGAAAGATTTGCCCTCAGCAAAGGAAACTTTACGGATCGGCGAAGGGAAATGCCCCAATCCCAACCGGGGAAATTGGTTGGTTTTGGCTTTTATTTCCTCATACATGATTTTCCATGAGCTGTCCGATATCAAGAGCCCCGCAGTCTATACGATTCATGGTTCTGAAGACGAGAATTCAAACACAAAAGCACAATAGTTTTTTCGTGACTATTCAGGTCAGAGCCCTGATTCCTGAAGAGTCGGCATGAGCGGTTGGCCGTTCGCAGCTTGGAAGCAGGCGTCCCAGAGGTTGATGCCTTGTTTGCGGCAGGTGGAGAGATAGCTGCGGATTCGTGCGAAGCATTGTGCTCCGGCGAGGGTTCTGAAGCTGCCGGAGATCTTTTGCTTCACCTTGATCATGCGGATGTCCTGCTCGCCTTGGTTGTTTGTGAATGGCACATCGGGATCAATTAGGAAAGCCAGCACGCACAGGTCGTAGTCCTCCAGGCGGTCGAGAAGGTTGGTGGCCTTGTCTTGTTTGGTTCGACCCTGGCCGGATTTGCGACGGGGATGGGCAGCGCTCCCCTTGCGGATGATCGCCTCGTAGTGGCGGCGAGCTTTATTGAACACGTCCTCATCCAACCCCTCTTTGGTGCGGGGATCCTCTTTCCAATCCAGCAGGAAGCGGCTGAGTTCGGCGGCCCAGAG
>Ga0194063_10002387_pt1 | contig 11758 bp, 7 predicted proteins | sample SepL3720m_MetaG_FD_155459 | JGI IMG/M metagenome (GOLD analysis project Ga0194063, IMG submission 155459) | Anoxic zone freshwater microbial communities from boreal shield lake in IISD Experimental Lakes Area, Ontario, Canada - Sep2016-L373-20m | ecosystem: Environmental > Aquatic > Freshwater >... | reverse complement strand
GCTCCCAAAGATGAGGGCTTTCCAGACGAGGAAAATCCTGGGAAACGCGCTGGCATTCGCCGCCGGATAGCTCAACCGGAATTTCCTGCGAAAAGACCGCTCCCCCCTCGGGATCGAAAATCACCGTCCTGAGAATACCGTTGCTTGATTCGCGGCCGCCATTCCTCACTTCCGTGGTGATCCGGATCTCAGCCGCTTCGCGAGCAACTTTAGGAGTGAGCACATGCACGCCGAACGGCGCGACGCGCACCGGTCCCGTCCGCTCGAGCCAGACCGGCCGGAAAATCCCGAACGGCTGCGAGCCCTCGGTGTTCGGCGCCCCCCAGCATCCGCCGCATACAAATGGGAGGTCATCGATTTTTTCGGGATGATGCGCCCGCACGGCCAAAAGATTCTTCCCCTCGCGCAATGCGGGCGTGAGGTCGACAGTGAACGTCGTCCGGCCCCCGGCGTGTTCGCCGACGAGCGTCCCATTGCAGAACACGCTCGCATAGCTTCCCACTCCTTCAAAAAAGGCATACACCCGTCCGTCGCCTGACTGCCAATCCACCCCGGCCCGATACCAGGCCGTCCCATGGAGGTTGCCGTGTGACACCGCATGGTACCCGTGGTAATCCTCCCAGTTGTGCGGCACCTCAACGGCAGTCCAGCCCTCATCTCCGTCGCAAGGCAATGCCCAGTCCCGGCAGTCGCCCAGCCGCGACTCCCACTCGTTGAGCGGGCTTCTCGTCGCCCAACCGGACACAGAGGCCCGCTTTAATCCCCCCGATTTCTTCGGGCAGTCAATTTCCAAGATGGTGTTCATTGCTAATAAAACTTGAGCAGAGGGGTTTCTATCGCGGCGCGAATCTTGCGCAATCGTTCGCCCCACACAAGAAATATAAACTGACTCACGATTCATCCTGAAAGCTGCGGATTTACGAGCATGTAATCATGCAAGTTCTACTCCGCTTGCCGCAGACAAGCCTTGCTCCGGTCTGGTTGTCGAGGTGGGTGAAGTATCCTGCACCACCTTCACAACAGGGTGTCTGAGCTTGGCGAATCGCCTTTCCCGTGCGACAATGTGCACGTTATTGGTATCGCATTCCTTCCATGCGGGATCCAATAAACCTCGTAACCAAAAAAAAACATGACTAACGCAATGAGCAGCGGGTTCAGCATGAAACAGGAAGAAGGTTATGCGATCAAAAACTGGGTCGCGAGCCTAGGTCTTAACGCCACGAACAATACGGAAATTGGGATCCTCTCCGTGCAACAGGGTTGGGGCAAGCTGGGAATGGGACGCTCGATCATTAACGAACCGCTCTGCCTGGCCGGCAAAACGTACGGCTGGGGGCTGGGAACCCATGCAGATAGCGAAATTGTGCTGCGCTGCACAAAGCCGATCAAAACCTTTCGTGTCCAAGTAGGAGTTGACCAAAACATGGACAGCATCAAGAGCCATGCCGAAATGATGTTTTCAGTCTGGGTCCATGGTCGCTGCATCACCCAAAGCCAATACCTCAATGTCGAATCCCTGCCGGAATGCCTTACCGCAAATATGGACGGTGCCACGGAGTTCACCCTGAAGGTCAAAGCCAAAGATTCCACCTTTCTCGCGCATGGCGATTGGGCGGAAGCGGAAGCGATCACAAGTGATGGGGAAACGCTCCGGATCGGAGATCCGGCGATGGCTTCCATTGCGAATTGCCTGCCGGTGTCATTCCAGTATAACGGCATGAATTCGGAGCAGTGGTTTAGAAAATGGAGAGCCAATCATACTCAGCAGGTTGAGGAAGAATATACCGCTCACCAATTCAGCTGCCAGGATCATGATACTGGTCTGGAATGTACGGTCGAGCTGCAGGAATACACCAGTTTCCCCGCTTGCCTTTGGAATGTACGTTTTAAAAACAACGGCAAAACCGAGACCAAGATTCTGCAAATGGTGAATGCCCTTGATCTTAGCTGGCCATGCTTAGGAGAGAAAAGAATCTCACGTGCCCGCGGTGCCTTCAACTACGCTGACAGCAAAGGAGGCGAAGCCTTCCGCGACAACTTCATGATGTTGAAAGATAATTTAAAGACCCCAATCACAATGGGGGGAGTTGGAGGAAGGCCATCTGTGGACTGGATGCCGTATTTTAACTTCGAAGGCGAAAATGAAGGCTTGATGTTCGGAATAGGATGGACTGGGCAGTGGCATTCAGAAATTAGCCCGGGATTCGACAGCGTCCGCTTCCGAGCTGGAATGGAAAACATCCACACCAATTTGCAGCCTGGCGAAACCATCAGACAGCCATCGGTTTTAATGATTTACTGGCAAGGGAGCGAGCCGATACGCGGACATAACCTGCTTCGGCAATTCATTCGAGAAAACCTTGCCCCTCGCGACGAGCACGGGCAAACCATCCAAGCTCCGGCCTGCAACCTAACTTGGGGAGGGATGATCGCCAAAAGCCATCTCGCCAGGATCAAAAATCTCGAGTCGGAAAGAATTCCTGTCGACTGCTACTGGATCGATGCCGGCTGGTATGGCAAGACCGGACCGAACACCGACGAATTTGCGCCGGAATGGGCTAGCCAAGCCGGCGACTGGAGCGCCAATCAGGAAACCTTTCCGTACGGGCTGAAAGAGGTCAGCGATGCCACGCATGCAGCGCACAAGAAATTCCTTTTATGGGTCGAACCGGAACGCGCGATCTACGGCACGCCGATCACCCTTGAACACCCGAACTGGTTTCTCGGCGCAAAAAAGCTGGGGCAAAACGTGCTTCTCAACCTCGGCAACCCCGAAGCGAGAAAATGGTGCACCGAACTGATCGCCGGATTAATCGTCGAGCAAGGGATTGATTGTTACCGCCAGGATTTCAACATCGATCCCTTGGCCTTTTGGCAGGGCAACGACTCGCCGGACCGCATCGGCATCAGCGAGATTCGTTATATCGAGGGACTTTATACATTCCTCGCCGAGCTTCGTCTGCGCTTTCCCAACCTGCTGATTGATAATTGCGCCAGCGGGGGCCGCCGCCTGGACTTCGAGATGATGCGCTACAGCATTCCACTCTGGGCAAGCGACATGCAATGCGCACCCGACTATCTCACCGAACGCAATCAACAACAAGTGCATGGGCTCTCCTACTGGCTCCCTCAATTTAGCTTCGGCACTCAAGATCATGCCGGCGACACCTACCATTTCCGCAGCACCCTGGCGGCCGGCCTGAACATTCACCTCTTCTCCTACGAACGCTGCCCGATCAAACAAGATTATCCTTACCAGTGGCTTCGTGAGCGATTATCGGAATACCATCGAACAAAAGAATATTTCGCCGGAGATTTCTATCCGCTGTTCGACCAGACGGATTCCATGAAATACTGGGCGGCGTACCAGTTTTATCGCCCCGACCTCAACGCTGGAATCATTCTGGCATTTCGAAAATCAAACAGCTCCATAGAAAAGGTCTCTCTGGAATTGCGAGGTCTCGATGCCTTGTCCTCCTACGAAGTGGAAGACGCAGACAGCCAAGCCGTCGAAACCTTCGCTGGGCGCGACCTGATGCAAACGGGCCTCCCTATTGAGATCAAAGACAAGCGGCAGTGCCGACTGTTTTTCCTGCGAGCGGCCCGACTATCTAACGGCTGCACTCCTGGCGTCGATCGTCGTAACCAACCCCAACGTATGGCTCAAACTCCAGCCGGGCACGATTTTTTTTAGAACAAAATGGATACAAGCACAGAGATCGACTGGGAAGACAGCTCAAACGTATTGAACCGCGCAGCCCTCCCCCCCAAGCAAACCATCACCGGCAACGAGTGGGAAAATCCTGCCATTACCGGGATCAATAAGCTGCCGCCAAAATCGTGGCGGCACTACGACAGGAATTATTTCGCCTCTTTGAACGGAGACTGGAAATTTTGCTGGTCCCCTTTTCCGGACGCCGCACCAGCTGGCTTCTATGCCCCCGAATTCGATGATCGGCGCTGGTCCACCATCCCCGTTCCCGGGCACTGGGAACTCAATGGATACGGCATCCCTATCTACACAAATATCCAATATCCATTTCCGCCGACCCCTCCCACGGTGCCGCACGGCGACAATCCGACCGGATGTTATCGTCACGAGTTCACGGCCCCTTCCGGTTTGGAAGGCCGGCAGGTCTTTCTTTCGTTCCAGGGAGTCGACTGCTGTTTTCACCTCTGGATCAATGGTCAATTTGCCGGGTTCAGCAAGGTCAGCCGGTGTCCGGCCGAATTCGATATCACCGAGTTCGTGCAGGCAGGAACGAATCTGATCGCTGTCCGGGAACTGCGTTGGAGCGACGCCACATATACTGAAGATCAGGATATGTGGTGGCTTAGCGGCATTTTTCGCGATGTGTTCCTGTACACGCTGCCACGAGCTCACATCCGTGATTTCGAAATACATACCGTTTTTGATGACGGCTATTGCGATGCGATCCTAGCGATTGAGGTCTCCTTGTCCTGTCCCGGATTGAAGCACATCCTGCGCGCCACTCTTACCAACGGGGCCCATGTCGTGGCTTCTGCCGAAACGGACGAGACCACGTTCCGGTTTCATATCGCCAATCCAATAAAGTGGACTGCAGAAACTCCGCATCTCTACCGATTGGAAATCTCCTTTTCTACGCCTGACGGCGAAGCCGACCAAGTGGAATGGCAGGTCGGCTTTCGCCAGATCGACCTGAGGAACGGCCAGTTGCTTGTTAACGGCCAACCGGTTCTCCTGCTCGGCGTCAATCGCCATGAGTTCGACTGCGAGACAGGGCGGGTCATAACCGAGGAGTCAATGCGCGAAGATCTTCGGTTGATGAAGGAGAATAATATCAACGCCGTTCGGACATCCCATTATCCCAATAATTCCCGCTGGTACGAGCTCTGTGACGAGCACGGCCTGTACGTCATTGACGAGGCCGATTTAGAGACCCACGGGCTGATGGATGCGCTCTCCAGCGCCCCGGCTTGGCAGGCGGCTTACCTTGACCGGCTCAGCCGGATGGTGGAGCGAGACAAAAACCATGCCTGCATCATCATTTGGTCGCTCGGCAACGAATCCGGATTCGGCGCGAACATCATTGCGATGTCAAAATGGTTGAAACGGCGCGATCCCACTCGTCCAATCAACTATTTTCACGCTGGCACAGACGCCTCAGTGGACATCATCGGAATGCACTATCCGGCTATCGAGAAGGTACGAGAGTTCGCCAAGACTGAGCCGTCAGGCCGGCCGATTTTGCTCGAGGAATACGCGCATTCCATGGGCAACAGCACCGGCAATATGCGTGAGTATATGGAACTATTTGAAACCACGCCGCGCCTGCTCGGGGGATTCATCTGGGACTGGATTGATCAGGCCCTCATGCGCCGCGAACCGGACGGTACGACTTGGTATGCCTATGGAGGCGATTTCGGCGATTTGCCGAACGATGGAAAATTCTGCATGAACGGCCTGCTCTTTCCAAACCGAACCCCGCAACCCAAGCTGCTCGACCTGAAACAGGCATTTCAACCTTTCGCCCTTGACGGCCAGGAGGCTGCCAGCGGGAAGATCGGCGTTCGCAACCGATTCAGCTTTCGGAACCTTAACGAGTTTTTGATGACCTGGACCCTTCGGTGCGGAAACACCCTCGTTGCCAGCGGTGAACTGTCGAATGTCAACCTGATGGCTGGTGAGGGGATGGTGATGTCCGTTCCGCTGGAAATTCCCGAACACCCACAGGAGGTATGCCTGCTCGAAGTGACGATCCACGAAGAACATCGTGTTTTGGCATTTGAGCAATTCGTCGTCGCTCATCCAAAACCTAGGCAGGAAGTGGTCGGCGTCACGCCTCAGGTAAAAACAAGTGCAGTGACACTGCAGGCAGGAGAGTTCACCGCCTGCTTCGACCCCGCCGGAGGAGACCTGATCTCACTGCAACACAACGGAAATGAGATGCTTGCCGCTCCGCCAAGATTACAATTTTGGAGAGCCCCCACCCTCAATGACCGCCCGTTTGTTGAGCATTGGCTCGCGGCGGGATTGAACAACCTCACCATCCGGCCCAAGCGGGTCGTCTGTTCCGGAGCGACATTCCGAGTCGAACAGGAAATATTGAATCAAAACAGTTGCCTTTTATTCTCCGCAGCGCTCGAGTGGACAATGTCCCTCGACGGGGTTCTTCGGCTCGATTATTGTGTCGAACCAATTGGCCAGCTCCCGCCGCTGCCACGAATCGGCATCTGTCTCCCGATGCTGTTGCAATACGAGTGGTTCGACTGGTTCGGACGTGGCCCCTTTGAGACATACCGTGACCGCAAGCGGGGAGCGCGGATCGGCTGCCACCATGGCACGGTTGCCAGCGAGTTCGTCCCGTACCCCGTCCCGCAGGAAAACGGAAATAAGACCGATGTCTATTGGGCGCAACTTCATGACAGGCGCGCATGCGGCCTCCGGGTAGAATCATGGCCCCCGATGGAAACCAGCGTCCATTTTTTCACAGCGGCGGACCTTACCGTGGCCGAGCATCTGCGAGAGTTGAAAGCGAAGCCCTTCATTGCATGGAATCTCGACTGGGGGCAAGCCGGGGTCGGCAACGGCAGCCATGGACCGGGAACGCTCATCCCGTACCAGCTGTTGCCGGAAACGGTCCATCACCGGCTGGAACTCCGGCCGCTCAGCCCCCACAACTCATCCCGAATCTGATCAACGAGTGATACCAAATCCACGACGTAATAGGCATAACGGCACGGCAGTTTCGCAACCCGTCCACGGGCGACATCCCCGTGAAGATTTCGTCGAATCAACCGATCTCGGTGTACAAATGGTATGAGCCTTTCCCGTGCGACAATGTGCACGTTATTCTGCTGGCATTCTCTCGGCGCGGGATCCATCGTCAGCCAGCGAAGAGAAAGCATTGCAACGAGCTCCAACACCCTGAATCCCCTTCAGCCCCCAAACGCATTCCCATGACAATCCCTGTACTCATTCGATTCTCAACGATCATTATCCTTGAATCGTTCGCAGCTGTTCCATCCGCTTTCCCCCAAATGGTTCATCTGAATTTTTCTGATGGAGGCTTTGCCAACAAAGGAACCTTGGGCGGCGCCGCCGAGGAACGCCAAGCCGCCGAGGGAGATAAAGACAGCTCGTATCTCCCGATGAACGGGGCGCTGGCCGATTTTCGTTTGTATGAGCGCGCCTTAAAACCTGATGAGGTGCTTCAACTCTCACAACAATGCAAGCCGTGAGAATTAGTGGGCGCAGCAGAGGGACGATCGGATTCACTTTGGTGGAGCTGCTGGTTTCCATCACCATCATCGCGTTGCTTGCCTCCGTGCTGTTTGCAGTGTCCCGGGGGGCCTTGGCAAAGGCCCTCGACGCAAAGTGCATCAGCAATCTGAGGGCTCTTTCTGTCGGGATGACATCCTATGCGGCAGACTGGGGGTACTGGCCGTCGCAAAATCGCGAAACCCCCACCAACCCCGAGGTGTATGGCAGCCAGCCTTGGTATTATTCGCTCATTGTGCAAAACTATATCCCCACGAAAGCGGTCAAGCGGGGGGGCTACGACTGCCTGGTCTCAGACGTCCTCGCCTGCCCGGCAAACAAAGCCAACCCGGGCTACCGTTATGCATGGACGTCCTCGCCTTTCCCGTGGACGTCGAGCTACGCAATCAACCAGTTTTGGGGAGATCATTATGGCACTCCCCTACTTATTGAGGGAACGATCGACCGGGTCCGTTTTCCAGCCGGCGTGAGCAACCCCTCCGCCATCATGCTTGTGGATAGCCTTCAGGGAAGCACGATGTATGTCGGCAATAACGCGGATTGGAACAAGGCAAGCTGCACAATCCCTCGCAACCTTCATGGCTATGGGGCTCATGCTCTCCTAGCCAATGGATCGGTGATTTCGATCAGCCCTCAATCTCACCCCGATCTGGCAACATTGCAGAACTGGGATCCTCGCTATACCCATCCGTAAATGCTTCGGACAGCAACCATTTTAAAATATCCATGCAACTCCTAACCAACCATTCAACGATAGATTTTACCCCGGCCGGGAAACTCAGCTTTTCTCTGAACAAGGATCTTTGCTGGAAGAGCGAAGGCCCGTTTCTTACCCTCCACTACTACGACCGGCAGCATCCTCGTGCCCAGACGGTGTCGGCCCCTTCGGGTGATGGTCACGCTTTTGGAACCGCCGGCACAACGTCGCTGAGCGCCAAGGGGAATATTGACGTCCGCCAAATCAACGAAGCCGAAGCGCTGGTCACTGCGGATTTTCCAAATATCCACATCCGGCTGGCCGTGCGGCTGGTTGTCGGAGAATCGGGGTTCTTCGTGCGCATCGAAGACGAAGGCACGATCGAAGGCATGCCCGAGCTTTACCGGATTCTTGGCGTCGAGATCCTGCCGGAGTTCGGCGCCGCGCGCACCGGGGAAAACGGCTACCTGACCCTTCCCAACTGGTCGGGCTGTCAGACATTTTTCGATAAGTCGTACCCGCGCGAGGTCCGCGAGACGATCTACAGCAGCAACGACCAGTGGGAGCATGTCTGCAATATGCCGGTCTTCGGCATCACGCGCGCACAGGGGACGCTGTGCGGGCTCGTTGCTGCGGGCGACTACGATGCCCAGCTGGTCTGCCGGGTCCATTGGGAGCAGGCCCACTCCAACAGCGTGCATCCGCATCTTGTTTATCGTTGGCAGCAGCAGGACGAACCGATTTCCGGCGCGCGCGAAGTTCGCTACGCTTTTGCTCCTGCGGACTACCAGGGGGGCGAGGGCTATGTGTTCTGTGGGAAAACCTATCGGGAGTTCCTCCGCAGGGAACGCGGCCTGCTTTCGTGGGCAGAAAAGGCGGAGACGCGGCCGGTCGTGCTCGACTACCGGGATCGCTTTTTCCTCAAAATCTTCATGGCATATAAGGACCCGCAAGCAGACGGAAAGGGCCCGTACCATGCGACCTGCACGTTTGCGGGCGTCCGCGAAATCCTGGAACAATGCCTGCAGCGGGGAATGACAAAGCTTACCGTCATGCTGGTCGGTTGGGGCCAGGATGGACATGACGGGATGCCCCCCACGCGCTTCCCGGTGGATGAGCGATTGGGCGGAGAAAAGGCCTTTCGCGAGCTGATCGCCTGGAGCCGGGACCAGAAGATCCTGCTGGGAGTCCACGATTCCTACGGCGAATCATATCGTTGCTCGCCGGAATTTGATGTGGACGATCTCATCTGCCATCGCACCGGGGAACGTTGGCAGGGGGTGATCTGGAGCGGCGGACAGGTCCATAAGACATGTCCCTCTGTCTATGTGGACAAGCACGTGCGGCGGGACGTGGCGGCCGTGCGCGAGCTCGGAATCTATGGCCACCACCACATCGACGCCGTCGGAAGCTTCATGCCATGCTTTTCGAAGAACCACCCGCTGGAGGGCCGGGAGGACTTTGCCAAGCAGGTCACCAAGATGTTCGAATGTGTGCTGGAGCAAATCGGCAGCGTTTCCACGGAAATGCCGTTCGGCCCCTACTTTTCCGTCGTGGATGGCTTTTTCCACAGCTACTCGGCCCCCTCCCCTTGGCATCGCGCGTCATCGATCGGCCAGCATTTTCTCGATCGAACCGTTCCTTTGCTCCAGATCGCCCTGCATGGCAGCGTAAATTGTTGTGAATCCGTAGGCCACTTTGGAAAAAATCCCCTGCATTGGCTGGATCTGGGCCTGTGCCCGGCTTGGGAGGTATGCCAAACCCCCTCGGTTTCCTTCGGAATCCCGGCCTTCGCCGATGTCGCCGATAAAATGGCAGAAATCTATGCGATCTATTACGGGAATGACGGCCTCATAGCCCGCTTGAACGGTCTGACCATTGAGGGACGCTGGGAGCTTGGCGATGGCGCCACGCGCACCCGGTATTCGGATGGCTCAACGGTGTGCATTCCGGTTCAAGATGCCGGCAAGTGCGACTACCTGATCGAAAAAGCCTGATGCCGTTGCCGGCGGCTCCGCCCAATGCGCCAATGCGCAAGACAAAATTCCGCGCATGTAGGGGGAGAGAATCTTCGATTTCTTACAAGTTGTTGAGCCACAACGTGGCAACATCTAAAAGCCCAGGGTTGCGAAGCTACCCTGGGTCTATCGGATTCCATACACCAACGCTGAAGGCGTTGTCTCCAAGCATGAGGCAACACTTTCAGCGTTGGATGCCATTTCTGACGGAACCCAGAGTAGCTCGTTGCTCGCAACTCTGGGCTTTGGGATCTTATCCCCTTTGGGGAATTTCAGAGGAATTCTTTCTCTGAAGAATTTTGCCCATGTATCCATGCGCCAATGCGCACAAATCGCAGATTGCATTAATAAACGCAGTGGCCGTATATTCGGAGACTCTGGCACAACGACAGCTCCGCCCACATGAGAAATCCATGCACGCTCTTAAATCTCGCAATAGTTGCGTTTGCTTTGTGCCTTGCGGGAGAGGCGAAAGCAGCAATGATCTACGCCTTGCCGTTCAACAGCGGCGGAAACGCCTCGCTGAGTAATGCCGGAACAGCCGGCGGCTCGGCCACCATCGTGACGGTTGCGGCATTGTCCCCCAGCTCATCGACCGACGTCTATGCAAACCTCGGGTCCGCTTACTCGGAGAGCTTTCCGTCTACCAGCTCCGGCAATCCCCAAGGCGGGAATTTGAATCTCCCCAGCGGTACGACAAATTTCCAGATGGCCGCCGCCGGCAACCAGATGACGTTCTCAACATGGCTGAAGTGGAACGGGCCGGCCGTCGCCGGAAAGAATTCGGTCATCGTCTCGAACATGAACTCAGGGCAAAACGCCGGTTGGGAATTCGGGATTAACTCTGCGGGAATTCTCGACTTTGGGATAACTCAGGGGAACCGTGTTGCCAGCAGCGCGACAGTGGTTCCGACAGGCGCATGGGTGAACATTGCGCTCACTTACACGGCAGGGGGAGACCCGGTGATGTATCTCAACGGCGTGGATCTTGGCCTGAACCAAAGTTTATATGGAGCGGTCACGACGGCAAGCGGCCTATCGCTGCGCCTCAGCACAATAGATGGCTCCTATTATCCAATCTATGGAAACCTCGGCGATGTCGCCATGTGGGATGCGAATCTTGGAGTCGGCAAGACCCGAGCGCTTTTCACCGCCCCCTCTCTCCTCTCCGGATACAATGCGGGGGCGATGAATTCGCTTTTCACCGCCTTCGATGCCCAATCCAGTTTTACGCTCGGCGCCCAGACGTGGAATTATGCAACAGGATTCAGCGTTGCCGGCCACGCTCTGGGGGACACTTGGCTGGCCGGTGATGGAAAGTATTACACATGGCTTGCGGGCGCATCGAATGGAATGATGGCCTTACCCGAGCCCTGCACCCTTGGGGCGCTTCTCGCGGGCGGCCTGCTTTTTGCCGCCTTCCGCATGGTCAGGCGCTGCCGTCGCTCATTGTGAGTTCCGCCAATCATCCGCTCTCCTCCCTGCCAAATAAAAACGGGCTCTTCTACACGACGCGGGGGTTGGTTGTCGTCTTCTCTTACCTGCTTATCGGGGACTTCTGCCTACAGTTCATGGAAGCGGTGATGCCGTCGATCATGCCCCTCCAATTGGACGCGGCAGGAGCATCTAACACCGTCAAAGCGGGAGTCCTCGGGACAACCTCTGCTTTGTTTAATCGCACTTTCTTTTTTTAAAAAATAGCAAGTGACTCCAATTCAGGAGGAAAGCCGGACTTTCTATTTCATGAAGATGGCTACATCCGTACTCCGAGCGCACCAA
>Ga0194063_10002386_pt1 | contig 11759 bp, 9 predicted proteins | sample SepL3720m_MetaG_FD_155459 | JGI IMG/M metagenome (GOLD analysis project Ga0194063, IMG submission 155459) | Anoxic zone freshwater microbial communities from boreal shield lake in IISD Experimental Lakes Area, Ontario, Canada - Sep2016-L373-20m | ecosystem: Environmental > Aquatic > Freshwater >... | reverse complement strand
TCCCATAACCCCCACGGACTGGATGGGCAACAAAACCGCAAACGACTGCCAGATCTTCGGATAGATCGGATCCTTCTGCATCTCCTCCTGAACCCGGATGTCCGCCTTCTGGAGCAGCGTCACACGGTCCTCCGTCACTTCGCCGAGAATCCGCACGGCCAGACCTGGCCCCGGGAAGGGTTGCCGGTTCACCAGGTTATCCGGCAAACCGAGCTCGCGGCCAAGCAGACGCACCTCGTCCTTGAACAGTTCACGGACGGGCTCGATCAACTTGAACTTGAGATCCGGAGGGAGCCCGCCGACATTGTGATGACTCTTGATGGTCACCGACGGACCGCCCATCGGCGAGGCGCTTTCAATCACGTCGGGATACAGCGTCCCTTGCGCCAGGAAGTCAACCTGGCCGAACTTGCGCGCCTCGGTTGAAAATACATCAATGAAGGTCTTGCCGATTGCCTTGCGCTTCTGTTCCGGCTCCACCACGCCCTTCAGGGCCGACAGGAACCGGTCCTGCGCATGCGCCACATGCAGGTCGATCCCGAACGCATTGCCGAAAAGTTCCTCTACCTGTTTGGCCTCACCGGCACGGCACAGACCGTTATCCACAAAGACGCAATGCAACTGCTTGCCGATAGCCCGATGCAGCAGGGCCGCCACGACCGAAGAATCCACGCCGCCGCTCAGGCCACACAGCACATGGCCATTCCCCACCTTCTCACGGATGGCCACCACACTTTCCTTGATGAACTGCGCCATTTCCCAGTCCGGCCGGCATTTGCAGACATCAAACAGAAAACGGCCCAGGAGCGTGGCGCCCTGGGGCGTATGAACCACCTCGGGATGGAATTGGAGGCCGTAGATACGGCGGGCCTCGTTGCCCATGGCCGCCACCGGGCAGGTGTCCGTACGGGCCATCACCGAGAATCCCTCGGGCATTCGCTCCACCTGGTCGCCGTGACTCATCCACACATCCAACTCTTTGGGGAGGTCGCGGAACAGGGACGACGAGTCCACCACCGACACGCGGGCGCTGCCATATTCGCGCTCCCGACCCGGCTTGACCGCGCCGTTCAGCAACTTGGCCGTCATCTGGAGGCCGTAGCAGATCCCCAGCACCGGCACACCCAGGGCATAGATCGCCGGATCACACAGGGGTGAACCCTTGTCCAGCACGCTGGACGGCCCTCCCGACAGAATGATGCCCGCCGGCTTCCTCGCCGCGAGTTCGGCGGCCGTGGTGTTGAACTTCAGGAGTTCCGAGTAAACCCGTTGCTCGCGGACTCGCCGCGCAATCAACTGGCTGTACTGAGAACCAAAATCAAGAATTGCTATCCAGTTGTGCCCCTGCATGAGTTCACGCCTTTCGAATCAGATCGCGGAATTGGTTGAAGAGATAGTAGGGATCGTGTGGTCCGGGTGAGGATTCCGGATGATACTGCACACAGAACATCGGTTCCTTCCGGTGCGCGAGGCCCTCCACCGTCTGGTCATTCAGGTTGATATGCGTGACCTCGACTAGGTCGGTATCCAGTGTCGCCGGGTCCACCGCGAAGTTGTGGTTCTGCGAGGTGATTTCCACCGCCCCGGTCTTGAGATTCTTAACCGGGTGGTTACAGCCATGATGCCCAAATTTCAGTCGGTACGTCTTCCCGCCGCAGGCCAGACCGAGGATCTGGTGCCCGAGACAGATCCCCATAAGAGGCACTTTCCCAAGCAGGTTACGGGCGGATTCAATGGCATAGGTCACTGCGGCTGGATCCGCCGGGCCGTTGGACAGGAAGACTCCGTCGGGTTTGAGTTTCAGAACCTCTTCCGCCGTTGTCTGGGCAGGCACCACAGTCACGTCCATGCCATTCCGCCGCATGCTCCGTAAAATGTTCCACTTGATCCCGAAATCGTAGGCCACGATCTTTAAATCGGTCTTGGGTAACGTCGCGGCAATTCCCCAGGATTGGGTCAGCGATCCGTCAGGGTCCCAGGCGTAGGATTTCTTGCAGGACACTTTGGCCGCATAGTCCTGGCCGTCGAGTCCGCCCCACTCCTGGGCCTTCCGGACCGCGTCGGCCTCACTCACTTTGCCGGTCACGCTCATGAACCCGCGCTGGGTTCCCTCGGTTCGAAGTTTGGTGGTCAGCGCCCGGGTATCGACCCCGGCAATGGCGGGAATGCTCCACTTTACCAGGTAATCATGCAACGACCCGTCCGACCGCCAGTTGCTGGGGATGTTCATATCGTGAAGAATGAAGCCACTGGCAAAAAGCTGGCGGCTCTCCATGTCGGCAAGATTCATGCCCGTGTTGCCGATCTCCGGGTAGGTCATGGTCACAAACTGCCCGCTGTATGAGGGATCACTCAGGATTTCCTGATAGCCGGCCATTCCCGTGTTGAAGACAACCTCGCCGAATCCGTCCACGGCGGCGCCGACGGAATACCCCCTCAAAATAACGCCATCCTGCAGCGCAATAAATGCCTGGCGAGCCCGCTGTTCACTCCAATTCCATTTCGAAACCATAAGCCATCCTTCCAGTACCGCGAAAAAAGTTCAGATACTCTAGCGGTTCCATTGTGACTTGGCAACGGTAAGGAGGGCTTTAGAAAAAAAAATCAGCGGGCGAGATGGTCGGACGCTCGTGCCATAACTTGCGGAGGAACAGCTATGAGCAATCTGCCACAGGGGGGTGTGACATCATGTTACTGACGGAGCACCACCTCGCCCACTGACAAGGCTTAGAATGGAGTAAGGGCTGTTTTCCGGCAATCAGGAATGTCCTGATTCTGCATCAGGGTTTTTCTGATGCCCCTTTGGCCAAAAAAAAGCCCGCCACATGGCGGGCCCAGCACTGAATCGTCTGACACTATCTTCAAGGCCCCGGCATCATGGGCATTTCCGGCGCCGCTTTGGCAAGTTCGGAAAAGGTGATCTTGGCCTGGCCCTTCAGCTTCTCGATGAAGACCTGGAAGGACTCCATCTGTTTCTTCTGCTTCAGGTGCTCGACCAGGCGATCCTTGACGTCGGCCAGTTCCGTGGTCTTGCCGGTGGCGTGTTCGGTGACCTGGATGATGTGATATCCGAACTGGGTCTCCACCACCGGTCCGACCGCGTTGGTCGCCTGACTGAAGGCCGCATCTTCAAACGCCTTGACCATCTGCCCGCGCGGGAAGGAGCCCAGATCGCCCCCTCGCTCTTTGCTGGGGCAATCGGAGTTCTCCTTGGCCAACTTGGCAAAATCAGCGCCCTCCACCAACTGCTTGCGAAGCCCTTCTATCTTGGCCTTCTTTTCGGCCTTCACCGCATCGGTATCCCCCGCCTCAACCTTCAACAGAATGTGACGCGCGGAGACCGTCTCGGGCTGGACAAAACTTTCCTTTTGCTCGGCATAGAATTTGACGACTTCCTCGTCCGACACAACGACATTGGTCGGGACCTCGGTCTCGACAAGCAACTTGATGCGGATCTCGCCTGTCAAATTGGAGCGGAGTTGGTCAATCGACATGTTTTCACGCTTGAGGACATCCTCCATGGTCATGTCCTTGGGCAGGCGCGTCTTGATCATCGCCAAAGCATCATCAATATCCTTGGGGGTGACATTGACCTTGCGTTTATCAGCCTCCTGATTCAACAGGGTGCGGACGACAAAGCGTTCGGCGGCCTGCTGGCGGAAGCGTCCCATCAGGGATTCCATCTGTTCGGGCTTCATCTGGGCAGCCTGCTGGCCGATCATGGCCCTGATCTGCTGATCGGCTTCGCCCACCGTCAACTTGGTCCCGCTCACATCAACCAAGGTAGCTGAAGGATCCACAACCGGGGCAACCGGGGATTTCACGGCTGACACCGGCGCCACAGACTTTGCGGGCGCTTTGTCGCCTTCAGTTCCGGTTTTATTGCACCCAACGCTCAAGGCCGCGGCCACTCCACCGCACACAATGACTGACATCAATTTCTTAAACATGCTCGGTCCCTTCCAGTTTAATATAACTCAATTTCGTATCGCCGCCGGTTTCCGCCGCTTCTAAAAACAAGAGGATAACAATACGATAATGCCAGCGCCGGTGGCTAGGAAAAACAATTTTGGAGTGTAATGGGTTACTGACGAGGGGGCGCTGTAGTAGCCGCCGTCTCGGCGGCACTCTTCACGCAGTACCGGCGAGGACGCCGGTTACTACAAGTCCTCCGGGCAGTTGAGAGTGGCGGGAGTGGGAGTTGAACCCACGACCAACGGCTTATGAGTCCGCTGCTCTACCACTGAGCTATCCCGCCGTGGTGGTTGGAAGATATTGTTTTCCAATGAGTTACAACTTATTGAAAATCTCTTCCGTCTTCCCTAAAACGTCCCGTGACGGTGTCGTGACGGTTGGCCCTTGGAAAAGAGTCTGCATACAATAGCCTACGCCCCCTTAGAATCAATATTATTTTCGCGGGTCGGTTGGCAGGCGCCGAGTTGATCATAACACGCAACCCTCAAGGTATCCGACACCGCCAACCTGCTGGCCAAACTGCACCTTTAAACCTCGTGGGTTCAAAGAACTGAATCGCTCTCATATTGCTCACCGCATTACACCAACGATTCTTTGCTTCTTGTTTTCTGCAGTTCTACACGAGGGGCACGGTGTTCCAGGATGGACAGGGACAATTCCACGACTTCTTCAGCCTCATGCGCGGTGCTGGTGCCGATGCACACCATGTCGCAATCACGTATTGTGCTCCATGCAAATCCCAAACCAACCAGTGGCGGGAGCCGTCCTGCGGCGAGGGGTTTGATGGTAATGACGGGTTTCTTGGCCGACCAGATCATCCGTTGCACCCAGTCAATCTCGATCTGCATCAGGAATCCGGCCGCATTGTAGATCTGGACGTAGGTGGCGGCATCTACTCCGGTCGCATCGGCATAGACCGGCGTCTCTGGCATGTGCGTCGAGAGACCGGGAATCATTCCCCGCTCCCGTATCATGCGCAGATACGGCTCGATTCCGGCCAGCGACTTGGTCCGGCGGTTGACGAAGGCATCCGTGGTGCACTGATGCGGCATGCAGAGGGAAGTGCCCAACCCGGCCATCTCATCCAAAACGCGCTCTGCTTCACCCATACTTTGGGCAGTATCCTCAACCGGCAGGGTCGGTATCCCGATCGTAATACACTTTCTGCCCGTCCGTTGTTCCGCCTCGGACACCCCGTCAACAAGTATCCGGTCAGGCCTGATTCCATACAGGGTGTCGACACCGGCCTTCATGAACGCTTCCACAATATCGGCAATCCGGCCCGCCGTCATGGACTCAACAATGCCTCTATCCTTCGCCTTACTGGTGTGTGAATAGCCCAGAAACCAGTTGGTGCCAATCATCAGGCGTGACACCGAGAGTTTTTCAATTGTCGTGCGCGGAAACTGCATATTGGACACCCTTTCGCTAGACTCGTTATCTTTGACCATTCAGGCGATTTGTCAACTCGATAACCCGAAGCGTCCAACATGCAATTACTGATAGACTTCAGGTTAATAAGGTATTTGATCTGGCCGATAAGGACTCCTATAGTTAAGCCTTATGACGCCAAAACCAGCATGGGATTATCTCATTGTCACCGCCTCCAATGAAGCGCAGGGCGCCGCCTATGAGAAACAACTTTCGCACCGCCAACAGTTGGGTCTGCTGCCTTCGTTCCGCCATGTGATGGTGGTGACCGATCCTGAGGGCAAGCGCATTGGCAGCGGCGGAAGCACCCTTCTGTGCATCATGCGCGTCCTCAATCGCGAGCAGGTGGGCCGCCCTCCCTTTACAAACCCTGACGGTATTGTGCAGACCCTTCGAAGACTTCGCGTCATGATCATCCATGCCGGGGGCGACTCACGCCGGTTGCCCGCTTACGGGCCCTGCGGAAAAATCTTCATTCCCGTTCCCGGGCAGTCCACCCCGCCTCTGTCCCCGACCCTGTTTGACCGTTTGCTTCCGGCCTTTCTCCAACTGCCGGTGCCGCCGACCGACGCCGGCCAATGGCTCGTCGTCTCCGGTGATGTCCTGCTTCATTTTGATCCCCGTTCAGTACGAATGGATCTGCCGGGCCTGACCGCACTCGCCTGCTATGCCACATCCGAACATTCCAGCAAACACGGGGTCTTTGTCCCCTCCGGACATGTCGTCAAACACTACCTCCAGAAACCCAGCCCCGAGACGCAACTCCAGGCGGGAGCCCTGAACGCCGATGGCCAGTCCGCCCTCGACATGGGGGTCATGAGTTTTGACGCCTCCGCCGTTCTCAGCCTGCTCAGGGCCTTTAACATCAATCAGGCACCCGGCGGACTGTTCGCATGGGCGCCGGAAACAGACGCCCTCATCATGTTGCGCGGGATGGATCTGTACCGTGAAGTCTGTTGCGCCCTCGGGGCGGAGGCCACGCTCGATCATTACAGGCGCAGTGTCCGCGAAAGCGGTAGCACATGGGATGAGGCCGACCTGGTGCATCCTTTCGCCGAACTGAGAACCGTCCCCTTCCACCTGCAGATCGTGCCGTCCTGCCGGTTCATGCACTTTGGGACCACTCGCCAGTTGATCTCAAGCGGTTTGGAACTCCTTGAACAAGATCTGGGCAAACCGCCCCTCAACACCCGCCTGACCTTGAACTCAAATCTGTCAGACAAGGAAGAAATCATCGGCCCCAACTCCTGGGTGGAGGGATGCCGCATCTCCTCTTCGCTACACCTGGCCGGACTGAATGTTGTCATCGGCGCGGATATCACCACCCCGCTGACCCTTCCGGCCAATGCCTGCCTGGATATTGTGCCCGGTCATGACCGGAACGGGACCGACGTCCATTTCATCCGGTGTTACGGTATCGCCGACACGTTCAAGGATAGCGTGGAGAAAGGGGGCACACTGTGTGGGCTCCCCCTCCTCGCTTGGTGTGAGGCGGCGGGTCTTCATCCGGAATCTGTCTGGGAACCCGGGGAGCCCGTGGCCAAACGCAGTCTGTGGGATGCCCGGGTTTTCCCCGCCGTCCGGAATCACGGAGACTTCATCGACTGGCTATGGATGTTCGACGTCACCCGCGCCACCGCCCGGCAAAAACAGGCGCTTCAATCGGCCGACCGCTTCAGTGTGGCGGACATGGCCCTGATGACCAACCAGGACGCATTCCACGCGCGGCGCAACCCGGTCAGATGATTTTGTCCGTTCCTTTCAACCATGCATCCGCCATCAGGGAGTGCCCGGCATACGTCGGGTGGACTCCGTCCGCGAGCCAATACTCCGCCGGCGCCCGTTTCAGCGCCTCATTGAAAATATCCTGATACGGAATAAAGACGGCGTCAAAGTCCCTGGCCATCTTGCGCACAACGTCCCGCCGCTGGTTGACCTCGGGAACCCAGTCCTGACTGACCGCCCCGCACACATAAACGAACGGCTCGCCGAGAACCAGTTTGACTCCCGGGCGGGTTTTGAGGGTCCATTCAAGTAACATCCGGTAGAACTGCTCGAAGCGTGGAATATCAACGCCATTCTTGCTGCCAAATTCATGCCAGGTATCGTTAACCCCGATTAATATGCTGATCACGTCGGGGGTTAAATTCAATCCATCAACTTTCCAGCGGGCGTAGAGATCGACAATGCGGTTGCCGCTGATGCCGCGATTGAAGAATTTGAGTCCTTCTCCTGCCTTTGCGCAAAGCAGAGCCGAGGCCGCCAACATGGGATAGCCTGTCCCTAACCCGGTATTGGGCTGGACGGCATCGCGCGCCCGTCCGCAATCCGTGATGGAATCCCCCTGGAACAAAATAACCTGATTGTTCATTGTCTCGCCCCTTTAACACTGACATTGTGATCTGGAAATATGCAAATAACGAATCCTAGTGAATTCATCTTGAGCCCGTAAAGATATACTTTTTTCAATCTATCAGGATAAACCTGACTATTTTTCAGGGTTTCCCTGATAGGCATTGAAGGGGGGCATCTTTAGAATCGCCTCATCAGAAGGAAGCAGTATTCACATGAAGCCGGAACCGGACGGAATGAAAAGTAGGCGCACGCCCAAAGCGGTGGTCGTTGATGATGATCCTGCAGCGTTGTTGTATGTGCGTCATATTTTACAACGCCGGGGTTACGAAGTGCTAACCTATGAAAATCCTGTTCATTGCCCCCTTTATCAGTGCAGTGGGTGTCCCTGTTCGCTCGAAAACAGATGCCCTGACCTGATCATTTCTGATTTCAATATGCCCGGGGTGAATGGCGTGGAATTGCTTGAGTTGTCCAAAAAGAAGGGCTGTCGCTGCCGTCATTTCGCCCTGATTTCCGGAAACGGGCTGCAGGATAGCAACTTGCTCCGCATCAATAAAATCGGGACGCGCTATTTCGCCAAACCCCTTGATCTTGACGAATTTCATTCCTGGCTTGACCGCATCGAATGCGATCTCGCAGAGTGAACCCTTCAAGCCTTTCCATCGAATGCATGAAACGTAATGGCTCCCTGACATGGAAACTCTGTAGTAGCCGCCGTCTCGGCGGCACTCTTCGCGCAGTACCGGCGAGGACGCCGGTTACTACAAGTCCTCCGGGCATTTGACATTCCCCCTTCTGACCCATTACCATGAAAAGATGGTTCACACTCGCGGGATGTGATATGAGTCTTGCACATCATATTCAGGGGAAACATGACTGCTCCACTCAAGCAACCTTACCTGCAAAAACTGGATAAACGGGGCGACATTCAAGTCTGGATCGTCGACGGCAGTTATATCCGCGGCCATATCGATGAGGAGTTCACGAATTTCGGACAGCACTTCAGATACAAATACATTCCCGAAAAGGAATTCTGGATTGATAAGGAGGCTGAACATGACGAACACAAATTTTTCACAGATCATCTCCTTGTTGAGCACCACTTGATGGCTGAAGGACGATCCTACGCCGAGGCTCTCATCGAAGCCGACAAGGCTGAGCGCAGGGAGCGGCGCCGGGCCGGGGATGTGACACGGGCCACGCATCGGGGACAGCAACTCCCGGAGGGGAAAGCCGCACATGACCGCTTATGGAAAAAACTGGAGAACGACGTCAGCGTGTGGATTGTCAACGGCCGGTTCGTCCGCAGCGTGTTTGACATCGATTTCACGGCCGGTGGACACGACCACGTTTATGAGTTTGTACCCGCAGGCGAAGTCTGGATTGATGACGCGATCACGGAGAAAGAGCGGGGCTTCGTCCTGCTCCACGAACTCCACGAACGCAATCGCATGACTGACGCCGTCCCCTACAGTCAGGCGCATGCGGAGTCCAGTCGTCTGGAATATCGGTGCCGGCATCATCCGGATGAATTACATGATGCCCTCGCAGATGAAGGCTGGGCCTAAATGAAACACACCGCCAAACCTCCCGTCCTGATCCGGTTGGCCGCACTTTTGTTTCTGACGGCCCCTGCGGGATCACCCGCGTTTGGGGCCGACTTCCCCAAGGGACTCAAGGAAGCGGAGGTCAAGACGGTCGTCGCCTCCACCAAACCAAAATTCACCAAGGATCAGGTCGACAAACGCTTGCGCGAATTGAAGGAACTGCTGGACAGGGGCCTGATCCTCAGGGAATTCTACGACCGCAAGGTCAAGGAATGTGAAGTCTCTCCTTGATTATTTTTTCCTGGACGCCCGGGGCGGCGGATTGATCACGCAAACCTTCAGTTCCTCAGTCGGAACGAGATGCCGCCACAGGAACGCCTGCATCCTGTCTTCGGCTGGCACGGCTTCGTGAACGAGTTTCTGAGTCCCGCTCATGGCCGTCCCCTCAATGATCAGGGGTATCGGCTCCTTCGTCACACCCAGATTCGTTTTTAACGAAATCCGTGCCATGCCCTGTGTCCCTGTCATGGATCCGGTTACGCTGAAGGCCTGGGGTGAATCCTTTACAGCAAACTTGATGGTATTAGTAAATCCATCGTGGCGAAACGCATATACGCTGAGGGTCGCCGTGGAATTGCTTTGAATGGTCACGCTGGAGGGAACCACCCGCAAGGCAAAATCTGGCTGTGGCGCGCTCATCCGTAGACGGTAACCATATTCCTCTCCCCCGCGGTGTTGGGTATCATTCAAGATAACATAGTAGAGGCCGTCTAAGGGCAGGGAGGTGCGGAGGTATGAATCGGCAGAATGCGTGCTTGTTCCCGCTTCCGCATCCTCGCTGTCGTCATTGATTGCCAGCACCTTGCCGGCCGCATCGGTCAACTTGAGGGTTGAATCCAGGGGAGAATCCAGTCTGCGCGCGGTAACTTCCGCCACAACGTCCTCACCCGCACGACCTTCAAATTGGAACACCGCACCTTTTCCGGGTTTGCCGATCCGCCCGTTGACGATGATGGGAAGGGTCACTTTCTGCGCGGTCTTCACCGTTCCGTCCTGGTCGCCTGCGAGGCATTCGGGAAGTGTGGACAGGGCGAACGGTTTGCGGTTTGAGTTCAATCCACCCTGTCCCTGCGCCGCGATTAAATGGATACCGGGATTCTTCCCTTTCAGGTCCGGCGTCATCGTCGTTTGCGGGAGATTACAGCCTTTTATTTCTATGGTTGTGTCCTCATCCACGCGCCCTCCCAGCGGAAAGATGCTGGTAACAAACGGCAACTCACCGATCGTTACGCGATAGACAAAATCTTCACGTCCGCGATAGATGGCGTCATAGAGGGCCAACCTGTAGATGCCGGTGGCGGGAATTTCGTACAGGATGACGGGATCCGGTTTAAACCGGTAGTCATCGTTATACGCCAGTTCGTTCCCTTTTTCATCACACAGCACAAGGACAGGTTGAAACCATCCCGGCACGGCATCGGCGATGAAAGGGATCAAGTCACGCGCCTGCACAGCCATGACCAGGCGTTGCCCCTTGCGGGCCTCAAAGCGATACCGATCCACAGCCCCCTGCGCGATCTGGCCGTTCACCGTGCAGGGAATCCTGACGCACACCTCTTCATTATCCAAGTCACTCTGAGCGCTCGCACTCCCCATCATCATGCCGACCTTCATCATGTCGCCGTCACCCTGAGCGCCCGCTTGCCGCCTTTTCTTCCGCAGACTCTGCTCCTCTTTGCCCAGTGTCACGAGGGGACACGTCGCCATCGGGGGCTCCGAAATTTCAGGAAACTCACCGACATTGAAGACAAGCGGATTTGACACACCGAGCGGGGTGCCAAGCCGTATTTCGCGTCGGCCGGGTTTTGCGTCGGGCGCCAGGGTCACTTCGACAATCGCCAGGTTGGCAATCGACGCACACGCCGGTTGGGCGGTATTTTCCCGGACCAGTTTCTCGATTCTCGCCATCAGGTTGGTTGTCGCCTGAGTCCTCTTCCAGGCAGGATAGTCCTTCAGGTCCTTTACCTGTTCATTGAGTAACAGGATCTCCTGCGAGTTCATTTTTTTGTTATATTCAACCAGTCTGGCAGTGACTCCCGTGCCGGACACAAAAGCCCCGTTGACCCCCTCAAGTTTCTGGCCGCCGACAGTGACCCTGAAGGTGGTCCCCTGCTGTCCGCCTGCGGGATAGACATAGCCGATGTATTGGGCCTGCAGTGTCGGCGTAGACACAAGGCACAGGAACAGGGCCCAAACAAAGATGACTAGCATGGTAGGTCGGCTCATGGCACTACATGATCTCCCTCAGACGGCCCGCCGATTTCGCGCCACTTTCGGCCGATGCCAGCACATGGGCATCAAATCCCATGGGATGCGGCAACCGGGCATCCGGATCAATGCCGGCCAGTTCATAAATACTTCCGAGCAAGTCAATCGGATAGACCGGCCGCT
>Ga0194063_10002385_pt1 | contig 11761 bp, 10 predicted proteins | sample SepL3720m_MetaG_FD_155459 | JGI IMG/M metagenome (GOLD analysis project Ga0194063, IMG submission 155459) | Anoxic zone freshwater microbial communities from boreal shield lake in IISD Experimental Lakes Area, Ontario, Canada - Sep2016-L373-20m | ecosystem: Environmental > Aquatic > Freshwater... | reverse complement strand
CGAAATTGGCTATCCTTCTATAACTATTGCAGGCCACATACGGGAATTGGGATGGAAAAATTGAGTCCGCACGCTAAATACCTACAATTTATGTCTAAAAAACGACAGTAACTCTGCAATAGCACAATTACTTGACATTAATCTTATAATGTTTATATATTGTTTTAAATATAAAATTTTATAAAAGTGAAGAAAAAGATATTGTATGTAGAGTTACTTGGCATGAAATTTGCAACTGGAGAAAAGGCTGTTTGCATTAATGCCGATCGTCTTGGTTATTTGAAAGTAGGCAATGAGTATAATATAAAAGGTAATGCTGGGATTGATTCAAAAAAACCCGATAGCATAACCAAATATATTGAAATTGCTATTGATGAATTGGAACATAATAATGGTTTGTTTCCTGAAGAGATTGAAAGTGGCACTGTAGCATTTAAAACTCGTTACTTCAATCCTTCTGGCAACACAGGCCTTATTAATGTTCAGTAACTTATTATTTGAAATAACTGGAAGGCCTTATAGGTCTTCTTTTTTTTAATAAAAAAATCACGACTTTCATCGTGACTTTTATTGCTTTAGAAATATAGTCTCTTAAGTTGGTGGACCTACAGCTCAAATTTCTGAACCTATACTAGCTAAATATGACAATATTATAGAAGAAATCCATAGGTTTGCTAACTTCGGTCTCTTTCTTGCTAGGCAGGGTAGCTATGAGAAGTTTCTAAAGTACAAGCCGATGTTATCAGAGTATAGGATATAAACTATTGAATACATAGCTAAAAAAGTTAAATATTCACTAATAATTTACTGTGTTTTTTATATTTTTCTTATTATGAATGATGAAGTCTTTGAATAAATTATTCATGTTTTCCCTTTTGCTACTTATGTGAATATCGTTATGAGGAAATACTTTTGCTATCGTGGCACCGAATTATGTTGTAGATATTTCCGCTCAATCTTCTTCTCTTATACCAATGTTAATAGGCATAATCTCCATATGTATTGGCTGATTGTCTGTGGCATATGTTTTTATAAGAAAATATATTAAGACCCATAAACGGATTTTTCTATTCTGAGTATTTCTCTGTCTATTAATCGTATTCATAGCACTTCTCTTTATATTATAGATTGCATAATGAAATCTTTGAGAACATTATTAGTTTTTTGCTCCTTATCTCTTATTCGGGTATTAACATCACAGAGATCTTTTGCTTACGCACCACCAAATTATATAACGGAAATTTCCGCTCAATCTTCTTCTCTAGTGCCTATATTAATAGGTATAATCTCTATATGTGTTGGTTGGTTGATTGTCTGTTGTGTATATCCTTATAAGAAAATACATCAAAACACATAAAAGATTCTTCTTGGTTTGAGTGTTCCTTTGTCTGTTGATTGCGTGAGCTTTAATTGTCTTTATTTCATAGTCCGAGATGGTGATACGTAAACAGGAGATTATTTTATGAGACAATTCACAGATATGACCAAAGACCTTGAATCTTAAAAAATTGAAACACTATGGTTTTAATGTGCCTGATTTTTTAGTGGTATCAGCAGAAACAGTAGAAGTGATTTATGATAATGATATGGAATTAGTAAAGGTGTGTGAACGAATCTCTACCACGCTTCCAAGGAAAGCGTATGCTGTTCGTTCTTCAGCATTTGGAGAAGATAGTAGAATATCATCCATGGCATGACAATTCCAGACAAAAATAAAGGTACATAAACAATGATTGTCTTCTGCCATTCGTACAGTAATCCAAGATGCTAAAGGTAAATTACATGATAAAATATCTGGTTTTTCATTGATTGTGCAAGAATATATTGAAACTGAGTATTCTGGCGTTTGTTTTACGAGAAATCCAAATGGAGAAAGGGAAATGGTCATTGAATATCATAAGGGTATCGGCGAGGATCTTGTAGATGGTAGAATTGTGCCATTGAGAGATGCTTTTTATCGGCATCAAGATAAAAAAATATTATGATTTTCGGTCAATATATTTAAATCTATCGAAGAGAAATTCTGATGCCCTCAAGATATTGAATGGTGAATAAAAAACGGACAAATGTATTTTTTTCAGACACGTCCAATAACAACAATCTCTAAAAAAAAATACACAGAAATATTGTTTTTGGATAAAACCTTGAGTAAGACTGTTAATTTTTTCTTAGAGAAAAATGAGATAGCAGAAATAGCTCCTAGACCGACACCTTTTACTGTGTCTTTGTTGGAAAAGATCCATGGCAATATGGGCCCTGTACAAAAAATCTATAAAAAACATCATATATCATATTTTCCCCAAGATATCTTTAGGATACTTTGAAATGAATTATTTATAGACCGTGAATTGGAAACTAAAACAATACTTCCCTCATGTTCCATTCTCAACAAGCACTATGGGATAAGATTACATACATTGCAAAAGTTTTTTACTACCATAAAAAATGTGTTTTTTATTTCTACTATTAAAGAATTAGATAATATAGCCGGCATATTGCAGAAGGCACTTGAAGATCGTGATGAATATTCGGATTTACATGAAATACTCAATAAATTCCTTTATGATTATCAGATAGTTTTTGAGATAAGCATATTTGCTTCTAAGTATTTAAGAATTTTACAGAATATACTCAAAAAGGAGCCAGTAACTAATGCTGATATATTATGAATGCACGAAGAATTTTTCACCTGAATAACCTCACAGTGATTTAATTTCCAATTTCATGGCACATTATTTGGTAATTCACTCGAAATTTCTGATGAAACGCCGTTTTATTCTATCCAGACATATTCTACCAAAATGAATGATTCTGTCGTGAAGCGATGGCGCTCATTACCAAGGTGGAAATCACATTTTTATTGAAAATATATACATAAAGCATTGTTGTATCAAAGATATCGTGAATATTCACGTATATTGATGATAAAAAATCTGAACATGATAAGAGATGCCCTATTACATAGATCTCCATTCAAAGAGACAAGAAATATATATTTTCATACCATATCAGAGATTTTGGGTAATGCTTTGGATGAGAAAATATGTCTATCAAGGAAAATAGAATATTCTACGTATAAAGACTTTGAACTGCCTGCAAAGTTAACTCATAATCTGGTAATGCAAAGATCTGATAGGATAGGTGTTTCATCAGGAATAGCCCATGGTGTTTTAGTTACAGAAAAAACTATAAGAAGCTGACAAAAAGATCAAATTTTATATGTTAAAATGTTGTCTGCCACCTTAACAAAATATTTTACCGACATCACATGAATTATTTCAGAGAATGGAGGGCTCTTGTCTCATTTGGCTATTATTGCTCGTGAAAAGGGTATTCCTGTAATAATTGTACAATATTCTACGGGATTACGTATCTGAGATTATATTGAAATTGATGGCAGTACCTGATCAATAAGGACCATCAATCATGGGGATAATCTGATGATAAACATATAGGCTTATATTATTGAACCTACTGCAGGTAAACAAAAAATCGGAGAGTTTCTGAACCCTGCCGATTTCCAGTTTATTCCTATTGAATCATCAATTTTCTTGATGTAATATCCCATTTGGTGGAGATAGCGTTTAAATTGTTACACCCACTAGAGCAAGAATTGATAGCAAAGCAGTTCCTTATAGGTGCTTTATATGAAAGTTTGAAGGTGGTTGGTGAGAAGGTAGAAATTGGGAGTTGCTACTTTAGGTTTGAGTAGTTAACAGAATAGTGGAATAGAACTATAATTTATATTTTTATTATCTCTTGAAATATATTATATTATCGTTATAAAGTATTCGTTTTCAAATACTTAATCACTCCTAAATGGATAATCTTACTAATCTTCTTAAAACACAAAGAACAGTTTTTACTTTCCAAGAAGTTAAAAATATCTTAAAGATCCCTACAGATTCTGGGACTAAGAGTTTTTTGCAAAGAGCCAAAACAAATCAATCTCTATATAGTCCATACAAGGGATTTTGGACTTTGCCAAATTATGATGAATTGGAACTGGCATGTAAGATGAAATCTAAAGCATATATCTCTTGTGAAACTGTACTCTTCAAAGAAGGTATTTTTTTCCAATTTTATGGAAATACTATTAGTTGTGTATCTGATGATTCTCGTAAATATAAAATAGATAAGAAAGATATTTTTTATTATAAAATTAAATCAAATATTTTAAATAATCCTATAGGTATTAAAGAATATAATAACTATCGTATGGCTACACCAGAAAGAGCCTTATGTGATTATATATACCTTCATCCTAATGGCACAATAGATGCTCCAGAAAGTATTAATAAAATAAGACTCAATCAAATTTTACCTATATATCCTAAAAAGACGGTTTTATATATTCAGAAATTATTGGATGTTAAATAATGAAATTCACGAAGAATATATGAAAAAGATTTTATCAAATATTTTTACTAGTGAAATATGACAATTTTTAGCATTTAAATGATGAACTTTAGCTTACTTAAAATATAATCTTGATAGATTTTCTACGGATATTGATTTAGATCTTTTAGATATAAATAAAGAAACATTAGTTATCTCGAAAATTAGAGAAATACTTGTAATGTTTGGTGATATAAAAAATGAAACATTAGGCAAAACAATCCATAGATGGATATTTCGTTATGATGAAAAAAGTATGAATATTAAAATAGAAATAAATAAAAGAATATGGACATACAACACATATAAAAATCAGAAAATAGCCGATAACGATATTTTATGTATGACTAAAGACTGTTTATTTACAAATAAATTAGTAGCCTTGTCAGAGAGGTTTTATCCTAGAGATCTTTATGATATAAATTATTTTTTCAAAAAATGATTTAAAATAAAAGAAGAATTAATCAAAGAAAGAACATGATTAACTACAAAAGAATTACTTAAAAAACTTATAAAAGAAATAAAAATCCGTTTCAATGAAAATAATATATTAATTTGATTATGAGAGGTTATTGATGATAAGCAAAAAAATTTGGTGAAGAAAATTTTGATTAAAGAAACAATTGAACAGATTCAACAATTTTCAAAATAAAAACTCACAACCTAAATCGTGAATTTCTATAATTATTGACTGTTATTTCTTAAGTTGGTGGAGATAACGTTTAATTTGTTACACCCGCTAGAGCAGGAATTGATGAACAAACAGTTACTGATAGATTTTTTGTATGATAGATTGAAGGTAGCTAGTGAAAGGATGGAAATTGGAACTCTTTAGTTGTGGGTTGATTAGTTAACAGAATAGGAGAATAAAACCCTATAAGATTATATAGCTTATCTTGAATTTTCATAAAAATATGCTATAGATTATTAGTGTTGGTTTTATAAATTTAATAACAGTAAAAAATGAAAACAGATATTTTGGAGGATAAAGGTATGAAGATTATATTGCCGATTTTAAAGAAAATTCCTTATTGTGAGTGAATTGTTTTTAATGGAAGTAGACTTCATGGAATTTATACAAAGGATAGTGATTATGATTTTACTATATTGATATCCAAGGGAAAATCTTATTATAAAGCACGGGATTATAAGGGTTTAAAAGTTGATGTTTGTTGTACAACATACGATGTAATCAAAGAACAAAATTTAGTTAGAACTAATAATTCCAATGCTCAGCTATATATACTTACAACTGGGCTTATTGTCTTTGATAAATGTGGAGATATGAAGAAACTTCAAAATGAAGCGAGAAAAATACGAAACAAATGACCAGAAAAGATTACAAAAAAAGATGTAATTGAAATTGGATATTTCTTTACATCCTATATTCATGATTTAAAAAGTTCTGCAGAAAAAAATATTGATAGCCATTATCATAAAAATTATGTGATGTTAAATGTCGTTAAATTTTTTTTCAAGCTTTATAGAGAATGGATGAATAAACAAATATATATTGATAAAGAGATACAAAGAATTGATATATTGTTTTGGAAATTATATAAGGATGTAAATATGAGTACAAATGAGAATAAAACAAGCAAAATTATATCTATGATAAACTATTTAGTGAAGAAATTTAATCTTCCACAAACTGGTTTTATTTATGTTGAAAAATAATAGTATTTTTTATAGAAGCTTTTCTATAAAAAAAATCACGACCTAAATCGTGAATTTCTATAGTCATTAACTCGAATATTCTAAGTTGGTGGAGATAAGTACAAAAATGTTAAACTCTTTTAGGAGGTATTTGTCTACTTTAAAGGATGACTATGACCGTATTTTTGAGATTATGGAAAAGACAATGATATTGTCACCACTTATTGTAGTTGATTTGTTTTAGAATATGTAAATTATCATCTATTTTAATTTCTATTCAATAATAGGACGAATTGGCATTCCAAATCATTTATGTTGTGCCATTATTGTTCAACCAATCTTTTCTTCTCTGTATTTATATGCTTTATCTGGTCCGTCTCGTTCTTCGGAAGATGGAGTTAAGCTCCAGATTTCACGAAAAGAAGAACCATTGTCGTCTTTTAATGATAATTTACCTAATCCATTAACTGAACCAGCCATTGGTAGATTTAATATGGTTCATAATATTTTTACATCTGATTGAGGAGATTGTGACCCTCTTTGCGTATATCATGGTAATGCAGCTAAAGATTTGATGAAATCACTTTTTGCCGGTATCCTCATTCATCTTGTTTTAAGAAGTTTGTTCTGTGCGTCTAGTGCCCGATATTTAAAATATACATTATCTCAATATTTGAAAATAGTTTTTCCATTCGGTTCAGCATTGAGATTTTTTCTTGTTCGTTTCACTCATCATATCTCTATATGATCTACGGCATAGTTAATAGCTTCTAACTTTTTTAAGTTTTCTTGAGTGAACGTTTTATTCGCTTTAAGCAGTTCTACAGACTTTTTCATATTTTTCTTGTCTGTCTCTGTCATATTTGGTTTACTTAGAAGTTTATTTATTAATGAATTATTTTCATTAGCTTCTAACTTTTTTAAGTTTTCTTGATATAAGATTGCTGGATCAGTAGGAAGCTTAACTTCTTCTTCTGTCATAAGAATAGGACGAATTGGTGTCCCAATTCCTTTAAGTTCCGACATTACCACGGAACCAGTCTCTTCTTCTCTATATTTATACGCCATATCTGATCCGTCTATTGGTTCGGAAGATGGAGTTATGCTCCAAATTTCACGAAAAGAAGAACCATCGTCGTCTTTTAATGCTAATTTACCAAATCCATTAACTGAACCAGCTGGTAGATTCAATATAGTTCATAATATGTTTACATTTGATTGAGGAGAATTCACCTCACTTCCCTGAATATATCATGGTAATGTAGCTAAAGATTTGACGAAATCACTTTTACCTGGTATCCTCATTCTTTTTGTTTTAAGAAGTTTGTTCTGTATGTCTAATGCCCGATATTTAAAATATACATTATTTCAATATTTGAAAATAGTTTTTCCATTCGGTTCAGCATTGAGGTTTTTTCTTGTTCGTTTCACTCATCATATCTCTATATGATCTACGGCATAGTTAATAGCTTCTAACTTTTTCAGGTTTTCTGGAGTGAGCATTTTATTCGCTTTAAGCAGTTCTACAGACTTTTTCATATTCTTCTTGTCTGTCTCTGTCATATTTGGTTTATTTAGAAGTTTATCTATGCTAGATTTCTGCATAGAATCTAAAGAGTCTAACTTTTTGTTTATTTCTTGGTTACTGTGATTTTGATTATTAACTGTACCATACAGATCATTAAGTTCTTGAATTTCTTGAGAAAGGTCTATCTTTTTATTTTCTGAACTGTTTTTAAATTCTACTCCCATTTGTGTAATTTAATATTATAAAAGTATGTTGAATACATAACACTATTATAATCATAAATCTATTATTTGTCAAATATTGTTATAATTACTGCAAATTGAATATTAATTATTATTATTCAAAAAAATCACGACCCAAATCGTGATTTTCTATGTTCGAAATGATTTCCATTTGGTGGAGATAGCGTTTAAATTGTTACACCCACTAGAACAAGAATTATCTCAAAAGCAGTTCTTGATTGCTACGTTGTACGAAAGTTTTAAGTGAGCTAGTGAAAGAGTGGAAATTGATAGTTGCTAGTTGTGGGGTGATTAGTTAACAGAATAGGGGTATAGAACTATATAATAAAAAAAGCCAACATAGTTCATGTTAGCTTTAATTTTTCACAACATAGATGTGGTGGTTATAACCACTTTTTCAGAATAACATCCAAGATTGTTCTTTTTGATACAGCTTCGGCTTCGTACCAATTTATTTTGCTTCTCAGAAGCTGAATTTTCTTCTCAAGTTTGTCCTTATCTTTATTGGATATCTCAGTGAATTTGGCCGTAACTTCTGCTATTTCTAGGTCATACTTGAGAGTATTTGCTCTTTTGCCTAATACAAACAAAAAGGCAACATAAACTATGCTTATGGCTAAGATACAGGAGTCAACTATAAACATTACTAAGAATTTTCCTGGCATTACAGAAACCAATACACGGTATCCTGGATTTGGTTCGATGTAGACGAATCCAAGTCTTACATAATATACCACAATCACTATGGCTATGACCAGAGATGATAGTAGCACTAACGCCCAAAGCAGAAACTCCCTAATTGCCTTTTGCTCTATTTGGTTAATGTTTTCTTTTGTTTTCATTTTTTTTCAATTTAAGTTTAACATTAATTTTGTTTTCTTTGTTTTAGAATTATATCTATATCCTACTAAAAGTCAATCATTTTTAGGTAACAAAAAACTACGTTATGCAACGTAGTAATTATACTTCTTAACTTATTTTTCTTAATTTTTTGGAGATAAGCCTTAATTTGTTACACCCTCTAGAGCAGGAATTAGCTCAAAAACAGTTTCTGATTGGTGCGTTATATGAGAGTATATCTGCTAGTGGTAGTAAGGTAAAAATCAACGCCTTGTAGTTTCGCTGTAGTAAGTAGACAGAAGATAGTAGTTACACTATATTGATTCTAATGGATATGATGATATTGAAAATATGGTCAGATTAGTTATCATCATAGTATAATTTTAATCTTAATTTATGATAAAAATGAAAGTCATTTTTATACCAAAAACCTGGATAGGTAAATTACCAGTAGGATTGACTATGCTTTATCTCCTCTTACTCACAGTTTTTTTTGTTTTTATGCTATTGGGTTTAGTTACATTTAACGAAGGTCATCGGTGGGATTGGACTGTGGGTATTTCCGTTATTCTCATTTTAAGTGCTTTTATCACTGGAATAATAGCTGTCATAAAAAGTAAAAATCGTTCTGTTTTGCTGTATATATCAATAGGTATACTTTCATGTTCTCTTCTTTTTCTCTTGTTGCATAGCTTATTTATCAATGATTAATAATATAGGAGTTCTATTTCGTAATAAGATGACTTACTGAAAAATCTCAGGGTTTTGAACCGCTGAGATTCCGCTTATCTATAGGGATTTATCCCTGTTTTGATGAACTAATTCTCTTGATTTGGAGATGATGGGATTCGAACCCATGTCTAAAAGGCATATATAAAGATTTCTACCACGATAGTCGATTAATGGGCCAAGATTTTTAGTGTTAATCATACAGGCGAGCCGTAGCCAATCAACAGGCAGAGCATTTCGTCTAATCAACATAATGGTTTCCTACTTGGTCGCCTCGTGGCTAGTAGGAGTCACACAACGAGGATGGTACATTAAGCAGCTAACGTAAAGCTAGGCTGTTTAACGAGAGCAAAAGCTCTATTAAGTGTTTTCTCATTTTTGAATGAACGATTGTTTTGTTTCGGTACGTTCGTCGAAGAGTGGCGGTCGATATATATGGAATCCTTCTATCAAATCCAGAAGCATCCCCATACAGTTACTATACATATTTCCTTCAAAAAATCAATAGAACTAAAAAAACGTCAGGATATATTCCCAACGTTTTTAGCTGCTATAGATTAGTGATTATGTATAAAGACTTATTTTTTCTTAGCAAGTATTTTTACTTTTTTAATTGGTGCCTTTTTCTTGGCAGGAGCTTTTGTCGCCACTTTACTTGCTGGTTTAGCCCGAGCTTTGCTTGCTTGTTTAGGTATAATCTTACCTACGGGTTTTGTTGTGGTTTTAGTTACTGGTTTTTTACCTAGATATTTTGAATTATCGAATGCGAGGATTGGAATGAAAACAACTTTGATCAATCGAATGCCGAATCCATAGCTCCAATGTTTTCAGAATTTTTCCGCGATTTTAAATGCGTTGATAATCATAAGGATGACAAATACTGGTGGTATCAAAATCCATAAAAAATTTCGTCCAGATCGTCCTCCAAGTTTGAACATAAGGTATCGATTGTAAAATGGGATAAAGATTCCCCATCCTGGAAGTCATGCTTTGCTAAATACTCTCCATCGAGAAACAACCATCAGTGCAGCAATAGCTAGTAGTACCACCATTCGTATGATTGCAAGTCACCCAAATAATGCTGCTGCAAATGCGCCCATTCCCATCATAGCATCTTGATTGATGTTTCCTGTCAATAACGCTCATGAAAGTTCAAAAGAAAAATTCATTTTTTTTTGTTATATAAATAAAACACTCATAATCTACCCAAATCCTTATGTATTTCAAGGTGTGTTATACTATAAATCACTTGAAAAAAAACTATAATCTGATACATTGATGATGATTTTATTTTTTACAACGACCCATGCTCAAAGAATTTATGACTTTTCTTTCTCAGTACAATGTTGTTGGTATTGCTGTCTGACTTTTGATTGCAACAAAAGTTTGAACATTGGTAAAATGAATCATTGAAGATCTTATTACTCCACTTATTTTGCAACCTATTTTGAAAAAATTGAAAGTGGATACTATCGAAGAGCTTTCTTATAAGTGAATATTGTATGGTAAGGTTATGTCTACCTTGATTGATTTTCTCATTACTGCATTCTTGGTATTTCTGTTTATTAAATATGCAAATATTTCTCTGATTGTTAAATAGATCAACGGGAATGGCAACAGAAAGCCGAAAAAACTCCTAATAAAAAAAACCTCAGGGAGCCCTGAAGTTCAATCATCGTTTTTTAAAATGAAGGGTCTATCGCATTAGTGTACTCATGCGTTTAGCCATTTTTCTTTGTTTTTCTCTTAATTCATCTTTTTGTGTCGGGTTGAATTGCTTTGCTTTGTCGGCTTCTTTGTATAAAGCATTCCACCACAACCATCCCAGGAGCATTTCATGTTCGTTTTTGTCATAGTTTATCTCGTCATCAGTCTGAGGTTCAATAGCAAAGCCACCTTCTACTTGTTCTATTTTTTTCCCAAACTTGTGTTCGTTTCGAATGCTTGCGTACATCACTACATCGAAATACAACCTGGCTTTGTCTTTAGCAGCTGTTTCATCTGCAAATAATACGTCTTTCCAAACATTACTTTTTCCAAGTTGAAATGCTTTTAGATCTTTTACCCATGATCTTTGGTTTATCCAGTTATCGTCAATTTGTCTGAGATAGCCCAAAAACCTTTGGATCCTAGCTTCATACTTGTCTTTTTGTTTTTCGAAATTTTCCATACGTAGTATTGTTTTTTTTGTTTTTGAAAAATACTATAACTAAATAGTCTATGGAGTCAATCTTTTCCAATCATCCTAGTTTCAAATATCAAGTGCAATTTTTATAAGAGATATTAGTTAAGCATAGATAATTCTTCATAATATGCTTCATTAGGTGTCTTGAAGTCTAGTACTTCCATTGGTCTATTATTAATCCAA
>Ga0194063_10002384_pt1 | contig 11761 bp, 9 predicted proteins | sample SepL3720m_MetaG_FD_155459 | JGI IMG/M metagenome (GOLD analysis project Ga0194063, IMG submission 155459) | Anoxic zone freshwater microbial communities from boreal shield lake in IISD Experimental Lakes Area, Ontario, Canada - Sep2016-L373-20m | ecosystem: Environmental > Aquatic > Freshwater >... | reverse complement strand
GGTGGTCCCATTGTCTGGCGGCAAGGGAATAATGACGGGATTGAGCAGCACCGTTCTCGGCACGGGTGGCGCATCCGGATAGCGCGGGTTACGGGCATCCGTGCCAAAAATCACCAGCTGCAAATCAACACCTATCTGGGGTGCCGCCAACCCGGCACCATCCGCCGCCAGCATGGTGTCGAGCATGTCGCTCACCAGCAGGTGCAATGCATCGGTGTCAAAGGCCGTGACGGGCTGAGCACAACGCAAAAGCCGCGCATCACCCATCAGGAGAATCTCACGCACTGCCATCAAGCAACCCCCTCAGGTCTTGTTCATTCAGCACGGCAAGGCCCAGTTCGACTGCCCGCTCGAGCTTGCTGCCAGCCTCCGAGCCTGCCACGACGAATGAGGTCTTCTTGCTGACCGAACCGGCGACCTTGCCTCCGGCTGCTTCGATCAGATCCCTGGCCTCGTCACGGCTCAACGAAGGCAGCGTCCCGGTGATGACAAAAGTCTTGCCCGCCAGCGGCTTGCTGACGACGGGAGCAGGCTCACCTTCAGTCCAGCAGACACCACAGTCACGCAAATCCTTGATGACCTCACGGTTGTGGGCTTGCGCAAAGAAGGTATGCAAACTCTCAGCCACGATCGGGCCAATATCACTGACCTGCAACAGTTCCTCGGGGCTGGCGTCCATGAGGGCGTTCAGCTTGCCAAAATGCCGGGCCAACTCCTTGGCGGTAGCCTCCCCCACATGGCGGATGCCCAAGCCAAACAGAAAGCGCGGCAGCGTGGTCTCTTTGGATTTCTGTAGAGCCTCCAGCAACTTCTGGGTGGATTTTTCGGCCATGCGATCAAGCGGGGTCAGGGTGCTCAGGCTCAAGCGATACAAATCGGGCAAGCTGCGAACCAGTTCGCTATCGACCAGTTGATCGACCAATTTGTCACCCAGGCCCTCGACTTCGACAGCACGGCGCTGGGCAAAATGCAGGATCGCCTGCTTGCGCTGGGCACTGCAGAACAAGCCACCCGTGCAGCGGTAGTCCACCTCGCCCTGCTCCCGCACGGCGGTGCTGCCACAGGCCGGGCACTGCCGGACCATGCTGAATTCCCGCGCGTCAGGTGGGCGTTTCTCGACTACCACCGATACCACTTCAGGAATCACGTCGCCGGCACGCCGCACAATCACCGTATCTCCAACCCGCACGTCCTTGCGTCGTGCCTCATCCTCGTTGTGCAAAGTGGCATTGGTAACAGTCACCCCCCCGACAAATACCGGTGCCAACCTGGCCACCGGAGTAAGTTTTCCGGTTCGACCCACCTGAACTTCAATGCCAAGCACGGTTGTCGACTGCTCCTGCGCCGGAAATTTGTGCGCCACGGCCCAGCGCGGTTCACGTGTCACAAACCCCATGCGCGCTTGCCACGCCAGACTGTTCACCTTGTAAACGACACCATCAATATCAAAGCCCAGGCCGTCGCGCTGCCGACCGATGGACTGATAGTAGGCTGTCAATCCATCTGCCCCCTGAGCCGTGCATACCAGGTCGGAGACCGGAAAGCCCCACGCCTTGAGTGTTTGCAGTAACTCAAAATGCGTCGCGAACGATGGTCCGCCCCGTTCAACCGGACTGATCTCACCGACACCATAGGCAAAGAAACTCAGTGGCCGCTGCGCAGCGACGGCCGGATCGAGCTGGCGCACTGCGCCTGCCGCGGCATTGCGCGGGTTGACAAAAGTCTTTTGTCCACTGTCGCGCTGCCGCTGATTCAAAGTCTCGAAATCATCACGGCGCATATAGACCTCGCCACGCACTTCCAGCACCGGTGGCGCTGTCGCGGGCAAACGCAAGGGGATCTGGCCGATGGTTCGAATATTCTGCGTCACATCCTCACCCACAGCACCGTCGCCGCGTGTCGCCGCCTGCACCAACAGGCACGCCTCGTAACGCAAACTCATGGCCAGACCATCAAACTTGGGCTCAGTCACATAGTCCACCGCTGGCGCAGCTTCTTCGAGATCGAGTTCACGCCTTACGCGTGAGTCGAAGTTCTTGGCGCCACTGGCCTGTGTATCAGTCTCGGTGCGAATGCTCAGCATGGGAACAGCATGGCGCACGCTGACAAAGGCCGCCAGCGCCATTCCTCCTACCCGTCGGGTTGGTGAATCGGCTGTGACGAGTTCGGGGTGCTGCGCCTCGATCGTCTGCAGCTCCCGAAACAGGCTGTCATATTCCGCGTCCGCAATCTGTGGGTCATCGAGCACGTAATAGCGATGGCCGTGCTCCTGTAGCAAGCGTCGGAGTTCCTCGGCGCGGTCTGCCGTGCCCGGCGTGCTGAACAGATCAGGCGTCATGATCAGGTCGGTTGCACCAAGGGTCTCAAGAAAACAGTCGTCTGGCTGCGGCCGAACCGGCTGCAAGATCACGCTCGTCCAGTCTGTCATAGAGCGCTTCCAGTTCGCTGCCAATCTGCTCCATGGCGTCTTCAGAAACGGCGACCCCGTTGTCGTCGGTAACAAAGCCGTCCATGCTTTGAGACAACAAACGGACAGCATCCCGCATGCGCGCAAAAGCGTGTTCATTGCGATCAACCTGCGCCACATCCAGATTGATGGCCAGCTCACGAATGGCCGATAAAGCAGGATCATCGGCCATCGCGGCCTGGGTATTGAAGCTCAGTCCCAGCACCGCCGGCAATCCTGGTGAACTCGCCGGCACCACCATGCGCCCAGGTATGGCACCTGCCACAAAGCCCAGACGCGAGGCGTTTTGCTGAACATAACCAGGGCTCCAGGCGGCGTTGCGGGCGCGCAGAACAAAGCCCAGCTGCGCATCGTTTTGGCTGGCAAAAAGATCAAGTTCACGCGCCCTGGCGACCTCCTCTCGCATTTCCGGAAAGTCCGGTGTGCCATTGATGGCATCGGCAAAGGCCTGCGTCTTCATGACGAATTCGGAGTACTCGATTTCGTTGAGCGCACCCGAGCGATTGGCCAACTGGACACCCGCCTGAAATGTGCTGTAGCGATGGCCCGCCAGCGGTGTCTCCCAACATTGCCTGCTCTCGGAAAATCCCTCGATGAAGAAGGGTTTGCTGCCGGCTCGACGTGTGGCCGGCATCGCCGCCAGCGCCGCGTCACCCGATAGCGGGGCGTCCACCATGATCGGCGCAATCACGTCGATCAGGGCGTCCAGCACGGGCTTGAGCTCCGGCGCCGCCAAGGGAAAATGCGCCAGTTCAAAGGCAGCTGCGTCAAGCTCGGGCTCAATACCGACGATATCCCGCTCAAGTTCGGGCACCTCGTCAGGGGCCGGCGTGACAGCCTGGCGTGGTCGGCTCCGACGGGTTGACCAGGCGCTGTGCCCCACCATCGCTGCCAACACCAGTCCGCCTGCCACCGCCAAACCGATCTGAAGACTACTCATGGCCAAACCTCATTGAAATCAGCTGACTTCCGCCATCGATATGGCCGCATCCATATCGACCGCCACAATGCGCGAGACCCCCTGCTCCTGCATCGTCACCCCAATCAATTGCTCAGCCATTTCCATGGCGATCTTGTTGTGGCTGATAAACAGGAATTGCGTCTCACGACTCATGCTCAGCACGAGCTTCGAATAACGTTCCGTATTAGCGTCATCAAGTGGCGCATCGACCTCATCGAGCAGACAGAATGGAGCCGGGTTGAGCTGAAAGATGGCAAACACGAGCGCAATCGCGGTCAGTGCCTTTTCGCCGCCCGACAGCAAATGGATGGTCTGGTTCTTCTTCCCCGGCGGTTGGGCGATCACCTGCACGCCGGAGTCGAGAATCTCATCACCCGTGATCACCAGGCGCGCATTGCCGCCGCCAAACAATTCGGGGAACATCCGGCCGAAGTGCTGATTGACCGCATCGAAGGTCGCCGCCAGCAAGTCCCTGGTTTCTGCGTCGATCTGACGAATCGCTTCGACCAGGGTCGTCATCGCTTCATTCAGGTCAGCCGACTGGGCATCGAGGAATTGTTTGCGCTCGCTAGCCACCCCCAACTCATCGAGTGCCGCCAGATTGACGGCTCCCAAGGCTTCAATATCGCGGTGCAGGAGGTCGATCTCGCCCTGCAATCGCCCGGCTCGAACGGCCCCATCAACGATGGAACGGGCGAGCAATTCGAGGTCTGCCTGTGCCTCCAGCAGCAATTGGTTGTACTGCTCAAAGCCCAGACGCGCCGCCTGCTCCTTGAGTTGAAAATCGGTGATGCGCTGGCGCAAGGGATCCAGTTCGCGCTCGATTTTCACCCTGCGCTCATCGCTGGCGCGCAGGCTCAAAGTCAAATCATCATACTGACTGCGCTTGGCTGCCAGCACCTGCTCCCGCTCAAGTTTGACGGCCAGTGCACTTTGCAATCCCGCCTGCGCCGCAGCGTCATTGAGTTGCGTGAGTTCCTGATCGGCCTTTTCAATCTCGGAACTCACCGTCGCAGCCTGGTCGCTTGCCGTCTGAACTGCCCGGGACAACTCCTCGCGACGTGCTGACAAGGTTCGCAACGCAAACGCCGCCTCCTGCGCCTGACGCTCAAGCTGGCGCTGTTGCTCGCGTGCATCGGTCAAATGACGCTCCGTCACGAGCACTCGGTCATCGAGCTCGGCATGGCGCTCCTGGCTATCGGCCAGCTGCGCATCAAGCACCTCAAAATCGCCTTCTGCCAGCACGCGGCGCTCCTGCAACGCCGAGAGCTGAGCATCCACCTCAGCCAGATCGAGGGCGATCTGCTGGCCTCGCAGCCGCATCTGCTCGGTGACCTGCGTCAATCGCAAAACCTCGACCTGCAATTGATGGGCCCGGCTCTGACCAGCAGCCGCTTCGCGACGACTGGCCATCAAGGCCTGCGAGGCATCCGCGTAGGCGGTTTCGCTGCGCACCAGCGCTGAGCGCGACTCATCGCTGATCAGGACCTGCGCCCGAAGCTGTTTTTCCAGATTCTCGATCTCCTGGGCGCGTGCCAACAGACCTGCCTGCTCTGAGTCTGGTGCATAAAAACTGACGCTGCAAGCGCCAACAGCGTGCCCGGCCCTGACAAAGATCAGTTCACCCGGCTGCAACTGGTCACGGTTGGCCAGCGCTTCTTCAAGACTGCTGGCAGTGAAGCAGCCATGCAGCCAATCGGTCAACAGTGCTATCTGACCCGCATCGCCAATTCGCAACAAGGCCGACAGTTGGGGCAGTTTGGCAGTCGAAGGCTTGGCCGACGATGCCAGGGGTGGCGAGTAAAAAGCCAGCTTCGCCGGCGGTGCATCGCTGCCAAAGGCGCGCACCATGTCGAGTCTGGACACCTCCAGCGCTCCCAGACGCTCGCGCAGCGCACCCTCCAGCGCATTTTCCCAACCGGCCTCAACGTGAATCCGGCTCCATAACCCGGTCAGGGACTCGAGCCCGTGGCGCGCCAGCCATGGCTGCAGCTTGCCATCGGTCTTGACCCGTGCCTGCAAAGCCTTGAGCGCATCCAGGCGGGCCGACAACTCCGCCCGGCGGCCTGACTCGGCATTGGCTGTCAGCTGATGCTGACGCCGCGAATCATCAAGGCGTGGCACGGCCTCCTGCAACTCATGCAGGCGTGCCTCCGCGACAGTGGCTTCCTCACGGGCCTGCTGGAATTCGTTCTGCAAGCTGATCAGACTGGCTTCATCCGGTGCACCCAGGCTGCTGTGCTCGACGCTCAAGCGCTCGCGCCGCGTGCCAAGTTGACGCGACTGCTCCTCAATCCCGCGCTGCTCTGCGGCGAGCACCTGAATCTTTTGCTGCACTTGGGCAACGCCGGCTCGCTGTGCGTTGGCCGCCTGCTGCGCCAGCCGCTGGGCGTCCTCCAGGCCGGGCAATTGATCGGCCTGTTCCTGCGCCTGAATCGCCAGTATCTCTGCCTTTTCTTCTCCGACAAGCGCCAACTCGGCCAGATTCTCGATCTCGAGCAGCGCCTCGCTCTTGCGCCCCGCCCAGTCGGTGGTCTGTTGCCTGAGCGTGGCCAGGCGCTGCACAACGCGCTGCCGACTCTCCACGACAAAGCGGATTTCAGCCTCCAGTCTCCCGACCTCGGTACTGGCTTCGTACAAATACCCCTGCGCCTGGTTGACGTGGTCGCCGGCGTCGTAATGAGCCTGTCGCACCGTCTCCAACGCCGCCTCGATGTGGCGCAAATCGGCCAGTCGAGCCTCCAGCGAATTGACAGCCCCTTGCGCATCAGCCTTCACTCTGGCCTGTTCGGTCTCTGACTCGCTGCGCTTGAAAAACCAGAGTTGCTGTTGCTTGAGCGTTACGTCGGCTGAGAAGGTTTTAAATTGTTGCGCCACTTCGGCCTGCGCCTGCAGCTTCTCAAGATTGCCATCGAGTTCACGCAGAATGTCTTCCACCCGCGTCAGGTTGAGACGGGTATCCTGCAGACGACTCTCGGTTTCACGGCGCCGTTCCTTGTACTTGGAAACCCCTGCCGCCTCCTCCAGAAAGAGTCGCAATTCCTCTGGCTTGCTCTCGATGATGCGGCTGATGGTGCCCTGACCAATGATGGCGTAGGCGCGTGGCCCCAGACCCGTCCCGAGAAAAACGTCCTGCACATCACGCCGGCGCACCGGCTGATTGTTGATGTAGTAGCTGCTGGTGCCGTCGCGTGTGAGAACCCGTTTCACCGCAATTTCTACAAATTGACTCCACTGCCCGCCGGCGCGGTGGTCGGCATTGTCAAAAACCAGTTCAACGCTGGCGCGACTCGACGCTTTGCGACTGGTCGTACCGTTGAAGATGACATCCTGCATAGACTCGCCACGCAGTTCGGAAGCCTTGGACTCGCCCAGCACCCAACGCACCGCATCCATGATGTTGGACTTGCCGCAACCATTCGGTCCAACCACTCCAACGAGTTGCCCAGGCAACAGAAAATTGGTGGGATCAACGAAAGATTTGAAACCCGATAACTTGATTGAATTAAGACGCACAGATCGCTGACATAGTAAGCAATGGAAATAGCAGGACTCGGGGCTCACCCCGATCCGCGAGACATACCGTCATGATAACTTGACCAGACGTTGCAACGGCCCGGCGCGACTGCGACCATGAGCCAGCGCCATCACCTCGCCAGGCGCGAGATCCTTGAGTTTGTTGTCGCTCCAGACTTGCCGCCAGTACCGTGCACCGGGAAGCCCGTGACGCAGGCCCAGCATATGGCGCGCCACAGCGAACCAGGGGGTGCCCCGTGCCCGCATCTCACGCTCCATATAGAGCACCATCTGCTGCTCCACCTGTTCGCGTTCGATCCGGTCCGGCGCAGCAGGCTGTGCTGTCCCGAAAAAGGCCTCATCCCACTGGCTGAGCCACCAGGGGTGATGGTAGGCCTCGCGCCCTACCATGACGCCATCGACCTGCTGCAGTTGCTCCAGCACCTGAGTTGTGCTGTTGATGCCGCCGTTGACAATGATCGGCAAGTGCGGAAAGTCTTGTTTGAGCTGGTGCACCATGTCGTAGCGCAAAGGCGGCAGCTCGCGGTTTTCCTTGGGCGAAAGTCCTTTGAGCCATGCATTGCGTGCATGCACGATGAACATGGTGCACCCGGCCTGGCTGACCGTGCCGACAAAGTCGCGGACAAAGGGATAGCTTTCAATTTTGTCGATGCCGATCCGATGCTTGACCGTGACGGGGACCGGTCCGGCGTCGAGCATCGCCTTGACGCAGTCTGCCACCAAGCCGGGTTCAGCCATCAGGCAAGCACCAAAAGAGCCACGCTGAACCCGCTCGCTGGGGCAGCCGCAATTCAGGTTTACTTCGTCGTAACCCCACTGTGCGGCGAGCCGGGCGCATCTGGCGAGTTCTGCAGGCTCACTACCACCGAGTTGCAGCGCCAGCGGGTGTTCCTCTTCGTTGTAGCCCAGATGGCGCTGCACATCGCCATGAATCAGCGCGCCGGTCGTCACCATTTCGGTGTACAGCAAGGCGTTCTTGCTCAGCAGACGGTGAAAATAGCGACAGTGCCTATCGGTCCAGTCGAGCATAGGCGCCACCGACAGCTTGCGAAAGCCCGCCAATACAGTTGACGCGTTTGGCATCAGAGAGCTCATCCCGGCACGGTGCACCACGGCGCAGCGTCATGCGCAAAAGCCATCCACAGCGCCCAAGCGGAACTCGCGGCCAGCGCCAGCCCTGCCACTCTGACACCCCAGTCTCCGTTACCTGAGGCTTTCAAACGCAGCCACAACCACGGGCCCGCCATCATGGAAACGCTGGTACCCAGCGCAAACAAGGCCATGACCGCTGCACCAGAAGGCGCGCTGCCGGTCAAAGCCGCCACCATCAGTGCCGAGTAAAGCAGGCCGCAGGGCAGAAAGGTCCAAAGCATACCCATCAACAGCGGTGCACCACCGCCCTGCCCCGGGACCAGAGCGCGTACCCGGAACCAGACAGTTCGGGCCGCCTGCTCCAGCCACACCGGTTGCTGTGCTCTTACCAGAAGCAGCACGCCAAGCACCAAGGTCGCCGCATGAAACAGCGTCCACACCGGGCGCAAGGCGGCCGACTGAACCGTGAGCCATCCCAAACCCTGCATGGATGCCGCAGCCAATCCACCAAGCGCTGCGTACCCTATCACACGCCCGAATTGGAAACGCCACATGGCGCCAGTCTTGCCGGAGCCAGCCGAGTGTCCGATACCGGCACAGGCCGCGCCGCACATCGCAACGCAGTGCGGCCCCCCGGCCACCCCCATCAACAGGGCGGTTAAGGCAAGGGAGGACTGCATTGCACGGCGCTAAAGGATCTTGGAAAAGCGCGCCGTGGTACGGTCGGTCTGCAGGTAGCGATCAAACACCATGGCAACGGCCCGGACAAAGAACCAGCCAGTCGCGGTGACCTCGATGTTGTTCTCATTGAGCTTAACCAGCCCCTGCTCTGCCAGTTTCTCCAGCGTCGCCATCTCCGCGGCGAAATAGCTGCGAAACTCAATCGCGTACGCCGCCTCAATGGCCTTGAAGACGACCAGTCCCTGGCACATCACCGCCATGATGACGGCACGGCGCAGCAGGTCATCGGCGCTCAGGCTCAGGCCACGGACCACCGGAAAACGTCCCTGGTCCAGGAAGTCACAGTACTCTTCCATGGTCTTGGCATTCTGGCTGTAGGTAGAGCCGACCCGGCCAATCGATGACACCCCAAGACCGATCAGGTCACAGTCAGGTTGTGTGCTGTAGCCCTGGAAATTTCGATGCAAGCGCCCTTGTTTCTTGGCGATAGCCAGCGGGTCGGTCGGTAGCGCAAAGTGATCCATGCCGACGTAGACGTAGCCCGCACCCATGAACGCTGCCATGGAGCGCGCCAGCATGGCGACTTTGGCGCCAGCATTCGGTATCTCTGTTGTCTCGATCCGACGCTGCGGCTTGAAACGCTCTGGCAGATGCGCATAAGCGTAAAGGGCAATTCGCTCGGGTCGCAGCTCGACTACCTGCGCCAGCGTGCGGTCGAATGACTCCGGGCTCTGCAGCGGCAAGCCGTAAATCAGATCAACATTGATAGAGTCGAAATTGCGCTGCCGGGCTGCTGCCACCAGAGCAAAAACCTGCTCGGCCGGCTGCACACGATTAACTGACTTCTGCACCGCCGGGTCAAAATCCTGTACTCCGAAGCTAAGCCGGTTAAACCCCAACTCGGCCAGCGTGTCGAGCCTTGATGCGTCAATGGTTCGCGGATCCACCTCAATCGAGTATTCACCGCCCGGCAACAGGCTGAAGTTGCGCCGCAACATTGCCATCAGTTCGCGCAGTTCATCGTCGGTCAGAAACGTCGGTGAGCCGCCGCCCAGATGCAACTGCGACACTGACTGTCCCGCACCCAGTTTAGCGATGTGCAGGTCCACCTCACGGCTCAGGTAGCTCAGGTAGGGTGCGGCCCTGTCATGGTGCTTGGTAATGATCTTGTTGCAAGCGCAGTAGTAACACAGGTTCTCGCAGAAAGGGATGTGCACATACAGTGACAGGGGCGTTGCCGAGGCCGCAGCGCCCACGCTGCGCTGCGTCAGCGCGCGCATGTAGTCGTCAACCGGGAAGCTCTCCACAAAACGGTCTGCCGTCGGATACGACGTATAGCGCGGCCCCGACACATCAAAGCGACGCAACAGGTCTTCGGAAATGGGTTCAGCTACTGCTGCGTTCATGAATACTCCTTGGCAAGACTGTCGAATATGCCTGAAAAACGAAAAATTAGTCTTGATACCCGTCAAAACCCGCAGGGATTGCAATCCCACAAATTTGACTGATATCAGGACTGCTCACAAATTAGTGCCAAAATGAGGGACATGAACCCTCAAACCCTCAAAGTAGCCTGCTCGAACTGTAATCTGCGGGAACTCTGCATGCCGGTGGACCTGAGCAAAGAGGAGCTTGACCGCGTTGATGACCTGGTTGGAGCGAGACGCAAGATCAAAAGAGGCACAACGCTTTTTCGCAACGGTGAGAAATTCACCAGTCTGTATGCCATTCGCACCGGGTTCTTCAAGACTTGTGTGGCCTCCGAGGATGGTCGCGATCAGGTGACAGGATTTCAGATGGCTGGCGAGATTGTGGGTTTGGACGGCATTGTCAACGACCACCATACCTGCGACGCGGTGGCGCTGGAGGATGCTGAAGTCTGCGTCATGCCCTTCGACCGGATCGAAGAGTTTTCGCGTGAAGTCAACGCCCTGCAGCACCACATACACAAAATCATGAGCCGTGAAATCGTGCGCGAGCACGGCGTCATGTTGCTGCTCGGGAGCATGCGGGCCGAGGAGCGTCTGGCGACCTTTCTGTTGAACCTGGTGCAGCGGCTTCACGCCCGAGGATTTTCGCAGTCGGAATTGATACTGCGAATGACACGGGAAGAGATTGGCAGTTTCCTCGGCTTGAAACTGGAGACGGTGAGTCGCACGTTTTCGAGATTTGTGGAAGACGGAATTGTCGAGGTCAAGCAGCGCCACGTCCGTATCTTGAGTCCGGCAGCCTTGCGCGACATTGTGAACCCCAAAGCCCCGATCTGAGCCTTGGCTCAGGAGCACTGACAATCTTCACTCTTCGGGCACGCGCCCGGCCGCTCATCTGCGGGAAAGGGACAACGATTGACTTCAAAGGGCGATTGCGCCAGCAGTGTGGTCAAACCACTGGAGAGCATCGCAACACCCCAGAAGACAAAGAAAGCCAGGCTGTAGACGCTCTGGCGCGAGAGTTCGAGTGGATGGCCAAACCACTGCAGGTCCTGCGGGTCCACCATGCCAAAGACCAGCACTTCAAGCATTCCGGCCGTCAGGAAGGCGGGCCAGGCAATCCACATAAGGCGTTTTGACAACATAATTTCCGTCCAGTGCGATAAAGGTCGTTGACCTCAGGGTTTGGCTTCGGGCTTGCTTGCCGGAACGACTACTCCCGTCGCCGCATGGTTACGCGCCTGCACGGCCGGCGCCAGACTGGCAGCGCTGGCATCCCGGTCCAGGGTCTTGTTGATTTCGATTCCCTTGCGGTAGTAGTCCTCCGTGACCACCGGATCAAGCCTCGTTGCGGCTATGTAGAAGGTCACGCAACTGGCCACGACCACCAGTGCAGGGCCGGCCAAAACGAGCCAGACATAGCCAAATTTCCACCACGGAAGATTGCTGTCCAATGTATTGTTTTTCATTTCAACTCCTTATCGTGGTACCAGGAATACCGATTTCTCTGTCAAATGGCCGGGCAAATCTAGCGATTCAATCTCAAAGGCAATCGCATGCGAGCCCCCCGTCGTGTCCTGCAGGGGTACCTGC